>Ga0209674_100221_pt1 | contig 52721 bp, 40 predicted proteins | sample AraplaCvi_mMS_r2_FD_184279 | JGI IMG/M metagenome (GOLD analysis project Ga0209674, IMG submission 184279) | Arabidopsis root microbial communities from North Carolina, USA - plate scrape CL_Cvi_mMS_r2 (SPAdes) (version 2) | ecosystem: Host-associated > Plants > Roots > Endosphere | place: USA... | reverse complement strand
ATGCCGAAGCGGCGACATAGCTCGGCGATCGTGTTTTCAGGTCGATGCGCGAGGGTTACGAACTCAGTGCGCAGGGTTATCACAGATGCTTCCTTCCAAGGCATGGATAGAGACCTCGAGCCGCCTACAGCTAGGCTCGAGGTGTAAACCATGTCCTGGCACACCTGTTAACTATGTCCCGGTACGAAACACCTTCGCCGGAATGACGGTGAGGCGAGATTGAGGCATGTCTTCACCCGGAATGACAATCTTGCAGTCGCGTCTACATCTGCCGCCTCAACTGATTCCTCGGCATCCTGCGCGTAAACGCCACCGCGGCCAGCGCACCAATGCCGAGCAACACCGCATTCCGATTCGAGGTCAGCCACCATTGCATGCTGTGCGATTTGGCGCGCGCATCGAAGCGGCCATGCGTGCCGTAGTCCACCGGTGCGGCGTCGAACAGGTTGTCTGGCCGTTCCTCCGGCACCGGTTCCATGTCGACCTGTCCCTGATAGCCCTTGCGTGCCAGTACGCGATCGACCAGCGACGGGAACCATTTGTTGATCGCGATCGCCTTCACCGCGGGGAATCCCACGCATACTTCGCGCCGCCGGTGATGCGCGGCCCAATACACGCCTCTGCCCGCCAGCTCCGGCTGGAAGATCGGCGGCACGGGCTGCGGGCGTCCCTGCAGACGGTTGCGCGCCCATTCGAATTGCGGCGTATTGAACGCGGACAACTGCACCATCGTCACATGCACTTTGCTGCGGTCGTGCAGCAGTTCCACGCGCAGCGCATCGGTGAAACCGCGGATGGCGAACTTGGCCGCGCAATATGGCGCTTGCAAGGGAATCGCGCGATAGGCGAGGGCGGAGCCCACCTGCACGATGCTGCCGCGGTTGCGGCTGCGCATGCGTTTCAATGCGGCCAGCGTGCCGTGCACGGTGCCCAGGTACGTCACCTCGGTGGCGCGGCGGAATTCTTCGGCGGGAATCTCGCTGACCGGCGCAAACACGGTCGCCATGGCCGAATTGACCCAGATATCGATCGGGCCGAGTTCCTGCTCGATGCGTTCGGCCGCCGCTTCCACCTGCGCGGCATCGGATACGTCCACTGCAATCGGCAACGCGACGCCGCCGAGTTCGCGCACCTCATTGGCGGCGTGTTCCAGCGCGGGATTGTCGCGCGCGAGCAAAGCCACCCGCGCGCCGTCTTTGGCAAAGCGGTGCGCGGTGGCGCGGCCGACACCGGCGGATGCGCCGGTGATCACCACTACTTCGGGTTTTCTTGCCATGTTCATTCACCTGCATAGGCGATAGTGGAAACAAGCGCGAGCGCTGCCTGCCGCGCATCCAGGCGCGTGTGCTGCACCACGATCGGCAGATCCGATTCGATCAGCGTGGCGTAGTCGGTATCGCGGGGTACGGGTTCGGGATCGGAAAGATCGTTGAAGCGCAGATGCAGCGTGCGGCGGGCGGGCACGGCGACGCGGTACGGGCCGGCCGGTTCGCGATCCTTGAAATAGAGCGTCAAGCTGACTTGTGCATCCCGCTCGTTGGTGTTGAGCATGCAGGCCGATTCGTGGCTCATCAGGCGCGGATCGTCGTTCGGCTTTTCATCGATGGGAATGTAGCCTTCGGCGATGGCCCAGCAACGGCTGCCCACGGTATGTGCGGCGATCATCAGGAATTCTCCTCGTGTTTGAACAGCGCCAGGCCGGCGTCGGTGTCGTAATCCTTGTGCAACTGCACGGGCGCTTCGGTCATGATCAATTCCAGGCCATCGTCGGCGTGGCCTTCCAGCAGATAGCCGTCGAACGTCGTACCGTTGCTGTCACCGAGCACGGCACGCATGTGCAGCTTCGGCTGGCTGTCGTGCAAGGCGACGTCGCCGACCAGCGAGATGATCTGCAGGCGATGGTCGAGCGGATCGCGCCGATAGTCGTGCTCGCCCGCAGCGAGATGACCCAGCACGGCGTCCTGCATCGAACCGGTGGCGGTGAAATGGGTGGGGCTGAGCACTTCGGCGCGGGCGAAGGCTTGCAGGCAGCCGGCCACTTCTTCGCCAGCGTCCAGCACGATGGACCACGTGCGCGAGCCTTGACCATGACGGATGAGCTGATGCTGCATGGCTGAACCTCCTCAGGCATCGGCGCGATAGGCGTCGATGTCCTGCTTTTTCAACGTAAGCCCGAGACCTGCGCGGCCGACGTCGACGACGAGTTCCCCATGGCGCAGTTCCGGCAGGCCATCGAAGAACATCGATTCGATGCGGACGTGGTCGTGGAAATATTCGATGTCGCGCAAACCCGGCGCCGCGCAGCACACGTGCGCGTGCAGATGCGGTGCGCAATGCGCGGAGCTGGGAATGCCGTACGCCTGCGCCAGCGCGGCGGCCTGCAAAAAACCGGTGAAGCCGCCGCAACGCGTGCCGTCAATTTGCAGTACGTCCACCGCGCCCGCCTCCAGCATGCGGTGGAAATACCAGGTGTCCCAACCGTATTCGCCAGCCGCCACTTCGGTGCGCGAGGGCATGCGCTCGCGCAGCAGGTGCAGGCCTTTCAGGTCATCCGACGACACCGGTTCCTCGAACCATTCGACCTTGCATTCGTCGAACTGCTCCACCAGCGCAAGCGCCTGCTTGCGCGTGTACGCGCCGTTCGCGTCCACCATCAAGCCGGCATCCGCGCCGATCGCTTCGCGCGCCGCGAACACGCGTTTGGGATCTTCCGACGGTTGCGAGCCGACTTTCATCTTGACGCGCCCGATGCCCAGCTCCACAAAGCCGGCAAGCTGGGTTTGCAATTGATCCACGGTGTACGAGGTAAATCCGCCACTGCCATAGACCGGCACCGCATCGCGCACGCGACCGAGCAGCGTCGCCACGGATACGCCGAGCATTTTTGCCTTCAGATCCCACAACGCGTGATCGACCGCGGAGATGGCCATCAAGCCGATGCCAGGACTGCCGATGTTGCGCAGGCTGCGACGCATCGCCTGCCACAGCCTGGGAATATCCATCGGGTCGGCGCCCAGCAGACAATCGCGCAGTGGTTTTGCGATCAGCGCTGCTGCGGCGCGGTGGGTATAGGTGTAGCCAAGGCCTTCGTAGTCGCCGCAACGGATGGCCGCGAGCACGATCGTGGTCGCATCCCAGCGGATCGTGCCGTCCGCTTCGGGTGCGTCGGTGGGAACGGTGTACGCCGCCGCCTCGACGCGATCGATCTGCGTCGCGGCACTGCTCATCGATGGGCCTTCTGGCTGATAGGTGGTTCGTTGCGTATGGGCATGATGGCGACCGGGATGCGCGATAGAAAATCATCCTGCGCGGGAAAAGGTCATGCGTGGGTGAACGGCGTGCGGTGGTTATGTGGAACGGGCGCCACGTTTCATGCACCGTTTTCGCATGCGTGGCGCGCATGCTGCATGCATCACAGTTCGCCGCGGCTGGCCAGCGCTTCGATCCGGTCTGCCGTGCGGTACGCGATCGCCTGGATCGTCAATGATGGATTCACTCCGCCTACGGTCGGAAACACCGATCCATCGCAAATCCATAGATTCGGAATGTCCCAACTGCGGCAATCGGCGTTCACCACGCTGGTGTGCGGATCGCTGCCCATGCGGGCAGTGCCGTTGAGATGGCAGGTGTCGTCGGTTTCGCGCCAGATGTCCTTCGCGCCGCCGGCGGCGAGGGCTTTTTCCATGAAGTCGAGCGCGTGCTGGATCATGCGCCGGTCGTTGTCGCAATACGAATGCGTGACGCGCGCGATCGGCAGGCCGTAGTCATCCTTTTCGTCGGCGAGCGTGATGCAGTTGCGTTCCTGTGGCAGGGTTTCGCCGACCATCTTCAGGCCTACGTAGTGGTTGTAATGCTGCATGTCCTGCAGCAACGCGTCGCCCCACAGGCCGCGGTGGTTTTCGGTCAGCGCCCAGACCACCGGCAGCGGCCCCTGGCTCATGTAGCTGTAGCCGCCGAAGAAATCCTTGCCTTTGTCGGTGTAGTTCCAGTGTTCGGTGACGGCGAGCGAAGGCGGCCCTTTGTAGGAGCGGATCTCCTGATCCATCACCCCCCATGCCGCCTGGTTCGATTGCACCATGAAGTTCTTGCCGACCAGGCCGGAACTGTTGGCCAAGCCATCGGGGAAACGGCTGGTGGCCGAAAGCAGCAGCAGGCGCGGGGTCTCGATGGCGTAGCCCGCCACCACCACGTTCTTGGCGCGCTGGAATTGCCAGCGTCCTTCGCGGAAATACTCCACGCCGATGCACAAACCCGCATCGTTGACGACGATGCGGCCGACCATCGCCAGGTCGCGGATTTCCGCGCCGGCTTTGAGCGCGCGAGGAATCCATACGTTGAGCGTGCTTTGCTTGGCGTTGGTCGAGCAGCCCGATACGCAGAAGCCGCGGTACGCGCATGGATGCGCCAGGCCGCGCGGCGCGGAAACGGTCGCCAGCGGTGTCGGCGTCCAGCCGATGCCGAGCGCTTCGGCGCCGCGCGCCAGCACCAGTGCGGCGGCATTCAACTCGTGCGCGCGATACGGATAGCGTCCGCGTTTCGGGCCCCACGGATAATTCACCGGGCCGGAAATCTTCAGGGCATCTTCGATGATGCTGTAGTAGTGCCACATCTCGCGCCAATCCAGCGGCCAGTCAACGCCGTAGCCCAGCAGGCTGCGCGACTTGAACCATTCGGGCCGGAAGCGCAGCGACACCATGGCGAAGTGCACCATGCTGCCGCCGACGGCCTTGCCGCTGTTGTTGTTGCCGAGCTTGACCGGATCTTCGCCATCGCACAGGCGCTCGTCGGTCCAGAACAGTTTTTTCTGATGCGCTTCGTCGGAAGCGAATTCTTCCAGCGGCCGCCACCATGCGCCCGCATCGAAGGCCACCACCTTGAACCCTTTTTCGGACAGCCGGCAGGCGAGCGTGGCGCCGCCGGCGCCGGTACCGACGATGGCGAAATCCACCGCCTCGTCCTGCCGGTATTCGCGCATCGGCATCCAGCCGCCGACGCGAAGCACGTCCGGTGCGCGGCCGTGTTTGCCGCGCGGTGCGTCTTGCGCGTCAACGGACACGGCGGTTTTCCTTCAGGGCCTGCTGCTCCTTGCCCGGCTTGGCCTCGACCGCTTCCCACGGATCGCGGCGGTCGTAATACATGCGCACGTAGCCGCGTGGGCTGGCCGGGCCGCCGAAGCCGATCTCGTTCCATGCATACGGATGCGAGTAATACGCGCCGCAGATATCCGGGAGCACGCGTTGCGTGAAGAACAGTTGCGCGTCCATACCCTGCCAATGAGCGCCGGTGAGTTCACCGTGTTGCATGCGGCTGAGCAGGGTGTTCTGCGCGGCGTGTTCGATGCTGGCAAACGGGAGTTCATGGAGCGCCTTGCTTTCCTCGTCCAGCGCGTGCAAGCCGATCAGCCAAGCTTCGCGCAGCGGCGGCAGGCGCGCATAGCGGAAACCGTCGCCGGCGTTTTTTTTCAGCCGCATGTCGACCATGCCGGCCAGCGGCGCCTGAGGTCGATCGGATGGCTGCGGAACGATGCATGCGCATAGCGCTTCCAATGCGCGCCAGCGAACGACATCGAGAAAACTCGGCTCCGACGGCGTGGCCATGCGCTGCTCGATCACCTTGCGCGTAACCGCATCCCACGAAGGCGTGTCGCGCTTGCTTAGCACGTCGTAACCGGGATAGCGCGAGGTATACGGGTTCATCGACGTTCTCCTTCGCGCAAACGCAGCGCGGCCAGACCAGCCAGCGCCAGCGCAGAGAAACTTGGCGGCGCCGGCACCGGCGGTCCGTTGAACAGGTTCTGGCTCCAGTTGCGCCAGCCGCCGTGGTGGCGAGCGACGCCGCGCACGTGCAACGCCGTACCCATCCAGCCGATCAGCCAGGTCAGTTGCAGCACCACGCGCGCAAGCCAGCGCGGTTGTGGCCTGGTCAGCGAGGCATGCAACAGCAGCGCCGATGCAGCGGGCGGCACGCTCACCGGCGCGTACATCGCCTTGTGCTGGAACGAGCCGCGAAAATGCAGCAGCGCGGCTTCGCCTGCGGTGCCGGCCAGCCCGATGCCGCTCAGCAAACCCAGCGCCCTGCCGGCCGGCATGCCGAGCAGGCGTGGTTCGCGCGCCGGCTGGTTGCGCAGGCGTTCGGCGGCGGCGCCGAGTGCGCCCGACAGCAGCAGCGCGGTGGGAGCGCCCAGCGGCGCGGCATAGAACAAGTTTTGCCAGCTCCATCCGCCGGGGCGCTTCATCACGTTGTAGAGATGAAAGCCTGTGCCGGCGAGGCCGGTGAGCGCGGCGCTCCAGTAGATGGCGTGTCGCACCGCATGCGTGCGTGGAGTGCGATCGAAACCGCCATGAAAACCGGCGAGCAGCGAAAACGTGGCCACCGCGGGCGGCACGTACATGGCGACGTTCGAGAACGCGCCGCGGTAGTGCTCCATGGCGCTATCGGTGAGCACGGAGCAGGCGAGCAGGGCCGAGCTGCGGTTGAAGGCGCGCGAGGTGTCGATGTGCAGCAGGCGTTCGGTCTTGCGGCGGCGGCTGATGGCTACCGCGGCGGCGAGGCCGGCGATTGCACAGGCGACGCCTGTCCATGTTTGGCGGCTGGTGGTCATCGCCATTCCTCGTCCCTAACTCCGTGATGCCGGAGCGGGTGTGTGTGTAAAAGGCACGCTCAACGCGGGATCGTTCCGCTCAACGAAAACGGCTCCCTCCCCTGCGTGCAGGGGAGGGGACAGATCCAGCAAGCTGAAAGTTACGGTGGTCAGCAAAGCAACCGCGCGAGATGGCGATGCGTCCCTATTTCTCATCGTCCTTGTGCCCCGGCATCACCGCGCTCAACACCTGGCGTGCGGTATCGCGCAACATGTTTCCCTGCTCCGGATCGCCCTTCATCAGCGTGGAAGCGAACGCCTTGGCCTGCGCCAGCGTGATGTGCGGCGGTAGTGGCGGGATTTCCGGATCGGCCTTCACTTCGATCACCACCGGCCGGTTCGCGCTCAGCGCTTCGTCCCACACCGAACCCATGCGCTCGGGATCGTCCACGTAGATACCGCGCAGGCCGATCATTTCGGCGAAACGGTGATACGGCACGGAGGGAATTTCCTGCGAGGCCTCGAACTTCGGATCGCCTTCCATCACGCGTTGCTCCCAGGTGACCTGGTTGAGGTCGGCGTTGTTCAGCACCATGCAGATCCAGCACGGATTGGCCCAGGTTCGCCAGTATTTGGCGACAGTGATCAGCTCGGCCATGTTGTTCATCTGCATCGCGCCGTCGCCGACCAATGCGATCACCGGGCGTTGCGGATGGGTGAATTTCGCGGCGATCGCATACGGCACCGCCGCGCCCATCGATGCCAGTCCGCCGGAAAGCGAACACATCATGCCGCGCTGCACTTTCAGGTCGCGCGCAAACCAGTTGGCGACGGAACCGGAATCGCTGGTGACGATCGCATTGGAAGGAATGCGCGGCGACAGCTCCCACACCGTGCGTTGCGGATTCATGCCGTGCTCGGCTTTGGCTTTTGCGCGCGCTTCCAGCTTCTTCCACCAGTCGCTCATCCATTTTTCGATGTTGTCGCGCCAGCTTCGGTCTTCCTTCTTCTGCAGCAGCGGCAGCAGGGCGCGCAGCGTTTCCGCACTGTCGCCGACCAGGTTCACTTCCATGGGATAGCGCAGGCTGAGCATGTCGGCCTTGATGTCGATCTGCACGCCGCGCGCCTTGCCTTCCTCCGGCAGGAATTCGGAATACGGGAAGCCCGAGCCGATCATCAGCAGCGTGTCGCACTCGTTCATCAGCTTGTAGCTGGGCTCGGTGCCGAGCAGGCCGATCGAGCCGGTCACCCACGGAAGATCGTCCGGCAATACCGCTTTGCCCAGCAGCGCCTTGGCGGCGCCGGCGCCGAGCTTGTCGGCGATGGCGATCACTTCGTCAGTGGCCTGCAGTGCGCCGGCGCCAACCAGGATCGCGACTTTCTTGCCGGCATTGAGCACATCGGCGGCGCGCCGCAGGTCGACGTCGTAGGGCACCGTCTTGGGTTTTTGATAGCCGACGCCCGAATGCACCGTGCCGTGCTTGCGCGAGGGCGGCTCGTACGGCATTTCCTGTAGATCGTTCGGCAGCACGATCGCCGTCACCGTGCGCCGGTGCAAGGCGATGCGCACCGCGCGATCCACGATGTGCCGCACCTGCGCCGGCACGCTCGCCAATTGCACGAAATCGCCGGCGACGTCCTTGAACATGGCGGACAGATCCAGCTCCTGCTGGTAATGGCCGCCGAGCGCCGCGCGCGCCTGCTGGCCGGCGATGGCGAGCACCGGCATGTGATCCATGCGTGCGTCGTAAAGCCCGGTGATCAAGTGCGCCGCGCCCGGCCCGGACGTGGCGATGCAAACGCCGAGCTCGCCCGTAAACTTCGCATGCGCGGACGCCATGAAGGCGGCCATCTCTTCGTGACGCGCCTGGATGAATTCGATTTTGCCGTGGGCGCGGTTCAGCGCTCCGAATACGCCGTTGATGCCGTCACCGGGGTAGCCGTAGATGCGGCGAACCCCCCATTCGTGCAATCGCTCGACGATAAAGTCTCCGACAGTTGGCTTGCTCATGCGCTTGGCTCCGGTTGGGCTGCGGGCACTGGGCTACGCAGTTCTTACGGCAACCTAGGCAGAGCGGCGTACAGGGGGTGTGCAGTTTTTGTGCTTGAGGTGTGGGGAGTTTTTCCGCGAACGAACGGGCTCGGCTTTGCGAGCCATCTCAATCTCACCTGCATGCTGAGTTGGAGCGCGAGTGCGACATTACTCCCGTTCGGCAAGCGCCTTGTTCACTCGCAACGCGATCAGCGTGCAGGCCACGCCGGAGAGCAGGTACACGCTCACCGCCACCAGGCCGAAGCGCGCGGACAATCCCAATGCCACCAGCGGCGCGAACGCGGCGCCGATCAGCCACGCGAAATCGGATGTCAACGCAGCGCCGGTGTAGCGCAAGTGGATTTCGAAGTTGGAAGTGACGCTGCCGGCCGCTTGCCCGTACGAAAAGCCCAGCAAGCCGAAGCCGATGAGGATGAAGGCATCCTGCGCGGCCTGGCTGCCGCCCAGCAGCCATGGCGCGAACAGCGCGAACACGCCAATCAGTGCCGCGGCGGTGCCCAGCGTGGTGCGCCGGCCGATGCGGTCGGCGACGATACCCGAGGCGATGGTGCCGCAGATGCCGACCAGCGCGCCGATGATCTGGATCGTCAGCACCGCGCGCACCGACTGCGTGGTGCCCAGCACGATCCACGACAGCGGAAAAATCGACACCAGGTGGAACAGGGCATAGCTTGCGAGCGCGGCGAACGCGCCGACGAAGATGTTGTAGCCCTGCCGCCGCAGCATGGCGATGATGCCGATCGGCGCCAGCTCGCGCTCTTCCATGGCGCGGGTATATTCCTCCGTCACCACCAGGCGCAGGCGCGCGAACAGCGCCACGACGTTGATCGTGAAGGCGACGTAGAAGGGATAGCGCCAGCCCCAGTTGAGGAAGTCGTCGCTGGACAGTTCCTCGTGCAGGAACAGGAACAGCGCGCTGGCGATCAGAAAGCCGATCGGCGCGCTGAGCTGGCCCAGCATGGCGTACCAGCCGCGCCGCTCCGGCGGCGTGTTGAGCGCAAGCAGGGATGGCAGCCCATCCCACGAACCGCCCAGCGCGATGCCCTGCAAAAAGCGGAAGAAGGTCAGCAGCCCGATGGCCCAGCCGCCGATCACGTTGTAGCTGGGCAGGAACGCCATGCCGGCGGTGGTGCTGCCCAGCAGGAACATGGCGATGGTGAGCTTGGTGCCCCGGCTCCAGCGCCGCTGGAACGCCATGAACAGCGTGGTGCCGAGCGGGCGCGCGACGAACGCCAGCGAGAAAATCGCGAACGACAGCAGCATGCCGTCCAGCCGGCTTTCGAACGGAAAGAACACCGACGGAAACACCAGCACGCAAGCGATGCCGAACACGAAGAAGTCGAAATATTCCGCGGTTCGCCCGACGATGACGCCGACGGCGATTTCACCGGGGGCCAGGCGGGCATGGGCATGGATGCGCCCAAGATCGTCCGGAGAAAAGCCAGCTGGTTCGCGCTGATCCTCAAACGTACTGGACATAGTCGTTGCTCGGATAGGGAGGTGCGGCGGCGACAGCATGGCACCGTTGCGCGGCCAAGGCTAGGGATGGAAGGGTCTATTTTGTGTCTTGCGGCGATTGGCCACTGGCATGGACCGGTCGGTTGCACAGGTGCGGTGCTGCGTTTGCTTCCACGCCTATCCGGACTGTGCGCGATCTTCCGCTCGCTGCGACGACGAAGCATTCATGCAACGGCCCGGCATGATGCGCGCATCATGACAAGCGCAATGCTGTTTCAGCCCTCGTGTGGAAGAGGACATCACCCGCACGCATCCGTGCGAAATTGTCGCAGTACACCGCCGCCGACCATCGAACCATTTGCGCATCGCCCATCGATCGGCGTACCTTTCGACCCAGCAGTACCCCTTCCCATTCGGTTGCGTCGGTCATGTCCATGAAGGCTCTCCGCGGACTGCTACTGCTGGCTCTTGTCCTGGCGCTCACGGGCTGTCACACCGTGCTGATGTCGCCATCCGGCGATCTCGCCCTGCAACAGCGCAACCTGATCATCATCGCGCTGATCCTGATGCTGCTGATCGTGGTGCCGGTGATCATCACCGCCCTGGTGTTCGCCTGGCATTACCGGGCGTCCAACCAGAAGGCGCACTACGATCCCGAGTGGGATCACTCCACCATCGTGGAGTTGATGATCTGGTCCGCGCCGCTGCTGATCATCATCGCGCTGGGTGCAGTCACCTGGGTGAGTTCGCATAAGCTCGATCCGTACCGACCGCTCGATCGCCTCGGGCCGGGCAGGGTGGTGGCGGTGGACACCAAGCCGCTGGAAGTGGACGTGGTCGCGCTCGACTGGAAATGGCTTTTCATCTACCCCGAGCAAAACGTGGCGGTGATCAACGAGCTGGCGGCGCCGGTGGATCGGCCGATCCATTTCAATCTCACTGCGTCCACGGTGATGAATTCGTTCTTCATTCCTGCGCTGGCCGGGCAGATCTACGCCATGCCTGGCATGCAGACGACGTTGCAGGCGGTGATCAACAAACCCGGCGATTACTGGGGTTTTTCCGCCAACTACAGCGGTGCCGGATTCTCGTACATGAACTTCACCTTCCACGGCATGAGCGAGGATGACTTCGCCAAATGGGTGGCGCATGCCAAGCGTGGTGGCGGCACGCTCGACCACGCCGAGTACACCAGGCTGGAAGCGCCGAGCCAGCGCGAGCCCGTGCGTTATTACAGTAGCGTGGCGCCAGGTCTTTACTCATCCATTCTCAATCGCTGCGTGCAACCGGGCGCGGCCTGCATGAACATGTTGCGCATGTCCGAGCCGCCCAGCGGGGCGGAGGCAGCCGCATCGTCAGACCATGCGGCCATGCCGATGGCTCATCCCTAAGACCCTTGGTGGCTCTTAAAGAAGGCGCCGGTACGATGACTTTCCAACATCCCGATCTGGCCAAGCTGATTTTCGGACGGCTCACCTGGGAATCGATTCCCTATCACGAGCCGATCCTGGTGATCACCTTCATCGGGGTGGCGATCGCCGGCATCGCAGTGCTGGGGCTGGTCACCTACTTCAAGTTGTGGGGCTATCTCTGGCGCGAGTGGTTCACCAGCGTGGACCACAAGAAGATCGGCATCATGTACATCGTGCTGGCGCTGGTAATGTTGCTGCGCGGTTTTGCCGATGCGCTGATGATGCGCGCGCAGCAGGCGGTGGCGTTCGGCCCGCACGAGGGTTATCTGCCGGCCGAGCACTACGACCAGATCTTCACTGCGCACGGCACGATCATGATCTTCTTCGTCGCCATGCCGATGATCACCGGCCTGATCAACTACGTGATGCCGCTGCAGATCGGCTCGCGCGACGTGGCGTTTCCATTCCTCAACAACTTCAGTTTCTGGATGACGGTATCGGGCGCGGTGCTGGTGATGACCTCGCTGTTCATCGGCGAGTTCGCGCGCACCGGCTGGCTGGCCTATCCGCCGTTGTCCGAGCTTTCGTCCAGCCCCGATAGCGGCGTGGATTACTGGATATGGGGGCTGCAGATAGCGGGCGTCGGCACTACGTTATCGGGCATCAACATGATCGCCACCATCGTGAAGATGCGTGCGCCTGGCATGACGATGATGAAGATGCCGATCTTCACCTGGACCGCCTTGTGCGCGAACGTGCTGATCGTGGCTGCGTTCCCCGTGCTGACCGCCACGCTGGCGCTGCTGGCGCTGGATCGCTACGCGGGCACGCATTTCTTCACCGCCGATGGCGGCGGCAACATGATGATGTACATCAACCTGATCTGGGTGTGGGGTCACCCCGAGGTTTACATCCTGGTATTGCCGGCGTTCGGCGTGTTTTCCGAGGTCACCTCCACGTTCTCGCGCAAGCGCCTGTTCGGTTATGCGTCGATGGTGTACGCCACCGTGGTCATCACCGTGCTGTCGTACCTGGTCTGGCTGCACCACTTTTTCACCATGGGCTCGGGCGCCAGCGTCAATGCGTTCTTCGGCATCACCACGATGATCATCTCCATTCCCACGGGAGCGAAGATCTTCAACTGGATGTTCACCATGTACCGCGGGCGCATCGTGTTCGACGTGCCGATGTTGTGGGTGGTGGCCTTCATCGTGACGTTCGCCATTGGCGGCATGACCGGCGTGCTGCTGGCGGTGCCGCCGGCGGATTTCTCGCTGCACAACAGCCTGTTCCTGATCGCGCATTTCCATAACGTGATCATCGGCGGCGTGCTGTTCGGCATGTTCGCCGGCATCAATTACTGGTTTCCCAAGGCGTTCGGTTTCCGGCTCGATCCGTTCTGGGGCAAGTGCTCGTTCTGGCTGTGGGTGGTCGGTTTCTACTTCGCCTTCATGCCGCTGTATCTGCTTGGCCTGATGGGCGTGACGCGCCGCCTGCGCCATATGGATGATCCGTCGCTGCAGATCTGGTTCCAGATCGCCGCGTTCGGTGCCGTGCTGATTCTGCTGGGCATCGTGGCGATGCTCATCCAGTTCGCGGTGAGCATCATGCGTCGCGACCAGTTGCGCGATACCACCGGCGATCTGTGGCATGGGCGCACGCTGGAATGGTCCACCTCCTCGCCGCCGCCGCCGTACAACTTCGCCTTTACGCCACAAGTGCACGACGTGGATACGTGGTGGCAGATGAAGCAGCACAACTGGCGCCGGCCGGTGGAGGGCTTCGTGCCCATCCACATGCCGAAGAACACCGGTACGGGTGTCTATCTGTCGGTGCTGAGTTTCATCTTCGGCTTCGCCATCGTCTGGTACATGTGGCTGATTGCGGTGGTGTCGTTCGTCGCCTTGCTGGCGGTGGCGATCCATCACACCTTCAATTACGACCGCGACTATTACATCCCCGCCGACGAAGTGCGGCGCGTCGAAGCCGCCCACGCTGGAGCATAGCCATGTCAGACATGACGATGACGGTAAGCGGAGGCAGCGGGGCGGAAGAGACGCTGCGCTTCCACGTGACCGAGGGCCATCATCCGGAAAACGCCACGTTGCTCGGCTTCTGGCTGTACCTGATGAGCGACTGCCTGATCTTCGCCTGCCTGTTCGCCACTTACGGCGTGCTCGGGCGCGAATACGCCGGCGGGCCTTCCGCGGCCGAAGTGCTGGAATTGCCGATCGTGGCGGTGAACACCACGCTGCTGTTGTTTTCCTCCATCACCTACGGCTTCGCTGTGCTGGAGATGCAGCAGAACCGGCGTGGGCCGATGATTGCGTGGCTGGTAGTCACATGGTTGCTTGGCGCCGGCTTCATCACGCTGGAGCTGACCGAATTCGCGCATCTGGTATCGATCGGCGCAGGGCCGCAGCGCAGCGCGTTTCTCTCCTCGTTCTTCACCCTGGTCGGCACACACGGCTTGCATGTCACCTGCGGTTTGATCTGGATGATCGTGCTGCTGGTGCAGGTCGGCAAGAAAGGGCTGATTCCAGCGAACAAGCGCCGCCTGATGTGCCTGTCGATGTTCTGGCACTTCCTCGACGTAGTGTGGGTGGGCGTTTTCAGCTTCGTTTATCTGATGGGGAAACTGTCGTGAGCGAACATATTCCGCATGCGCATGACGATGGCCATCACGAGCACGGCCATGACGGCGTGGAGTCCATCCACGTCACGCTGAAAGGCTATCTCACCGGTTTTGCCGCCGCCGCGCTGCTCACCATCCTTCCGTTCTGGCTGGTGATGTCGGGCGCGTTCTCGAAAACCGGACCTGCCGATGCGTTCATCCTGCTGCTGGCGGCGATCCAGATCGTGGTGCACATGGTGTACTTCCTGCATCTGAACGCGAAATCCGAAGGCGGCTGGAACATGCTCGCCCTGATCTTCACCATTGTGCTGGTGGTGATCACGCTGAGCGGATCGATCTGGGTGATGTACCACCTCAACCAGAACATGATGCCGTCGATGATGAAGGATGTGCGCAACCTGCCGTGAGCTTAGGTAGGTTGGGTAGAGGCGAAGCCGAAACCCAACGTCGTCATCTACATCATCATGTTGGGTTTCGGCTTCGCCTCTACCCCACGGTGGATGGCGGCTAGTCATGCGATCATGCTCCGCATGGCTTCCCAAGACACATCCCTCTACGACACGCCGCGCCGTCCGCGTGGTCCCGTTGCATTGACCTTGCTCGCCCTGCTTGGCGCAGCACTCTTCATCGGCTTCGTTTCCCTTGGTAACTGGCAGGTCCATCGCCTGGCCTGGAAGCGCGCGCTTATCGCCCGCGTCGATGCGCGCGTGCATGCACCACCTGTCGCGCCGCCATCGCGCGATGCATGGTCGACGGTTACCGCGGAGAAAGACGAATACCTGCACGTGCGCCTCATCGGCCAATTCCTGCACGACCGCCAGACGCTGGTATGGACGGCGACGGATGAAGGCAGCGGCTATTGGGTGATGACGCCGCTGCGCATCGCGGATGGTTCCATCGTGTTGATCAATCGCGGTTTCGCGCCAGCGGACTGGTGCGGACGCGATGGACATTGTGCGCCCGGGCCGGACGGCGAAATCAGTGTGACCGGCTTGCTGCGCATGTCCGAGCCGAATGCGTTCATGCGCCATAACGAGCCGGCGCGAAACGTCTGGTACACGCGCGACGTCGCCGCCATCGCCGCTGCACGCGGCCTGCGTGACGTTGCGCCCTATTTCGTGGATGCGGACGCAACGCCCGGCAACGGTACGTCCTGGCCGGAAGGCGGCAAGACGGTGATCCAGTTTCCGAACAGCCACCTGAGCTACCTGATCACCTGGTATCTGCTCGCACTGATGACGTTGGGCGCGGGCATCTATGTCGGCTACGACGAATATCGCCTGCGCCACCGACGCGCGTAGGCCGCGTGCAACACCGCAACGCGCTCGTCAGCCGCGCGTGCCGAAGAACGTTGCGCGGAAAATCAGGCTCAGCACGGATTCGATCGCGGCGTCGGGCAATTCACCTGGCATGCTCATGTTGAAATACAGCACGCCATCGATCAGGCCCATCATGGCGAGCGCCAGATCGGGCGCGGGCGCGGGCAACCCGAGTTCCATGCGCTCGCAGAACTTCGTAATGAAATAAGCGATCTGGTCGCGCTTTTCCAGGCACAGCGCGTTCAGCCGGTGACGGAATTTGGCGTCCCGCACCGCAAGCAGCCGCGCCTCGGCCCACAGCACATAGTTGGCGTGATCCCGGTAGAGCTGGCTGTAGAACTGCGCGAGCCGCTTCTGCAGTTCTTCGCGGGGGAGATCGGTATCCAGCAGTTCCTGCAATCCCTGATGCGCGTCGTCATGATCGCGGCTGAGCAATTCGAGGAACAGGTCGGTCTTGCTCTTGAAATTCGAATAGAACGCACCACGCGTATAGCCAGCATGGCCGGCGACGTCTTCCACGCTGGTCGCGGCCAGTCCTTTCTTGGCGATCACGGCCGCCGCCGCCTCCATCAGCCGGAGGCGGGTTTGTTCACGGCTTTCTTCTCGGGTCAGGCGTTTGCGCGGCATGCGGCATCGTAACACGCCGCCGAATAGCTGTATCGGAAGTCACAATTGAATTCAGATACAAATGTGTATTAGAGTTCGATCCCGTATCGACGGTCCCCACTTCCCCAGGAGCGCCCTGTGCGTACCCCACTTTCCCCCACGTCGCGCGCTTTGGCGCCGCGGCATGCCTGGTTGCCCTGCGCCATGGCGATTTCCCTGATCCTGCTTGCCGGCTGCGGCCGCAAGGCCCCCGAGGCCGAGGCCGCCGTGCCGGTGATCGCGCTGCCCGTACAGGCGGCCGACGGTGCCGTGGCGGGCCGCTACACCGGCGACGTGCATGCGCGCTACGAGATGCCGCTCTCGTTCCGCATGGCGGGTCGGCTGAAGGCGCGTTACGTCGATCCGGGCGAGCTGGTGAAACAGGGTCAACCCCTGGCCGAGCTCGATCCCGCCGACCCCGCCCAACAGTTGATCTATGCCAAGGCCGCGCTGGATGCGGCCGAGCATCGCCTGCTGTACGCGACACAGCAGCGCGACCGGGACGAAGCGCAGTTCAAGCAGAACCTGATCAGCCAGTTGCAACTGCAGCAGACGCAGGACAACTATGCGTCCGCGCTGGCGGGCCGCGATCAGGCCAGGCAGCAATACAAGCTGGCGCAAAGCACCACGCTGGTCGCCGAGCACGATGGCGTCATCACCAGTCGCCAGGCCGAAGTGGGGCAGGTGCTGGCCGCGGGGCAGGCTGTGTTCGGCTTCGCCCAGGCAGGCGAGCGCGAGGTATACGTCGACGTGGCGGAAAGCCGTGTCGGCGGCATCAGCATCGGTCAGGCCGCCGCCGTGAACCTGCCGGCGCTGCCGGGGCATGCCTATGTGGCAAGGGTGCGCGAGATCGCACCGGCAGCGGATGCGCAGTCGCACACCTACCTGGTGAAGCTGGCGATCGATCGTCCCGATGCATCGCTGCAGCTCGGCATGACGGCCGACGTTGCCCTGCAAGGCAACAAGTCCGCCGATGCCGCGATCACGATTCCGGCGACGGCTTTGTTCCATCAGGGTGAGCACCCTGCCGTGTGGGTGGTGAATCCGGGGGATTCCAAACTGGATCTGCGCCCGGTCACCGTGGCGCGTTACGGCGAGCGCGATGTGCTGATTGCCCAGGGTTTGAAAGCGGGCGAGCGTGTCGTGATGCAGGGCGTGCACGCCGTGGCCGCGGGCGAAAAGGTTGCGCCGATTGCGCCGCCGCATCCTGAGGACGCGCCGCAATGAGCCACGAGGAACGCTTCAATCTTTCCGCATGGACCTTGCGCCATCAGTCGCTGGTGTTTTTCCTGATGGGGCTGGTCGCGCTGTTCGGCCTGCTGTCGTACAAGAACCTGTCGCAGTCGGAAGATCCGCCATTCACCTTCAAGGTGATGGTGATCCAGACCTACTGGCCCGGCGCCACCGCGAAGCAGGTGCAGGAAGAGGTCACCGACCGCATCGGGCGCAAATTGCAGGAAACGCCGAACATCGACTTCCTGCGCAGTTATTCGCGCCCGGGCGAATCGCTGATCTTCTTCAACATCAAGGATTCCGCGCCGGCCTCCGCGGTGCCGGAAACCTGGTATCAGGTGCGCAAGAAGGTCGGCGATATTGCCGCGCAGTTGCCGCAAGGCGTGCGCGGGCCGTTCTTCAACGACGAATTCGGCGACGTCTACACCAACATCTACGCGCTGGAAGGCGAGGGCTATACGCCGGCCCAGTTGCATGACTATGCCGATCAATTGCGCGTGGAACTTCTGCGCGTGCCGGGCGTGGGCAAGGTCGATTACTTCGGCGACCAGAACCAGCACATCTACATCGACGTCGCGAACGCGAAGCTGGCCAAGCTCGGCATCAGCCCGCAGCAGATCGGCCAGGCGATCAACGATCAGAACGCCGTGGCGTCGACCGGTGTACTCACCACCGCCGACGATCGCGTCTACGTGCGTCCAAGCGGGCAGTTCGATGATCTCGACGCATTGGGCAACACGCTGCTGCACATCAACGGCAAGAGCTTCCGGCTCGGCGACATCGCCACGATCAGGCGCGGTTACGACGATCCGCCCAGCGAGACGATGCGTTTCATGGGCAAGCAGGTGCTGGGCATCGGCGTCACCATGCAAGCGGGCGGCGATGTGATCCATCTGGGCAAGGCGCTGGACGCGCAGATCGGGCAACTGCAGAAACGCCTGCCAGCGGGTTTGGCGCTGTCGGAAGTCACCAGCATGCCGCACGCGGTGTCGCATTCGGTGGATGACTTCCTGGAATCGGTGGCCGAGGCGGTGGGCATCGTGCTGCTGGTGAGCCTGCTGAGCCTGGGTTTTCGCACCGGCATGGTAGTGGTGATTTCCATCCCGTTCGTGCTGGCCGCCACGGCGTTGTGCATGGACATGTTCGGCATCGGCCTGCACAAGGTCTCGCTGGGCACGCTGGTGCTGGCGCTGGGCCTGCTGGTCGACGACGCGATCATCGCGGTGGAAATGATGTCGGTGAAGCTGGAGCAGGGCTGGGGACGCGTGCGTGCGGCTGCGTTCGCCTACACCAGCACCGCATTTCCGATGCTCACCGGCACGCTGGTGACCGTGTCGGGCTTCCTGCCGATCGCGCTGGCCAAGTCGAGCACGGGCGAATACACGCGCTCGATTTTCGAAGTGTCGGCCATTGCGCTGCTGGTATCGTGGTTTGCGGCGGTGATCGTGATTCCGCTGCTCGGTTATCACCTGTTGCCGGAACATCATCAGCGCGCCAAGCCCGGCCAGGAATGGTGGGCGCGGTTTCTGCCACACCGTTGGAACGAAGCGCGCGCCGCCAAAGCCGTGCAGCCCGCGCATGACGGTGAAGACATCGAAATCTACGACACCGCGTTCTATCGCCGCCTGCGTGGCTGGCTGGACGCCTGCCTGCGCTATCGCTGGCTGGTATTGGCTTCGACCGTGGCGCTGTTCGTGATCGCGATGGCCGGTTTCGCGCTGGTGCCCAAGCAGTTCTTCCCGAGCTCCGATCGTCCTGAACTGTTGGTCGACCTGCGCTTGCCGGAAGGCGCGTCGTATGCGGCGACATTGCGCGAGGCGAAGCGGCTGGAAGACGTACTGAAGGATCGCAAGGACATCGCCAACTACGTCAGCTTCGTCGGCAGCGGCGCGCCGCGCTTCTATCTGCCGCTGGATCAGCAACTGGCGCAACCGAACTTCGCGCAGTTCGTGGTGACCGCAAAGGATGTGAAGCAGCGCGAGCAACTGGCAGCTTTCCTCGATGGCGAACTCAAGCGCGACTTCACCGCGGTGCGTACGCGCGTCAGCCGGCTGGAAAACGGCCCGCCAGTGGGCTTTCCGGTGCAGTTCCGCGTAGAGGGGGACGATATCGCCACCGTGCGCGGCATCGCCGAGCAAGTGGCCGGTGTGATGCGCGCCAATCCGGACACCGTCGGCGTGCAGTTCGATTGGGACGAGCCGGCCGAGCGTTCGGTGCGCTTCGAGGTGGATCAGTTCAAGGCGCGGCAACTTGGCCTGACCTCGCAGGACATCGCCGACTTCCTTGCCATGAACCTGTCGGGCACCACGGTGACGCAGTTCCGCGAGCGCGACAAATTGATCGCGGTGGATCTGCGCAGCGAGCACGGCGACCGCGTGCATCCTGATCAGATCGAACGATTGGCGGTTCCCACCGCCAGTGGCACCGCGATTCCGCTCGCGCAATTGGGCCACGTGAGCTACGGACTGGAATACGGCGTGATCTGGGAACGCGATCGCCAGCCGTCGATCATCGTGCAATCGGATATACGCAACGGCGCGCAGGGGCTGGACGTCACCAATGCCGTCGACAAGAAGCTGGCGGATATCCGCAGCCATCTGCCGGTGGGCTATCGCATCGAGGTGGGCGGATCGGTGGAGCAGAACGCGAAGGGCCAAGGCTCGATCAACGCACAGATGCCGGTGCTGTTCGTGGCGGTGCTGGTACTGCTGATGATTCAGCTGCAGAGCATCGGCCGCACCTTCATGGTGGTGCTGACCGCGCCGCTGGGATTGATCGGCGTGATCCTCGCGCTGCTGCTGTTCCACCAGCCATACGGCTTCGTGGCGATGCTCGGCACGATCGCCATGTTCGGCATCATCATGCGCAACTCAGTGATCTTGGTGGACCAGATCGAGCAGGATATTCGCGCCGGCCATCCGCGCTGGGAGGCGATTGTCGGCGCGACGGTGCGGCGCTTCCGCCCGATCACGCTGACCGCGGCAGCGGCGGTGCTCGCGCTGATCCCGCTTTTGCACAGCAACTTCTTCGGCCCGATGGCGACGTCGTTGATGGGCGGCATTACGGTCGCCACCGTGCTCACCTTGTTCTATCTGCCAGCGCTGTATGCCGCATGGTTCCGCGTGCGCGCCAATGAACCTGCCAGCGAACCGGAGGCTGCAGTATGAAATCCGCAAGCATGATGATCTCCGCGTTCACCGCGGCATTGACGCTGGCAGGATGCGCTTTTGCACCGCCTGCCAAACCGCCGGCTTCACTTTCGCCTGCGCACTACACGGCCGAACCAACGTTCTCGGATAGCGCGAAGGTGGACGGCGTGACCCAGCATTTCAGTCTGGGCGAACGCGCCGTGCCGGAATGGTGGCGCGAGTACGGCAACGCCACGCTCAACGCCTGGGTGGAAGAAGGGTTGCGCAACAATCCTTCGCTGGCCGCGACCAAACATACGCTGGAATCGGCACGGCAACTGCTGCGCGCGCAGGTCGGCGCCAAGATGCTGCCCTCGCTCGATGCGCAGGCGCAAAGCAGCCGGCAGCGCGCCTTGGGCTTGCCCAGTTTCGGGCCGCCGACGAATCTCTACGATGTTTATGCCGGGCAACTGGCGCTGAGCTATGACTTCGACATCTTCGGCGCCAACCGGCATGGCATCGAGCAGACGGCGGCGCAGGTGGACCAGCAATCCTATGAGTTCGATGCAGCCAAGCGCAGCCTGGCCGCGAACATCGTGATGGCGGCGATCAATGCCGCCTCGCTGGAAGAGCAAGTGCGTACCACCGAGCAGCTTTCCAGGCTCGCGCACGAACAAGCCGACTTGACCGGGCGCGCTCGCGGATTGGGCGCCGCATCGCAAGACGATGTGTTGAGCTTGCAAGAGCAGGCGGCCAGCATCGACACATCCTTGCCGCCGCTACGCGCACAAGCGCAAAAGGCACGGCACGCCTTGGCCGTATTGCTGGGACGTACGCCCGATCAGGCGCCGGCAAATCTGACGCTGGCGGATCTGCATCTGCCGCAGAACGTGCCCGTAAGCGTGCCATCCGATTTGTTGCAGCAACGGCCGGACATCCTGGCTGCGGAAGCCGCGGTGCATGCGGCTTCCGCGCAAGTGGGCGTGGCGACGGCGAACCTGTTTCCGCACATCTCCTTGTCCGCCACGCTGGGCACCGAAGCCTTCAAGCCGTCGAACCTATTCACGGGGGCGGCCTCAGTATGGAGCGCAGGACTTTCGCTGACACAGCCGATCTTCCACGGCGGCGAGCTGATCGCCAAACGCAAGGCCGCCATCGCAAGCTACAACGCCGCGATCGCGGACTATCAGCAGACCGTGCTCAACGCGTTCCAGAACGTCGCCGACACCTTGACCGCGCTCAACCAGGATGCCTTGACGCTGCAGGCGGCGCAGACGGCGGCCGCATCGGCACAACAGTCGTTCAACAACGCGGATGCGCGCTATCGACTGGGTGGCGTTTCCTATCCATCCAAGGTGCTCAGCGAGCAGCATTGGCAGAACGCGCGCGTGACGGAAATCCAGGCCCGAGCGGCGCGGTTGGCGGATACGGCGGCGCTGTTCCAGGCGATGGGTGTGCCGCAGGATGCAGTATTGGCTGAAAATTCGAGGCGTTGATGCAGCGAGTGCGGTCCTCAACTCACCGCCATCTGTTCCCTCCCCTGCGTCAGTAGGGGAGGGCTAGGGTGGGGTAAGTCAACCTCGCGTTGGATTCCAATCGGGCCGCAGCGCATGCACCCCCCTCTATCCTACTAACGCAGAGGAGGGCCATATTGGCGCAGCCAGGATTCGATGCGAATCAGGCACTGAGAAGGGCACGACCCCATTTCAAAATCCCAAGGCTGAAACGTCTAACAGGGGAAACAGCGACTGCTCCCCGACGGAACGAACGCCTTGAACAAACCCAATCATCCCCCCGCAGGTGTGCTGGGCATCGGCCTGGAAGCCTTGCTGGCGCCGGTCGCCCATGTGCCGGCATCGCGCCGCTCCGCGCCCGCCAACGACGCGCGCGAAGCAACTGCCGCCAGCGCGCTGGCGGATCTGCTCGATTCGATGCGCGATCGCCATGACTGGACCGGCCCTTGGTACAAACGCAGCGTGACGGCGCTGAAGTACCTGGCGCGCAGCGTAGGCATGACGGCGCAGCATCAGCGTTTTCTCGCCTTCATTGCAGCCGATCCGGCGATGCGCGCATACCGACAGCGTGATCCACGGTTGCTGGAACGCCACATGCATCGTTACGTCAACGCGCATTGGCATCGGCGCGATCGCCTCACCTATCTGCAACAGCACTACCGTTTCGCGAAGGCGCATTTGCCGCGCGGCTTGTTCGAGCTGGTCTACGCCATGGGCCATGCAAGTTTAGGAGCCCTGCAGGCCAAGGATGGCTCTCTTCTGACGCTGTGCCTACGTCCACCGATCTACAAGGGTTGCGAGGGCGAGCTTTGCCTGCAACTGTGCGATGTGAATGAGGCCCCGCTGTACAGCATCGTCTTCTCCGTTGCCGACGAACTACCCACGCTGATGATCGGCTGTCTGCAAGGTCCGCGCGGCGAAAACGCCCGGGACGTGGTGCGCGATCTCACGCGCAACCTGCACGGCATGCGGCCCAAGCAATTGATGCTGTCGCTGGCTTACACCTTTGCGCGGCACTATGGCATCGAACGGCTGGTGGCGATCAGCAATGAAGCGCATCCGCTGCGCCGTAGCGGTCGTCCGCTGTATTCCGATTACGACGCATTCTGGGAAGAACAGCAGGGTCGGCGCATCGGTGGCGGCTGGTACGCACTGCCGTCGATGCTTGCGCAGAAGACGGAAGCGGAAGTACCGAGCAATCACCGCGCCGCGTTCCGTCGCCGCGAAGCCTTGCGGCGCGAGGCCGCGCAACTGCTGATCAATGCCCTTGCGCCGCTTTCCTTACGCATGCCGCGTGCCGTTGTGGCAGGCTCTTGACGGTCCACCAGGGTTCTATGAGCACCGTGACACTGTCCGTACACGTGAGCGACATCGAGAAGTTGTTCCGCGAGCACAACCGCGCGCTGATCGCTTTTCTGCAATGTCGCCTCAACTCGCTTTCGGATGCGCAGGAAGTGGCGCAGGAGGCGTATTTGCGGATGCTGACCATGGACAATCGGGAGGAAGTCGATTCCTTGCGCGGTTATCTGTTCAAGATCGCCGGCAACCTGGCCATCGATCGCTTGCGCAAGCGCAAGGTGCGCAGCGATTTCGCCATCGTGCAATCGCATGACGAACCGGTGGACGAGCAAAGACCGGATCATCATGCAGCGGCCGTGCAGCAGGTGGCGGGGCTTCGCCAAGCGTTGCGCGAACTGCCGGCGAAGGCGAGCCAGGCGTTTGTCATGCATGTGATCGAGGGCCGCGATTTCAACAGCGTCGCGCAAACCATGAAACTCAGCGAGCGCATGGTGCGCTACCACGTCGCCCATGCGCTGGCCCATTGCCGCGCGTGCGTCGACGAGAAGGAGGTGCCGTGATGGCGAACCAACAGCAAGACACTCTTTTGCATGCAGCTGCCGATTGGTGGGTGCGCCTGCGTGAACCTGACGACAGCGGCGATACCGTCGAACAATGGCTGGCGTGGGCCGCCGAGGACGAACGGCATTTGCAGGCATTCGAGCACGTGAGCGCATTGGCCGAGCGGCTCGGCCAGCTGGATCGCGTTTCGCGCCAGGCGCTGATCAACGCCTTCGCGCGGCCCGCTTCACCACCGCGGCGGCGCTGGCTTCCGCTTGCAGCCGCGGCATCCGTGGCTGCGGTCGTGTTGTCCGGCGCGCTCTATATCGGCTGGACTCGCTTCGGCAATTCCACGCAGGTTTTCCAGAGCGCCGTCGCGCAGAACCGCAATTTCAGCCTGCCCGATGGCACGAAGGTGGCGCTGGGCGCCGCATCCACGCTGACTGTGCAGTACAGCCGCGATCGGCGCAGCGTGGAACTGCGTGGCGGAGAGGCCTTCTTCGATGTTATGCACGATGCCCGTCGCCCGTTCGTGGTGACGGCAGGCAACGTATCCGTGCACGACATCGGCACCGCCTTCGATGTGCGGCGCACCGGCGAGCGGGTGATGGTGGCGGTAACGCAGGGGCGCGTGGCAATTGCGGATCTGCGCGCGGGTGCGAGCCAGCACAACATGCTGGAAGCTACCGCAGGCCAGCGCGTTTCCTTCGACCCCAGTGCCCCGGGCATGGCTGTCGATACCGTCACGCCAGCACAGGCGACCGCTTGGCGCAACGATCGTCTGGAATTCATCGACGAACCGCTGAGCGTGGTCATCGCCAATCTGAATCGCTACACCAACAAGCCAGTGCATATCGTCGATGCCGATTTGAACGGATTGACCTACACGGGTACGGTGCGCGCGGATGCGATCGATAGCTGGGTAGGGGCACTGCCTGAGGTGTTCCCACTGCAAGTGAGCAAGGAAGCGGATCGAGTGACACTGTCCGATACCAAGAACCGCCGTTGAGCCGGGTAGTGGCGTTGGGTTAGCGCAGCGTAACCCAACGTATTGAGCGGGCATCACTGCGGTACGAAAGTTTGGTGCAAGCTAACGAGTCAGCAAGTTTCCGCAAACTCGTGCGAACCACCGCGACCCATGTCACACTCGTGATTTCGCGCTGAGTCGACGCACGTTATGAGGCGGTTTGCCTGGCTGCCAGCTTACGGCTGCCTGACATGGGGAATGATGGCCTGGAGCGCCTGCGCGGCATCGCCGCAAGCGGTGGCGCAATCCAAGGATTTGTCGTTTTCCATTCCTGCGCAGTCGCTCGCTACGGCGTTGATCGCCTTCGGCAAGCAGGCCAATGTGCAGGTGCTTACGGCGGGCCAGGCGGTGAGCGGGTTGCACTCGCACGAGCTGCACGGCAGCTCCGCGCCGGACGCGGCGATGGCACATCTACTCGAAGGCACGAACATGAGCTTCGTGTTTGTCGATGCGCGCACGGTGGTGGTAAAGCCGCGTGGTGCGGCGAGCATACAGACGTCCAAATCCGGCCAGGCGCCTGCTGCCACGGCAGTCACCCTGTTGCCGCCGATCCAGGCGATTGGCCTGGTAGGCAGGGATGCGGAATTCATGGCCGACGTCAGCAGCGGGCCGACGCGCACGGTGGCCGATCCGATCGACGTGCCGCAATCGGTCAGCATCGTCACGCAGAGCTTGCTGCAATCGGAGCAGGTGCAGAGCATTGCCGATGCCATCCGTAACGTGGCCGGTGCGCAGTATGTCGAGGGTTCGAGCGGGCTGCCGATTTTTGCCGTGCGCGGCTTCATCACCGGCAACGGCATGACCGATGGCATGCCCAACAACGTGCTGGGCGTCGGCGATTATCCGCCGATGATCGGGGTGGAGCGGGTCGAGGTGCTGAAAGGGCCGCAAGCCATACTTGGCGACGTCTCCGCGTACAACAACTTCGGCGGCCTGATCGACGTGGTGTTGAAAAAGCCGCAGAGCGATCCCGTTCACCGGTTGACGTTTTCGTTCGGCGAACACGGCGAGAGGCAGCTTGGCGTGGATCTGGCCGGCCCGTTGAACGACAGCAAGTCACTTACTTATCGCTTGATCGTTAACGGCGACATGGCCGACCGCACGCCGCAGGGCATGCGTGGACAGCGCAACCGTTATGTCGCGCCGTCGATTGGCTGGTCGACGCCCGACACGACCTTCATCACCGGCGCGTCCTGGATGATGAACCGCATGCCGATACCCGACCACGTCATTTTGCTTGGCGACACCGTTGGTTCCGCATCGCCATGGGGGTTGCTGCTGGATAATCCCAACGACCACACCTCGGTGGAAACGCGACGTTTGTTCTACATGCTGGAACATCGTTTCAACGACATGTGGTCGTTTCGCAGCCGAGCGCAATACGTACGCGAGTCGATCGACCTGCAGGACTGGCCGCTGTTCGATATCCAGCCTTTGGGCGATACCGCGGCGACGGCGGAGCAGTATCGCTCGTCCGATGCGTATTACACCGTGCAAAACGATGTAACCGCCACGTTTGGGCATGGCTGGATGCAACACTCAGTGGTGCTCGGCTTCGACTATTCGCGCGTTCAGGTCGGCAGCGGTGTCGATGCCTTCAGCAATGGCGGCGCCGGCATGGCGTACAACATTTTTTCGGACGGACAACTGCCTCCACCGACTTCAGCGCTGCTGCCGGATGACTACGCCACCGGTCATTTTCCTGGCCAGTCCTGGACCACGGACAGCGGCATCTTCCTTCAGGATCAGATGAGCCTTGGCACACGCTTGCAAGTGCTGTTGGCGTGGCGGCGCACCAGCTATGAACTGGAAACCACGCATCCCGACGGTACGCCGTGGGATCTGCGCAAATCGCACTGGGTGCCCAATTTTGGAGTGGTCTACAAACTGGCGCCGGAGATGTCGCTGTACGCCAACACCGCGAATGGATTCCAGTCCGATACGTACCTCGGCAAAGATAACCGCCCGTTGCCGCCCTCGCTGTCGCGACAGCTGGAGGCGGGCGCAAAGTTCGACTTGTTCCAGGATCGCGCACGGCTCACCGTGGCCGCATACCGCATCATGCTCGATCACAGTAGCGACCTGGTCTCGTTGCAACCGCCGTATTACATCGTCAACGGCCCCGGCCAATCCAACCAGGGTTTCGAAATCGAATTCAACGGACAGCTCGCGCCGGGCCTGAACCTAAGCACTGCCTACACGCGCGCATCCGTACACAACAACGACGGCACGCCCGCGACCGGGCAATCACGGCAGCAATTCAACCTGTGGACCAGCTACAGCTTTCAGAGTGGGTCGTTGAGAGGTTTCGGCATAGCCGGCGGTGTGCTGGCCCGCAGCCGAAGCCTGGGGCAGATGTCCGACGGCAGCGCATACATCAACGTTCCCGGACAGGCCAGCGTCGCGATGAACGTGTTCTACCGAACGCCACGCTGGAGCGTGACGCTGGGCGTGAAGAATCTGCTGGCCCGGAAGCTGTACAGCCCGACGTTCGATGAGACGTTCGTGCCGGTGGATGAGCATCGGGCGTATATGTTGAGCGGGAATGTTGAATTTTAGTTGGTTTCCGTGATGCGCAACAAAAGCTAGCGTTATTGCTAAGCAGTACTTGCTCTGGTTATTTGGGCGGATGTAGATTTCGAGGGCTTCAGCTTCCAGCCGTATAAGAAGACTGGCGGGGGCGACGCTGTAATACAGTCTCGTACGAAGATCCCAATATGGGAGCTTGTTAGGTTTTAAAAAGGAACTTTGCAGTACCCAATCAACGTTCAATGGAAAAAGGATGCGCGATGAAAAACACGAAGAAGTCCTTGCAGTTCAATCGCATGTTTCACCAGATGGCAATAGCCACCCTAGCTATATCAGGAATTTCTTTACCATCATATGCTGGCACTGTTAATACGTCCAAAACCCAGTGGATTTTGACGCAGACCCGCGCTATGAATACGGTCGATGCAAGTTTTGAAGGATATGCCGGAGATCGAGAGACCGTTTCTGTTACGGTGCCGCTTAAGCTCAGAAACAAGGATTTGCTCGACAGCTTTACGCAGGAACTTTTTAATCCTCGAAGTCCCGTTTATCATCAATGGATGAGTCACAAGGACATCGTTGATTACTTTTCACCTACTGAACAACAGGCGCAGCTGGTGATAGACCACTTGCTTCGAAGTGGTTTCACCAATGTACACCTTGCTCCCAACCGATTGTTGGTAACAGCCGATGGTACTGTTGGTGCGGTTCGGCAGGCCTTCGGAACTGATATTGGTCATTTTCGAAGAAATGGCCGAAGCGGCATTGCGAACACTGATGACGTGCGTATCCCGTCCGAGTTAAGTGCAGTAGTGGATAGGGTCCTCGGATTGCAGACTCTAGTCACGGCGCATACTTTCTCTCGTAACGAAATCGTGCCTGCATATACGGTCATCAGCGTTCCGGGTAATTCGAATGCGCATCTTTATTATCCGCAGGAATTTGCGACGGCATATGACGCTGGAAGCACCCCCGCGGCAAATAATACGACCGTGGCCATCATTGGCTGGGGGAGTATGACCAATGCTGTAAATGATTTGGGGCAATTCGAAAGTGCAAAGGGTGTGTCCCCTGTGACGACATCGATTTTATCGACGAGCTCCCAAAGCAGTGATGACGATAGTGGCCAGGGTGAATGGGCGCTCGATGCTCAAGCAATCGTTGGGATCGCAGGAAGCGTGCAAAAATTGATCTTCTATACCGACGGCGGAACGTACAGTTCTTCCGGTTCAAGTGGTGCGAATGATAGTAATTTACTTCAGGTTATCAACAGGGCTGTGAGTGACAATGCAGCTAAGGTCGTCAACATGTCTTGGGGGCTGGCTGAATGTAACGGGCCGAGCTCGGTTGGTTTTGCAGATTCGGTACTGCAAGTGGGTGTTGCTCAGGGGCAGACCTTTGTAGCAGCATCGGGTGACAACGGTAGTTATCCTTGCGCGGTAAATGGGCAGCCACCATCTAACGGTTCGTACAGCAGCTCAACTCAGCTTTCAGTCAACTACCCGGCTAGTTCCCCGTACGTAGTTGCTGTTGGTGGCACTACACTCAACACAGCTACAAGCGACAGTTATATTTCTGAGACGTCCTGGGCATACAGTGGCGGCGGTATTAGTGCTTCTGAAGCTGCGCCCAACTGGCAGGCTGGATTAGGCTCTTCCAATCGACAAGTGCCAGATTTGGCGTTCGATGCGGACTGGACGAATTCACCGATTGGCGTTTACTTGACTGCAAGTTCAACCTCCGGCGTGACCCAGTCAGGGTGGTATGCCAATGGTGGTACGAGTCTGGCTTCGCCCTTGTTTGCGGGTGCCTGGGCTCGACTTGAAACTGCCAACAACAACGGCCTTGGTTTTGCGGCACCGTTAATCTATGCCCATGCTGGATCAATCCCGTTCCATGATGTACTCACGGGCAACAATGGTTACTACCCGGCTGCTGCTGGTCGCGATAACGCAACCGGTTGGGGTAGCTTTGATATTGCTGGTTTCAATGGTTTTATTTCGAACAATCTGACTTCCAGCGCCCCACCCAGCGTAGCTATCTCGCGTGCGGCGGAGGCTTATGTGTTCTGGAGAGGCGCAGACAATAATCTGTGGGAGTTGCAAGGTGGCGCTAGTGGTGCTTTGAGTGGATTGCAAAATCTTGGCATGGGACCCCTGGGGTCCGACCCAGCGGTTGGAGTGGACGGAAATGGCGCAACCTATGTTTACTGGGAGGGTACTGATAAAAACCTGTGGGAAGGTTATTGGAACGGCTCCGCATGGACAGGACCGTTCAACAAAGGAATGGGGCCTCTCAATTCGCCGCCTGCAGTGGCGATAACTAACCACGCAATTGCCTATGTTTTTTGGAAAGGAACCGATAACAATCTATGGGAAGCGCAAGGTAGTGCTTCCGGTTCCTTGGGTGCCCTGACAAATCTTGGTATGGGGCCGCTTGGGTCCACGCCCAGCGCTGGAGTAGATAGCAACGGGGCAACTTACGTTTATTGGGAAGGAGCTGACAAAAACCTGTGGGAAGGGTATTGGAGCGGCTCTGCGTGGGTAGGACCGATCAATCGAGGGATGGGGCCTCTTAGTTCCGCTCCTTCAGTAACCATTGCGGGCAATGGTGCTGCCTACGTCTTCTGGAAGGGAACTGACAATAATCTTTGGGAAGGTCAGGGTAGCGCCGCGGGTGCTCTGGCGCTTCAGGCTCGTAGTATGGGGCCATTGGGATCTGCTCCCAGCGCCGGAGTGGACGGCAATGGTGCGACTTACGTCTATTGGAGAGGGACCGACAATAATTTGTGGGAGGGCTACTGGAATGGTTCCGCGTGGGTCGGTCCTGTCAACCGTGGGTACTGATAACCAGCCTCGACTAGCTGTGAGTTGCCAAATCTTGAAGTCGACGTTGGATGCCTAAATCTGGGAAGAACTAGGCTCCAAGCATCATGTGGCTTTGGAGAATTGAGATTGATCTAACCGTAGAGCCTGCTGTTTTCAAGTAGGGAGGCTCTACGGTTTGGATTTCTACAATGCGCGCAACACGCAGAGTTACTTCGATGGCGTTCGGCCAACAAACACGTCACTGCCGAACGTGTGCAGTTGGTCGTCCTGCGCGTAACCAAGATGCGGTAACCCAAACATGTCTTCCAGGCTCCGCAACAGGCTGTAATGGTTGTATTCCACGTCCGACTGCGTGCCGGGCGCGATAAAAGGTGAAACCATCACCGCGCCGATCTGCCCGCCACCTGGGCCGATCTGCCCGCCCGGTTGCGGGCCGCCGGGCAGCGGTTTTTCGTTGCAGCAGGCTTTGCCGTCGTTGCCTTCGTCGAAGGTGATAATCAGCAGGCCATCTTTCTTGAACGCCGGTGCGTCGAGGATGCGCGGTACCCAGGTGCGCAGGAATGCATCGGCGGAAATCAGGCCGCCGGGTTCGCCGTTCTTGCATGGCGCGTCGTGGCCGTCATGGCAGAGGTTCGGTGTGATGTAGATGAAGTTGGCCGTGCTGTCGATCTTGGCGAGATCACTGGTGAGGTGATCGAGATTCACCACGCGGCTGTCGCAATACTTCCGCTTGTCGATGATGGAATGAAAGTATACGAACGGATTGTGCTTGGTCGCGTATTGGTCGTTGGGCGTTGCATGTTCGGTGAGGTCGGGCGTTCCAATCGCTGGGTGCGCACAGGTGGCCGATTCGCGTGCAGGGTCCTTGCCCATGTCTTCCATGTACGCCTTCCAGGTGAAGTCGGCATCGGTCAACTGATTGGCGAAGGTATGGACGTTCTTGGGATAGACGCAGCCCGTGCCCGGAAGCTGGCCATTCTCATCGGTTTTTCCGCTCGGCACGAATTCGCTGAAGGTGACGCAATCGCCCTGGGTGGCGGGATTGGGTGCCTGGCCGCTGATCATGGCGATGTAGTTGTCCAGGCTGTAATGGCCGACGCCGTAGTAGTTCGGCAGCAACGCGCCTTGCTTGGGCAACTCTCGCGCAAGATATGGTGCGATCGACTGCGGGCCGAACGTGACCGGGTAGGACTCGTTCTCCAACATGATGATGAAGACGTGCTTGATGGGCGGCTGCACAGGAGAGGAGCCGGCCAGATCGATCGCCGGGAGGCACAGCGCGAAAAGCAACAGGCAGGTTCGTGTCAATGTATGGCGAAGAGCGGAGCGAAGCGAAAAAAGAGGCATGCGGATTCCTTGAGCCAAGGCGTATAGCGCTGTGCTATTGCAAGCGACCTGGCCGGCAGGATCAAGGTGTATGGCTGTCGATGCAATGGTAGATAGGCATTGGACCGCGCTGATTCAGGCGAATAGGACGTTGCATGTCTTTCGTGAATGCCTGATCGAAGAGCCGAGGATAGGCGACTCGAAACCAGAGTCCTCGCCGTCCAGTTCAAGCCCAACGGTTCGTCGCCCCGGCGAAAGCCGGGGCCTAGTGTCTTCAGGCGGCGTGCTTCAAGTCGCTGGGTCCCGGCTTTCGCCGGGACGACGATCAAGCATCACGAAAAATTTAGGTGAAAGCGTCGCTCAAGCGCGCCCATACACATCATCAAAGCGCACGATATCGTCCTCGCCCAGATAGCTGCCGGACTGCACCTCGATCAACTCCAGCGGCACCTTCCCGGGATTGCGCAGGCGATGCACGCTGCCCAGCGGAATGTAGGTACTCTGGTTTTCCGCCAGTAGGAACACCTTCTCATCACAGGTGACTTCGGCGGTGCCCGACACCACGATCCAATGCTCCGCGCGGTGATGATGCTTCTGCAGGCTGAGGCTGGCGCCGGGTTTCACCACAATGCGCTTCACCTGGAAGCGTCCGCCCTCTTCGAGCGAGTCGTAGCTGCCCCACGGCCGATGCACCACGCGATGGAACGAATGCTCGGTGCGGCCGGAAGCCTTGAGCTGATCGACCACCTTCTTCACATCCTGCGCGGCGTCGCGATGCGCCACCAGGGTGGCGTCCGGCGTGCTCACCACGATCAGATCGTCTACGCCGACGGTGGCGATCATGTGGCGATCGTGCGAGCGCAGCAGCGAATTGCGCGTGTTGACCGTGAGTGTGTCGCCCTCGCGCTGGTTGCCTTGTTCATCGTGCCGGCCCGACAGCCACAGCGCCGACCACGAACCGATATCGCTCCACGCGCAACTCACCGGAATCACCGCGGCGCGCGAGGTTTTTTCCATCACCGCATAGTCGATGGAGTTGTCCGGTACCTTGGCGAACGCCTCGGCATCCACGCGCACGAAATCCAGGTCGCCGTGCCCGGTGGAATAAGCCTTGCGCACCGCCTCCAGCATCTCTGGCGCATGTTGGCCCAGCTCTTCCAGGTAGCGGGCTGCCTTGAACAGGAACATGCCCGAATTCCAGTCGTAACTACCGTCTTTCACATAACCTTCGGCGGTAGCCAGGTCCGGCTTCTCCACGAAGCGCTCGACCCGGAACGCGTTGCCGCCAATCGATTCGGCGCGGCGGATGTAGCCAAAGCCGGTTTCAGGACGATCCGGGCGGATGCCAAACGTCACCAGCCAACCGTCCCGCGCTGCAGGCAAAGCTTGCTGCACTGCAGCGACAAAGCTCTCCGTATCGCCAATCAGATGATCGGCGGGCAGCACCAGCAGCAGCGCCTGTGTATCGCGCTCGATGGCCTTCAAGGCGCCGAGGGCGATGGCTGGGGCGGTGTTGCGGGCGATGGGTTCCAGCACGATGGAGGAGCCCTGTACACCCGCTTCCAACAACTGATCTGCGGCCAAGAACCGATGGTCTTCGCTGGCCACGATGATGGGCGCCATGGCCTCCGGCAGCTTCTGCGTGCGAGTAACGGCCTGCTGAAAAAGCGTGCCATCGCCGCTCAGCGAGAGAAATTGCTTGGGGAGGTTTCTGCGCGAAACCGGCCAAAGGCGGGTTCCGCTGCCGCCGCTAAGGATGAGAGGAATCAACATGTTTTAAGGGACCAATGCCTTGATGATGTGGTTCAAACCCTGACGCCAATCCGGCAAAGAATAGCCGAATTGTCGCTGAAAACCGGTGGTGTCCAGTACGGACCAAGCTGGGCGGCAGGCCGGAGTGGGGAATTCCGCCGTGGTGATGGGAATCAACCTGGGTAGGCGCGCTAGCAACCTATGCGCCACCGCTTCCCGCATGATGGCATCTGCGAAGCCGTACCACGTGGTGCTACCGCTGGCGACCAGATGATGAGTGCCATTCATTTGATCGCGCTGCATGGGGTCGGCATCCAGCCATTTATCGAGGGCGGCAAGGGTAGCCCGCACGATCAGCGTCGTGTCAGTGGGACTGCCATGTTGGTCAGCCACGATTCGGATTTCTTCGCGTTCGGCTGCCAGGCGCAACATTGTGCGGAGAAAATTGTGTCCATGCTGCGCATAGACCCACGCTGTTCGCAGCAACAGATGCTTCGCGCCGCTGCGCTGCAAGGCCAGTTCGCCGGCAAGCTTGCTACGGCCGTAAGCGCCGATAGGTGCGGTGGGGGCATCGGTCGGATATGGCACCTCTGTACTGCCGTTGAAAACGTAGTCGGTGGAGTAATGGATGACCAATGCATCATTGGCTGCTGCCCATGCGCCGAGGACACCGACTGCGTCCCCGTTGACGCGCGTAGCGAGGGTCTCTTCGCTTTCCGCCCGATCTACCGCCGTATACGCAGCCGTGTTGACGATGACTTGAGGCTGCAATCGGTCTAGCAGGCCAGGTAGCGCATCGGGTCGGGATAAATCAGCGACTTCGACAGTCTGGCCGTCGAAACGGTTGCCATCGCGTGTGGCGGCCGCAAGTAGCCCCCGGGTTGCCAGTCCTCCATGTTCAAGGAAACTGCGCCCGAGCTGTCCATTCGCGCCAAGCAGCAGAATGTTCATGCTTCGAAGGGAGGCAGGCGATCAGCAGCAACGTCGGCCAGCAGGGGCGCCTTGTCGTCTTTGGCAGAGATCAGTGGGGCGCTAATAGGCCAGTCGACGCCGATAGCGGCATCGTTCCAGCAGATAGAGGCGTCGGCCGCAGGGTCATACAGCGTGGTGCATTGATAGGTGAAGGTCGCTTGTTCGGAAAGCACGCAGAACCCGTGGGCGAAGCCGGCCGGAATCCACATATGACGATGATTTTCCGCAGTAATCATCACGCCGACCCATTGGCCGAAGGTAGGCGAGCCGCGCCGAATATCGACGGCAACATCGTAGACCTCTCCTTCCAGCACGCTTACCAGCTTGCCTTGGGGGTTGGGCCATTGATAGTGCAAACCGCGCAGCACGCCTTTGGAGGAACGCGAAACATTCGTCTGCAAAAAATTGGCACGGATACCCAGCTTGGCGTACTTGGCCTCGTGGAAGCTCTCGTAGAAGAACCCGCGCGAATCCTCGAAAACCTGGGGCTCTATGACCACGACGTCCGGCAAAGAGGTTTGTATGGACTTCATCGCGCTGGTCCCTGATTTACCAGTTGCACAAGATACTGGCCGTAGCCGGTCTTGATCAGGGGTGCTGCCAGACGCTTGACCTGTTCCTCGTCGATCCAGCCGTTGAGATAAGCGATCTCTTCCGGGCAGCAAACTTTCAAGCCTTGCCGGTTTTCAATCGTCTGGATGTAGTTGCCGGCTTCCATCATCGATTCGTGGGTACCCGTATCCAGCCACGCATAGCCGCGGCCGAGTTGTTCCAAGTGAAGCGAATCGTCATCCAGGTAGCAACGGTTGAGATCGGTGATCTCAAGTTCACCACGGGAGGACGGTTTGAGGTCGGCGGCGTAGTCGCATACGCGCTGATCATAGAAGTACAGTCCCGTGACGGCGTACTGAGACTTCGGCTGCACCGGTTTTTCTTCGATGCCGATGACACGCCCTTCGGCGTCGAATTCGGCAACACCATAACGCTGCGGATCCTTCACCCAATAGCCGAAGATGGTGGCGCCATGCGCCCGCGATGCCGCGCGCTTCAAGCGCTCGGTAAGACCAACGCCATAAAAAATGTTGTCGCCCAACACGAGACAGCTTGGTGCATTTCGCACGAAATCGCGGCCGATGAGGAAGGCTTGCGCCAGCCCATCAGGCGATGGCTGCACGGCGTATCGGATGTCTATGCCCCATTGCGAACCGTCGCCGAGCAGGCGCTGGAAAAGCGCCTGCTCATGCGGTGTATTGATCATCAAGATCTCGCGCATGCCCGCCAGCATCAGTACGGACAGCGGGTAATAGATCATGGGTTTGTCGTAGACCGGCAGCAGCTGTTTGCTGATTGCCTGCGTAATCGGATAAAGCCGGGTGCCGGAGCCACCGGCGAGAATGATCCCCTTGCGTGTAGTCATGCGCCGAGACGTTCCATGCGATAGCTGCCATCGAGTACACGTTGTACCCACGGCTGGTTGGACAAGTACCAATCCACCGTTTGCGCGATCCCCGTTTCGAATGTCTGTGCCGGCTGCCAGCCGAGCTCGCGCTGCAGCTTGCTGGCGTCGATGGCGTAGCGGCGGTCGTGGCCGGGACGGTCTTTGACGAAGGTGATCAGGCTTTCGCGCGGCCTGCCACTGGGCAGCGGGCGGCGCGCATCAAGCAAGGAGCAGATAGTGCGCACCACGTCTATATTTGTGCGCTCCGCATTACCGCCCACGTTGTAGGTTTCTCCGACCCGGCTACGCTCCAGCACCCTCTTTATGGCGGCGCAATGATCACCCACGTACAACCAATCGCGGATGTTCAAGCCATCTCCATACACAGGCAGCGATTCACCATGCAAGGCCTTCTGGATGACCAGCGGAATCAGCTTCTCCGGAAACTGATAGGGCCCGTAATTGTTGGAACAATTGGTGGTCAACGTGGGCAGGCCGTAGGTGTGCTGGAAGGCTCGCACCAAGTGATCGGAGGCCGCTTTGGATGCAGAGTAGGGGGAGTTAGGAGCGTAAGCGGTCGCTTCCGTGAATTGCCCCTGGGCCCCCAGGCTGCCGTAAACCTCGTCCGTCGATACATGCAAAAACCGGAAGCGATCGCGTTCCAGGCCTTCCATTGAGCGCCAGTAGTCGCGTGCAGCCTCCAACAGGCTCAACGTACCGACGACGTTGGTCTCGACGAAGGCAGATGGACCATCAATGGAGCGGTCAACGTGCGATTCGGCCGCAAAGTTGATGATCGCCTCCGGCTTGTGCGCCGCCAGCAGGCGCTGAAAGAGCGCTCGGTCCTTGATATCTCCCTGAACGAAAATGTGGCGATCGTTGCTGGCGATGGGGGCGAGCGTGTCCAAGTTGCCGGCATAGGTGAGTTTGTCGACATTGACGACCCGTCCACCGTCGGCGATCACCTTGAGAACGAAGTTGGCGCCGATAAAGCCGGCACCACCGGTAACGAGCCAGGTTTTGGCGTCTGAAGATGGGGGATTCATCATGCCCTGTTTTGCTACGCAGCCAGCGGATAGTTTGCCATTGATCGCGCCGGGAAACAGTCTGCGGGAGGGGCAAGCAATTGGATGGGGTCAAGCATTGACGCTTGCCAGGCAGTCCGGCGTTTGCCTCGGCGAAGACGGTGGTATTTAGCCGGTGAGCGGTGCGTTGAGTCAGCCAGAGGGGATGCGCAAAGCAAGCATGCTGAACGGAATCTCAGGTGCCTGTTCTGCGATTTTCGGCCTGTCAGGTTAAGATGACCGTTTTATCTCGGGGACTGAGCTTCGCCATGACCACCAAGAGTCGCAGCAAGACGAAGACACTGGGATTGGGTACCCGCGCCATCCACGCCGGGCAGCAGCCTGACCCCAGTACCGGGGCCATCATGACCCCCATTTACGCGACGTCGACCTACGTTCAACAAAGCCCAGGCAAGCACAAGGGGTTCGAATACTCGCGAACGCAGAACCCCACCCGTATGGCCTATGAACGGTGCGTGGCGGACTTGGAAGGGGGGGTGGCCGGCTTTGCGTTCGCCTCTGGCCTGGCGGCAGCGGCCACCGTGCTCGACCTACTCGATTCGGGCAGCCACATCATCGCCATGGACGATCTGTACGGCGGCAGCTACCGGCTCTTCGAGCGCGTCCGCCGCCGCTCCGCTGGTCTGGACTTCAGCTTCATCGATCTGAATGACGTCGACGTACTGAAGGCCTCGCTGAAGCCTAATACCCGGATGATCTGGGCGGAGACCCCGACCAATCCCATGCTGAAGTTGGTCGACCTGCGAAAGGTGGCGGCCTTTGCCAAGAAGCATGGTCTTATCCTGGTGGTTGATAACACTTTCTGCTCACCTATCGTGCAGCGTCCCCTGGAGTTGGGAGCTGATCTGGTACTGCACTCGGCTACCAAGTATCTCAATGGCCATTCGGACATCGTGGGCGGGATTGTCGTGGCAGGCAATCGAGAGCTGGCTGAGCAAATGGCGTTCCTGCAGAACTCGGTCGGGGCTATCGCTGGGCCGTTCGATGCCTTCCTGGCCATGCGCGGTCTAAAGACGTTACATCTTCGCATGAAGACGCATTGTGGGAGCGCGCTGGAGCTTGCTCAATGGCTGGAAAGACACCCGGCCATTGAAAGGGTGATTTACCCCGGCCTTAAGGATCATCCGCAACATGCTCTTGCACGTCGCCAGATGGATGGCTTCGGAGGCATCATCAGTGCAGAAGTGAAAGGTGGAACGAGGAGGGCATGCAAAGTGCTGGAGCGTTGCGAGTTGTTTGCTCTGGCCGAGTCGCTTGGTGGCGTGGAAAGCTTGATTGAACATCCCGCCATCATGACTCATGCGTCGATTCCATCCGCAAACCGCAAGCGTTTAGGAATCGGCGATGGATTAATCAGATTGTCCGTTGGCGTTGAGGATTTGGTGGACCTCAAGGAAGAGCTGGCGGCCGCACTGAAATAAATGGTATGGCTTTGTCCGGGACGGTTCGGTATGGCTGGTTGCTGCTGAGCTAATGTCCGGTACAGGCGCAAACAGGGCGTATGCTTTAAAACAGATCGCATCTCCGCCGATTGGGAATCTTTGCTTGGTAAAACGACTGAAAGTAATCGGCGTAGGATTTTTCGCTGCGAAATGATGGAGTTGAATGTAGAGGAATGTCAGCATTCGAGAGCCATCAATAGTAGTAAATAACGGAGTTGTCGCTTGAGGTCTGCATTTGCAGCTGAACGCTTCACTCCAGCTAAGGGAAGACATTGTTGTGATAGAGATGTTGCTTGCAATTTGGCGCTACCGACATTTCATCGTGTCGTCAATAAAGAATGACCTGCGATCGAGATTTTTGCGCAGCAAGCTCGGTGCTGCCTGGATGATTTTGCAACCATTGGCTCAGGTGGCGATTTACGCGCTGATCCTCTCCAGAGTGTTGGCTACAAAATTGCCGGGTACCGACAATCGTTATGCATATGTGATCTATCTGATGGCGGGCATGACCGCTTGGTCGCTTTTCAGCGAACTGCTGTCTCGATCAGTCAATATGTTTGTTGAAAACGGCGGATTGATGAAGAAGATCATGTTTCCACGGGTGTGTCTGCCGTTAATCGTGGCTGGTTCAGCGCTGGTCAATAACATACTTCTGCTGGCTGCAGCCATCGGTGTCTTTTTACTCATAGGACACATGTTTACGTTGGCATATTTGTGGTTGCCACTGCTTTTTCTAGTCAACGTTGTGTTCAGTCTTGGGCTTGGCTTGTTACTTGGTGTCATAAACGTTTTTGTGCGCGATGTAGCGCAGGTCATGGTGGTCATATTGCAGCTCTGGTTTTGGTTAACGCCTGTGGTTTACATGCCGACCATTGTTCCTGAGGGGCTGAAAGCTTTTCTTCAATTTAATCCGATGTATCACATCGTTGTGTCGTTTCAGAACATCATGCTTTACGGGCGCGGACCTGATGTTGCCGGATTGATGGGGGTCGGTGCGTTCGGTCTTGTCATGCTTGGTTTGTCGCTAGTGATGTTTCGGCGGGCAGCTCCTGAAATGGTGGATGTGCTGTGACCGATAGACTTCTCACTGTCAACGCTATCGGTAAGGCCTACCGCGATTACGGTACCGAATGGAAGCGATTTGCATCCTGGTTTGGTATGAAGGTGCAGGCTAAAACGGAACATTGGGCTCTGCAAAATGTTTCCTTTAGCGTTGCGCGCGGAGAAGCGGTAGGTGTCGTTGGGCAGAATGGGGCAGGGAAAAGCACCCTGCTTAAGTTGATCACTGGAACCTTGCGCGCAACAACTGGCAGCGTGGCGGTGAGTGGGCGTATTGCGGCGATTCTAGAACTCGGCATGGGATTCAATCCGGATTTGTCTGGTCGCCAAAACGTTTACCACGTAGCAGGCCTGATGGGATTTTCACGAAAGGCGATTGATGGCGTCATCGAACAGATAGAAGAGTTCGCTGAAATTGGCGACTATTTCGATGAGCCGACTCGAACATATTCCACCGGCATGCAGATGCGTGTGGCGTTCTCCACTGCAACGGCATTCAGGCCGGATGCGCTGATTGTCGATGAGGCGCTTTCGGTTGGTGATGCCTATTTCCAGCACAAGTGTTTCAAGCGCATCCGTGAATTCCGTGAGCAGGGCACCAGTTTGCTGATCGTGTCGCACGATAGCGGGGCAGTGCAGTCTCTCTGTGATCGTGCGCTGCTCCTCGATGGGGGATGTCTTATTCAGGATGGCAGCCCTGCCGAAATCATGGACCTCTATAACGCTCTGATCGCAGAGCGGGAAAATAGTACCGTCAGGGTAATCACGGATGAGAGTGGGCGAGCGCAGACCACCTCAGGGACGCGAGAGGTTTCAGTGAAGGAAATCGTTCTTCTAAATGAAGCTGAGGAGCCAATTGAATTCGTCGATGTTGGGCAACCCGTGGTGCTGTGCGTTAAAGCAGCGGTGCATAAGGACGTTCCGCGACTGGTCTTGGGATACATGATTAAAGACAGGCTCGGGCAAGCAGTCTTTGGCACGAATACGCATCACACTGGGCAAGCTCTGGAAAATATAAGAGCAGGCCAGTGTGTTGAATTTCGTATTGCGTTTCCCATGAATCTTGGAGCGGGCACCTATTCGATCTCTACCGCGCTTTCCAGTACAGACACGCATCTAGTCAATAATTACGAATGGCGTGACCTTGCCTTGGTTTTCTCGGTATCCAATTTGAGCCAGGCGAGATTTGTGGGCACCGCATGGGTTCCACCGGCTATCGAGGTTAGGCGGCTGTGATCAGTGTTTTGGTCGCATGGCGGTGAAGGCTCCGCACTATGAGGCGACTAAAGGTATGAATTGTGTATGGGCGGCATATGCGTGATGAGTGATCTATGCAAAATAAACAATCACTAAATCCCGGGCCGAGCGAAGAATCCGTCGGGCAGCAAAGTCACAAGGACTTCTACCGGGCGTTTGAGGATAAGTTTCGTGGTTCACGAGAGTTGATCCTGTCACGACTGCAGGTATATCTACCCTTCGTCAATCCGCTTAAACAAATTTACCCCCTGGTGCCTGCGGTTGACCTGGGATGCGGGCGGGGGGAGTGGCTGGAGTTACTCAAGGAATACGGTTTCGAAGGACAGGGCGTTGACCTTGATGCTGGCATGTTGCACTCATGTCACGAGCGAGGGCTGCAGGCAATTCAAGGGGATGCTATCGAGTTCCTTAGGCAGCTGCCTAGCGAAAGTCAGCTGATCGTTTCCGGCTTTCATATCGCGGAACATCTTCCCTTCGAGCAATTGCAGACTCTCGTAGCAGAGGCCTTGAGAGTTCTGAGGCCAGCAGGACTGCTCATTCTGGAAACACCGAATCCCGAAAACTTCAAGGTTTCATCGGTGGGCTTCTACATGGATCCATCTCACCGCAATCCTTTACCTCCTGAACTGCTGGCATTTGTTCCAGAGCACTACGGTTTTGCGCGCGTCAAAATCGTCCGCCTTCAAGAAAACCCTGCACTTTTACATGCAAAGCACGTTTCTTTGGATCAAGTGCTCGGTGGTGCAAGTCCTGACTATGCAGTTGTGGCGCAAAAGCAAGCGGATGTGTCGCTTTTGGACGCGTTCAATGGTGTATTCGAGCGGGAATATGGATTGCCGGTGTCCGAACTGCTCGATTGCTACGATAAAAGTGAGGCGCGCCTTGAAGAGCAGATACAGAAGCTTTTCGACGAAGGAAAGCGAGTCGATAGCATGCAGGAAGAGATCGAGAAATTGCATGAAGCGCGTCTTCAAAATGAAGCACAAGCACGTCTACTTGCAGAAGATGAGGCGCGCATCGTCGAACTGGATGAGCGAGTTTTCCGTCTTGAGCAAGAGGGCCAGCGTTTGGAGCATTTGGTTAGTCGGCTCGACGACATGCAGTCTACGATCGAGCATGTACATGATCGCTTGGCTTTCGCAGACAACGTGCACGCAGCACTGCTAGAAAGTTTGAATCGTGAGCGTATGGTGGATGCTAAGCTGCAACAAGTTCTGCAGAGTCGTTCCTGGCGCATAACAAGGGGGCTGCGCCTATTTGCACGCGTCCTTCGGACAGGAGTGAAAAGTGGATCTACTGCTGGGATTCGATCAAAGGTTGCCCTAGTTCGCCTTATTGCTGCAGCTACGAATCGGCCTCAATTTCGGCGCATTGGTGGCATGCTTCTAAGTATTACGCCGAAATTTAAAGCTCGCATGATTCGCGTTGTAATTGGCAATTCTCACCCAGAAACACCCCCGCATAGATCGCCCGCGATGACAGCGGATGAGTGTGTCCATTTGCCGAATCGAGCACGGACGGTTCGTTCGATGCTGGATCGAGTGATGAAGTCTTCGTAACATCTATGGATCAGGAGAGCAGCCAGACCATGCATTTGCTTGTAGATATGCAGGCATGCCAGAGCCTAGTGCACGGAAAGCGTGGCATTGGCATTTTTGCCAGAGCGCTCATACGTGCGTTGCTTCGGCAGGCAAGCGGGCAACGGATATCCTTTCTCCTCAACGGAGATATGGAAGAGTCGGCGATTGAGTTGCGCCGAGAATTGCTGGTAAACGTGAGGCAGCAAGATATTCATGTTTGGACTGCACCGTCGCCTCGTAACAAAGTGAATGAAATCAATGCGTGGCGGAGTGAAGCAGCAAGCTTGGTGCGAGATGCGTTGATTGCGTCAATAGCGCCAGATTGCGTGCTTTTCATAAGCTTCTTCGAGGGATGGTTCGACGACTGCATTTGCGCACTGCCATCGGTTGGCAACAATATCGCAACGGCGGTTGTTGTTTACGACCTTATTCCGTGGATTTACCCAGATGTTTATTTGCGTGAGCCTGCGCTACGCAATTGGTACTTGCGCACCCTTCGGGACTTAGGAAAGGCTGACGTTTTACTTGCAATTTCCGACCGCTCGCGCCAGGAGATCCTCGATGCATTGAGGCGCGCACCAGATAGTGTATTGAATATTTCTGCGGCCGTAGACCGGCGCTACGTGCCTACTGTTCTGTCTGATAGTGCGGAGCTCGTGCTTCGTATGAAATTGAAACTCAATAAGCCATTTGTAATGTATACCGGTGGAATAGACCGCCGTAAGAATATCGATCTGCTCATTGAGGCGTTTGCAGCTACCGGCCGTTTCGCTCAATCACATCAGTTGGCGATTGTTTGCACTGCACCTCCAGAAGAGATGAAGCGGCTGCGTAAGCTTGCGCGGCGTGTAGGCTTACCTAAAGATGCTTTGGTTCTTACAGATTTCGTATCCGATGAAGATTTGCTTGCACTATACAACCTGTGTGAGCTATTTGTGTTTCCTTCTTGGCATGAAGGATTCGGTTTGCCTGTTCTGGAAGCGATGTCAGTGGGCGCTCCCGTTGTTGTTTCCAATACATCCAGCCTGCCAGAAGTAGTTGGCCCTGAAGGTCAGTTCTTTGACCCGCGGGACAAGCAATCGATCGCAAATGCCCTGGTCCGCGTTTTGTCGGATGAGACATTGCGGAAGCAGCTTGCTTTAAATGGACTTGCGCGCAGTCGTGAATTTTCCTGGGAGCGGACTGCTGTAGAAGCGTGGAAGGGCATTGAGATGGCAGTGGCCGCTAAGCGTGCGGTGCCTGCTCGACGTGAACAAGCGCTTGCTCTGCGCGATAAACCAAGGTTGGCGTTCTTATCACCTCTGCCTCCGCAGCAGTCAGGTATCGCAGACTTTAGCGCGGAATTGCTTCCGGAGTTGATGACCCACTATGACATTGAATTGATCGTAGATGACATCAGCAGGCCGATTCATCTCGATGGCTTGATGCTACCCGTGCGAGATGTGCCTTGGTTTTTAAACAACGCCCACGACTTTGACCGAGTGCTATATCACTTCGGTAATTCGGAGTTCCACAGCTACATGTTCGATGTGCTGTCGAAAGTTGGCGGAACGATAGCATTGCACGACTTCTATCTGGGGAATTTGCATCACTGGCTGCAGGACACTGGACGGTCCCCGGGCATATGGCAAAGAGCGCTTTACGAAGGCCAGGGTTATCCTGCTCTGAAGGCGCTGGGCGATACGGTCGATCGTAATAGCACGGCGTTTAGATTTCCGTGTAATTGGAGCGTGGTTTCCGCCGCTGACGGAGCCATAGTTCACTCTGCACACAGTCATGATCTCGCTGATCAGTGGTGCGGCAAGAATGTGGCACAGCGCTTTGTTCAGGTGCCGCTTCTGCGGAAGGTGCAGCAGACAATCGATCGCGCTGCCGCTCGACGTGCGCTAGGGCTGGACGACAGCCAGTTGGTTGTTGCTTCTTTTGGAATGCTTAGCGCTGCGAAATGCAATGATTCCTTGCTTGATGCGTGGCTAAGCTCCTTCGGCGATCGTGCTGATTGTAAGCTCGTTTTCGTTGGTCGCGCTGCCAATTCTGCCTGGGAGGACATGTTATACGAACGTATAAAGGCAGCAGGCGTTCGTAACGTTGTCATAACCGGTTTTGCCGACGTAGAAGCTTACCGTCGCTGGCTCGCGTCAGCAGACGTGGCCGTCCAGTTGAGACGACAATCGCGCGGTGAGACCTCCGCAGCCGTGCTTGACTGTCTTGCGTGGAGTGTTCCCACGATCGTCAACGCTCATGGATCGTTGGCCGAGTTGCCACATGGAGCAGTAATAACGCTCAAGGACGAATTTTCGAGCGAGGAGCTTGCTGCAAGCATCAGTAGGCTAATTGATTCGAAGGAGGAGCGCTCGGCGTTGGCCCAGGCCGGGCGCGACTATTTGGCGCAAATGCACGATCCAAAGAGTATTGCTCAGCAATATTGCCTGGCTATCGAGACGTTCCATCAAAGTAGTTCACGTAGAATTCTCCGAGATACTCTGGCGGAGATATCGAAAATTCGCTCAACAGTCGGCCACGCGAACGCCGATCGCGATGCGGTGGCTCTTGGCCTTTCAACATTGCTTGGACCGGCGGCGCCTCGTCCTCAGTTATTGCTCGATGTATCGGAGCTAGTGCGAACCGATGCACGGAGTGGAATCCAGCGTGTCGTACGAAGCATACTCAATGAGCTGCTAATGCGAAGCGAGCTTGAGTGGCGCGTTGAGCCTGTCTATACCAACGGTGATGGCATATATCGCTATGCTCGCCGCTTCACCTGCACATTTTTAGATTGTCCTGAAACTACGCTCGAGGACGATCCGATCGATGTTTGTGGTGGGGATATATTTGTTGGTCTAGATCTGGCGCCCACTGGGGTCCCTGCGGCTTTCGAGATGTTCAGATCGCTCAAGACAAAGGGAGTCGAAATTGTTTTCATTCTTTATGACATGCTTCCTATAGCTCACCCTGAGTGGTTTCCTCCGAATGCGCCGGCAATTTTGGAACCTTGGTACCGTACTATCACTGCCGTTGCAGACCGGGTAGTTGCCATCTCGAGGTCGGTAGTCGATGAGTTCATGGCATGGCTGGCTTCTGCGGGGCGCGCGTATTCGCTCGATCTTGCCTGGTTCCACCTCGGCGCAGACGTCCAGGCTAGCGTGCCATCTCGGGGCATGTCCTCTGAGGAAGTTGAGCGTTTGAGGCGACTGCATCAAAAACAAAAAATAGTGCTTATGGTAGGCACGATCGAACCCCGCAAGGGTCACGATCAAGTCTTAGAAGCTTTTGAGATACTAAGAGCGCGAAAAGTCGATGCGGAATTGGTGATTGTAGGTAAGCAGGGTTGGTGCGTTGAGGAGCTGGTCGAAAAGCTGAAAGTTCACTCGGATATGGAAGCCGGGATAACCTGGTTTTCTACAGCGAGCGATGAGCTTCTTGATCGCCTGTATGGTCTTGCTAGTCTGCTGCTCGTGGCCTCGCGTGGAGAAGGGTTTGGTCTGCCAATCATCGAAGCGGCTGTACGCGGAGTGACGGTTCTTGCCCGCGACCTTCCGGTATTCCATGAGGTTGGTGGAAACGGGATACTTTATTTTTCAGGAAATTCCGCAGAGGACCTAGCGAGTTCTATCGAGCAGTCACTTGCTGCCATTCGAACAGGGACAGTTTCCATCCATGAGGCCATAGCAGCTAGTTCATGGAAGAAAAGCGCTGAGCAGTTCTTAGATGCAGTTACGGGAAGGTTGCCATACAGGACCTGGATGCCTAGTTAAGCTTAGGCGTCGTAGCTGAAATAATTGCAATATGAAACCAGGAAAAGACTTCATGAAAACAGCGGTCATCACAGGCATCTCTGGTCAAGACGGCGCCTACCTTGCCGAACTGCTTCTTCAAAAAGGGTATGTTGTTTACGGTACCTACCGTCGTACGAGCTCGGTCAACTTTTGGCGTATTGAAGAGCTTGGTATAGACAAGCAGCCGAATTTACATCTGGTTGAGTATGATCTGACGGATTTGGGTTCTGCGGTTCGATTGCTGCAGGATACGGGAGCTACCGAGGTATACAACCTGGCTGCTCAGAGCTTTGTCGGCGTCTCGTTTGATCAGCCTGTGCTTACTGCACAAATCACCGCAGTGGGTGCATTGAATCTTCTTGAGGCAATTCGCATCGTAGATCCGAAAATCCGTTTCTACCAGGCCTCGACATCTGAGATGTTTGGAAAAGTACAGGCAGTTCCTCAGAAGGAGGACACTCCTTTTTATCCACGGAGCCCTTACGGCGTAGCCAAACTCTATGCTCATTGGATGACGGTGAACTACCGCGAGTCTTACGGGATTTTTGGAAGCAGCGGAATTTTGTTTAATCACGAATCACCGCTGCGCGGTCGCGAGTTCGTCACAAGAAAAATCACGGACACCGTAGCCAAGATCAAGCTGGGGCGTACAGATCGGCTTGAACTAGGTAATCTCGATGCCAAGCGTGATTGGGGCTTTGCAAAGGAATACGTCGAAGGTATGTGGCGCATGCTTCAAGCAGATGAGCCGGATACCTACGTCCTAGCGACAAATCGCACGGAAACTGTACGGGATTTTGTGACCATGGCTTTCAAGGCCGTGGATATCACAATCGATTGGAAGGGAGAGGGCGCGGGTGAGCGAGGTATCTGTCGAGAAACCGGTCGGGCAATGGTCGTTATCAACCCGAGATATTACCGCCCTGCAGAGGTCGATCTGTTGATTGGCGATCCGTCGAAGGCCAAAGCCAAACTAGGGTGGGAGCCAAGGACGGATCTTGAGGAATTGTGCCGCATGATGGTTGCTGCTGACCTCCAACGGAACGAACGTGGCCAATCATTCTGAAAGCTCACGGCCAGTTGCATTGGTGACCGGGTGCTTAGGCTTCACGGGCAGATACGTTTCGGCTGAGCTGGCGGCAGCTGGTTACAGAGTGGAGGGTTTGTCGCACGAACCCGCTTCCGGAACTGCTGCCGTCGACTTGTGCAATCGCGAGGCTACTATAAATGCTATTAAGAACCTCGCGCCCGATGTAGTTATACATCTTGCTGCCATAGCCTTTGTTGCATATGGTGACGCCGATGCTATTTATCGTACCAATATCATAGGCACCCGCAATCTACTGGAGGCGCTAGCTTCCATTGACAAGCGACCACGTGCCGTAATATTGGCAAGCAGCGCCAACATTTATGGTAATAGCGATGCGCCGCTCCTTACGGAAGATTTACCGGCCGCACCAGCTAATGACTATGCCGTCAGCAAGCTCGCCATGGAGCAGATGGCGCGTCTTTGGGCTGATCGCTTGCCCATTGTTATGACCCGCCCTTTTAACTATACGGGGGTGGGACAGTCGGAAAAATATCTTATCCCCAAAATCGTTTCGCATTTTCGGCGTCGTGCACCAGTGATTGAGCTTGGCAACATTAACGTTGCCCGTGACTTTCAGGACGTACGGTTCGTAGCTAGTGCTTACCGTAGGCTGCTCAACGCTGACGCGTTCGGTGAGGTCGTGAACATTTGTTCTGGACATGCTCATACACTTAACGAAGTAATTGGAATGATGGAGAATCTTTCGGGTTACCGGATCGAGGTACGCATAAACCCCGCGTTTGTGCGCGCTAACGAGGTAGCGAAATTGGTGGGCTCCAATGAAAAGCTGGCGCGGTTGATTGGTCCATTGGACTCGATTCCGTTGCGACAGACGCTACAGTGGATGTATGAAGCGCATGAATAAAATCGCATTCTGCTGGAGAACCGAGCATGGCGCTTAGGAGCTTTAAGGCGTACGACATTCGAGGCCGCATTCCCGATGAGCTCAATGTAGAGCTAGCCGAGCGAATCGGTCGAGCATTTGCCCAAATTGTAGGTAAGGGCGAAGTAGTAGTAGGTTATGACATTCGTAAGGACAGCCCAGCCCTTGCAGTAGCCCTTGCAGAAGGCCTTATGCGTGCGGGGTGCGATGTTGTTGATATAGGCCTGTGCGGTACTGAAGAAGTTTACTTCCAGACCTTTCATCGTGGTGTTGTCGGTGGAGTCATGGTGACAGCCAGTCACAACCCGATGGATTACAACGGTATGAAACTGGTACGAGAAGGAGCCAAGCCGATTAGTGGAGATTCCGGCTTACGCGACATGGAACGCCTGGTAGAAGAGAATCGCTTTTGGGACGCTGAGCAACAAGGGCGTATGACCCATGATCACAACAAGGCAGCTTATATCGGTCACTTGTTGGGATATATCGATCCTACAGCTCTGAGGCCGCTTAAGATTGTGGTCAACGCGGGTAACGGATGCGCAGGACCTGTGGTGGATTTGCTTGCTATGCATTTGCCGTTCGAGTTCATTCGGGTGAACCACGAACCAGATGGTAGTTTTCCTAATGGCATTCCCAATCCGTTGTTGCCGGAAAACCGCTTTGCTACAGCTGATGCAGTTCGCGCTCACGGCGCGGATTTTGGATTAGCGTGGGATGGCGACTTTGATCGCTGTTTTTTCTTTGATGCCGAAAGTAACTTCATCGAAGGATATTATATCGTCGGGTTGCTTGCTGCTCAGCTGCTTGAAAAGCATCAGGGCGCAAAGGTGATTCACGATCCCCGGCTTACGTGGAACACTATCGATATGGTACGTGCAGCCGGTGGTTTGCCAGTGCAAAGTAAGACAGGGCACGCCTTTATCAAGGAGCGCATGCGAATAGAGGATGCGATTTATGGTGGCGAGATGAGCGCCCATCATTATTTTCGAGACTTTGCCTATTGCGATTCAGGGATGATCCCATGGTTGCTTTTAGCTGAACGTATCAGCAAGAGCGGCCGTTCTCTCGGGTCGCTGGTCAGCAAGCAAGTTATGGCATTCCCATGTAGCGGAGAGATCAACTTCTCTGTAAATGATGTCCCCAAAACCGTAGATCGCATCATGGTTTATTTCGCCAATCAGGAACCGATGGTCGAAAACGTGGACGGTATCAGTGCGGATTTTGGCGACTGGCGCTTCAATCTGCGTGCTTCTAATACAGAACCGCTTCTGCGTTTGAATGTCGAAAGTAAGGGGTCCGTTTCTCTGATGAGAGAGAAGACGCAGCTTCTTTCTGATCTGATCTCGCAAAGCTAAGTTTCTATCCTCATTGGACGCGCCCTAGGGAACCTCTGATTTATTCCTGATCATGAGGCAAGATGGCACTGCCGCATTGCATGAAGAAGGAAGTGTGATGAAACAGTCCAGCTTTGCCTCCTTGAACTTTGCGACGAAGAAGAAGCAAACCCGGCGAGAGGTATTTCTCGGCTGAGATGGAGCAAGTGGTTCCGTGGAACGAGCTGGAAGCACTGGTGGAACCCCACTATCCGACGGAAGGGCGGCGAGGCCGTCAGCCGATGGGTCTGTCGATCATGCTACGTATTCACTTCATGCAGCAGTGGTACGCCTTGAGCGATCCGGCGATGGAAGACGCGCTGTATGAGATCGAATCCATGCGTCACTTCGCCGGATTGGAATTGAACGAGGATGCGATCCCGGATGAGACGACCATCCTGAAGTTCCGGCGGTTGCTGGAAAAGCACCAGTTGGCACAGAGGATTCTGGATACGGTGAACGCCCATTTGACGCAGAAGCAACTGCTATTGCGGCAGGGAACGATCGTGGACGCCACGATCATTCATGCGCCCAGTTCGACGAAGAATCAGGAGAGGGCGCGTGATCCGGAGATGCATCAAACCAAGAAAGGCAACCAGTATTACTTCGGCATGAAGGCGCATATTGGCGTCGATCTTGGTTCTGGCTTGGTGCACACCGTCACGAGCACGGCGGCCAACGTGGCCGATGTCGTGGAGGTCGCGAACTTGCTGCATGGCGAGGAGACGTCCGTGCACGCTGACGCCGGCTATACCGGCGCAGCCAAGCGTGTGCCAAGCAGGCGCTTGGCATGGCACATTGCCGGGAAGCGTGGTGCGGTCAAGGCGATGAAACCTAGCCGATATAAGCGTGCGCTGCAGAAGCTTGAAAAGCTCAAGTCACAGATTCGCGCGCAAGTGGAACATCCCTTTCGAGTGATTAAGCGCCAGTTCGGTTATGTGAAAGTGCGCTACAAAGGGCTGGCGAAGAACACAGCGCAGTTCAAGACACTGTTTGCGCTGTCGAACCTGTGGATGGTCAGGCGCCAGCTGATGGCCATGACGCCTGCGCTTGCATGAAGAAAGGCGGCCTCCTCGGGGGCTTCCGTTAATACCAGTGGATGAGATTTAACGGATTCGGAGCGACGACGAATGTTTGGCCGTCCATTCCGATTTGTTCAGAGGTTCCCCTAAGTTTCAACTACTCACTGGACGCGCCTTGGATTAATACTTTAATCGAGGCGCTCCGCGATGCTATATGACAGTTAGCTTGAATGTGAGAGATGAGCTGGTTCGTCGCTCCATGAACCAGACTACATTTTCTTGAACTAGTGAGGCCATTAGAAGCAACCTTCCCTTTACGTCAGGGACTTTGACGTGAAGTGTTATAGTTATACTGTCATTTGGTTTCAGATCGTTTGGCAGTTGCGTTCTTAAACCATCTGCGATCAAGAGATCGCCTCGAGCCGTATACCACCGATAAGAAAGGGTGACAGGTTGCATTCCGAATGCAGGCCAGGTTTGATTGCTCTTGTTTTTTATTTGAACTGGAAGTAAAACCTCACTTCCGCTTTGTACAGTCTCTGGCGAACACATCGCGACAATTTTTGCCCTGAAATCGTCCAGAGGTGGGTTTACGCGAGCTTTTGCCCGTATGGTCCTGTTTGCTGTTATGTACGTGGAGCTCGAGCAAGAGGCAGAACGTGATGTCGGCGTCAGCTCAACTTGCGCGTCCATTAATATCTTTCCTTCAAATGTGGTCAAAGCGACATCGTATACATCGAACGAGGCAACCTGCTCGATCCAGTGATAGCAGCCCTCATAATGGCTTTCTGTAGGTGTTAAGGCGACGTCTAGACGATAACTGCCTATCGGCATGCGATTTAGCATGCGATATGTGGAGAGATATATGCCGGGAGTAAGGTGAAAAACCTCGCCAAGAAGCATGGAGTTAGTGCCAAACATAAGGATGCCGCGGTCATCCTTGATCGCGATACCAATGTTTAGCGACGATATTGGCACCTGTGCTTCAAGCTCGATCGAGATGGAGAACTCCTCCCCTATCATGACGCGCTCATCGCCCGATATGATGCCAGTGGCGCGTACCGTTTTGATCGAGCAGCGGAGATCTCCAAAATTCATTGGAGAATTATTGATTGTGGTTAGCGCTGATTCGTTTGCCTCGAATATCGGGTCGACCACTGATCCACACTGAGCTTGGCCTAACAGCTGCCTTCTTTGCGTTTTGAATATGTCTTTGGCGTGCTGATAGAGGTCAATTTCTGGCTCAAGCAGAAATTTTAGACGATTGCGTTGCGAAGCGCTCAATTCGTCCACATTCAAGCGATAAGAAGTAATGTTCACTCGAGGTGGCGGCTTGCAAGGCCAATGGAATTTGGCATCAAGCATGCACGTGAAATCATCCAGCTCTTCCTGGATGGCAATCGAGCTAAAGAGGTTCAGTGCATTTAACGCGGCCAGCAATTTTTCGTTCTGGGTTAGCGCGAGTTGGGAGTCTGTGCCAAGGGGATAGAGCATTTCCAATTGCGTTGAAAATGCCTGGCATTCTTTGTCAGACAGACTATGGAGGTATGCGTCCAAGTCCAGTGTGTGCGTTCTCCGATCGAGAGGTCTGCTCGAGTTATCGACTTTTGAAAAGTAGAACTCTGAGAGAAAGCGGTCCACCGGATCGCGAAGAACGGTAAAACTGTATCGATTCGACGGCAACTTATCTCCCTGTCGCAGGGAAAAGTGACCACTAATGGCGGTCATCTGATCCCATTCGATCAGCGCATCCGCTAAACGTACCCCGGCCAGCGCCCGGGTGACGTTCCCTTCGCCAAGTTGATTGACCAAGTGGTGGCGTAGGGCTGTACCGCCAGTTTTGGGAAGATGAAAGTGGAGAAGCTTCTGCATTTGGCTGTTCAGATATGGAGGAAACAGATCCTCTAAGTGACATGTAAGCTTATCGTAAGCCACATGCGGCTTAGATGTAATTATTTTGTGTCTGCTTGCCCTTCAGTCCTCATCCAGAGGGAGCCTCTCAATCAAAAATGGCCCCTGGCCAAATACTGCCCTCGGAAGGCCTAATCAGTTGTAGAGCCAATCGAGCGAAGCTGAAACTTTGATGTCCTTTCCGTTAACGTAATTTTAGCGAGCTTGCGGGCCTAGATCTGCCCAAAAGTTCCGCTTTTACGGGTTCAAATTGGTTTAATGGCGTCGCCTTCCGACCATAAGCAGTGGTACGCCCCCGCTTCTGTAGACACCTGATAGTGTCTATTGAGGATCAGAGGATCTATGACCAGTAAAGGTTTTACCGACGCGTTCAAAGTTGAGGCGGTCAAGCAAGTCACCGAACGGGGCTATCCCGTTTCAGAGGTTGACCCACCCCCGGAAAACTAGGCCATCGTAAAGTAGAGACTTCGCCACCATGGGCCCCCGTAGCCAACGAGGAGTCAGGCAATGAAGAAGTCGCGATTTACGGAGGAACAGATCGCCTACGCGCTC
>Ga0209674_100215_pt1 | contig 55774 bp, 50 predicted proteins | sample AraplaCvi_mMS_r2_FD_184279 | JGI IMG/M metagenome (GOLD analysis project Ga0209674, IMG submission 184279) | Arabidopsis root microbial communities from North Carolina, USA - plate scrape CL_Cvi_mMS_r2 (SPAdes) (version 2) | ecosystem: Host-associated > Plants > Roots > Endosphere | place: USA... | reverse complement strand
CGAGCACGACGATCGCTGTGCCGAGCGGTCCGGTCGACATGGGCCGAGCGCTCTTGCTGTTGCAGGCCATGGGCTTGATCAAGCTGCGCTCGGGGGTGGGCGATATGGCAACCCTCTCCGATGTGGTTGAGAACCCCAAGCAAATCAAAGTGATTCCGGTCAAAGACGAGCAGTCTGTAAGCGTGTTCGATAAGGCCACGGCCTCGGTGACCTATCCCAATATTGCCAAACGGGCGGGCATCGCCGAAAAGGATGCCTTGGCTTTCGACAATGCCGATCCGGAAATCGTGAAACGCTATGCGATTCAGTTCGTGGCGCGTGCCGATGTCGCCAACGATTCGCGGCTCCAGAGGTTCATCAAGATTTACCAGTCCTCTCCCGAAGTGAAGGCTGCCTTGCGTCGAACCTACGGAAGCCTGGTCGCTTTCCCGTGGTAGTTAGAAGGCCCGGATCGAATTAAGGATGGTGTTCAAAACCTCCCCCAAAGCCGACACGGCAAAGTCGACCTGGCCAAATCCTACAAGGCGCAACGCAAGCCCGATGCCCCAGCTGATTACGGCATTTTTTATTTCCGTTTTTTATTTAACTCAAACAGCAACTGATCTGCGTGATGGACTGCATTACGCTGACGATAAGTCATTTAGATGGCAGACAAGAAATCCAAACTACAACCCCAGAACCGTGACTGGTATGAAGACCTGCCGTCTCCAACCACTGCACTGAAGGCGGGGGATAGCAACGACCAACCGGATCCTGGCCTTGATGTTCGCTACGTCGATGCGAATGTGTTGGAGTTGTCACGAGCCGAATCAATCGAGCGCGGCTTTTTTGATGGCCTGCATTGCAGTATCCATTGTGTACGCTGTCATGCTGCTCCCGCTCTTTGTCAAGTTATATAGCGATGCCTTCCTAGAATTCCCGGTCACATCATCATTCCTGATGGTGATGCAGTTCGCGCTACCGGTGCTCCTGATCCACGGGATAAAAAAAACGATCAGAACCCCACTGGACTTGCCAATCTTGCTTGACAGAAACAGCCAAAAAATTTTTGCGCTTGAATATCGAATGAAACCCAATCCATTTGCGCGATGGGAAACGGTGATCAAGGAGTTTGAGTGGTCGCGTGTTGAGGCTGAAATCGGAACGCTCCCGTACAAGCCAGCCCCATACGGATTGATTCTGGCGCAATGCGAGCGGGGTACGACCAAGGTAGAGGACCGGATCATATTGAAGCAGGTCTTGGGCGGAACAGCCGAACTTCATCAGATGTGGGCATACATCCGTTGCTACATGAATGAAGGGCCTGAACACCTTCCAGAGGTTAAGCCATTCCCACGCGATGCCAATTTCTGGCGCTGCCTCTTCGCGTTCTTTCCGTTCCTTGACCCGACGGAGGGTGGGCGCCGCGCTCGCGCGCGCATGGGGCGCTGCGAATTGCACGTCTCGATGGCCTTTGCAAGTGTCGTTATGCTGGCGCTGGCTTGGTATTTCGTGCCGATAGGCATTTGCGAGTACATTGCCCAGCGCTTGGCGCCCAAACCGAAATGGCCCGATGATGTCTTGAACCAAACAGGATTGCGCAGCAGCGTGCCGGCCTCGTTGGGCTGATGTATTGAAGAAGAACACCCCGTGCCGGTGCCGAGGCTCAGCGCGCTGGGCTTGGTACCCGCAGCGTCAGACTCCGCCCGTCACGCCATCCGAAGCCAGCATCGCGTCATAAGCGCCGTTCGCGTATTCCATACACGTCCACAGGTAATCCGCTTGGCGGTGCTCGTCCAAGCTGCCCATGCAGAAGGGCATGGGCGCCGCGCAAGCTCCCGCTATGCGGAAGGAATGGATGCACGAAGGCCGCAACCCGGACCACGTACTCAATTGGCTGACGGAAGGCCTGTGCTACTAGCCGACCAAGTTGCCCTAGGCCAGAGAAGCCGTTGGCTTTTCGCTGGGATACCGGGCTGGGTCGACGTCGGGTGAAACGCTAGATGAAGATTTAGAAACACTGTCCGTGCCAAGGCTGCGTAGCATCACCACCGTTCCGCATTATCGCGAGCCTGACCAGGCACTCCACCGCCGGCGCAGCGTTCGATGCCGTCGGTGCTAGCAGTTGCAGCGCTCCTTACACAGACGCAGCTTCAGCGAATTCGGTTTTATTTCCCATGTCGTTCGAGGAATTGGATTTGTCTAACGAAAGCAACCATCATCAGGTAACGCCTGACAACGTGAATCAGAAGCCCCCTCGCTTGCTCCTCATTGTGTTGAACGGAATCGCTGCGCTTCTTTGTACGGTGGCGGCCATCCTGTCGCTCATGGGAGAAAACGGAGCGTCAATTGAAGTCGGCTCAGTTCGAGTCGTCAATTTCGCGCTTCTTGTTGGCGTGGCGGCCTTTGCATGCCTTTTGGTGTCATTCATTGCCCAGAAGCGGAAGTGGCGGCCAAGCGGTGCATCCGGGGTCAAAGCGGGAGCACTGGTCTTCCTTTTCCTTCTGTTCTGCCTGATTTTTGTTTTTCGCTACCCCGCGTTCTTGATGGTGACTTGGACCAGCGCGTCCGCAGTAGATGAAAGCGTGCACTACCAATATCAGCTTCAGTCTGACTATGGTAGCCGCCACGCTGTGCGTGGCGACAGTGCCAGGAACGTTGCGTTCTTCGGTTCGAGCCGGAGTTTCCGTGTCGTCATGGAAGGCGGCGGCTACGCCTCTTGCCAATCATCTGGCGAGGCATGTGACTTGACGGAATGCGCCATGGACCAGATTTGGTGGGTCGGCGGACTGCAGTGGGGGTTCGAGGTCGATCGTGACGCTGGTGCGAGTGGTATGACGAAGGCCCTGACCTGCAAAGCTGTGGATAGCAAAGCAATCACTATCGACAACTATGACGAGCAGGGATATCGCCACGAGTGATGTGGCTTCCCGAGCGGTAAAAACGCTGCCGGCAATCCCCGTTTCTATCAAGCATCACCGCTAAGTCAACCTATGTCGGATTCTTTTGAAGAGCGCCGGATGCCAGATACGGCCACGGCAGTCGATAGATTGCAGCCCAACGCCCCGCACACCGCCGGCGAGACGCCAAGCGCTACGGCGGACGCTGCGCCAGCGCTGTCTATCACGCTGATTCTGATCGGCATCACGGCGTTCGTCTTTCTGCTGTCGACTGTGTTTGGTGAGGGCTTCATTTCGTTATCGCCCACCGCGCTGTACCGTTTGGGCGGCAATTTGGCCGCGCTTTCACTCACGGGCGACGCTTGGCGCCTTTTGACGAACGTGTTCTTGCACGCCGGGATCGTTCACCTGCTGCTCAACATGTACATGCTGCTCCTCGTGGGCAGGCTAGCAGAACGCTGGTTCGGCCAAGCGGGCACGCTGGCGATCTATCTGCTGGGCGGTCTATGGGCGAGTTACGCCAGCGCTTGCTGGCTGGGGTGGCAGCTTGAGTCTCAGGCCAACGCCAGCATGACCGTGAGCGTCGGGGCATCAGGTGCCATCATGGCGCTGTGCGGTGCGCTGATCGTCATGTCGTGGCTACACGATGACACGCCGCCGCTCCTCGCAAAGGAAGGGATCGCGCTGTCCGGGACCGGCAAGGTGTTGGCGCAGACAGTGGCCATCAACATCGTGATGGGGTTCGCTATCAAAGGGGTAGATCAGGCGGCGCATCTGGGCGGATTGCTGTCGGGCGCCATCTTCGGACTCGCTGTGGGCGCTGCGATCGACGTGGCCCGGATCGGCTGGGTACCGCATCGTCGCATCGTGTTGACTGCAGTCGCGGCGGTGGCGGCTCTTTATGCGTGTTTGTCGTTGGCCTTGTGGCCGGCATTGCGCGAATGGCGGGTATCGTGGGATCTGGAAGAGGCCGCGCAGAACGTCATTGAGCAGCAAGCGACGGAAGAACGGCGCGCCAAGCTCGAAGCGGAGCAGGCCGACGCCGCTGCAGCGCGAGTGCGTACGAAAGCGGCAGAAGCGTTGCGGGCCACGCTGCCGCCTCCAGTGAGCGAGCAGGAATCTGCCGGGCAAGCGGTCAAGTGGGATGACGCTGCGGCCGTCGCTCGCCTAGATGCCGAATTCCCGCCACCGCCCACGCCAAAGATCATTCCCGAGGAGGTGGGGACAACCTTGCCGCGCCAGGGGCCTGTAGATGGCCTGTTGGTAACGCGTCCGTCTGCGGACCAACTGCAATTGATACGCCCCGGCGCCCCAAATACGACGCCCGAAGTTGTGGCCGCATGGACACTGTGCGATAGCGAATACGCGGGGCAAACCACGGACCCAGGCGCTGCCTGGCACGACGGCGCGGGCAGGGAACTGGTTGCATCGCTCGGTCATCAGCCCGTCGTTCGGGTAACCGATTTGGCTACCGGCGTGGAACTGGGCATGTACCTCATGCCGGGGTTTCCGAAAAGCGCCCGGTTCAGCCCAGACGGTAAACGGCTGGTGGTGGAGTCGCACGACAGCGACGGCCAGAGTTACATGAACATCGTGGACATTGCTCGCCGCATGAGCGAAGCCGATGCGCGCAAGTACATTCCCCAGCAGTTCATTTGCGGCTGGTCCGGTGGTGGTAAAGCGCAGTGAAGCGAGCTACCCACTGGCCCGCCACCACATGAAGATTTAGAAACAATCCCCCCAAGCGCCGCAAGCCTGCGTAGCATCTCAACCGTCCGCCCCTTGCGCGCGGACATCCCATTTCACACTCGCTGATATGAACGCTCTGTTCCGCCTAACCGCCGCGTCGGTGCTGGCTGCGCAGCTTGGTGCGCCTGCCTTTGCGCAGGATGACGCGCCGCTGCAGGTGTCGTACCGCCAGGTGCTGACCGAGTACTTCAAGGATGCGCCCGCCGCTTCCAAGAAATACGACGGCCGTCGCCTCGTCTTCAAGGGTCAGGTGTACCCGCTGTCCGATGACAGCTTGAATACGCTGGCCATGACCGAAGACCTGAAGGTGGGTGCACCATTCCAGGACGATCAGCGTGACGCGCTCAAGGCACTGTTTGCCGACCACAAGCTGGCCGCGTACAAACCCAGCAAAGACATCACGCTGGACTGTCTGAACCGCCAGTTCGTCGGCCTGACGTTGGCGCTGGCGGATTGCCGCGTCGCCAAACCCTGACGTTCGTATCACTCTCCGGTTTCTTGCTTCAGACCATGGCTTCTCTTCCGTTCGAACAACTCCTCGCTCCGCTGCCCGGCACCAAACCCTGCGGCGAAGACATGCTCTTCTCCGCAGAATTCGACAGCATTCAAGAGTCGCGCCGCTTCGATGACCCATCGCTCGACCAGGGCGACTGGGTGACCGAGATCAAAGAGGCCGACTGGCGTGCCGTTATCAACGAGAGCACGTCGCTGCTGCAAAACCGCACGAAGGATCTGCGCCTCGCAGCGTGGCTGACGGAGGCGCTGTCAAAAGACCGTGGCTTTGCCGGCCTGCGTGAGGGTTACGAGTTGATCGCCAGCCTGTGCGAGCAGTTCTGGGAGCACCTGTATCCGCTGCCCGAAGCCGATGACCCGGAGGCCCGCATGGGCAGCATGGCATGGCTTGCCACGCGTTCTAGCCAGTTGATCCGCGAGGTGCCGCTCGTAGACCCGGCCAAAGGGGGCTACAACACGGTCGATTGGGAGGTGGCGACCAGCCTGGTCGAGGCCATCCGCCGCGACCCGGAGCAGGCCGACGAACTCGCGCGCGGCAAGATCACGCAAGAGCAGTTTGAAGCCGCGCGCCGCGCAACGCCGCCGGCGTTCTACAAGACGCTGCACGACGATGTGGTCGGCTGCGGTGCCGCGCTGCTGCGCTTGCAATCCGTGCTCGATGGCCGCGCCGGCGATCACGCACCGAGTTTCCGCGCCGCACGTGAGTCGTTGCAGGCAGTCCGCGCGCTGGTGGAGCGTTTCGGCGGCAAGCCGGAATCCAAGCCCACCGCAGTGGAAACCAAGGGCGCTCAGCAACCTGCTGCGCAATCCACCGCGGACGCCGTGGTCGAAACAGTGGTTTCTGGTCCGATCCGCTCACGTGCTCAAGCACTGAACCAGTTGCGCGAGGTCGCTGAGTTCTTCCGCCAGACCGAGCCGCACAGCCCGGTTGCCTACCTCGCCGCACGGGCCGCCAAGTGGGGCGACATGCCGCTGCACGCCTGGCTGCGCACGGTCGTCAAGGATGATGCGACGCTGTCGCAGATTGAAGAACTGCTCGGGTTGGGCGATCCGCCTGCCGAGAACGCGGGCTGACCTTACGAGCTGCTCGAACAACCGCCGCAACCGCTGGATCCGCAGCCACTCGATCCACAACTGCTGGATCCATTGCCGCTGGAACTGCAGCTACTTGACGTGTCGGTCTCACCGCCTGCGCTGATGGGCATCCCGGTGCCGCCCAGCATGCCGCGGTATCCGGCCCAGGCCGTGTTGGCGAGTACGCTGGTGCCGGCAAACGCCGTCATCCATAGCAGATCCGTCGCCGACAAACCGCCCCCTTGTTGGCCACGCTGACGCTGCACATCGAGTGCGGCGTCGGCTGCCACAGTGGGCCCGGCACGGCCGACACCGATCAGCCGCGCGGTCACACGCCAGGAGATGATCGCGAACACCGCCATTTCGATCAGCAACCACATCACCGGGCGCTCTCGGGACAGGCCGACGAAGACCTTCACCGCACCGAGCCAGAGCACCAGCAGTGCGATTGCCCACGCTGCCAGCGTCGTCCCGTCCATTGAGCCGGACGCCCACATCCATCCGCCATCTCGCAGCCGATCCGTCATATCGGAGGCTTCATCGACGAGTCGGCTTTGAAAGTCCGGCCACTGCGAGCGGTGCTGCTTCTGCTGGGTCAACCACGTCCATGCGTTCACGTGGCGCTTGGGCGGTTGCTGCGCATTCGCGACCACGTAGGTGTTGCGGTCGCGCTTTCGCTTGGATGGACGAACGATGCGGATTGCGCCGGCGTCGAGCAGTGACAGTGCCGCAACCTGCGCCATTCGCAACGTACCGCCTGTCATCAGCGCGGCCTCGTCGGGCTCCAGTTGGCGCTGGGTTCCGCCACCGGCTTCTCCCTGCGGCCGCCGCGAGTACGCGAACTGGTGCAGGGCCTTAATCGATAGGCACGCAAGTACGCACACGCCGAGATAGAACGCGAGAAAGCGCGGCCCAGAGTAGTTCAGAACATCCAAATCCGGCGCCGCATACATGGTGAAGGCGATCAGGCTGACACCAATCACCGGCCACGCAAATCGCATGACCCGGCGTGTGGTCGACACGCGCGTTGGCGTGACAGCCCTACGCGGACGCTGTGCGACGAAGCCCTGATCGTCCACAGCACCGTCTTCGTGCGCGGACTCAGGTTGTGGCCAGACGTCGGGAGGCGGCTCCATCCCGAACATGCTTCGGTAGCTGTCGAGCGTCTGTTGGTACTGCTGCGCGTAGGCGTCGTCTTCGTCTGGAGCGCCGACACCCGGCGCATGATGGAGTGGCGCTCGCAGTACCTCCCCGCAGAACACCTTCCAATACTCTTCGGAATATTGCAGATGCAGGTGCCACGCGGCATCGATCGCCTCCGACGGTGTCACCGGGTGCCCAGCAAACACCGCCAGATAGGCGAAACGCTTGTACTCCTCGATGACGGTCAGCGTATGCAGACTCGACCACCCCTCGGCTTCTGCCAGACGTTTGCTGTAGGGCACCGGAGCGTCCGGTGCATCGGGCGAATACTGGTTCAGTCGAAGCAGGCAGGCTGCTCGATCCGCTTCGGTCGAAGCGGCCGGGGGTGGGGAGGTGGAATCAGGGGAGGTCGACGGGGTGGGCAATGTCATCTGTGTTGTTGTCAGCCGCCTGTGCCTGGAAGACGCGTCGCCGGGCAGCAGCGCGGGCGGATCACGAAGACGAATCCTGCTGCGGCCGCTCCAGCGCGAGAAACACCGCGCGCTCGCAGCGGCCGAAGTCGAAACTCCGCAAGCGAAGATGGCGCTCGCCGTATTCGCCGGCCGCCATCATTTCTGGGATGGGGCGCAGGGGTCCCGCCATCAGGCGTATCAGCGTCTGCGAAATGATCGCGAGCAGCATCGGCGCCAGGGTGAACATCCCCACCATCATCGCCGTGACGAAGCTGGCCGTTTCGAAATCGCCCTCAATTCCTACGCAGAAGAGAATCACCACGAACATCGCGACGTAGGAATAGAGAAGAAGACCGATCGCGTCGCTAGCACCCGAGCTCCTGCTCGACAGGATGGTTTCCAGCGGCTCGGGCAAGTTTCGCGGGCGCTTTGCGACATAGACCGTCTGCGGTTTGCGACGGCCTGATAAGCGCATGCCCCACGCCGAGAAAACGTCGTTGTCCCACCAGCCCGCAGCCAGCACGCGCATGCCGTTCAGGCCCGCGAAATAAGGCGCATTCGACGAAACCCGATGGCTGGTAACTTGGTATTCGCAGAAATGGATGACCCGATCGTCCGTCAGCGTGATGACGACTGGGGTCACGCGATAGTAAGTGTCTTGCGAGGCATCGTCGGCGTAATCATGCGCACTCCGCGCATCGGGATCGACAGTCAATCCCATCGCCTCATAGACGTTGAATGCCGCGTTATCCACCTGCGCGGAGCGAATGATGCCGCTGACGATCGCAACAGGCGCACCCCGTCGTCGGCAGGCAAGCCAGTGTTCAAGCTGCTGCCAAGCCCATACCAAATGACACCAGAGCCACCAGATGCGCTCTTTCACTGGAGAGAATCGCGCAATGGGCTGGGATCGTTTTCTGGTGGGGTCGTTGTACTCCGGCCGGATCGGGGGCGTGGCACGCCGCTCGTTCCCCGACTGCAATGGTGCAGCAGACGACGGCGCACGCAACTGCGGCCGCCGGCGTGCATTCTCCCGTGTCACTTACTCGCCCGAAACTCAATCCGCCGATTGCGCGATCGGCCTTCATCGGTGTTATTGGGTGCGACGGGCTGGTCCGGCCCCACGCCAATCGCGGTAAGGGTGCCTTGCTCGGCGCCCTTGGCGATCAGGTAGTTCTTCACTGTCTCTGCGCGCGCCTGGCTCAAGTTGAGGTTCATGGCGCGGCTGCCGGAGTTGTCGGTGTGGCCGACAACCTCGATCTTGCGGCCATTCAGGCGCGGCAGCACGGCGGCCATTTCGTCCAGAATGGCGCGCCCCTTGGGCGTGAGCGTAGCGCTACCGGTCTCGAACTCGATGATCCGGTTGGCCAGCGTCTGGTCGAGCAACCCTTGCTCGGACACGGCGGCCACGCGCAGCCCGTTCTTGATCGTGTAGCTCTGGCCCAGTGTGGTGGCCATGTCGCTGGTGAGCTGCTGGCGCTGCGCTTCGTTGCCGACGTCGCCATGCAGGGCGATCTGTGTGCCGTCGATGTTGAGCTGGCCACGGTTGACCTGCTTGATGGACGGCGACAGGATCTTCTGCACGTTGGCCGACCAGTTGGGCGGCGACACCACGTTGCCCACCTCAATCTGATCCACCACGTTGGCACTGCCGTACAGCTCGCGCAGCTTGCCCAGCACAGCGGCCTTGGTCGCTTCGTCCGGCACCATGCCGCCAGCGACAACTTGGCCGGCTGCCGGCGCGGCATCGCCGGGGGCCGCATAAGCGGGCAGGGTGCTGCCCAGGCACGCCAGCAGGGCGGCATTTGCCAGCAGGGTTGCAGGCCGGAAGCCGCGCTTGATTGCATCCAGACCCATGTTCATTCTCCGATGAAGACTTCGCGGAAGGTATCGACCGCCATGCGCAACGAGAGCTGCGGTTCGTCCAGGTAACTCACGAGTTTCGCCAAGCCGTACTCTCCACTGACGTGCTGGTCGACCCATTCCGGGTCATCGATGTTGATGTTCTGTTCGGCGTACGCCAGCGGCGACATCACGCTGTGCAACGTGCGCGACGAGGCGCCATTGAAGCCGATAACGAGGCGTTCGGCGCCGTTGATCTCGCCCAGGAAAAGCGAGAGTTCAAAGTCCGCACGCTGCAGGAAGCGTGATACCAGCTCCAGCCAGAAGCTCGCCACCAGACTGCGGTACAGCGGGTCTGCCGGCAGGGGCAGCGTGAGACCTTTTTCGAGCCGCGACGAGCCGTTTGCCATCACCGGCTGCAGCAGCGTGCCGAGCGCCAGCAGCGTGCGGCGCAGGCGGATGTTGTGGCCCTCCGAGCGCAGCATCTGCTCCAGGCCAGCCACGGTCTGGAAGTCGATGAAATCGGAAAAGCTGGCGTCGTGCGTTTGCGTGCTGGTGCCGCCAGTACCCGTCTCCACGCCGTGCTGCCCTTCCGCCAGCAGGCGCAGGCCCTCAGTGGCGTCGTCTGCGTGGCAAAGCGACAGCATTTGCTGACCCGCGCGCGTCCACAGACGGGCCAGCGCAATCGGGCTGCGTGCGATAAAGCTGAGCGGCTGCTCGACCTGCATGGCCGCCGCCGTCAGAAACGGAAAGCGGCGCGATGAGAGATCGCTGCTGGCCATCAGCGTGCCGGCAATCGCCAGCTTGCTCTGCGAGCCAAGAAACGCAAACTGCACGGGCTTCCAGCTGTCGTACGTCGTCTTCCAGTCCGGTGCCTCGGCCAGCAGCTCCATGCCTTGCGCGAGCCAGCGGTCCAACGTGTCGAGCAGTTGGACGTTGTTGGCGCTCTTGACGAAATCGCCGCGCGAGGGGAGCTTGCCGAAGTACGAAAGCTGCAACTGGGTCTGGCTCATTGCGCCGTCCCCCCTTGCTCTTCCGTGACGGTGCCGCGGCGCGCGGCTTGGGTGGAGGCCGGTGCTTGCCCTGCAGGCGGCGTGCCCGCAGGGGCAGGCGGTGTGGACGTGTTCTGCGAGGCGCTGGCATCGGCAATCGACGTCGGCAGACGCAGGCCGCGCAGGCCCTGGCCTTGCGGCGAGTCGGATGCCGTGGTGCCGCCCGTCTGCGGGCTGCTGATGATGCGCAGGCTGATCGACACGGTCAGGCTGTCCTTGGTCCACGTCAAGTCGAACGCACCATCCGGACGACGCTTGCGCTGTGCCGTGGCAATCAGGCGCTCCAGGCCGAAGCGGCCCGGCTCGTTGAGCAGCTCAACCGTGCGGCCGTCGAACGTGGTGGCCGTCACCTTCGCGCCCGGCGTGCCTTGCGGGTTAGGCCACACAAAGTTGGTCCACTGCGGCGGCGTGTTGCGATAGCGCAGCTGCTGGCCGTCGATCTCGATGGTGTATTCCGTAGCGCCTTGCGACGGCACCGGCAGAATCTGGAACACCGTCTGCGGAGCTGCCGCTGCCGCACCGCCCGCGCCACCACCAGCTGCACCACCCGTGAGCGGCGCAATCCAGCGCGTGAAGCCCGTCGTGAACTCCGGCACAAAGGCGATCCCCAAATCGCCCCAGGTACGGGACGCAATCATGTCGCCACGGCGCACCGACAGCGGGCCGATGGTCGTGTTGGCGAACTTGGCGATGGCGCCTTCGGGGCCGAACACCTGGCCGATCTCAGCGGCGCTGGCTTCGATCTTGGCGTTAGGCGCAAACGGATACTTGTCTGCCAACGTCGTGGCGAACGGTTGATACACCTGCGCGTTCCACACCTTGTTGACTTCCACCGTGGCCGGGCGGATCGCCACCGCATACGACTGCAGCAGCGGACGCACCAGCAGCGGGCGCAGCGTGGCGCGCTCGCTATCGGTCATGCCGGTCAGCATCTGCTCATCCACATACTTGAGCGTGTCAGCCAGTTCCGAGCCGTTGCCGTCAAGCGTCTGCTGCATCAGCTGGCGTGCGCCGGGGCCGGGGTCCCCCTGGTTCTTGATCTGGTTGAAGCGCGTGCGCACCTTGGAGAGCGAATCCATATAGCCGCGCAACAGCGACTTCTCATCGCGCATGACCACTACGCGCGCGAGGCCCGAGAACTCCTTGCCCACCGGCCCCATCGGGATCGTGCCAGCGTCGGCGTTGCCGCCCACTTCCAAATTCACGTTCACTTGCGAGGGCGTCTGGCGCGCAAAGAGCTGCTTGAACCAGCCGAGCACACCGGTCTTGGCCTGCTTCAGGCCGGCGTTGAACATCGACGGGTTGTCCCACGACGTTTGGTCATACGCGGTATCGAGCACCTTGCGGATCGGCGAATTGGTCGGATCGCCCAGCAGGTTCATGCCTGTGACGGCCTGGTCGAAGCTGGTGAAATCCTGAATCGCTACGCCCTGCATGAAGCGCTGCCATTCGCGCGCGTACTCGGTCTTGTACATCGTGACCAACGCCTTCTGGATCTGCTCGGGGCTGCCTTCCAGCGTGAGGTCATCGCGCGCGGCAACGTTCAGCACCCAATCCTTGGTCTGCAACTCCTTGTTGGCCGCTTCCTTGATGGCGGACTGCACATAGCCAACCCACGCTTCCTTGGTGAAGGTGCCGGGCACGGCGTAGCTGCCGGCCATCACGCCCGCGCCAGTTTCGCCGACGATGCGCGCGACCGTCATCGGGGCGTAGCGGGTGGAGGCGCGGGCCTTGATCTCGGCATACGCACGCTCGCGCGCAGGCATACCGCGCACCACGCGGCGCAGGTTTTCACGCGTCTGGTCGACCAGCGAGAGGTTGCCCTCCAGCAGCGGCCAGTTGTCGTCGTTCACACGGGCGAGGAAGAACGACAGATTGCGCTCCGCCGAGCGGATCATCTGCTCGCGCGGCATGTTGCCCCGGTTGTCCTCCAGCCAGCCACGCCAGAAGCGCGTGATCTGGTCGGTCAGATGCGCCACTTCCACGTGGCGCTTGTCCGACAGCATCAGATACGTCTTGAGCGCGTTGTAGCCGTCTTCCACGTTGGTGGGGGACGCATCGGTGTAGCGCTTGGCACCGGTCGACGCGGTGGCTTGGTTAGGCGCAGCCGGCGCGTTGGATGCTGCGCCCGAAACACCCGAGGCACCGCCCACCGTGGCGGTGGCCGTAGTGACGGACGTGGTCATCACTGCGCCGGTTTCCGGCGGACGCACCATCGGCGCCAGCTGGTCCGGATGCGCGTTGACTTCACCCAGGAAGGTCTCGATGGCACCCCCCACCGGCTTGAGCATGACCTGGCGCAGGCCGTTGTAGTACTCGTCGAGCAGTTTGTGCTGCAGCGTGTCGCCTTGGTACAAACCCAGCGACAGCGCCAGCGGGTGGTCGTTGCGATAGCGCTCCAACTGTTCGATGCGGTCTTGCAGCGTGTCCAGCGCTTCCAAGCGGGCCTGCAAGTCCACCCGGTTCTGCTGCATCTTTACGATCTTGTCCAAGTCCGCCTGCACGTTGGCCGTGAGCGTGCGATTGCCCATGTACGACCACGTCCAGCCGCCCAGCATCACGCCCAGCGCCAGTACCAACGCAAAGAACGTGGCGATACGCAGGCGCGTCTTGGCGGGGCTGGCGAACTGCCGCACCGTCTGCCGATCGGCAAAGATCACCTTGGAGAACAAATCGCGCAGGAAGAAGCCGTTCTTGGAGAACACCTCGCGCGCGTGCGCAGCACCGTCCGTCGACAGCCCGAACCGACGCGCGATGCGCTCGGCCGACACGCTGTTGGTCGCGCCTTCCTGCAGTGCGCTGGTGAAGTAGAAGCCGCGGAACACCGGCTTGTACTGGAACGGGTTCTCATCAAACAGCGTCATCAGGAACGCGCGCAGCGTCGGCTTGATCGACGCAAATTCCAGCGGGAAGCTCAGCAGCCCCGGCGACAGCTTGTTCTTCTGGTGCAGCGCGATCTGCGCCACGCTGATCTCCTTCAACCCGTCGCACAGCTCGTCAAAGCGCTGGTCGAACACGGCGGCCACGTCGGGCTTCGCATCGGGCTCGAAGGGCAGGGTGGCGCCCCACACGCGGTCGCGCTCGTGCTTCTCGCTGTCGCCAAAGAACTCGGTAAAGCCGGTGATGAGGTCGGCCTTGGTGAACATCACGTACACCGGGGCAAACACTTCCAGGCGCTCGGTCAACTCCTGCACGCGCTGGCGCAGGTTCTTGGCCAGGTTGATGGCGAACTCGGGGCGGTTCTGCGTGAGTTCCGACACGCTCACCGTCACCACGATGCCGTTGATGGGCGCCTTGGGGCGATAGCGCTTGAGCAAATCCAGGAAGCCGAGCCACTCGCGGCGGTCTTCTTCATGCACCGAGTAGCGGCCGGCCGTGTCGAGCAGGATGCCTTCGGTGGTGAAGAACCAGTCGCAGTTACGTGTACCGCCAATGCCCTGAATGACCGCGCCGCCCTTGTCGGCAAACGGAAACTGCAAACCCGAGTTCAATACCGCTGTGCTTTTGCCCGCCGCCGGGTTGCCGATCACGATGTACCAGGGCAGCTCGTACAGCGCGGCACTGCCTGACAGTTGGCCGAGCTTGGACGTCTTGATCGTCTTGACGGCCTCCGCCAGGCGCACCCGCAGCGCTTCCACTTCCTCGCGTTTGTCGGGCGTGGCGGCCTTGTCGGTGGCGGCCTGCTCCAGCACGCCTTCGAGCTTGTTGCTGGCCTGGCGCGCGCGCCAACGCTTCCACAGATACGTCAGCAGCCACAGCGCAAGCAGCACGCCCAGCGCGACGCCGGCCCAGACCAGGCCAATCTCAAAGGTCTGCGCCATCAGCAGCAGAAAGATGGTCAGCACGATCACGCCAAGAATCGATAGCGTGCGTGTGTTGGTCAGGAATTTCAGGAAGCGTTGCATGTTGCCTTCGGCTCGTGAGCAGACGAAATCGGTATCGGAATCCGGAACAAGCGGGGTCAGGTCAGGCTGGGCACCACCGCGATGGCGCCGCGCTGCTGGATGTCGTTGGCGGTAATGGCCAGCACCGGCTTGCCGGTCTGCTGGCTCAACTGGTGCGCCACCACCACCGACAGCAGCGGGCCCGCAGCCCCCACGTAGCCGCAGGGCGTGCCAAGAGGCAGCAAGTCCGCAGTCGGGTCCAGCGCAGGAAAACGTTGGGAGAACACGCGTGCCACCTCCACGGTGCGCACGGGGTGTATGCCAGTGTCCGACACAACGCCGGCCACCGTAATGGGCTCGGCAGGGGCGGCATCCTCGGCTTTCTCGGCCGGGCCATCCGGCTTGGGCTTGACCGGCGCGGCAGCCAGCGTGTCGAGCACATGCCCCACCGCATCGCCCAGCGCCTGCAATTGCGGCTGACCACGATCGGGGGTGGGCGACTCGAGCCGCGCCACGCCCGCGCGGGTGATCGTGAACGGCAGCGCGGCGTCATCGTCAGCCGTGGGGACGAGCGCCAGACTTTGCGCCACCGCTGGTGCACACAGCAGCACACCAGCCGCCGCTTCGCCCGGCACGCGGCCGTGCGAGCGCGTCGGCTCGAACAGTTGCTCGTGCTGCATCAACTGCTCGACGGCACTCGGGCCCACCAGCGAATCCGCCACGACCACCATGCGCAGCACGCGCTCGTCATTGGCGCGGTTCACGCCTTGCGTGGCGCGATCGAGCAGCAGCAGCGCATCGGCATCACCCTTGGCGGTAATGAGTTCCAGCGTGAGCCGGTCTGCCGGCCAGATCAGCGCGATGCGCTTGCGCAGCCACCCATCGGCGGCGGCCTGGTGTTGCGGCATCCAGTCGCGCGGAAGCAGGGCGGTGATGATCAGCCGCGTCGCTTCCGGCCCGCTGGTTTCAGGCACTTGCGCAACCGCGTGTGCCGCCAGTTCTTCCGCCACTTGGCCGGCCAGTGCCAGGGCGCGCAGTCGTTCGTCGAGCCAATCCACATCAGGATGGCGCTCCATCAGTTCGGCACGCAGGTCTTCGATGTCGACGCCATCCACTGGCGCGGCAAAGATCCGCTGGCCGAAGCCTTGTACGTCGGTCAGCCCTGGTTGCGTATTGGCCTGCACGGCCTCGACGACGGATGCCGCATCGCTGCCAGCCGGTGCGCGCAAGGCGCTGGCCAGCAGCACGGCACGCCATTGGCGTGTGGCGTCTTGCGGGTCGACGGCCTTGCCATCCGCGCTCGCGGCTGCGGGAGCGGCAGCCGACAGCTCACGCCCGGCGGCCACGTTGGAGCGAATGCCATCCACGGCACGCCTGATGACCCAATAGCCGACGAGCATGCCCAGCGGCAGCAACAGCAGGTACGTAAAGATGTCCGCCGTGGTGGGCATGCGGTTGGCCGACTGCCACCACACGATGACGGCAACCCACACCACTACAAAGACAGCGAGCAACGTCAGCCCGGACCGGAAGAGTCTTGCAACCATGTCGTACGCGTTCAGATGCTGCCGGTATTGCTCTGGCTTGCGAGCAAGGTCGCGCCGCAGGCCGTCTTGTCGCCATGGCGCGCTGCCTGGCGGCCGTCGATGATGACGTTCGGGTCTCCGGTGACGATGACGGTCGTGCCGCCGTGGCCATTCTTGGGGCACGTCACCTTGTCGCCCACACAGGCGATGCCTTTGCCGCCAGTGCTGGTGTTACCTGACGCGGTGATCACCACGCCGCCGTGGTCCGTCTTGTCACCCAGCAGGATGAAGGGCCGTGTCATTGCATGTTCCCCATGTGTCCGATTGCTATCGTCATTGCCTTGCTGCCGGCTGTGTGCCGAGCACGCCCTTGCGGCGCAGCTCGACGTGGCCGAGATCCATCATCTTCCAGCGGCCGCCCCACACGAGGCCGACCGATTCCGCCGTCTGGCCGTACAGCTCGTAGCCGCGCATGGCCCACGGGTCTTTCTCGCTGATGACCAGCTTGCCCTCGCGGAAGAACGCGCTGTCCGCCGCCAAGCCGTACTGGTGATAGCTCTGGAATGCCCCGGCCTGCGTAACGTTGCTGCCCATCGCCGCCAGCTTGCTTTGCCGCTCCGGGCTGCGGAAGCCTTCCAGCAGCGCCATCTCGTAACCGTGTTCGTCGCGCATGATCTTGTAGACCAGCAGCAAACGCTGGCGGAAATCAGCATCGAGCAGGTTCCAGTCACGGCTCGCATCGCGAATGGCCGGGCGGATCTGCTCCACCTCACGCGTGGTGAACACCTCGGGCGGAAGCGGCGGCGGCGGGATCAACCGCTCGCCATTGAGCAACGCGGAGATATGCGGGTCCGGCTCGCGCACCTGGTCATCGTCAAACTCGAACGATTGCTGCTCGCGCAGCGCCAACGCCAGCAAGGGCGGCACCGACAGCACCCCCAGCCCGCCCAGCAGCAGCAACTTGCGCCGCACCACAAACTGCTTGAACGCCGACGCGCCCGACGTTGCACTGTCCACCGAGTCCCGCAATGAACCCGCCGAACGCGCCCCCACCACGGCGGCCCCCGTGCTCAGGCGGTGCCACTGCGCGCGCAGGACGGCCGCGCAACGCTGCCGCACCGACGGCAGCAGCACCACAGCCGCCACCACCACCATGGCAACAAAGTAGAGAACGAGAGCGACAAAAACCATACCGACCTGCAGGAGCGTGGGCGTCTACGTCAATTCAACCAGATTTATATCTGTATTTAGACAACAAAAAGATTAATAAACGGTAATAATCGAACGCCCCGGCGCAGCAATATTAAGAAACCATAAAGAAAAAAGCATCAACAGCGCCAATCATTTGTCTTTCAGCAAGGCCAGACTTAGAATCAGCAGCCACTACCGGAATCGGCGCTGTTTGCATTTCAAACGTTCGCCGCGCATTCTATTTCAATTCTGGACCCGTGATGAGTAATAACGGCGATTTGAAACAAGAAGGGCCACCAACGCTCTTCAATTCCCAGCCCGAGACCGACGAGGCCGGCCACACGCGCATTCTGGCGAGCCTGGAAGGGCGGGTTGGCGCCAACGGCAAGGCCCCTAAGAAGTCGGGGCGTCGCTATGGCGTGGCGGCAGCCATCGTCGTGCTGTTGGCGGGCGCGGGCACCTGGATTGCGCTGAACCAGGACGGCGAACCCGCATCGCCGCCGGTAGCAGAACACGCGGTGCCAGCCACGCAAACGCCAGCAGCGGAGCATGCCCACACGGCCACCATCGCACCCACCCCTGCGGCACCGGCCACCTCGACGACTGCGTCGGCGGAGCCCCCGCAAGCCGCCACGATCGTCAACGTTGCGCCGCCTGAAGAGCACGCATCGGATAAGGCCGGCAAGGACGCGGCGTCCGAAAAATCCGTCGCCAGCACGCTCGACAAGAACGAGCAAGTCGTGACGGTCAAATCCGGCAATACCGACGCGGCGAAGGCAGAAACCGCCAAGCTGGTTGCAAAATCGACCGATACGTCCATCAAGCCGGCGCAGACAAAAGCCAAGCCCCAATCGACCGCAAAATCCGCCAAGCCCCGCAAAGGCGGATTGGCAGCCGACGATCCGGATGCCGACCTGCTGGCGGCATTGCTTGCGCCGCAGAACGCAAATAAGCCCGCCAATCAACCGAAGGGGCAATAGCCGCCCGAGTGCCCGGTTGTCTTCACCAACCGAGGCATCTGCGGAGGCCGGCGCAGTGCTTGGCATTGCGCGGCCCCACCAATGCATGCGTGCCGGTTTCACGAGATGGTGTTCGTGACCGCCCGCCGCTGCAGCATCTGACAGCGAATGGACGCCACGACCCTTCTCCAGAACCTCTTTTCCCCTGCGCGCCGCCTGTACACACTGGAAGGCGAGGGGCCGCTCGCAGACCTGGCGGTGGAAGCGTGGCTTGGCCGCGAGGCGCTGTCCGAGCTGTTTGAGTGGCGCGTGGTGGCCGTCAGCGCCAACGCGCGCATTGCACTCAAATCGTTGCTGGGCCAACGTGTGACGCTGGTCACCACGCTGGCCGACGGCACGCAGGCCAAGCGCACGGGGCTCATCCGCCTGGCCGAGAAGCTCGGCGCAGACGGCAGCCTCACGCGCTATCGCCTGACGGTGGTGCCCTGGTTCTGGCTGACCACGCAGCAGCGCCACAGCCAGGTGTTCCAGAACCGGCCGCTGGCGGACATCGTGGAACAGATGCTCTCGCCGTACGCGCCGTATGCGTCGTGGCGCTACGCCGCCGGCGCCGAGGCGCGTATGAGCGAGTTCGGCACGCGCAGCCATATCGCGCAGTTTCGTGAGACGGACTACCACTTCGTCACGCGCCTGCTGGCCGAAGCGGGGCTGGGCTTCACCACCGTGGAAGACGACCAGGCGCATGGCGGCCACACGCTGGTGATCTTTGCCGACAGCACGCAGTTGCCGGAAGACGTGGAATCGGCTGCGGCTGGCGGCATCCGCTTTCACCGCGCACATAGCCTGGAAGAGCGCGACGCTATCCAGCAACTGGTTTGCCATAGCCGAACAACTGCAGGCGGCGTTGCCGTGGCCGCGTGGGATCCGGAAGGCAAGCAAAGCGTGCGCGCCCATGCGCCCGCGCGCTTCGCCACCAGCACCGGCAGCCCCGACGCGTATCTGTCGATCAGCCCATCGCTGGCGCCAGATACCGCGAATGCTCAGCGCGTTGCCGAGCAAGTCATGGAAAGCCTAGAGGCGCGCGCCTTGCTGTTCTCGGGACGCGGCACGGTACGCACGCTGCGCAGCGGCACGCGCCTGCAGGTGGTTGACTGCCCGCACCTGCCGCAAGACGTGGACGGCGCGTACCCGCTGCTGATGGACTTGGTAGAGCACTGCGGCATCAACAACCTGACGGCCGATACACATGCGGCGCTCGACCAGCGCCTGGGCGGGCTTGATGCCGCACTGGCGTTTGACACGCCGCCCAGCGCGCCGGAGTCCGGCCCTGGTGTGTTCGGCTTCCAAGAGGCGGAAGGCGCCGTCGAACGCGCCACGCCCAACGCCGACTTGGTCAAGGCCGCACGCACGCATGGCTATGCCGGCGTGTTCCGCGCGAGCGATGCGCGCCGCCCGTGGCGTACCGCCGTGGTGGAACCCGACACGGGCCGCCTGTACGCCGCCCCCACCGCGCAGGGCGTGCACAGCGCCATCGTCGTCGGCCCCGATGGGCAGACGCAAGCCGGTGGCGACGGCGAACACCACGCCAGCCCGGCAGGCGAAATCCGCGTGCGCTTCCCCTGGCAACAGGGCGAGCGCGCAGACGACCGCAGCACCCGCTGGGTGCGCGTCGCGCAGCGGCAAGCCGGCGCCGGTATGGGCTGGCAATGGCTGCCGCGCATTGGGCAAGAGGTGCTCGTCAAGTTCAGCGAAGACGACATTGACCAACCCGTCGTGATCGGCGCGCTCTACAACGGCCAGGGCGAAGCCGGCATTGCACCCACGCCCGGCGGGCAGGGCGCTACCGACCAAGGCGATACCACCGCCCTATACAAGCAAGGCAGCGACAGCGCCGCCAGCGCGCAAGGCAACCTGGCCGGCGGCCACAGCCCCGCGTGGCACGGCATGGGCACAGAGCCTGAAGGCCACCGCAACGCCGCCGCGCACACTGGTTTCAAGAGCGCCGAACACGGCGGCAGCGGCTACAACCAGCTCGTCTTTGACGACAGCGACGGCCAGTTGCGCACGCAGCTCGCCACCACACAGCAGCACAGCCAGCTCAACCTCGGCCACCTTGTCCATCAGCAAGACAACCGGCGCGGCAGCTTCCGCGGCCAGGGCTTCGAACTGCGTACCGACGGCCATGCCGCCGTGCGCGGCCAGGCCGGCCTGCTGCTCACCACCTACCGCGACGCCAGCAACGGCAAAGCCGTGCCCACCGGCGACAACGCCGCCGGCATCGCGCTAATCAAGCAAGCCAAGTCGCTCACGGAATCGCTGGGTCAAGGTGCTGTCACGCACCAAACCGCCGCGCTGGCTACCGCCAAGAACGACGATGCCCCGCTGGCCAAGCAAGCCAAAGCGGCGGCAGGCATGGTCGACGGCAAGACGCTCGACGCCGCCAAACAAGACGCCAGCGCTGGCAACACCGCCACGCAGGGCAAGGTGCCGCACCAAGGTGAAGCCATGGCGCACCTGGCCGGCCGCGCAGGTCTGGTGATGGTGGCCGGCCAAGACTTGCAACTCGCCAACGGCGAAAGCATCGCCCTGGGCAGCGGCCAGGACATCAACCTCGCCATCGGCAAGCAAGCCCGCATGCATGCGGGTCAGGCCATCGGCGTGGCAGCCGGGCTGTCCAAGGCGGGCGACAACAACATCGGCCTGCAGGTTACGGCCGGGCAAGACAACATCGACGTGCAAGCCCAGCACGACGTGCTCAAGCTGATGGCCAAGCAGGACTTGAAGCTGGTGTCGGCCAATATGAATGTGGATTTTGCGGCGGCCAAGCGGATCCGCATTGCTACCGCAGGCGGGGCGTCGATCACGCTTGAGGGTGGGAATATCACCGTGGAGTGTGCGGGGCTAATTACGTATAAGGCGGCGCAGCGGACGTTTGAGGGGCCGGTGAGTGCAAGTTATAACCTTCCCTTGATGCCAAAAAGCGTTTGCGTGGAGTGTCTCCTAGCTGCGCAGGCATCCGGCGCCCCTTTCGCAGTGAGGTAGTTGGTGCAACAAACGCAACCCCCTCTGTGGTCCTCCCTCGACGCACTACCGGCACCCGCCGCTGGCTTGCATCGATATCTCCTAGTGAATCAAGCAGCCTTGAAAGGGGAGAGGACGCTGCTTGCACGCTTGTCCCGATTGGAGCGTAGGCCGCTCTTTGGGCTGGGAGACGACTCATGTCTAGATGGCGCTACGCCTTTCGTCATACGTATCGATTTTTCAGTCAATTTCAGGTCGATATTGCGCGATCTCGCAAATGCTGCGTGCTATGCCTGTGCGTTGAGCCAGATTGATACGTCATTAGAAATTGGCCAGTTTGCTGATGCGTTGACACGACGTAGCGAGGTACTACTCCCCGACGGCATGTCAATGTTGTTGCGCTTTTTCGATACGCGCATCCTTATGCCCTTGCTGGATGTTCTCACTGACGACCAGCGTATCGCGTTCTTGTCATGCGCTCGTGATTGGTGGTACGCGGACCGAGAGGGAGCTATGGTGCCGTCACTGTGCCCCACATGGGCGGGCGCAGATACTTTTGCACCACCGCTAAAGCTTTCTGCTGGCCAAGAGCGCGCAATGATTGATGCCTCGGAAGCTGACGCGGTCATCGATTTCGTGGGATCTCGTGGGCGCCACCCGCTTTTCGACGCTCCTTACCCACAACGCTATCCGATCGTGCGAGCCCTCATAGACCGTGCACATCACTGGGGGCTCGAAAACATCCCTGATTTAGCGGCATTTGTCACCGTTGCGTTATCCACCAGCAGCGACTTCGATATGCTGCCGCCCTGGAGTGAACTGCTGCCTCAAGTAAAGGCGAAAGGATTGACGTTTCGCGCTGCACTGGACCAGGTCAGGAATAAAGAAGGAAGATAATGAAGAATATAGCATTAAGAAAATTTTGGTTCGTCCGTCCTTTGATCGCGACGATCGCAGTTTTCATGTTAATGGCTTGCCATCAGGGCAGCGGCGCAGCGCCCATCGACAACATCACCCAGGGTTCCGCCGACACGGGCAGTCGGACAACTCAGGGGATGGATAGGAAGTCGATGAAAACGCTTGACGGCACTCCTCTTTATACCGGGCCAGAGCAAACGCCGAAATTTTCGAAGGGGCTCACTATTATCGGTTACAACTACACCGATAGCGCCATTATTGGTTTTTCCGTTAACGGGGCAGGTGGTGGGAATATTGAAGTTTCATCACTCGAAAACAGCCACGGTGGCGGAACTTGCTGCGCACCGATCCCGCAAGAGACGCCATTGCCAATCCCCGTAAAAATCAAATGGCAACACAGCAGCATCGTGAAACGGACATCTTGCGAACAAACCGTCCTGCTAACCGGACCGATGCCTGCAGTCGCAAATTATTTCGAAGTCCATTTTTATCAAGATGGCACGATTCAGGTTGCAATTACAGACGATGCATCACGACCTCGAATTTTGATGGACAGGTATAGCCCGGCCTTAAGAAGGCCAAGTGGAAATATAAACAACGATTTCCTCCACGGAAGGTGCGGTGATGAGTGACGAGAAAATGTCTCAAGTCTGCGTGCCGATGGAGCAGACTATTGAGAACCGCGCAAGCGGAGCCGATGCCTCACTTTTGGATTCTGCTGCGACAACCGCTGTTTTGCCTGCCCCAGCAACGCCATCTGGACTTGATGCCGCGGCGACCTGTGCCAGTCAACCCGGGGAAGCGCAACTGCCCTGCCAGCAAGTCATTACCATCTCATTTTTTTTCGATGGGACGGGAAACAATCTTGATGCAGATATGCCCACGGGCGAACATAGCAATGTCGCCCGTCTTTTTTTGGCGCATGTGCAAGACAACGAAGCGAAGCAGATTTATCGGCGTTACATCCCGGGGCTTGGAACCTACTTCAAGGATATAGGTGACCCTGGCGGGACGATGACCGGGCGCGGCATGGGTGCACTCGGTCAAAAGCGGTTGGATTGGGCATTTTCCGAGCTTGGCGTCATACTCGGCAAAGCGGAAAGCCGCGCCAACAACCCGAGCAATAAAATCATAAAAATAAAAATAGCTGTCTTCGGATTTTCGCGCGGCGCTGCAACAGCTCGTGCGTTTTGCCGCGACCTTCAGGCGCGATGCAGTGAAGATCAGAAAAAATTTACGCTTAAACCCGGACGACTATTTGGCTCTAACGGAGTTGTCCACGGAGGCTACCAAATCGAGGTATTTTTCCTCGGCATCTTTGACACGGTAGCATCTGTCGGTCTACCCATGAGTGCAAACAACACATTGACGAAACGCCGAAACGGTCTGGGATGGCGCGACTTTTTCGGACTACCGGGCATGTCGTACGGAGAAGCGGAACGCAATCTGAAGGCTCTCGCTTTTGGCGACCCCGGGGCCGACCCCGCTCCGGGATTGGCGGACGGTCATGGTGCCTGGGCTGATGGGTTGCAGATTCCCAAGATTGTCACCCAATGCGCTCATTTGGTGTCCGGCCACGAGATGCGTAATTCGTTTCCACTAGACAGTGCTTTAGATGGTCAATCTTATCCAATAGGAACGATTGAGGCTGTTCTTCCTGGTGTTCATTCGGATGTAGGCGGCGGCTATCGACAAGATGAACAGGGAAAGGATTCTGTCCTGTCCATTGTGCCTCTGCGGGAAATGCTCAAACGCTCCATTGAAGCCGGTGTGCCGGTGTACGGCGAGACTCAACTTCCTACGCCGGAATTACAGGAGGACTTCGCCCTCGCAGGGCCGGCGGCGACAAAATATGGCGAGATGCTGCCGTTGTGGCGCACCTACGTAGCCTCAATTCCCACGGGCTTGCCCCTGGGGAAAGCCGTTCTTGCGCACATGAGGCAATACTGGCGCTATCGCCTGTCGGCGGCCGTATTACGGACACGTAGCGATAAAACAGCCGAGCAAAATTTAATCAAGAACAACGAAGATAGTATCTTTCACAAAGATAGAGATCGTCTTAAATCTGAATCCAAAAAACTGGAACGAGACTATCGGCTGGCAGCAGCTGAGGTTGACACACTCGAGCGATCAGCGGAAGCCGCAAACCAGAGTCCGAGCTTCAATAGTCAGGAGTCTTTGTTTCGTGACGGCGCAAAGGATGCCAGAGTACGGAGGGATGATGCCTATAACGCTTGGAGAGCGGCACAGGCAAAACTCGACACGGCGGCAGATGACAGTGAACTGTTGGAGAACCTACAAAGATACGATGAGTGGCTACTTGAGGATGCGAAGCTTCTTCATACATGGCATACGGAAAAACCAGGGGACCGTATGCGGCCCCACTACTTGGAGATTGTGCAGGCTTATGATGAAATAGTGGTTCAGGGTAAAATTCTGTCTGAAACATCTGACCTCTATAAATTCTTTTCAACTTACGTGCATGACTCGCTAGCGGGTTTCTCGACAGACAACACGCGCACGACCGATCCTCGCGTTTTGTATATTGGCGGGGATAACAAGGAAAAATACGCGGCCATTAAGAGGGAGATGCAACTTGAGGCCGCTTGAGGTGGAGTGCATGAAGGACCGAACTCCTCGAGGGATACCGGCAATCCTGTCGGCACACCCCGCAGAGCTAACACTGTGTCTTTCTCTGTGAAAGACAAAGTCACTCTAGCAAGAATGAGAGAAAAGAAAAGTTCTATAGCAATGATTGCCGGGATACTTTTTCCTGGCCTCTGTTTCGCTCAATCAATCCCAACGGTCAGCAATGCGCCGGGGGAGATGCGGAATTTTACGGGCCCGGGCTCACCAATCTTGAGCGTTGGACAGTGCAAATTTTCCATCAACATTCAAGCTGGCCAGCGCGCCATTTTTAATGGCCCTGATCTCGTTTTGTATTACTCCAAGACGCGCCAAGATCAAATGCCTTATTTATTGCAGGCCGAGACAAATTTTGGCTACGCGTGGTCATTTAAGAAAAAAGGTTCTCGACGTGACAAATGGGTCGGCGTGATGTGCGAGAACATGGAGGATTTCTCAAAAATCACTGTGGCGAACGAAATATCAAAGAAAGATCATTCGCCCGCCTTGGATGAAATCCGCCAAAGCAATGATATGAAATGCCCAGCGACATTAGAAGCCGGGAAATGGACTCCCCACCCCATATTAAAAAAAGGCGAAGATTATCTTTTTAGCGCGATTTCCGGAGATGGGTGGACAGGGTTCCTGATAGGTTACAGGGCTTCAAAGGAGCGCGGAGAATTGACGTCCGTTAGATTTTGTATGATCAATGAAAATCATGTCTTGGTAGGTGCAGCAGAGGACGATGATCGCCCACTAGCTTTGCCGATCCACTTTTTTGATGAGTTGGGCAGATCGCTATCCACAATCCAGTTCCCCAAGTGAAATATCGGACTCCGACATTCTGAGTCAGCAGTCACAGAGCGATGATTGATCCTGGATAAGGATAAAAAATGGAATGATGCCAGGGATTGCACCTCTCATTTATGGACATTATTAAATCGCTGCGCCTTTCTGATAAATAAACGCAGAACATTCGAACGTTAGAAAAAGCAAGAGAGAGCTTGTCATCGTGAAACGCAACAAAGGCCCGCACCGACTTCGCCTCGCGGTGCTGGCAATGCAAACTGTAGCGGTGCAGCAAGGGTTTGCGGCTGCGCTGGATTGCAGCCGTGCCGAGGGCAATACGCAGACGGCGATCTGCAATAACGATGAACTACGCCGGCTGGATGGCCAATTGTCATCGATCTATGGCAAGTTGGTCCAAGTGCAGCCCGGACAGCGTGGTGCCCTACGTCATGCTCAGTTGGATTGGCTCAAAACCCGGGATCAGTGCAATGCCGACGAGAACTGCCTCACCACTCAGTACCAGGATCGCATAAGGGGGCTGCAAACCCGTCTGCATGATGCCGCCGCGTACCAGCCAGACAGCACCGATCGACAAGCACTAGACGATCTGCGCCAAGCGGTGGAAGCGATGCGCAAGATCGACCCGGAGTTTCCGCTGGAGAAGGCACTCGATCAGTTCAGGGTCAAGACGGGAATCACGAAATTCTCGAATATGCGTGTCGAGGGCGACAGCCTCTTGCGCTTTCCTCGAAAGCGGCCGGCAGGCGTGACGAAGGATGAGTGGCGTGCACTGCAGGCGTCCAACATCGACGGCGGTGGCGAGAACGGCTCGGCTTCCTATACCCTGCTTCATATCGACGGCAAGGAGCAGCGTGACCTTGCGATTCATTCCTACGTTGGTGGAACTGGATTATTCACGTATACAAGTGTCCTGCGTCGGCGTGGCGAAAGATTTGAAGGCGCATACACGTCTCCATTAGCAGAGGAAAGCCCCGTCGTCGTCGGTGACGAAGCGAGTTCGACATACGTTCAGGAATATCTCTATTTTGAGAATTCGCGCGGCGGAAACCAGTCAGCGGAGTGGATCAGCTTGCGCGGACGCGTGTATGCAGCGTATCGGAACAGTCACTACGGAGAGGACACCGTTTATCTGCTGCGGCCGCTATCGGTTGTCGGGAACGCACCAAGACTGACGATTCACTACCGCTACCGGATGACGGTGCCACAGGTGCAAAAAGCAGTTGGCGAGAAGCAGGCAACAACGCTGGATAAGTCACTGGTTGCTGCATTGACAAGGGCGCTTGGTAATGTGGACAAGGAAAAAGCCACGGATAGTGGCTCGGCGCAAGAGCCGCTGTGCCCCGTTCCGGATGGCGTGACGGATGACCAGAGTTACTATGGCTTCGGTCCTGGCCACTACAGTTATGAGATCGTCGGAAATATACCGATTTGGGTTAAATCGCAATGCCAAGTGGGGCAATTGATTAACTGGTTTGGCCAATACACCGCCCAAGACGGGCTTTTTGCACAACTCTGGATGCGCAAGCCTGGTGATGTTGATCAGCAGAAAACATACATGGTTCATGGGCGTCGAACGGCAATCCGGGTTGACGCCTCTATCGCCTCAGTCGCGGGCGACGTTGGGTTCTAGCAATAAACCGTGACCACCGGTGTACCGGCAGGCGCCCACCAGGGAAATTTGTGACGCCCATGAGCGAACCGGCTTTGACCCACCCTTCAGTTAAGCGATTCACGTTGTTGTGTACCGATTCCTCCTTTAAACCAACCAACTCTCAAATGAAAACGCAATACAAACTCGCCGTAGCCATCCTGACCGCCGCATGGATGAGCGCCGGCATCTGCGCACAGCACGCGTCCACGGCATCGGGCAATGCCTCGCAAAGCGGAGCAAAGAAATCAGTCCACGCGAAGAAGCAGGGCAAGAAAACCAAGGTCGCCCGCTCGGGCAAGAACAACGCAGGCGCGCGTGATGGCGACGCGGAAGTCCTGGCCCAGGTGCTGGGGTCGGACAGCAAGAATCCGTTGTGGAGCAAGTCAGGCCAATAGTTGTGAAACGGTGGTCGGTCCGCGGCGATAGGCACGACTCTGCGATAATTCTGATTTTGGCCGACGCCCCTGTCGGCCCAAGGCATTCATCGCTAGACTCTTGCCCATCCCTTTCAGTGCCATAGAGAAAGGGATCGAGGCGTGGAACCCTCGTGCACAACGGGCAAGAGTCGAGCATAGACTCTTGTCCTCTGTCTGCTATGGCCTGGCTCCGTCTTCATGGGCGAGCTGGGCGAGCGCGGCTTCGGCCGCCCCGACTGTTACTCATCGGTGTTCCACCTCGTCCGTGCTCGCCCACCCTCATTGCGGTGGCGCACAGTTTCGTTCAATGGAGACCGAGCGTGACCCATCCCATCCTTGATTCCCACCCCGAGGCCTACATCGCCCTGCGCATGGAAGCGCATGCGGAGTTGTTCGACAAACTCTCCAAGCTGCGCGCATTCCTCGGCATGCTGAACACCTACGGCCTAGAACATTTCTTTACGCTGGATGAGGTCCGCAAGGCCGAATATCTCGGCACGTGTTCGACGTGGGCAGACGAAGCCTTCAACGCGCTGACCGTGTGGGACGGGGCAAATAGCCAATAAGAAATGCATACTTGAGCGCACCGGAGACAGAAGAGTGCCGCCAATATCGTCGGGAGATTCGAAGTGGGTATTCAGATTTTGCTGGTCGAACAGGACCAAGCAGAACGGGAACAACTGCTGTCGTCTTTACGAGACGAAGGCCATCTTGTGCAACAGGTGAACGGCCTTGAACAGGCATCGGCCGCCGCTCAAGCATCTTCGCTTGATCTGCTGGTGATGGATTGGTCGCGACCGAAGTGCGAGTTGATTGATGTGCTAGTCGCTTTACGTACCAGCGCGCAGATGCGCAGCCTGCCGGTTGTTGTGCTGTCGCACTATGACGACGTGCAAACCAAAATCGCTGCACTCGACGCAGGCGCCGATGACTACATGGTCAAGCCATGCGACATGGGCGAATTGCAAGCGCGCATTCGCGCCGTCTTACGTCGTCGCACGCCGCAGTCCAATGAAGGCACTTTGCGGGTGGGAGGTTTACGGCTTGACCCTCACACGCTTAGCGTTATGGCTGAGACTGACACCGGACCACGACCAATTTCGCTAAGCCCGCTGGAGTTCCGCCTGTTGCATTTCTTGGCAACACATCCGCAGCATGTGCATACACGCACACAGCTGCTTGATCGGGTCTGGGGCAGCCACGTTTTCGTGGGCGAGCGGACAGTTGACGTGCATGTGCGCAAGCTACGTAAAGCACTGGCCGGTACGTTGTGCGAAGGCTTGATTCAAACGGTACGCAGCAGCGGCTATCGTCTGGTGGCGAACGTGGGTAGTTTTCAAGAGATACAGCTGATAGGCATGCAACCGGAAACGGCAACGAGCCCTGCCAAATTGCAGGCCCCCAATCGATCACCAGTGAATCGGGCAGAACCTGCCAAGAAGCAAGCGAGCTTGGAGACCTGACATCGCGCTGATCAAGCAAGCCAAGTCGCTCACGGAATCGCTCGGTCAAGGCGCCGTCACGCACCAGACTGCCGCGCTCGCCACCGCCAAGAACGACGACGCACCACTCGCCAAGCAAGCCAAGGCCGCCGCCGGCATGGTCGACGGCAAGGCCCTCGACGCTGCCAAACAAGACGCCAGCGCCGGCAACACCGCCACGCAAGGCAAGGTGCCGCACCAAGGCGAAGCCATGGCGCACCTGGCCGGCCGCGCAGGTCTGGTGATGGTGGCCGGGCAAGACCTGCAACTCGCCAACGGCGAAAGCATTGCCCTGGGCAGCGGGCAAGACACCAACCTGGCGGTCGGCAAGCAGGCACGCATGCATGCGGGTCAGGCCATCGGCGTGGCAGCGGGGCTATCCAAGGCGGGGGACAACAACATCGGCCTGCAAGTCACGGCCGGGCAAGACAACATCGACGTGCAGGCACAGCACGACGTGCTCAAGCTGATGGCCAAGCAGGACCTGAAGCTAGTGTCGGCCAATATAAACGTGGACTTTGCGGCGGCCAAGCGGATCCGCATCGCCACGGCGGGCGGGGCGTCGATCACGCTTGAGGGAGGGAACATCACCGTCGAGTGTGCCGGGCCGATTACCTACAAGGCCGCGCAGCGGAAGTTTGAGGGGCCGGTGAGCGCGAGTTATCCATTGCCGTTGTTCCCGCAAAGCGTCTGCGTGGAATGCATGCTGAAGGCCGCCATGAACGGTAGCCCGTTTTCCGCTTTGCAGTAAGGCAAGACATGGAGTTTCTGACAGACCCGATCGCGGTGGATGAGGTTGTTGCTCAAGTTTGCGGCAAGCAGCAACAGGATGCGAAAGACACCGCGTGGCTCTTGGTTGACGCAGCGCTTGTTGAATTCCATCGGATTTCCTCGTTGGCAGGAAACTGGAACTGGCCGATCTACAACGTGTTTGCGCAATCCCGGCTGGCATCCTTCGGGGCGCAGGCCCCGCATCTCATTGAGCTGCCGCGCGACGTGGATGAGACCAGGTCAAAGCTGGCGAAGCTGCTGCGGGCGCATTCGGCATCTCCGGCTTTCAGTTGGCTGTCTTCACAGCAGCCGGCCGATCGCCTATGCGAGGCGCTGGCCCATCTCGGGCTTGTGCGTATCGACGGTGACATGGAAGTACATTGCCGTTTTGCCGATACGCGAGTGCTTCCGGCGCTGTGGGCTGCGCTGTCTGAAGAGCAGCATGCAGCGCTATCCGAGCGTATCGAGGCTTGGGGTTGCTGCGACCGAACAGGGCATCCGATGGCCCTCGCTACCAAGTCTGCTGAAGTCCTGCCCGCGGCATCACCGTTTGCCGGTACATTGGAACTCGACTCCGGCCAGTTTGGTGCCGTACTCGATGCCAGCGAACCCGACACCATTTTCAGCGCGTTCTTGGAAACAACGCCAGAACTGACGGCGGATCGGCGTCGCTCGGACTTATATCGGACGCTGACACAGGCACTCGTGCGCGCAACCGAGCTGCACGTGACGCAGGCACCGGATCGACTGCAATTTGCGGTGCTGAGCGTGTATTGCGGTGAGGATTTTCATCGCTTGCCGGCGTTGGCAGCGACGTGGCATGAGGTTGCTCAAGAAGCAAGCCTCAAGGAACTCATGAAAGCCTGGACGCCAGAGATCTGGAGCGCTCTGGAGCCCAGGGAAGTCGACGCTGCGGTGTCCGACGTTTAAGAAGGCGATTGACGATGAAGATTTGGAAAGTCTTAGGTTTGACAGCAGTGGCGGCGGCTTCGCTGTACGCATTGACCGCCTGTGCCACGAAGCCAGATCCGATGGATGACAAGGCGACGGCCAGCATTACTTCATACAACCACACCCCCGACTATATCCATCAGTTCTATGTGGACGGCACATGGGGCGGCAACTCGTTCGCATATGGGGGAGGAGGCAAGTTCGTCTGTTGCGTTGTGTACCCAAAAGCATGGCGCCCCGGCCTAACCGCCACGGTGAAGTGGACAACTTCTAGCTCTGACCCAAACGCGATAGGCGATGCTGCGAAACCGCATTGGCACGAGGCTGTCGTTCCGATCGAGAAATATGTGGAAACCGGCACGCTACACGTGCACTTCCTGCCTGAAGGCAAGGTTCGGCTCATTATTTCAAACTGGGTTGCAGGCCACCCCAAGTATCCCGGCCCCGCGTACCCCGTCAAGCCAGCGGACTTTCACTTTGAACCCTGGAAGGGCGCCGCCAGCGAGGCCGCGGCGCGCGCACGTGCGCAAGCGGAAGGGCGGGCGGCAGTTGAAGCCGAAATGCGCGCCTTGAGAGCGGCATCCGCGCCTCAAGCGCCGTCCACGCCGTCCTCCCCAAAGGACGTGCAATTGCCGCCCCCGCCCGTTGTCCCAAAGGATGAGAAATGAGCGCGTTCCGCACCGGCTGGTATGAGGTCAGTTTCGATGCGAGCACACGCGATCGGTGTTGCCGCTATTTCAAGAATCAATCCGCATACACAGCGGAATGTTTGGTCAAAAGTACAGGGCAACAAATCTTGCTGTGGTATGACCCGGCCGGCGTAACCGGACCAGGAAAAGCTGCGACATGGCAGCCGACATACCGCCCCCTTGAAAACGCCCCGAAGGACGACTGGTGGGATAACGCACCCGGCGGTAAGAGCTACAGCCCCGAATTGCCAGATTCGGGCTCCCGCGCTCAGCGTGAGCTTACCTTGAGTGAGTTGTGCGGTCGCGCAGGGACTGCCGATATCGAAGGCAAGCAGAGCCTCAGCTGCTCCAGAGAAATACACGTCGGCTTGTTCTTCGATGGCACCAACAACAACATGAAGCGCGATATGCCACTGAAGTCGCATTCGAACGTTGTTGCTTTGTTCAATGCTCACCGCAATGATCAAACAGAAAACTTTGCATTCTATATTCCTGGCGTGGGGACAGAGTTCAAAGAGATCGGAGAGAGCGCGGAGACAGATGCGGGCAAAGCATATGCTGCCGGCGGAGAGGCGCGCATTCACTGGGGGATGTTGCAAGTCCTCAATGCTGTGAGTCTCGCATCAATTGGCAGCGAAGCGTCGACTGAAGGAGGTGGCTCCGGCCTTCTCACGGAAAGTGAGATGAAGCAGCTCGTCACCAGCACAAGCGGCCTAGCAACGTGGTGGCGGATCAGCGACGACAAGATGATCCACGTTTTTGCCGATCTTCAGAAAAAGTTGCTTACTAAGATCGAGAGTGCGCGCCCCCGGATCACCACGGTTCACCTTTCCGTCTTTGGCTTCTCGCGCGGTGCAGCAGAGGCGCGTACATGCTGTCAGTGGATCCGGAAAGCCACAAAGATGAAGGTGGGATATGCGACGTTGAACATGCGCTTTCTGGGGATTTTCGACACGGTCGCTTCCGTGGGTTTGGCGGACTCTTCACCCGTTGGCTGTGGCTTCATGGATTGGGCAGACGGTACGATGGACATCGGCAAATTCGAAAAGGTAGCGCACTTCGTTGCCGCCCATGAGATTCGTCAGTCGTTTCCCCTTTCCACCGCCCGCATAGGTGCTAAACACTATCCAGAGAATACGAAGGAATACATTTATCCCGGCGCGCATTCGGATGTAGGCGGCGGCTACGGCCCTGGCTCGCAGGGTAAGTCGGTCGGAGGGCGAGCGGAGTTACTGTCCCAAATTCCGCTGAATGACATGTATGTCGAGGCCTGCAATGCCGGTGTAAGACTCCTTCCCAAGGGGGAGATGCAAGCAGATGTTCGCGCAGATTTTGAGATTGCACCGTCGCTTGATAAGGCATTTGCTGCCTACGCCGGCTGGACAGAGACATCGGAAAAAGAAAACGTCGCCGAAGGAAAGCAGCACCTTTGTGAAAACCGGATGCAATACCACACGCATTTGTACTGGCGTTGGCGCGCGCATGTATCGGATGATCGGACATTCAAGGCCATGTTTTCCTATAACAACTCCGATGCGCAGGATCAGACTGACCTGTGGGAGTCCGAGTTAGATTGGCGCAAAGACGTTGCACGAGCGAAGGCGGCGGCAAACCAACCGCGGGTGGTATCTACGGGTCGACACGGTTCTGCAGATGTTGTTGAGCTACCCCCTGCTCCAACTGAGCTTCAGAAACAGATCGTCACAGAGGTCAATGCAGCCGCGACGGTACCAGCCCTCGCTAGTGACTTTTTTGACAGGTACGTACACGACTCTCACGGTGGATTCTGGCTACTCGGGCCGATCACCGCCGCCCAACGTACGGCCTTCATCACGGACATCAAGGCAAAGAAGGCACGGCATGATCGTTTACTGCGTGATGCCGATGCAACGCCCGACCCGGATCGCTCCGATAGCCTCCGTCGAATTGCACAAGGGTACGCACTCAACGGATTTGAGCGCAGAGTCCTTGCCAAAGACGCTGAGTCGCCAGGTACAGTTCCCCTGATGACGGATGCAGATGCCGCTGATCTGCGTGCGAACGCGGGCACGGCCACCAGTGTTGCAATGTGGGTACTCGGGACGGAGACCCGACGCGAACCTCATGGACATGGTCGCTATCGACGGGTGTTTGATCAGAGTTGATGCATTTCAGTGAGCACCAGCCGTGCATGCCACGGGCGATGACGTTTGGGCGCAGCTGCTACGCGAGCAACATCACCCGCTAAGAAGAAATGATTCCAGCTTTTTTTATCCTGCATCCGATCATCCTAGGCGTAGCTGGCACCGCGCTATTGCTTGCAACTGCTGCGCTCAGGGATGCAGGCTGGCTAGTTGGACCTACGGGAAAGCGTTTCGCAGCGCCACTGAAGCTCAGCATGTATGTGCTCGGTGGGCTACTGTTCACCTGCAGTTCACTGGCGCTGGCAGCCCACTCTTTGCCTGCGGTCATCGCTTTCGGCATCGCTCTGACGCTCGCACCATGGGTAATCAAGCGCACGCATTGGCTGAACGGCCCATACCTGGCGCGCTATGTGCACCTCATCAAATCAGTCCGTTTGCTGGGTGTGTTGGCGCTTTGTAGCTGCGTTCCGTTGGTGTTGCTTTATCTCCTTGTTGTATTCGTGACTGGCATCCCAAATGGAGCCTGACCAACGCACCCACCCCGAGCAACAACCTGCTTTACCCCTGATGAAGCACTACCCGCTCGGTATCACCCTCAGTGCAGCGCTGTCGACCCTGCTGGTCGCGCTGAGCCTGACCGCGCTGCTCACGCCGAATCTCGAATATGGCGTGGTAATGCTCATCCTGCTGGCAATCGTGGTGGGGATTCCGCTGTGCTTTGCATTGCTGGCCACGTGGTTCACGTATCGGCGTCGCGCATCCGCGCCATTGCCTGCGAAGTTGAACGCCGCCATGTTCGTGCCCACGCTCATCGCGCTGAGCGTTCTTCCGATTGGGTCCGCCATGCAGGACACCGCGCGAAGATGGTTCAACGATGCGCACCCGGATATCCGCGAGTTGCATGTCAACTTCAGCGGTCGGCCCTTGTGGCTGGCACTCGGTAGCGCACAGACAGAGGCAGGTCGTTGGCCGCAGATGCCGCTGCAGGCCGGAAATGAAGCCAAATTTGTCGCCTTCACCCGCCTTCCGCTCGAAGACGAGATCAACGAGAACCGGTTTCCCTACGTCGGCAGCCGCCTGCGCGAGAAAGTACATTCCTACGCTTACGCAGAGAAAGGCGAAGATGGACGACCTGTTGAGGCACGCCCGCGGCCGCTGATGGTGAGGCCATATCCGGATCTGGGGTGGCTGCCCTCGGATATCCGCGAAAGCAAGTTGCTGGTGCATCAGTACTTTCATTACTACGATCATGTAGAAGTCGCGCCGGGACTAGCGCGGCTCGATTCATCGGAATTGGCAGCGCTGCAAGCGCGTCTGGGCAATGTGGTGTCGTTCCATCTATCGAACCAATACCCGCGCGGGTTGGCAAGGCTGGAAATCAACGGCCAAACCCTGGCGATTGGCACGGACAGCGAACGCATCTCAGAGGCGCCGTGCGATCGGAGTACGAGCTTTGCGGGCAGCGGGTTGCTGAGCATCGACAAGCCGCTCGAGGTCCGCTGGCAGACGTTGGACGATCCGGCTCGCTGGCATGAAGCGCGTGTCAGCGTGCCAGCGTTTCAAGGGGCGACGTCGCGAGCCATGCAGGCATCGGTACGCAACGTCCGCCTGTACTTTCTGGATAACGACGTGCTGGCAGCCGAACAATTGCAGATACTGACCTAGCTTGGGGGCGAACAAAAAACCGTGACCACCGGTGTACCGGCAGGCGCCCACCAGAACGAGACTTGTGACGCCCATGAACGAACCAGCATTGACTCGCTTTCCAGCTAAACGATTCACGTTGTTGTGTACTGATTCCTTCTTAAAAACAACCAACTCTCTCAAATGAAAACGCAATACAAACTCGCCGTAGCCCTCCTGACCACCGCATGGATGAGCGTTGGCATCTGCGCGCAGCACGCGTCAACAGCATCGGGCAATGCCTCTCAAAGCGGAGCGAAGAAAGCCGTGCACGCAAAGAAGCAGGGCAAGAAAGCCAAGGTAGCGCGTTCGGGCAAGAACAACGCAGGCGCACGCGACGGCGATGCGGAAGTCCTGGCGCAGGTGTTGGGTTCGGATACCAAGAACCCGTTGTGGAGCGGCAAGCCGCAGCAGTAGGAAAAACGCACAACGTGGTGGCAGCGGCGACACGCCGTTCGCTCTCAATGACGGCGAGGCCCAGTAGCGGGCACAGCCTGCCACCATGCAGCAAACCTGCCATTTCACATAAGCTCTACCGTGCCTTCACTTTTTCCCGCCAGCGGAATGATTTCGTCGAGCGTCACCCGCGTTGTGGTGATGCGTTTCTCAATCTCAGAGTAGACGCGCGACGCAAACAACTGATCAGCACATTCTTCGAAAACAACATTCCCAAGTCATGCACAACACGGCTGCTCTCCGATTGAAGCTGCTTCGATACGCTTTGATCGCGTATGCGCTGACCGCCGCGACTTCCGCTCTGGCAGAAGGGCCTCGAACGCTCCCTACGAGCGCGCAACTGTCCGGCGGCTATCTCAGTACGACGTTGCTGCTCAAGCCTTGCATGGATGTCCATGAGGAGTCGACCAACCCGAGCGACGACGTCCTGAAACAGTTCGAAGATGCGCGGCGTGGGCTGCCGCCTGATGCTTGCAACCAGCCGGCATTGGTGGAAAAGCTCACCACGGCGCGGTTTCTGCAATACGCATCGATTGCCGCCGTGCATGACCCGTGGAATCTGGATGCGAAGATCGCGGCACAGAATGCGGCCATCGCTCGATGCAAGGATGCGCAATGCCTGGAGCGCGAGTTGAATGCCGTCATTGCCGAGCTATCGCCGGTGTACCTGCATTCGCGTCCGGAGTGGCCGAGGGGCGTAGGGCTATGCACCTCAAAAACCGTCGAGGTAACGCCAGGTAAAGCGCGGGCGTTGATCGGTACAAAGGCGCAGCAGACGCTTGTCGGTACGTGTGCTCCAGAGTCGCTATCTGTGCAAACCTGCCAAGGGCCCCGCGGCAAGTTTGTCTTCGCGTCGTGCACGATGAGCGGCAACCAGGTCAACAGCGCCGAATGGCTTTATCGCGTCAGGGGCCCCAAACTTCAGCCTTTGTTGGCTATCGATGATGGGCCCTCCGGCGTATTAACGACCTCGTGCAATGGCATGCCGGATCTCATGACTGCCGCGCGGGTCAGTATGGGCGAGCACTACCTGAACTACTACCGCTATGACGGTACGGAGTACCAATCTGTGTATGCCTACTCCTCGATATACGTGGGTACCGACGGCAACGGCAATGAATTAGTCATCGCCCAAGGTGGGCCAGAGACCAGAGTGGTCTGCCGATAGATCGCCACCCACGGCGTTGCGCGGTCAGCCGCCCGACCGCTGCTTCTGCAAGATCGCCAGCTGCGTCGTCAGGTAACTGCTGGTGTTCGTCATGCTCGCCACCACCTTCGACAGCGCGTTGAACTGCGCGTAATACAGCGCCTGCTTGGCATCCAACTGCTGCTGCATGCGGTTGATCTGGCTGCCGAGCGACGTGATGGAGCTATTGAGCGCGTCCGTGGCGTTCTGCACCATGCCGCTGCTGGACAGCAGATTGCCCGACACGGTATGCAGTTGCGCCGCATAACCCCGCTGAACGGTGACGGTGCCTCGGTTCCCAAGCGTGCCGCCGGTAATTTGCACCGTCAGCCCGTCGGCGGCGGAGCCGGTGGCGCCATACAGGTTCTGGCCCGAGCCGTTGGCGGCGACACCGTTGAGGGTGCCTTGCACATCGCGGCCAGCAATGGCCGTGGGGCTGCCGCCCAGCAAAGATGCCGCGCCATTGCCCGTCACCGAGACAGCGGAGATCGAACCGTACTGCTTGTCGGTGATGCTTAGTACGCCATTGGCATCGGCCGATACCGAGACCTCCACCTTGGCCCGCTGCAGTGCGGGTGTGGCGTTGATCTGGCTCTGGATCTGCGCGGCCAAGCCTTGCGGCGTGTAGCTGCCCGCTGGCACGGTGATGTTGGCCGCCATGCCGCTGACGGTGAATGACAGGCTGTCGTTTACGCCGCTCTGGATGGTGGTGTTGGCCGCCGCCGAGCCCTGGAGCGAACCCTGCGTCGCCAGCTGCGTGATGTTGACGGCGTAGCTACCAGACTGGGTGGCCGGGGAGAAGGACGGCACCTTGATCAACGCATCCGACGCCGTGCCGGTACCGGCAAACAGCGCTGCCACCTGGCCGGGTGATTGACTGAGGGCTGCCTTGAGCTTGCCGTCGTCAATCGACAGCGTACCTTCCGGGTCCATCGTCACGCCAACACTGCGTAGCGACTGGTACGCACCGTTGCCGATACCGTGGCCGAGCACGTCGGTCACTTGGTTCATGAGCGCCCGGGTACTGACGTCTCCCGCCAGTGCCCCGCTGTTGGCGGGGTTGGCCGTGTCGATCTTGGTCAACGCGTTGAGCTGAATGCGCAGCGCATTGTAGGCCTTCACAAAATTGACCACCGCAGTGCTGCCTTGCCCCGCGTCGCTGCTGACGTTGACGGTCGTGCTACCGGTTTTGGCGAGCGTGAACGACGTGCCGTCCACCACCTCCGACAATGTGTTGGTGGGGCTTTGCACCGCAATGCCGTTGACCGTGGCCAGGGCATTCTGGCCCGTGGTGACCTCGGTCATGTTCTGCGTGCCGGCCGGGTCGTGTGCCAGCAGCGATTGCAGCGCGCTATCGCCCGAGACGGAAATCTTCATCTCAGCATTGGCGCCGCCAGCCGAAGAGGTCAACACCAGCCGATACGGATTGCCACTGCCGTCGTTGACGATACTGGCCGACACACCCACGTTGGCCGCGTTGATGGCGTCCCGGATACCGGAGAGCGTGTTGTTGGACGCATCAATAGTGACCGAGCCGCCCGGCAGACTGCCGTTTTGCGCGAACGAGGCGCCGGTGTATTTTCCGCCGGCAAAGCTGCCGCCCGACACGGTGCCAAACGAAAAGGTGAGGGTGGTGGCCGCCCCGCCGCCAATGGGCGACTTCGTAGACGCCTGCCCGGCTGCAGTCAGCACCTGCGATTGCGCGAGCTGCGTCACATTCACGCGATACGTACCCGCCGACGCGGAACCGGACACCGACGCATTGAGCACTGAAGTGTCATGCCCGGTCGCCTTCATGCCGCTGAATGTGCCGGCATTGTTGAGGCTCGCCATCGCCGTCTGGAAGGTCGACAGCGCGCTTTTGATGGAGCCCACTGCCGACAATTGCGTCTGGAAGGTCTTCTGCTGCGTCTGGCGCAGCGTCATGCCCTTGCTTTCCGCCTGGATCAGCTTGGTGACCAAGCCATTGACGTCGATGCTCGTGCCGATGCCCGGCAGGGAAATCGGCGGAACGTAAGTGTTGTTCGTGGACGAGGTGGCCATGGTCGGACGCGCGCAAACGATTTTTCTTCACAATGTGACGGCGGCGTTGCGCGCTTCTTTAGGGCCGACCCCAGTTATCTGGACAGATTCGGGGGGTTCCTCAGGAAAGCGAAAGAAAAAAAGGCACACCGGACACCGTCCGGCATGCCTTGTCCTTGCCAGTCGGGCTTAGCTGGCGCGTCGTTGCTCCAAAACGCGCCCGCGCGACAGCACCGGCACCAGCGCGGCGCCGGTATGGCTTGCCGACACGCGCGTCAACGCCTCCGGCCCGCAAGCCGCCACGATCGTGCCGCCTTCATCGCCGCCCTCGGGGCCCAGATCGAGAATCCAGTCCGCCTCGGCAATCACGTCGAGGTCGTGCTCGATCACGATCACGCTATGGCCGCCGTCCGCCAGGCGATGCAGCACGCGGATCAGCTTGGCCACGTCGGCCATGTGCAAACCCACGGTGGGCTCATCCAACACGTACAGCGTGTGCGGCGCCTTCTGGCCGCGGCGTGTGACGTCGTCGCGCACCTTCGACAGTTCGGTGACGAGCTTGATGCGCTGCGCCTCGCCGCCGGATAGCGTGGGTGACGGCTGGCCTAGCGTCAGGTAGCCGAGACCGACATCCTTCATCAGTTGCAGCGGGTGGGCGATGCTGTTCATGGCACCGAAGAACTCGACCGCTTCGTCGATCTCCATGGTCAGCACATCGCCGATGTTCTTGCCACGCCAGGTGACAGCCAGCGTCTCGGGGTTGAAACGTTGGCCATGGCACACGTCGCAGCCGACCTTTACGTCGGGCAGGAAGCTCATGGCGATGGTGCGCACGCCCTGGCCCTCGCAGGCTGGGCAGCGCCCATCGCCGGTGTTGAACGAGAAGCGCGAGGCGGTGTAGCCGCGTGCGCGGGCTTCCAGCGTGTCGGCAAAGAGCTTGCGGATGGTGTCCCACACGCCGATGTAGGTGGCCGGGCACGAGCGCGGTGTCTTGCCGATCGGGGTTTGGTCGACTTCCAGCACGCGGTCGATGGTTTCCCAACCGGTGATGCTGTCGCAGCCGTGCCAGTCGTGTTTGACGTCGAGCTTGCGCGGCATCTTGGCGTCGGGCGCATCTGCCTGTGCCGCCTTGCGGGCGCGGCGCGTGGCGGGTGAAGACAACACCGAGCGGCCCACCGCATCCAGCAGATTCGTCATCAGCACATCGCGCGCCAAGGTCGACTTGCCCGAACCCGACACACCGGTAATCGCCACCAGGCGCGACAACGGCATCGTGGCCGTGACGTTGCGCAGATTGTGCAGCTTGGCACCGTGCACCGTCAGCCATTGCTCGGGCATCGCCTGCGTGCCGGCGCGTGGCGCGACCACCTCGCGGCGCGGCTGCAGCGGGTGCTCGATCGGCTGCGAGAGGAAGCGGCCAGTGAGCGAATCCGGTTGCGCAGCCAGATCGGCCACGCCACCTTGCGCGACCAGCGTGCCGCCGCGCTTGCCCGCCCCAGGGCCGATGTCGATGATGTGGTCGGCACGGCGAATGGTGTCTTCGTCATGCTCGACCACCACCAGCGTGTTGCCCTTGTCACCCAGCTTGCGCAGGGCGTCGAGCAGGATCTGGTTGTCGCGCGGGTGCAGGCCGATGGTCGGCTCGTCCAGCACATAGCACACGCCCTGCAGGTTGCTGCCGAGCTGCGCGGCCAGGCGGATGCGCTGCGCCTCGCCGCCGGAAAGGCTCGGTGCGGCGCGGTCCAGGCTCAGGTAGCCCAGGCCGACTTCCTCCAGGAACGACAGGCGGCTGTGGATTTCAGCGACCACGTCGCGTGCGATGTCGGCATCCCGGCCGGTCAGATCAAGCCCTTCGATCCAGCGGCGCGTTTGGCTGACCGTCCACTGTGCGATGTCGACGATGGGTTTGGTGGCAAAGGTCACCGCGCGCGCGGTCGGGTTCAGGCGCGTGCCGTGGCAGTCCGGGCAGGGCAGGTCGGTCATGCCATCCGGGTCGACTTCTTCTGAGGGCAGCGTCTGCTCGCGGCCGCGGTCGTCACCGCCCAGCACGGTGTCGTCAAACGCGGCGCGCTGCTCCCGCGTGAGCGCCAGGCCAGTACCGACGCAGCTCGGGCACCAGCCATGTTTGCTGTTGTACGAGAACATGCGCGGGTCCAACTCAGGGTAGCTGGTGCCGCAGGTCGAACACGCACGCTTGGTCGAAAACACCTTCACGTTGCCCACGTGCGCCGTGCCGCCGTTGTGCATGGCGTGCTGCAGGCCGTCGAGCGGCGCAAGCACATGCATGATGCCCTTGCCGTATTCCAGCGCCTGCTCCATCAACGTACGCAGCACGGCTTCGTTTTCCGGGGAGACCACGATGTCGCCCACGGGCAGTTCCAGCGTGTGCTCGCGGAAGCGATCCAACCGCGGCCACGGGTCGACGGTCAGGAATTCGCCATCGACACGCAGGTGCGTATAGCCACGGGCCTTGGCCCATTTGGCGAGATCTGTGTACACGCCCTTGCGGTTCACCACCAGCGGCGCCAGCAAACCGATGTGCTGGCCACGATGGTCGCGCATGAGCTGGGCGAAGATCGCCTCGGGGCTCTGCGCGGACACTGGCGTGCCGTCGTGGATGCAATGTTGCACACCCAGCTTCACGTACAGCAGCCGCAGGAAGTGCCACACCTCGGACGTTGTCGCCACCGTGCTCTTGCGGCCGCCGCGCGACAGGCGCTGCTCGATCGCCACCGTGGGCGGAATGCCATACACGGCATCCACCTCCGGCCGGCCCGCCGGCTGCACGATCGAACGCGCATAGGCATTCAGCGATTCGAGGTAACGGCGCTGCCCCTCGTGGAACAGGATGTCGAATGCCAGCGTTGATTTGCCCGAGCCCGACACACCCGTCACCACATTGAACTTGCCGTGCGGAATATCGACGCTCAGGCCCTTGAGGTTGTGCTCGTGCGCGTGGACGATGCGCACCACGTTCTCGCCCTGAACCTCTGCCAACGCCGCACGCTTGGCGCGGCGATCGGCTAGTGCGGTTTGCAACGGCACGCCTTCGGTTGCCTCCGGCTGGCCGATGCTGGCTTCGTACTGCTTGAGCGCTGCACCGGTGTGCGATTCAGCGCAGTTTTTCACCTGTGCAGGCGTGCCGGCGCATACCAGCAAGCCACCGGCATCGCCGCCCTCGGGGCCGAGATCGATGATCCAATCCGCCGCACGTACCACGTCTAGGTTGTGCTCGATTACGATCAGTGAATGGCCCGCGTCGAGCAGCTTGCCGAAGGCGCGCATCAGCTTGGCGATGTCGTCAAAGTGCAGGCCGGTGGTCGGCTCGTCAAACATGAACAGCCGGCCAGCGTTGGCGGGCACGTCCTGTTTCACGCGCTTGCGTGCAGCCGCCTGAGCGGCCTGCGCTGCTTCGGCCAGGAAGCCCGCCAGCTTCAGGCGCTGCGCTTCGCCGCCGGAGAGCGTCGGCACCGGCTGGCCCAGCTTCACGTATTCCAGACCCACATCGACGATCGGCTGCAGCACGCGCAGCACGTCGGCATCCTCGGCGAACACGCTGGCGGCTTCGCTCACCGTCAGCTCCAGCACATCGGCTACGGATAGCGCGCGGCCTGCGCGCGGAATCTTCACCTCGAGGATCTCGGCGCGATAACGCGTGCCATCGCAGTCCGGACAACGCAGGTAGATGTCGGAGAGGAACTGCATCTCGACGTGCTCGAAACCCGAGCCGCCGCAGGTCGGACAACGTCCGTCGCCCGAGTTGAAGCTGAACGTGCCGGCCGTGTAGCCGCGCTGCAGTGCCATCGGCGCCTTGGCGAACAGCTTGCGGATCTCATCAAACGCGCCGACATAGCTGGCGGGGTTCGAGCGCGCAGTCTTGCCGATCGGCGATTGATCAACGAAGACCACGTCGCTGATTTGGTCCGCACCGCGCAGCGCGCGAAACGCCCCGGGCGCTTCCGTCGCCTTGCCGAAATGGCGCGCCAGGGCAGGGTGGAGCACGTCCTGGATCAGCGTCGATTTGCCCGAGCCAGACACGCCCGTCACGCATACCAGGCGTTGCAGCGGAATCTCGACCGTGACGTCGCGCAGGTTGTGTTCGCTCGCGCCTTCGAGCACGAGTCTGGGCGTGGTGCTGTCGACGGGACGCGCTTGCCAGTCCCTGTCTGCCACGCGGCGCTGGCCCGATAGATAGGCGCCGGTCAACGTGTCGGCTTTGCGAATGGCCGCCGGCGTGCCATCGAAGACGATGGTGCCGCCACGCTCGCCGGGGCCTGGGCCCATGTCGATCAGGCGGTCGGCAGCGAGCATGACGGACGGGTCGTGCTCGACCACCACCAGCGTATTGCCCGCATCGCGCAGGCGCTGCATGGCTTCGACAATGCGATCCAGATCGCGCGGGTGCAGGCCGATGCTGGGCTCATCCAGCACGAACAGCGTATTGACGAGCGAGGTGCCGAGCGCCGTGGTCAGGTTGATCCGCTGCACCTCGCCGCCCGAAAGCGTACGGCTCTGGCGATCGAGCGTCAGATAACCGATGCCGACGTCGCACAGATATGCCAGGCGCGTACGCACCTCATCCAGCAGTAGCTTGAGTGCATCGTCGAGCAGTGAGGAAGGCAACGTCAGCGCATCGAAGAAGCGGCGGATGCGCTCGATGGGCAGCAGCATCACGTCGTGCACGGTCAGGCCGGGCAGGGCTTCGAGCTGGGCGCGGCTCCATTTCACGCCGTGCGGCATGAAGCGATGCTCGGGCGCCAGCACGGCGTCGGCGTTTTCCTTGGTGCCCAGGCGCCATTGCATGGACTCGGTTTTCAGGCGCGCGCCGCCGCAGGTCTCGCACGTCGTATAGCTGCGGTATTTGGAGAGCAGCACGCGGATGTGCATCTTGTACGCCTTCGACTCCAGGTAGTCGAAGAAGCGACGCACGCCGTACCACTGCTTGTTCCAGCCGCCGCGCTTGAATGCTGGGTCGCCGTTGATGACCCAATCCTTCTGCGCCTGTGTGAGTTCGGCCCACGGCGTGCCGCGCGGGATGTCGGCCGCGGCGGCATAGCGCATCAGATCGTCCTGGCACTCCTTCCAGGCAGGCGTCTGCATCGGCTTGATGGCGCCCTCGCGCAGGGTCTTGCGCTCGTCCGGAATCACCAGCCCCAGGTCGACGCCGATCACCCGGCCGAACCCGCGGCATGCATCGCACGCGCCGTATGCCGAGTTGAACGAGAAGAGCGCCGGTTGCGGATCGGCATAGCGCAGGTCGCTTTCCGGGCAATGCAGGCCGGTGGAGAAACGCCAGATCACGGGTTCTGCCGTTTCATCCGCCGGCAGCACATAGACGCTGACGCGCCCGCCGCCCCGTTTGAGCGACGATTCAATGGCTTCCAGCGCACGAACGCGTTCCGTGCCCTGCAGACGGAAGCGGTCGGCCACCACGTCGAGCAACTTGCGCTCGCCGACGACCCGCTCGGCTTGCACACGTGTATAGCCGCTGACCGACAGCCATTGCGCGACTTCCTCAGCGCTCGTATTGGCCGGCAGCTCGACGGGAAACGTCACCACTAGGCGCGGATCAGCCTCGCGCGTACGCGCCAGCAGCTCGTCATAGATGGTTTCCGGCGTATCGTGCCGCACGGGCAGCGCGGTCTCGCGGTCGAACAACTGCGCCGCACGGGCAAACAGGAGCTTCAGATGATCGTTCAGCTCCGTCATCGTGCCGACCGTGGAGCGCGAACTGCGCACCGGGTTGGTTTGGTCGATGGCGATGGCGGGCGGCACGCCCTCGACGTGCTCGACCTGTGGCCGGTCCATGCGGTCGAGGAACTGACGCGCGTAGGCACTGAAGGTCTCGACGTAGCGGCGCTGGCCTTCGGCGTACAGGGTGTCGAAAACAAGGCTGGACTTGCCGGACCCCGACGGGCCGGTCACAACGGTCATTTCGCCCGTGCGCAGGTCCAGATCGAGGTTTTTGAGATTGTGCTGACGGGCTCCGCGTAGGCGAATGACACCGGAGGACATGGAGGGCGTTCCTTGGAGGTAAGAGGAATGCCGACGCGGATCATCACTTTTCAGCCGCGCCGGCAATCAGAATTCGAACCGTAAACTGTAGCGGATTCTTGAGATCCAGTTCACCTACGGCACGAGTCGCGAGCGCGAGGGTAACGCAAGGCTCCTGACAGCGTTTTGTCAGGAGCTTTCAGCGGGGCGGGGCGGCGGGAAAAGAGGCAGGGAACCGGTCAACCGGCAGCACGGCCGTAAGAAGACTGCTGCCTTGCAGACACCTCGACCACAGGCAGCCGAGGCACGAACCGGCGATGCTCCACAGCACCGCCTTTGACGATGACAAGCGTCTCTTCGGGGATCTCGTCCCAGGCGTCGGGCAGGTCGACCAGCGGCTCCGACAGCACAAGAAACGCCTCGTCCCCCGCATCTTTGATCCGGGAATTCTCCGGATACAGCTCATGCAGATGCCGGAATGACGTGCTGTGAAACAGCGAGCGCGAATCCCGTTCGCTTGAATAGCGTGCCGCGATGATCTGTTCGCCATCAGTGGCACACACGGTCATGTTGAGCGGGTGCTCGACGCCGTGCCGATGCCCGACGTGCTCGATCAGCCCCACCATCTGCTCCAGGGCCGCCTGCGGGTCGCGCTGGAGCCCAAACGTGAGTGCTAGGAAAAACATCACCTCCGAGTCCGTCGAGCCCTCGATCCAGCGAAACAGCTCGGGCGCGACTTCCATCATCAGATCTCGCCGCAGCGTCGGGTACTCGCGGATCAGCCCGTTGTGCACAAACAGCCACCGGCCGTACCGGAACGGGTGGCAGTTGGTTTCTTGCGTGGGCGTATCGGTGGCCGCTCGAACATGCGCCACAAAGAGGGGAGAGCGAATGGCTCGGGCGGCTTCCCGCAGATTGGTGTCGTTCCAGGCCGGGTGCAGGCAGCGATAGCGAAACGGCACCTCGGAATGGCTACCGTACCAGCCGATGCCGAATCCGTCCCCGTTGGTGGTCGTATGGCCCAGGCGCGATCGCAGGCTCTGGTCGATCAACGAATGCGTCGGACGGAACAGCACCGTCTCCATCTGAATGGGATTGCCCGAATACGCCAGCCAGCGACACATGATGCGTTGCCTATAAGAGATGCCTGAAAAACGAGTCTAGGCAATGCGACTGGGAATGCACGGAAAAATCCGGCGTATTCACGCCATGTCTCAGCCCAGCAACGCTTCGCTGGCTCGAGCGCTGCGCGCTTCACCTGTGTCTTGCCCAGCGCCTTGCACGATATGCAGCTCGCGCACCCGGGCAGGCAAGGTGCAACGGGCCGCCAGCAACGTTGCACGAACCTGCTGGGCGAGGTTCCAGCGCATCTGCCAGAAGTCCTCCGTCTTGGCCCACACGCGTAGGTTCAGCACGGCCACGCTATCGTCAAAGCGCATCACCATGGCCATCGGCGCAGGATCGGGCAACACCAGCGCCTCGCTCGCAGCCAGCGCCTTGAGCGCATCGATGGCGCGGGGGATGTCATCGTGCAGCGAGACCTCGGTCTCCAAATCCAGACGGCGGGTCGGGTTGCGGGTGTAATTGCGCACCGTATGGCTCCATAGCGCGCTGTTCGGCACGTATTCGCAGATGCCATCGGGCTTGGCCAGCCGCGTCATGAAGAGGCCCACTTCCTCCACAGTACCAGCCACATCGCCACCGCCGCCGTCAATGTAGTCGCCCACACGAAAAGGGCGCAGCGCCAGCAGCATGATGCCAGCGGCGATGTTTTGAAGCGTGCCTTGCAGCGCCAAACCGATGGCCAAGCCAGCAGCGCCCAGCACGGCGATGATGCTTGCCGTTTCAATGCCAAGCCGCGAGAGCGCTCCGACCACGGCCAAAATGCGAATCCCCCAGACGGCGATGTCGCACAGGATCGGCGTCAGCGTGGCGTCAACCCGGGACTGGTTGGTCATCATTCGGTTGAGCCAGCGACCCATGCGCTTCGAGAACCACCAGCCCACGACAAAAATCAACAGCGCAGCACACACGCTGACGGCGAAGTGGTTGAACGCGTCCCAAAGGAAATTCAAGCGCTCCGGATGAAGGTGGGTGAGAATGTTTTCCATAGTCGAATGTCTTCTGGCTATTGCGGTTGTATAAACGCAGGCTTGGCATGATGAAGCCGCCATGGATGAATCGACCAGCGAGGCGCGTGCTTGGTTGAGTCGCGAGACTAAAAATCACGCCTTCCCCGGTGTTTGATGTCTAGCCGGTTTTTAGTTGTCGTGGCACGGGCTAAATTCAAATGTCGGCACGGGCGTGCGCTGTGTGCTGGTTTGGATTCTTTTTAGAGGCGGTCCGTAGGCCAGTGGTGCGGGTGGCGGGTGGGCTCGGCAGCGATGGTGGACCGACCTGGGCGAGGGCCCGCTCCAGGTCCAGCCGGTTGATCAGCCGCTGCCGTTTCACGCTCAAGGGCACCTTGGACGGGCGCGGCGGCTCACCGACGAGCGTGCGCGAGGGCGCAGCCCAGCGACGATCATCCCGTTGTGCCTGCAGTTCGGCAGCAATGGCCAGCACGTACCCCAAGCGCTTGTTGTCCACGATCGCGCCCTGGTCGACCTCGGAGAGGCGGTCATAGGTGGTGTAGGGCAGAGCCACGCCATCGGCCCACAGTTCGATGCGCCCATCCGGATACTCCGCGACCTCGATGTAGCGATGGATCAGCTTGCGGTGCGCGGGCCGGTCCTCCAGCAAGTACATCACCTTGGCATACTGCAAGGTCAGGTTGGCCGACACCTTGCGCCACTCGCGCCAGCAGAAGATGCGGGCCAGATCCTCGTCGCCGCGCAACGGCCGGTGCACATCGAAGTCGCTGCGCGGCAGCTTGGCGAAACGCGCATTGAAGTCCGCCACGAACGTCGGCACAAAGGCGTTGGCCGCTGCCATGCTGCTGATGCCGCGCAACCGCAACTCCTTGACCAGGCGGTCCTGCAGCACGCCGTTCATGCGTTCCACACGGCCCTTGGCCTGGCTCGTGTTGGCACACACGATGTCGATGTTCAGCTCGAACAGGGCCCGCCCAAACTGCGTATAACCCCGGCCTTCGGCACTGTCTCTGGCGTTGACCCGGAAGACACCGGCCTTGTCGCTGTAGAACGCCTGCGGCTTGCCGTGGCGCTCCACGTAGGCGCGCGTGGCGGCAAAGTACGCCTGCGTCGATTCGGTCGGCACGAACAGCAACTGCATCAGCCGGCCGGTGGCGTCATCGACATACACCAGCAGCGTGCAGGCCGGCGCGCGCTCCTCGAACCACGCGTGGTCGCTGCCGTCGATCTGCACCAGCTCGCCCAGACATGCGCGCCGGTTCCGTGGCTGATGCACCCTGGGCGAACGCAGCTTGCGTGGCACCCAGAAACCGGCATCGATCATGATCCGGCGTACACACGCCTTGGAAAGTTCGATGCCATGCCGCTCGCGCAGCTTCTCGGCCGCCAGAGTCGGGCCGAAATCCGCATAGCTGTCGCGGATCAGGCCGCGCACGCGTAACTCCAGTCCAGGCGGCAACTGGTGATGTCCGGGTTGCCCCCATCGGCGTGATACGAGGCCGCGTGGACCGTCTTGTCGATAGCGCAGCACCAGGCGCTCAACCTGCCGCTGGGAAATTCCCAGCTTCTGCGCGGCACGCCAGACCATCAGGCCGTCATCGACGATGGCCTGGATAACCTTGCAGCGGTCCAGTTCCCGCATGCTCATGGTGATCGTGTCGGGTCGTCCCATGATTGCGCTCCAGGCGGGCTTGCAAGGCCGCCAGCTTGGCACGCTCAGAGACGGAGTACGACATTTGAATTCATCCCAAGTACGACATTAGAAAAAATCCCCAACACCAAGTCGACCCATAATTTGTGCTATGTGAGCGAAGCAAAAAAGCTCGTATTACCACGCCGGAAGCAAGTCCCGGCGCGGCTTCGTGAGTAATACGAGCTTCTTAAAACCCTCTGCAATTTTTGCAGTAATTCCCTTCTTCTTTGCCTCTTCCTCGACCAGCGCCATGAACATGTCGCGGGGGTCGATGCCTGCCTCTTTCGCTAGCAAAAATGCTGTCGTGTAGTTCGGCAGCGGTGTGCCCATGCAGTAGTTCCGCAGCGTCGGTTGCGGGATCTGCAGCGATTTCGCCAAAGAGTTGACGCTGCGACCGTGCAGCGCGCGCTCTATCAATTCTGCGTAGCTCATAGCTATCTCCAATTACCGAGTTATTAGATTCCTGATAGGGTCTCGGCCTATCAAGAACCTAATAAGCAGGTTCCTGATAACAAGGCGAAATATAACGGGTTTACCGCTCTGGGCGGTAAACCCTTCGACAGAGGGGTGCGGTGATGCAACAGGTTGGAGTGGGTCTGTAATGGGCAAGCTCAAGGCTGCGTTCACGTTCGCACGTAGTGCAGCTGGGGAAGGCGCGCGTGCGCTGACGGACGGAGCGTCAGCGACGGACGGCGGGCGCGCGTGCGCTTGCCCCCCCTCTAGTAACACGGGGGGAACGGAATCCGCGACGGCGTGGGCAGTACCGACGGAAATGCAGCTGGTGATGACCGACAGCGGCGAGGTGAAGGCGGTCATGGTCCGTGTGCCGGTTGGTGAGCAGGTCGCGATGATCGACACGTTGCGTTTCACCATCGGCGAGGAGACGTTTAAGGCTGAGGTCGCTGGTGTCGATGACGTGGTGTACGTCATGGCTCTGTCGGAGAAGTTGACGGAGATTCTCGGTTACGGCGTGACGCGAGACCTCAAGCGGTCGCGTGACTTCTACCTGAATGCGTGGGAGTTGGGCGACAACTACGGCCACGTGGGGATCGGCGGCCAGAATCAACGCTCGACCATCATGGTCAGCATCAACGGTGCAGGTTGCCTGGCTGCGCGTGAAGGATGGGAACAGCGGCTGTTCGATTTCCTCACGAAGCGAGCACGTCGTCCGAGCATTACGCGGGTTGACCTGGCGCACGATTGCTTCAATGGTGAGGTGACTGTCGATCAGGCGGATGGCTGGTACGACGACGGTCTGTTCACTGCTTCCGTGAATGCTCCGCACCATGAGTACAAGGGCAATTGGAAGAAGCCGAACGGCAAGGGCCGTTCCCTGTATATCGGGCTTCGCCGCAACGGCAAGCTCTGTCGCATCTACGAGAAGGGCAAAGAGCAGGGTGACGCCCTGTCGGAGTGGGTGCGCATTGAGGTTGAGTATCGCAACGTCAAGCGTGTGATTCCGTTTGACGTGCTGCTTGACCCGTCCGCCTTCTTTGTTGCGTCGTATCCGTGCCTGCGGTTCATCCAGCCCGAGCGCCAGCCTGAGCGGATGGAGATCAAGCGGAAGACGGCGCAGATCAATGTCGAAGCATCGCTCGACAACATTTGTGCGAGCTACGGCAAGTACGTGCGCGTGCTGGTCGGTTTGATGGGCGAGTCCGCCTTTGTCCAGCGTGTCATGTCGAAGTCGCAAGAGTGGCCGCAGCGCCTGAAGGTGCCCGATCACGAGCTTTGCGATCGTCCGCTGCATGAGCATCCGCGCTATCCGACGTTCAACGAATTTGACCCCTCCGATGATGGCTGGACGGGGGAACCGGTCATTTCACCAGCCTGTGAGGGAGCAAGTCATGCGTTTTACCAGTGAAGTGGTTGTGTACGGCCTGAAGGCCTCCAAGGGCGACATGGATGGTGTCGCGTTCGATTCGTGCAAGGCCTATGTGCTGACGCCGTTCGATGAGTCGAAGGGTACGGCGCGTGGTTCTGCGACTGCCGAGTACACCATCGGCAAGTCGGACGAGTTCGAGAAGTACGCGAAGGTGCCGTTGCCGTTCAAGGCGAACGCCGACATGGAAATCACGACGAACGGTAAGACGATGAAGACCGTCGTGCATTCACTGGTGCCGGTGGCTGCTGCGTCCGGCAAGTCGGGCGGTTAATCGTGGCTCGCGTCGCTTTCGTCGTACAGGAAGTGAACTCGGGGCTGTTCCTGTGTCCGTGCGGGGGCGATGTTGGGTTCACGCACCGGTTGCGCGAGGCAGGGACGTTTGACTCTCGTGAGGACGCTGTCGTTACCGCTGTCGATCATTGCGATGAAGCGTTCGACGTGGTGCCGGTGGTGAAGTTGGATCACTAGACAGGGGGTTTTGATGCTTGCACTGCTCGCTTGGTTTGGCGTTCGTTGGGCGGCTTGTCGGTTGGACCGTAAGCGCTTTGCGCGCAAGTACCTCGTCGCTATCAAGGGACGGTGATGGCTCAGTGCGTGCAACTCGTCAGTGGTCAGCTGCAGATCGACAGTACTCCGGCATCGTCGTGCACGGGTTACCTGTTGCTGACCGCTGACGAGGTCACGCTGTTGCATGCGTTGCCGCCGCTGTCTGCTAGCGACGGTGCGCTGATTGGAAGCGCGATGCTCGGTCTATGGGCGCTCGCTTTCGTGTTTCGATCCGCAGTGCGGGTCATTTATCAACGTGAAGAGGAGTAGGGCAATGAAAGTGAATCTGATGAAGGTTGCTGCGGTCGCTGGCGCTGTTGGGGCTTCGGGTGCAGCGATGGCTGATACGACGGGCGTGGATGTTTCCTCGACTGTGTCGTTGCTGGGTACTGGTGTTGCCGCGATCGGTTTGATCGGTGCGGCTATTCTTGGTCTGGCTGGTGTGGTCGCGATCTACAACTGGGTTCGCAAGCCGATCAAGTGATGTTGCGGGGCATGTTCCCCGTGCCTGGCAAGACGCGGGGGCTACGGCCCCCGTTTTCATTGGAGGGTGACATGGAAGGCTACTTCGTTCTCATTGCGATAGCGGGTGCTGGATGGATTCTTTTCTCGTGAGGGTGGTGAGCTATGCCCTGGTCATTTTTCTTTCGTCCTGCGCGCAGTTGGACCGGTCTCCGCCTGGGTCGTGCATTAGTGGTCGCAGCGCTTGCCTTTGGCCCGACGTTGGCTTTTAGCCAGACAAGTGGTGGCGGGTATCAGTGGTCTGGTGGGATTGATTCGGCAAAGCCGCGGATCGTTGGTGACGATCCGACCAGTGTTTGCGGTCAGGTGATTTCGCGCGATGTGCCTTGGCAGATATTCGATCATGCGGCGGCGTTGGATGCCTCGCATTACGGTTGTTATGGTTCGACAGTTAAAGGGGGGCCGGTAGGGCTGCTAACGACGTTGAACCGTGTCTCTGGGAGTTGTGCCGCTGGTTATACGTTGCAGGCTGATGGGTCTTGCAAGGCGAATCAGCAATGCCCTGCTGCTGGTCAGTCTGCACCTGGTGGAAATACCGCTAATGGCACGAGTCCCACGCAGACGATTTTGAACCCGCAGGTGTGTGTTGGTGGATGCGCGTACACGTACGGGTCGTATTGGACTGGTGCGACGCCTGGGCAGACTGGTGGTTATGCAGCGCAGTACACGGGACTCAAGTCGACGGGTAGTACTTGCAGCGGTACAGGTACGCCTGCGGCTTCCCAGTCTTCTCCGGCTGATCCGCCGAAGCAGTGTGGTGATCGTCAGTATTCCGGAACGGTGCAAGGGGTGAGCGTTTGCATTGACTATCCGGTGCAGACGACGGGTGGGAACACGTCAACGACGACGAACGATGCGCCTGCGAGCAGCCCAGGTGCGAATTCCAATAGCACGACCACGACCAGCACGACGTGCGATGGAACGACCTGTACAACTACAACAACGACGAACACCAGCACGTCTAGTAGCAGTGGCAGTAGCAGTAGCTCGGGTGGGGCGAGTTCTCCCGCCGCGAGTGCGTGCCAGGGTGGAGCTGGTGCGAGTGCGGTTGCAGGGACGTGCACGACCACGACGACTCAGCCGCAGGTTGACTATTGCAAGGACAACCCGACCGCAGCTCAGTGTAAGAAGAGTTCTGCCAGTGGTGGTGCCGATTGTTCCGCGCCGCCGACTTGCGATGGTGATGCGATCAGCTGCGCGATTCTCAGTCAGCAGTGGAACACCCGCTGTGAGCTCCAGAAGCACGATGACTCGACCGATCTGGGCGCGAAGCTTGCCAACGGTCAGGACCCGTTGGCCGGGAAGTTGCCCACGCCTGGTGGTACCGAGCGGGTAGACATGAGCTCAAAGTTCTCGAACGTCGATGACATGGGCATCGCGGCTCAGTGCCTGGGGAACATCGACGTGCCGCTGTCGCTGCCTGGTGGTGGCTGGAACCTCCACATCGATACGACGCCGCTGTGTGACATCGGCAAGCTGCTCGGTTATCTCAACATGCTGGGCACGATGATGCTCTGCGCCTACATGCTCAAGGGGAGTTTCTGATGCCTTTCGCTGCTCTGTTGGCTTCGGCCATCGTTGGTTTTCTCGCGCAGGCCTGTGTGTCCCTGGTTGGGCGCGTGCTGGTTGCGCTCGGTATCGGCTTCGTGATGTACACCGGCGTCGACGCGATGATGTCCGGCATCAAGACGCTGTTCCTGCAGTACGTCAGCGGTATGGGGTCGTTTCCGTCTGTGAACGTCGTGGGCATTCTCGGCGTGCTGAAGGTGGGCACGTCGATGAACATGATCCTCACCACGCTGGGCGTGCGTGCTTCGCTCTCGGGCCTCAGCGGTGGCTCGGTGCGCAAGATGATCCAGAAGTGAGGTCGGCATGCTGACAGTCATTACCGGTCAACCCGGCAACGGCAAGAGCCTGTACACCATCGCCTTTGTTGAGGCCAAGCGGAAAGCGGAGAGTCGTCCGGTCTTCTATTTCGGCATTCCCGAGCTCACGCTTCCTTGGACGCCGTTGGAGGACCCGACGAAGTGGCATGAGTGCCCTGAGAAGTCGATCATCGTGATCGATGAGGTCCAGAAAATCATGCCGCCGCGTCCGTCGAGCTCGAAGCCGCCGCAGCATGTGTCGGAGCTCGAGACGCATCGTCACAAGGGTTTCGACCTGTTCTTCATGACGCAGGACCCGAGCCTGGTCGATAACCATCTGAAGAAGCTGGCCGGTGAGCATATCCACCTGATCCGCCAGTGGGGCCGGCAGAAGGCGGACCTGTACAAGATGCAGAAGGTGCAGGACCCGACCAATGCGAACCTCAAGCGCGCGTTGCACAGCACGTTCCCGTATCCGAAGCAGGTCTTCGATTGGTACAAGTCTGCCGATGCTCATACGCACAAGAAGAGCATCCCGTTCAAGTACTACCTGATGTACGCGCTGCCGGTGTTGGCGCTGGCTGCTGCGTGCTTTGGCGGCTGGAAGCTTTGGAAGATTTCGCATCCCGACCAGGTCAAGCCTGTTGCGTCAGTAGCTGGTGCACCTGGTGCAATGCCTGGTGTTCCTGGTGCACCAGGTGCGGTTGGTGGCCAGGCGCAGAGGGCTGCGCCGATGACCGCGGCCGAGTACGTTGCGAGCTATACGCCGCGCGTGCCTGGCTTGCAGTACACGGCCGCGGCCTATGACGAGCTCACGAAGCCGTCGCGCGTGCCGGTGCCAGCTGCGTGCGTACAGATTCGCGGGGGCTGCGAGTGTTGGACCCAGCAGGGCACGCGCCTGGAGACTACGCCGCAGATCTGTGACCAGGTGGTCAAGCGCGGCTTCTTTGAAGCGTTTGAGGCCAACGGTCAGATGGCCAGGAACCAGGAGCGTGTTCAGCCCGCTCCACAGCCGGTTCCTGCCCCGCCCGCGCAGCCGCAGGAGGTGAGGGTAGTGGTAGACGCTTCCAGGCCCGCGCAGACGGTCCAGGAGCCTCGCAAACGCACCGTGATAGGTTCCGGTAAGGTTCGGCGCGTTGATGAGCTTGGCGTGTTTTCTGACGATATGAACGGAGGTTGAGATGCTTGATTTGACGCGAATCAATGAGGTTCCTGGCGGTGTGCCTGATCGGTTTTCGATTTTGGCTGACACGTCGTGGGGTTCTGATGCTTGGTCTGTGACGCTTGAGGAGTTGATAGAGCGTGCGATGAAGGAGCGTGGGGTGTCGCGCCTGCGCTTGGTGATCTCGTTGCATTCGATCGATGACGTGATCGATATGGACTAGCGTCGGGAGTGTCCGCGCCCATGACCAGGCGGTAGAGGTGGGGCGTGGGCAGGATCTCCGGCGGTTGTCGCACGGCCAGTGCGGCTGGCGGGACCGAGCAGCGGGTACGACCAGGAGCGTATCCATCCCGCGCCACAAGCAAACACCGCCTCTCTTGCAGGCCCGCTTTTAGCTGCCTTTGCGTCTTTGCTGCCTGGCTTCGAGCTGGGCGATGCCGAGCTGGCGCAGCTGCATCTGTTGCTCAACGATGCGTAGGCGCAACAGTTCGGCGGCCCAGGCTGGGATCGGTCTGGCTCCGGTTTGCCAGTCGTTGATGGTTCGCGGCGTGCGCTGGAGGACCTTAGCCAGCGTCTTTACGGGGATGCCTCGGGAGTAGGCTTCGAACTCGGCTGGGTTGGCCCAGCGCTTCATTTTGTTTTTCATTGGGCGAAAAAAAACCTCCAGTTTCTTGCTGGAGGTTGCTCGTTTGGTACCCCGATTTCGGGGTATCGCTTCGATCACTTTGGCTCATAATAAACCTTATGTTAAATTATTGTTCGCTTTACTTTTCTCGCTCGTAAAAGCAAACACCCCAGCTCTGGGAGGAGCTGGGGTGTTTAGAGGGAGAGCCTGGCGATGACCTACTTTCACACGGGAATCCGCACTATCATCGGCGCGGAGTCGTTTCACGGTCCTGTTCGGGATGGGAAGGGGTGGTACCGACTCGCTATGGTCACCAGGCTATGAC
>Ga0209674_100214_pt1 | contig 55846 bp, 47 predicted proteins | sample AraplaCvi_mMS_r2_FD_184279 | JGI IMG/M metagenome (GOLD analysis project Ga0209674, IMG submission 184279) | Arabidopsis root microbial communities from North Carolina, USA - plate scrape CL_Cvi_mMS_r2 (SPAdes) (version 2) | ecosystem: Host-associated > Plants > Roots > Endosphere | place: USA... | reverse complement strand
TGTTCGGGCTGGGTCAGAACTTCAATCGGTTCCACGTTAGAGCTGGGCTTAAACATAGGCGTAAGACTACCTCAAAGTTTAAGCGTTACCTCGTGTCCGGTTTTCGCGGGGGCCGGCCCAAATAGACAGAAGACAACAGCAACTTACAACGTTAGGGGAATAGAATCCTGCCGGCGCAGCCGATCAGCAGTCGGACGATGCACGGCGATTGTCACAACCCATCGCGGCGAGCGCCTGCCGATTGCTGCCCTTACATGACGGGAACGCGGACCGTTACAACGTGGACGGCGGCACTCGCGGGCTGCCTAAAATGCTTCGCTTCGCTCGCGAGCGGTCTTCTGATCAGCCGCTCGCATCATGCTGTGGCGGCGGCCATAGCTGTAATAGACCACCAGTCCTATCGCTGCCCAGATCGCAAACGCCCAGCGGGTGGCCGGCTCAAGGCTCGCGATCAGGTAAAGGCATCCTGCGACGGCGACGGGCCCCATCAGCCAGATCAGGGGCGTCCGGAACGGTCGCTCGCGGCCTGGCTGAGTTCGCCGCAGAACCATCACCGCAATCGAGACAGCCACGAATGCGCAAAGCGTACCTGTGTTGGAGAGCTCCGCGAGACGGCCGATCGGAAAAAGGCCGGCGCCTATAACGACTGCTGCCCCAGTCAGTAGCGTCAATCGGTAGGGGCTTCCAAAGCGGTGGTGCAGTTTGCTGAGGCCTTGAGGGAGCAACCCGTCGCGCGACATCGCAAACAGCACCCGGCTTTGCCCAAAGATCATCATCAGCATGACCGACGGCAGCGCAACGAACGCGGCCAGACCGATGGCGCGCCCTGCGAAGGGGTGACCGAGGCTGCGCAAGACAAAGGCAAGCGGATCGCTGCTGCAGACCAACTGTTCGGTCGTCCTGGCGCAGGCCGCTGCCATCGCCCGACTGCCGCTTTCCAACGGACGACCGCTCAGGGCATCGAGCAACGGTTGGCCTCCGTGCGCGCCGACCGCGGCCGCACCCGTCAGAACAAACAATCCCGCGCAGATCGCCATCGCTGCGACGAGGCCGATAGGCACATTCCGCTGGGGATTTTTTGTCTCCTCGGCTGCAGTCGAAACGGCATCGAAGCCGACGTAAGCGAAGAAAATCGAGGCCGCCGCTCCGCCGATGCCGACCATGCCGGTCGGGGCGAACGGGACGAAGTTCTCTGCTTGTGCGGCGGGCAGGGCCAATACGATAAACAGGCTCAGCGCCGTCACCTTGATTACGACAAAGACTGCATTCGCGGTTGCGCTGGTTCGCGTGCCCACCACGAGCAGAGTGACCACGAACGCGGCCACCGCCATGGCCGGCACGTTGAGCAGGCCGCCAGCGAAATAGCCGGTGGTCAGCGCGTGAGGCAGTGTGACGCCGAAGCTGTTATGCAAGAGGGAGACGAAGTAGCCCGACCATCCGACGGAGACCGCGCCCGCCGCGACCGTATACTCAGCGATGAGCGCCCAGCCTATCAGCCAGGCAAAAAGCTCGCCGAAGACAGCATAGGTGTAGGTATAGGCGGAGCCTGCGACCGGGATCATGGCCGTCAGTTCGGCGTAGCAAAGCGCGGTCACAGCGCAGACGAACCCGGCGATCAGGAATGAGATCATCATGCCCGGCCCGGCTCTTTGGGCGGCCTCGGCGGTCAGCACAAAGATGCCCGAGCCGATGACGGCGCCGATACCGAGCAGGGTCAGTTGTACCGGCCCGAGCGTCGGAGTAAGCCTGCGCCGTGCCGCCGAGGCGACGAGCGCCTCGATCGATTTAATCCTTGCATCCATGATGTCCTCTACGAAATGATCTTGGCCGTGTGGGCGTGTGCAGAGTCTTCTGCGGTCTTGCGCATCACTTCCCAGAGCGCCTCAACGTCTTCACGCTCCATCAGTTCCGAGCCGACCGACACGCGAACGATCCAGCGCTCCCCAACGATGGCTGGTGTGAGATAGGCGAAACCCGAGTTGTTGATTTGCCGGCACCAGTCGAGCGTGTGCGCATCGAGGGCTTCGCCTTCCAGCCCCAGCGGCTTGTGTATCAGGCAAATCGTCTGGAACGGTGCGGGTGCGACGCGCTCCCAGGCATCGGTCGCATCGACCTGCTGCGCGAGCCAGGCAGTGTTTCCGCAGTCGCGGCGAATGCGCTGCCGTAAAGCGTCTGCACCCTCCAGGCGCAGCGTGAGCCACACTTTCAGGGCGCGGAACGTGCGTCCCAGAGGAATGCCCCAGTCACGGTAGTTGATGACTTCGCCATCGACGTCCGTGCGCAGGTAACTGGGATTGGTCGACATCACGCGCACCAGGTGCTCCGCGTCACGTACGAAGTAGAACGAACATTCCGGCGCCATCGTCATCCACTTATGTGCATTGACGACGAGCGAGTCGGCGCTTTCCAGTCCCTGCCAGTAATGGCGGAACTCCGGCGCGAGCATTGCGCTACCTGCCATTGCAGAATCGACGTGGAGCCATATGCCCTCTCGAACGGCGATCGCGGCGATGGCTTCAATGGGATCCACCGCAGTAGTGCTGGTGGTGCCCACCGTCGCGACAATCGCGCATGGCCGCTTACCGGCGGCCCGGTCTTCGGAGATGGCGGCCTGCAGTGCTTGCGTGTTCATCGAAAAGTCGGCATCGGTCTCTACCAGGCGCACATTGTCGTGACCGAATCCGGCGAGTGTGGCGGCCTTCACGACCGAACTGTGCGCTTCGGCTGTGGTGTAGACGGTGAGTGCCGTCGACTCGGCCTGCAGCCCACCGGCCGCGGCACTATAGGCCGTCGTGCGTTCCCGGGCGCAGATGAGCGCGACGACTGCTGAACTTGAGGCGGAGTCCTGAATAACGCCATTCCAGGCTGATGAAAGGCCTAGCAGATCTCTCATCCACACCATCACAGCCGTTTCGATTTCGGTGAGGGCCGGCGCGGATTGCCAGTTGAGGCCAATGACGCCCAGACCGTTGGTCACGATTGCTGCCAGCACGCTCGCCAAGCCGCCGCCGACCGGAAAGTAACCGAAGAAGCGGGGATGCTGCCAGTGCATGACCCCGGAGAAGACATGCTCATCCAGGTCCTGCAACACCGCCGCAAGGTTTTCCGGTTGCTCAGGTGCAACTGTCGGAAGCGCCCGCAGAATTTCACCGGGCTCTTTCTTGCTCAGGACTGGCGGCGTCTTGCTGGCAAGCTCTTCACGATAGGTAACGATCCGATCGATCAGCGCGTAGGCCGCCGCACGGAATTGCTCATTGTTCATTGCGACCTCCCGTGTGCTCGTTTGCCGGATTGAGGGGCGCTACGCACGACGCAGGTCGCCGTCTGCCTTCGGGCATCTGGCGACGAGAAATCGGTACGGCGCTCAATCTAAGGTGATAGTCCATGATATTTCGCTGAAAGTACTTGAATGGAAATGCGCTACCACAAGGGACGACGCGTGCTCGCTCCGAGGCGACGGTAATCACGATTTCGCGGTCGGAGCAGGAGGAGGATGACAATTGACAGGTTGCACCCGATTCCACTGCGGCTCGCGAGGTGGCGGCCGATGCCGAGGTACCGGTGCGCCGCCGAAAAGATCTGCAAATATCGTCATCTTCTCCGTACTTCTAAAGGGTCAGCAGTCGAGATGCGGTGGCCCGGACCGCGAGAGGGCGATGAACGACTGGCACTTCTGTGGCCCTCATCGCCACTGTATGTCGCTGGAATAACGATGCTTGTCCGCTTTCGGCAATTGCTGCCCCGTGCGCGAATAGGGAATACCCCCAGCACTCATGGCGCTTATGATGGCCTGCTTACGAGGTGGGCCGGGATTGCTCTCGCGCAAAACACCCGCGATTGCCGTTCAAAAGCGCAATCTGTGCGGCAAGCCCGTTTATACGGGGTGCCAATGCCGTTTGAGAGCCTTGAGGCAGCCAGAGTAGAAAAAGGCTCGCGAGGCGAACCTCGAGTTCTTGCCCTGTGAAGTTTTTGAATCCGGTTCGCGCGGCCGGCGACAACCTGGCTTGCTCAGAAGCACGGGGTGAGGTCCTGGCGCGCCGTGGGTGCAGAGCCCGAGAGCGGCGCCGCGCGCCCCGTGCGCCGCGGGCGATATGGATTGGGGCCGGCCTGCCTTTCGTTCTTGCCGACAGGCAGGCGGTGCGTTCGGACAAACCGGCTGCTCGCCTACTTCTCACCCGAGCGGCAGACGGTTTGACTCCTTGATGGTGTGCATGACAAATGCACTTCGCACCTCCCTCACATGCGGGAGGGCCGCCAGAACTTTACGACTGAAATTGGCGAATTCGTCGAGGTCCGGCGCAACGATCCGCAGAAGGTAGTCCTCGGCACCCGAAAGGATGTAGCACGACAAGACCTGGTCGATGGGCTGCAGGGAGTTCTCGAATTCAACGGCGTCCCGTTCATGATGGGAGGTGATCTTGACGAACACGAACGCATCGATCCCCAAACCGAGCGTCTTCCGATCCAGGTCCAGGTGATAGCCCCTGATGACACCGATCTCGTGCAGGCGTTTAACGCGGCGCCATACCGGCGAAGAGGAACTGTTCATTCGTTCGGCAAGGTCCGCCATCGAAATGCGCGGATCTTCTTGCAGGTAATGAAGAATCTGACGGTCAGCCGGAGTGAGAGGAGAGGTTTCCACTGCGCTTTCCTTCTGGAAGGGATTTGCGTTTGACGACAAGTCTTGGGCGAAGTCTATCGGAAATTCGGCGCTATTCGGCAAGTATGTGCCACCCAGAGATGATTTAGCGCGATAACGCACCGTCATCGCGTTAGGGTTGACCCTTACCCTTAGGCGGCGACCTGAGAAATCGGCAAAACGTTTCGCGCGAGCGTGGGAAAAGAAGGAGTCATGCCGGATGTCTGTGTTCAGCCGGTACAGATAGAAAAGAAAAACCGCGCCTGCAGAACTAGAATTTTTGCATCAGGAGAGTCGATATGTGGCAACAATATTCGGACGCCGTCCTCGAGCGGGAATACTCGCCCAGCTCGGTAGCGTCGAACTACCCAGCCGTCGTGGCAGCCTATTCGGCGAAAAGCGAGGCAATCTCCGCTTCGCTTGTGAGCTATCGCGTGCCATATGGTGCATCCGCTGACGAATACTCCATCGTATTTCCAGCGTTGGCGCGGTTCAGACGCGACGCGATCGTGATCTTCATTCACGGCGGCTACTGGCAGGAACTCTCAGCGGAGGACTCGTGCTTTCCTGCGCGGGAATTTGTCGAGCGCGGCGTCGGCTTCGCGGCGGTGAACTACACACTCGCACCGGTGACCAACCTCGAAACGATGGTCCAACAATGTGCAAACGCGATCAGGGCCATCGCCGTCGCTCACCCCGAGGCAAAGCTCGTGATCGCGGGAAGCTCAGCAGGCGCGCACCTCGCCGCCATGACAGCGACGCTCGATTGCGATGGCGAGTTGGCAGTGCGAGTGAAGGGCTATGTTCTTGCATCCGGGGTTTATGATCTACGCCCCATCGTGCGCACCTATGTGAATCAACCGCTGCACCTCACTCCTGAGTCGGCTGTCGCCGTGAGTCCAATGTTCGTTACGCCTCGCCACCGTGTGCGTGCACTCGTTTGCTGGGGCGAACATGAGACTGCGGAATTCAAGCGCCAGAGCCGTGACTACGCGCAGCATTTATCCGATCACGAAGTGCCGGTGCGACTTCTGGAGATTGCCGGGCGCAATCACTTTGACATTCTGTTCGATCTGGCGGCGCCGTCCACCGAGTTCGGTGCCGCAGTTGATCTCTTAATTGGAGCACATGCAATGGCAGCAAATCGCAAACGCGTTATCCCTGAGGTCCGCAATCCAGCGCTGGAGCTTTCTCTTGTACGGGATATCGACATATCGACGAACGAGAGTCGCGACGAAGCAGTGAAGACGACGGCAGGCGAGCCGATGGTCAGCTTCGAGGGCAAAAGCAATCCCTATATCGACTATCACCGCAACGACCTGCTGCTCAGCATTCAGCATATGCGCAGTGAAGGGCACGATGAAATGGTGTTCATCCTGATGACGCAATGTAAGGAGCTGACATTCAAAGCTATCCATTATGAGCTGTACAACATGCAGTTGCGTATCAGGAAAGATGACGTGAGCGGTGCGCTTGAACTGGCGCCCCGCGTAAAACGGCTTTTCGAGTACCTCGTCAAGACCTGGGACGTGCTGTCGACGATCACCACGCATGGCTTCAACGAGTTCAGGAATCATCTGGGAGTGTCTTCTGGCCAGCAGTCGTATATCTACCGGCACGTTGAATTCATCCTCGGCAATAAGTCGAAGCGGCTTGCGGCTGCGCATTCGAACAATCCGGACGTCTATCCGCAGCTAAAAGAGTCGCTCAACTCGCCGAGTCTGTACGACGACGTGCTTGCGTTGCTCCATCGTCGAGGCGTGCCTGTGCCGGAGGTTGCGCTTAAACGGGACTGGTCGCAAACGTATGAATCGAATCCCGATGTCGAAAAAGCCTGGCTGACGGTATACGCGGATCCGTCGCCGGACAACGACCTGTATGTTGTCGGCGAGGCATTGATCGAAATCGCGGACCTGTTTTCGCAATACCGCTGGCGGCATTTCACCTCGGTGGAGCGCATTTTGGGCTTCAAGCCTGGCACAGGAGGCTCGGCCGGCGTTGGCTGGTTGAAGCACGTTGTCGAACACCGCTTCTTTCCCGAACTGTGGTCCATTCGCACTGTGTTGGGAGCTTGATAAGGATGACTAATATTACTGTCCCCGAATTGGCTTCCCAGGACGCATTTGCTCTGACTCGGGAAAAATTCGCCTTGCCCGAAGGCGTCCGGTATTTCGACGGCAACTCGCTCGGCCCATTGCCGAAAGCCGTTCAGATGCAGGCCTACATCACGACGACGCATGAATGGGGTGACGGCCTGATTCGCTCGTGGCAGGACGCCAGGTGGAACACGCTGCCCCAACGCGTGGGCGATGCCATTGGCCGTCTCGTCGGTGCGTCGGAAGGGCAGGTGGTAGCGTGCGATTCGACGTCAGTGAACCTTTTCAAGGCTTTGACAGCAGCCGTACGCCTACGCCCTGATCGGAAAGTGATTGTTACCGACGCATCGTCCTTTCCGACGGACCTTTACATCACCGAACAGGTAGCGGCGCTCACGGGGACCACGGTACTAAGCGTTCCGGTCAGCGAGATTCCGGCCGCGCTGAACGGTAATGTCGCAGCGGTTGTCCTTTGTCACGTCGACTATCGCAGCGCGGAGGTCTACGACCTCGCCGGTCTGACGCAAGCGGCACACGAGGCCGGCGCCTTGATGGTTTGCGATCTTTCGCATTCCGCCGGCGCTATGCCCTGTAACCTCGATCAGACCGAGGTCGATTTTGCGGTCGGCTGCGGATACAAGTATCTGAATGGCGGGCCCGGTGCGCCCGCTTTCCTGTATGCCGCGAAGCGCCACCATGCGGATGCCCAGCAGCCGCTGACTGGCTGGTTCGGACACGCCGCGCCGTTTGATTTCACGCAAAAATATGCGCCCGCCCCCGGCATTGAGCGCTTCCTTTGCGGAACCAATCAGGTCATCGCGCTTTCGCTGCTGAGCCGCGCACTGGAGGTATTCAATGGCATCTCGATTGAGGAAATCAGAACTCGCAGTCTCGAACTGACCGGGCAGTTCATCGCCTCTTCGGAAGCGCGCCTTGCGGAACACGGGTTTGTGATTGCCTCGCCGAAAGAACCCGAAGTCCGAGGTAGTCACGTCTCACTGCGCCATCCACAAGGTTACGCGATCATGCAGGAATTGAGCAGGCGAGGAGTGATTGGCGATTTCCGCATGCCGGACTTCATGCGCTTCGGCTTCGCCCCGCTGTTCAATACCGCCGACGAGGTCGAGTACCTGGTCGATCAGATCAGCGAGATCATGAAGACCGGCGCCTGGAATAATCCAGCATACGAACGGCGCCGCGCTTTCACGTAAAAAGTCGTGACAAAGCTGGAAACCGAAGCACTTTAAAATTAGTACAACTAAAGAACGGAGGCGATAAATGAATGACGTCAATGGATTCAAGGCGATCGCGGACAGGGAGGGTGGACTCAAACGATCTCTCACTCGTGCTCAGCTAGGGATGATCGCTATTGGCAGCGCGATAGGCACCGGGCTCTTCCTCGGCAGCGGCGCGGCAATCCAGCTTGCCGGACCGAGTGTGATTCTTAGCTTTGCGATAGGCGCCTTTATTGCGCTCCTTCTGATGGGTTGCCTGGCGGAGATGGTTGTCACTCATCCAAGCACCGGTTCCTTCGGGTCTTATGCAGAACATTATCTGGGAGGCCTGGCGGGTTTCGTCGTTCGCTACGCGTACTGGATTTCGGTAGTGCTTGTAATTGGCGCCGAGGTCACGGCAATTTCAGTCTACATGCACTTCTGGTTTCCAACGTCTCCCGGCTGGCTTTGGATCCTGGTGTTTTCCGCGATCCTGATTGCAATTAATGCTCGCAGCGTAGGCTCATTTGGAGCAGCGGAGTACTGGTTTTCGATTGTGAAAGTCGCCGCCATCGTAGGCTTCATCGTTCTCGGAAGCTATGCCGTCTTCTCCGCACCATCTGACAGTTCAATAGGAACCCGGAATTTCTACATCGACGGTGGCTTTTTCCCACGGGGCTTCTCCGGAACCTGGAACGCGGTGGTCGTAGCAGTCTTCAGCTTCATCGGGATCGAGTTCATCGCCGTCGCTGCAGGCGAGGCAAGCGAGCCGGAACGGGCGGCACGTAGTGCGTTCAAGTCGGCGTTGGTTCGGCTTGTCATCTTCTATCTGCTGACGGTTGCGCTGATGGTCGCCATCATGCCTTGGCAGTCGGCCGGCACGGGCGAGAGTCCGTTTGTGATGGTGATGAAGAAAATCGGAGTGACAGGCGGGCCCAGTGTGATGAACTTTGTGATCTTGACTGCGGCACTGTCTGCAATGAACGCCCAGCTCTACGTTGCGACGAGAATGATCTTCAGTCTTTCTCGCAGCGGTTATGCACCTGCATTCGTCAGCAAAGTCAGCATTAACGGCGTGCCTGTTCGCGCTCTGATGCTTTCATCTTTCGGCGTTGCCTTTGCAGCAGTGACCAGTATCGTCATGCCCGGCGGATCGTTCATTCTCGTCATGTCGATAGCGATGTTTGGTGCTCTTTTTGGCTGGTTGATGATCTTTGCGACTCATCTTAGGTTTCGCATGGCCTGCAAACGCGACGGCATCACACCAGCATTTCGGCTTCCGCTATTTCCTGTTCCGACGATTCTGGGTTTCTTTCTGATGATCGCAATCATTGGGTCGACCTTCCTTGTCCCTGCATTCCGGATGTCTGTCGTGACGGGTGTTCCTATGCTTGTGGTCCTCGCGTTGGCATATGCGCTTCTGAAAGTCCGGAAATGCAAAAGGGCGCCGCGATTGAGTGACGCGCCGCAGGCTCTGGAGCGGGCTAAAGGAATCTAAAGCTGACTGAGTGGACTGAGTGGAGTAAGGCAATGACGAAATATGACGCTTTCCGGGAGGAGGTGGAGGGTCGGGCCAACGTTGAGGACTCGCCTGAACTTATCGCTTACTACCGGGAACTGGAGCGACACAAGACCGGGGCACTTTGGACGGTGGCCAACAAGATTGAGCCATGGCAGCCGAAGAGTGACTCAGTGCCCGTGATATGGCGCTATCGGGACCTGCGTGAGCATGTGATGCGTTCCGTTCGGCTTGTCACTCCCGAGAGAGCCGGACGTCGGGTGATCTTCCTGGAAAACCCTGGGCGACGCGATGTGTCCGCGGCAGTGGGCTGGCTGTATTCAGGACTGCAAGTTATGCATCCGGGCGAGCTCGCTTCCGCGCACCGGCACTCGTCCTCCGCGCTGCGATTCATCATGGAGGGCACTGGCGCGTACACGATTGTCGATGGCCACAAGATGACCCTTGGCGCGAATGACTTCGTGCTCACACCGAACGGGACCTGGCATGAGCACGGCGTCGAAGAAACGGGAACCCCATGCATCTGGCAGGACGGCCTGGATATCCCGCTCGTGAACGCGCTCGAAGCTGGCTTCTATGCTGTGCATCCCGATCTGCATCAAGCCGTCGGCTTTCCGGTTGATGACTGCGTGAGCATGTGGGGTGCAGCCGGCCTCCGTCCGCATCTGGTCGGCTGGAACAAGCCGTACTCTCCATTGTTCAAGTATCAATGGGAGCCGACTTACGCAGCGTTGAAAATGTACGCGACCGAGTCTGACGAGAATCCTTTCGACGGCGCGTTAATGCACTACACGAACCCGGTTTCCGGTGGGCATGTCATGGCGACGGTGGGCGCCAGCATGCAGCTTCTTCGTCCCGGTTTTCGGGGGAAGGCTCACCGCCACACGGGTAGCGTCCTGTATCAGGTGGCAAAGGGCGAAGGCTATTCGATCATCAACGGTTATCGCTTCGATTGGCGGGAGCGAGACATTTTTTGCGTTCCTTCATGGGCTTGGCACGAGCACGTCAACGTCAGCTCGACGGACGATGCGTGCCTGTTCTCTTTCAACGATCTTCCCGTGATGGAGAAGCTGGCACTCTTCTATGAAGAGGCCCTGGCGGACAACGCGGGTCATCAACCGGTTTCATCGGAGACTGCGCCTTGAGCGTGCCTTCGCGTTACACACTTGATTCAGGATACTTTCATGCGACTCGTTACTTATCGAAGCAACGTTACCTCAGCCGCGCGGCTCGGCGCGATCGTAGATGACTTCGTCGTCGACCTGGAGCGGCTCGGCGCACACGTTGGCCAGCCACTACCTTCTGACATGCTTGAGTTCATTGCGATCGGACCGCACGCAATTGACAATGTTGCCGCGCTCCTGACCAGGCATAACGGCAACTGGCCCCTCGTTTGCGCTACTCCACTTGTCAACGTCAAGTTGCTCGCCCCTATTCCGTGCCCCCGGAAGAATATCTTCGGAATTGGATTGAACTACGTTGAACATGTGGAGGAGTCGAGCCGGACATTGGATACGTCGAGAGATCTACCCAAGAAGCCGGTTGTGTTTTCAAAGCCTCCTACCAGTGTAATCGGGCCCGGCGATGCAATTGAGCACAACGAGGCGATCACCCGGCAGCTCGATTGGGAGGGCGAACTGGCCGTGGTCATCGGTCGCCGAGGTAAGAATGTCAGTGAGCGCGACGCGCTCGGCCATGTTTTCGGATACACGATCATCAATGATATTAGCGCACGCGATAACCGCCGCGCCGGACAGTGGATCTTCTCGAAGGGCCAGGACACCTACGCGCCGCTTGGGCCCGTGCTCGTAACGGCGGACGAGATCGGCGATCCGCACAATCTCGAACTCGGCTTGCGCGTCAATGGCGTAGAGAAGCAACGCTCCAACACACGTCACTTGCTGTTCAAAATTCCCGCACTCATCGCGGATATCAGTTCGGCCATGACGCTCGAACCGGGCGACATCATCGCAACGGGTACTCCGTCGGGTGTCGGAGCCGGGCGGTCGCCGCAAGAATGGCTGTGGCCGGGCGACGTGGTGGAGGCATGGGTCGAAAAGATCGGTACGCTTCGAAATCCGGTTGTGGCAGTCGGGACGGAGCCGCGCAAGGTCCAAATGCGACACATCGAGGATAACTAAATGTTGGAGCTATGCAAGTTCAGGGCCGCCGCGGTGCAGACCGCACCAGTGTTCCTCGACACGGTAGCGACCGTTGAAAAGGCCGTGCGGCTCATCGCGGAAGCGGCGGGCAACGGTGCCCGACTGGTCGCCTTTCCTGAGGTGTTCATTTCCGCTTATCCCTACTGGAGCTGGATTGGCGACCCGGTACAAGGTAGTAACTGGTTTGAGCGGCTTGCGCGTTCGGCCATCACAATTCCGGGGCCGGAGATATCCAGAATCGCGGAGGCAGCAGCGCAGCACCGGATTAACGTGGTGATCGGCGCAAACGAGCGTAGTCCGAGCTCAATCGGCACAATATTCAACACCGTCGTCGTCATATCGGAGGAAGGGCGCATTCTCGGGCGTCATCGTAAGCTCGTCCCGACCTGGGCCGAGAAGCTCAGCTGGGCTCCTGGCGACGCCTCGGCTCTGCGAGTTCATGACACGAGCATTGGACCGCTTGGCGTCCTCGCGTGCGGGGAAAACACGAACACGCTCGCCCGCTTTGCGCTCATCGCACAAGGCGAGCTGGTGCACGTCGCAAGCTATATCTCTTTACCCGTCGCACCGCCCGATTACGACATGGCGGAAGCAATCAAGGTAAGGGCTGCTGCCCACAGCTTCGAGGGCAAGTTGTTCACAGTCGTGTCATGTTCGACTGTCTCCGACGAGATCATCCGGATGCTGGAGGCCGACTACCCCAGCGCGCGCGAGCGCCTCACGCGCCGAAACAGTGCATTTTCTGGCTTTATCGGCCCAGACGGCCGGGTGATAGGCGAGCCGCTTATTGACGAAGAGGGGATCGCCTACGCCGAGATAGATCTCAGCCGCTGCATTCAACCACGTCAGATGCATGACATCGCCGGGCAATACAACCGGTTTGATATTTTTGACCTTCGTGTGAACCGGAACCCGTTGCGAGCTGCGAAGTTTGACGATACGGCGGACGAGCAAGCCAGGAACGAAAAACAATCGGAGGAGCCTGGAAATGAATGAAAAGAAAGTCTTTCGTATCGGACAGATCGTGCCTTCGTCGAACACCACAATGGAGACGGAGATCCCCGCGATCCTGCGTGCCCGTGAGGCGGTCGCAGACGCGCGCTTCACGTTCCATTCGAGCCGCATGCGTATGAAGCATGTAACGAAGGAGGAGCTCGAACGCATGGACGGCGACAGCGAACGCTGTGCTCTTGAGCTGTCGGACGCACGTGTCGACGTCCTCGGCTATGCGTGCCTCGTCGCGATCATGAGTATGGGCGCGGGTTATCACCGTGTGTCGGAGAGCCGGCTGCTTCGGCGAACTGAGGAAAACGGCGCGGCTGCACCGGTAGTGACAAGCGCAGGTGCTTTGGTAGACGGTCTAAAGACACTAGGCGCCAGGAAAGTTTCCATTCTTGCGCCTTACATGAAACCGTTGACGAAGCTCGTCATTGATTACCTGGAGAACGAAGGGATCGAGGTCGTCGACAGCATTTCGCTTGAAATCCCGGACAATCTGGAGGTAGGGCGCCAGGATGAGCGGGCGCCAATTGAAATAACACGGAAACTCAACATTAGCGGAGTGGACGCCGTTGTCGCTTCCGCCTGCGTCCAGATGCCGTCACTCGCGTCCGTCCAGCCAATCGAAGATCGCATTGGCCTACCGGTGGTTTCCTCCTCAGTCGCGACCGCTTTCGGCATGTTGAAGCGGCTCGGCCTCGATACCGGAGTGCCTGGCTTCGGTTCCCTGCTGTCCGGGCGATACTGATATTGACGTACGGTCTAATCGATCAAATGGCAGATATCAAATGAAACCGGACGTCTACAGCTACGAACCAGCGAAAGGACACGGTCTGCGCCACGATCCTATTCCATCGATTCTGGCGCCACGGCCGATCGGGTGGATTTCGTCGTGTTCTGCAGATGGGCGTCGCAATCTGGCGCCATACAGCTTCTTCAATGTCTTCAACTACAAGCCGCCCATCGTCGCATTCTCCAGCGTGGGCTGGAAGGACACTGTCCGCAACGTAACAGAGACGGGAGAATTCGTGGTTAATCTCGCGGTTCGCCGGCTCGCCGAGCACGTCAATCTGACAAGTAAGCCCGTCCGTAGCGATGTCGATGAATTTGCGATTGCCCACCTGACTCCGTCGCCATGTTCGCTTGTCTCCGGCCCGAGGGTGCAGGAAAGTCCTGTTTCTCTCGAGTGCCGGGTGATCAAGGTCGAACAACTTCACACGCTGTCGGGCGAGAAACTGGAGACGTGGATGGTGATGGGCGAGGTGATAGCCGTCCACATTCAAGCAGAGTTGATCCGCGATGGCAGCTTCGATACCATCGGCGCCCAGCCAATCCTGCGAGGTGGCGGGGCGGCAGACTACTTTGAGATCAACGAAAAATGCCTGTTCAAACTAGAACGGCCAGGCGCATCAGCAAGATGAAAAAAAGGACAGTACGGGTGTGGTGAGCGGGCGACCCGCAGTCGAACGAAGTCGCTGCCAACGTAATTAGGATAACAAATGAAAAAAATATGCATGCTGGTGGTTACGGGTCTGATGGTGGGGAGCGCATCCGCCCAATCGTCTATAAGTTTGTATGGGATTCTCGACGCAGGCGTGACTTATACGAATAGGGTTGATACGCGGACGCAGAAAGGCGCGCTAGTGCAGTTCACTTCCGGGTCCTCGCAGGGAAGCCGGTGGGGCCTCAAGGGTACTGAGGAGCTGGGTGGAGGACTCAAAGCGATCTTCACACTGGAAAACGGATTTGACGTTGGAACTGGCGAACTTCTTCAAGGTGGACGCCAGTTCGGGCGGCAAGCGTTCGTCGGATTGACGGGCAACTGGGGGGGACTTACCTTCGGAAGACAATACGACCTTATCGGCGATATTTTCCCGGCATTCGCCGTCGGTTCAAATACGCCGGCAGGTCTTTTGGCCTGGAGCCTCCCGGCCTACGCGGCGGGAGGCTATATGCTTGATAATCGCGTGTGGGGTGTGCAGGTCGATAATGCGGTGAAGTACGAGTCCCCGTCCATTGCCGGCTTTACTGTACGGGGCATGTACGGTTTCGGGAATGTCGCGGGATCGATGGGCACGAATAGTTCAAGCAACTTTGCCTTGAGTTACGACAATGGACCGTTGAGCGCCGCAATTGCGTACATGTCGATTCACAACGCCACCTCGTCCGCGAACTCGAGAGAATTTGCGGCCGGCGCAGCCTATCTGATTGGAAACGCGCGCCTCTTCGGGATGATCTCCGATGTCCAGCTCGGCAGTGGCACGAAGCCGCGTGCGACCACTTACGAGGCCGGTGTGGCATACCGCGTCATCCCCGCATTGTCTCTTGCGGGCGGCATGCATTACCAGCGCCGCAACAATGCTGTGGGTAGCGCGAACCAGGTCACACTGAGCGGCGACTATTTTCTATCGAAGCGCACCGACGTCTATCTTGTCGCCGCGCTCGCTCAGGATCATGGCTTCAGTGCGCAGGCGCAGGCAGCGTTAGGCGCACCCTCCGGAACGGACGGGCAGACGGCGGTCCGTTTTGGCATTCGACATAAGTTCTAGATGTCTAACGACCGTCGCCCTGGAGGTTTCGGGTCAACGGATGGCGCGCCGTATTGCCAATCGGATCGCTTTCACGGCCCGCGATACGCCAAGCCGCCGCAGGTCCATTTGCAGCGGCTTGAACATGTGCACACCGGTGAAGCCGCGTTCGCCGCCAATGCCGCCATCGGCCCCCGCGCATCAACTCTTCAGGTCGTCCGGTACCTTGCCCCCATTTTCCGCCAGCTTCTGCATGACCTCTTTGTGCAGCCACATGTTCATTGCCGCGGAGTCCTCCGTATTGCCGGTGTAGTGCAGCTCGGATGCGAGCTCCTTCCGCGCCGCGAGGCTGCTGTCGAGACCCAGCAGTTTCAGCAGATCGACAATGGACGTCCGCCAGTTCAACTTTTCGCCGCTGCTGTCCTGCATTTTCGTCAGCACTGCTTCGACGTCGACGGTGGGCATGGGCGTGACGGGCGGCTGCGAATTGCCGGCTGCCGTCGTGGAGGGCGTGGCGGGCGTGCCCGCGGGCGCACTCGCGCTGCCGGGTGCGGCGGTGGGCCCAGCGGCCGCGCCGGCCGTCGCGCCCGAGGCTGTATTGGCGGGATGGTCGTGAGGGAAAATCTTGTTGAGAATGCTTGAAAAAATGCTCATGTGTCGCTCCTCGTTCGCGCCGGCCAATGCGGCCGGCGTTGGGGAAAACGCAATGCCCGTGCCTGTGGGGCGAGGCGCGCACTATGCGCCATTGCGTGCTGTGACAGCTAATGGTCAGACGTTTCACTCGCGCATGCGCGTGATAAAAAATCGGTATCCTAACTAACTGGCGCGCCTCTTCGCGCGGCACAGTGTTTGCTCGACCTTGTCCACTCAACGGAAAGAAAGGGAGGTTGAAATGGCCGAGTCTTATCAAAGCACCAGCTCCGGTTCCGCCGATGTCGCGGGCAATGACAGCCTCGCGGGAAGGCCGAACGGCAGCGAAGAACTGCGCGCTCGCAGCGCGATGAAGTTGTCGGAGCTGAAGGACAGGCTTGCCGGCGCGCAAGACGTGGTCAAGACGAAATATCGCGTCGTGTCCGAATCGACCGACGACTTCGTTCATGACAGTCCGTGGAAGGCGGTGACGATGGCGCTGATCGGCGGGCTCATCATCGGTATGCTGGCTGCGCGGTAGTGCGGGTTTCGTCAACACGGAGGCGGTACCGCTTCCGCGCCATGCGATCCGTGTCCATGCCGCCGCATTGAACGCGGCGGCATGGACAGTCAAACGCCTGCTAGGGCGTGAGCGTCACCTTGCTTCAGTGTTCGCTCGGTCGGATAGCCGGATCGTCCTCGACGACTTCGCGCGTCGCGGACCAATACGGCTGGCGGTTGTAGTAGTTGTAAGTCGATTCGCCCCAGACCGGATCGGCCATGGACGGCCAGTGGTCCTTGTCGAAGCCGGGGTCGTCTTTCAGGCGCTGCGCCGTGATGTCGACGAAGAAGCACTTCTGATCCGTATCGAGAGTCAGCGCACTCCACGGAATGGCGTGCAGGTTGGCTCCCATCCCAAGGAAACCGCCTTCCGAGAGCACCGCGTAGGCAATGCGTCCGTTGCGGACGTCGAGCATGATGTCGGAAATCTTGCCGACATGTTCACCGTCCGAAGACATCACCTTGGTTCCGTCGAGCGTGGCCGCGGCCATGACGTCCGGCCCCGGACCTTCGCCGACACCGCCGCCCACAATCTTCGCTCCGCCTCGAGTGGCGCCTTGCGGGTTGATTGAGCCCATCTTTCACCTCCTTGAACGAAAAGGGTGCGTCTCAAGGTGCGCAAGCGCCGTGCCCGGGCGAGCCGTGCTTAGCGTGAAAGAAGAGCGACCGTGGCGATGCCGAGAATCGTCATGAGAAGCGAGGCGCCGACGTGAATGGCGACTTCGCCGGCCGCCCAGCCGAGGCGTCCGTCCTGCAGATGTTGCACGACCTCGGCGGAAAAGGTGGAAAAGGTGGACAGGCCGCCCATCATGCCCGTGATGACGAAGAGCCGCCATTCCGGCGCGATTTGCGGCGCCCGCGCGAAGCCTGCAACGGCGACGCCGATCACGTAGCCCGCAATCACGTTGGCGGCGAAAGTGCCGAGCGGCAACGACGGAAAGAGCGCGTTCAGGCGAAGCCCGAGAAACCAGCGAAACAGCGAGCCGAGCGCGCCGCCAATAGCGACCGCGAAGAGGGACCAATACATGAATGGGGCCTGACGAAACCGGAGTCAACGAGCCGGGCTGAGCGGGAGACGCGGTGCCGCCTCCGCGCGGGCCCGGGGAAGCAAGCATTATCAGCACGAGGCGGTTAGTGAGTATTCCCCGGAACCGCACACCGCGTGGGGGGATGCTCACTGGAGAATGCCATCTCCAGCGCGCAAGTCTAACATCCGCGGCTCCATGGGGACAGGTCGCGCACGGCCCTGTGCACGCCTTGCGCGTCCGCCACGACCGCGGTCAGCCGAGGCTTTCGCGCTCCGGCGTCGCGGAAATCCGGTGGATCGACAGATCCGCGCCGTTGTACTCGTCTTCCTGGTCGAGCCGCAAGCCCACCGTCAGGCGGATCGCGCCGTACACGAGCGTGCCGCCGAGCGTCGCCACGACAATGCCGCCGAGGGTGCCCAGTACCTGCGCGCCGAACGACACGCCGCCCATGCCGCCGAGCGCCCGCAAGCCGAAGATACCCGCCGCGATGCCGCCCCACGCGCCGCACAAGCCGTGCAGCGGCCAGACGCCGAGCACGTCGTCGATCCGCCAGCGGTTCTGCACGCACGTGAACATATAGACGAACAGCACGCCCGCGATGCCGCCCGTCACGAGGGCGCCGAGCGGGTGCATGAGGTCAGAACCGGCGCAGACGGCGACGAGGCCGGCAAGCGGCCCGTTGTAGGTGAAGCCCGGGTCGTTGCGCCCCGCGAGCCACGCGGTCAGCGTGCCGCCGACCATCGCCATTAGGGAATTGACGGCGACGAGGCCGCTGATTTTGTCGACGGTCTGGGCGCTCATCACGTTAAAGCCGAACCAGCCGACTGCCAGCACCCACGCGCCGAGCGCCAGAAACGGAATATTCGACGGCGGATGCGCGGCGATGCCGCCGTCGCGGTGATAGCGCCCGTGGCGGGCGCCGAGCAGCAGCACGGCGGGCAAGGCAACCCAGCCGCCGAACGCGTGCACGACGACCGAGCCCGCGAAGTCGTGGAAGGGCACCCCGAACGTCTGGCTGATCCACGCCTGCACGCCGAAGCGCTCGTTCCACGCCATGCCCTCGAAGAACGGATAAATGAATCCCACCAGCACGAAGGTCGCGAAAAGCTGCGGATTGAATTTGGAGCGTTCCGCTATACCGCCCGAGACGATCGCGGGAATCGCGGCCGCGAAGGTGAGCAGGAAGAAGAAGCGCACGAGCGCATAGCCGTTGTGCGCCGCGAGCAGCTCGGCGCTGCCGAAGAACTGCACGCCGTACGCGATCGTGTAACCGATAAAGAAATACGCGATCGTGGAGACCGAGAAGTCCACCAGAATCTTGACCAGTGCGTTCACCTGGTTCTTCTTGCGCACGGTGCCCAGTTCCAGAAACGCAAACCCCGCGTGCATGGCGAGCACCATCGCGGCCCCGAGCAGAAGAAAGAGCGTATCGGTGCCGGTTTTCAAGCTTTCCATCGATTATTTCCGCTTATGCCAAAAAGTTGGGCATCGAATGCAAGAAGTGGGCCAAAACGGTGCTTGAGGCGCGCTAACGGTGCGGAGCCGCACAGGCTTGGGATTTCGACCCAAAAGGATGGCAGCTCGCGCGGCCGACATGCACCTGCGGCGGACTGAAAAAGCACAAAAAATGTGCGTTAACCTCCCCATTCTGGTTCTTATGATCCATTGCAGGTCGAAATTTTTCGTGCAGCTTACGCCCGGAGCATGGTTCCTGCGTTCCGCTCGCGTCAGGACGTCGCGGGGCACGGGCTTTTCGGCTACGGGCGGCCGCCATGGCGGAAAGATTCTGGGTTATGGCGTGCCCCTATGTTTCGCAGCCAAACGCCGACATAATGTCCCGTCCTGGCTCACGACCGTCTGCCTTACTTTGAATGCGCACGCATGCGACTTACCACTAAAGGCCTGCTGCTGATCGCGATTCCGGCGATCTTCGAGCTGGCGCTTCTGTCCGGACTGGTCAAGGCACAGTCCGACGCTGCCGAGGCCGAACGCTGGGCTGTCCACGGCCAGGAGGTGCTGCGCCAGACCACGTCGATTCTCGATCCGGTGCTCGGCGAGTCGGTTGCGCTGCGCGGCGCGGTGCTTGCCGACGACAACCGCTTCGTCACGCCGCTGTCGGTCTGGGTCGACGTCGACCGGCGGATCGATCAGCTCGCGGAACTGGTGTCGGACAGCCCGCCGCAGGTCGAGCGCGTCGTTCAGGTGCGTCAGGCGGTGCAGGCCTATCGCCAATGGTCCGATCGCATCCAGGACCTGCTGCGCTCGGGGCGCCGCAATGACATCGCCACCCGCTTCGGCGAACTCGGCCAGACCGACGTGCTCGATCGGTTTCGCCAGCAGGTGGCCGCCTTTCAGGCGGAGGAGCGGCGCCTGGAAGGCGAGCGTGTCAATGCCGCCGATGCCGCCCGCGAGCGGCAGCAGATGCTCGTCGTCGCCGCAGTGGTCGGTTCGCTGTTGTTCGTCGCGCTCGCGGTATGGCTGTTCACGCGCGGCTTGCGCGGCCGCCTCACGCTGCTGTCGGACAATGCCGGGCGCCTCGCGGGCAACGAGCCGCTCGCGCCCATCGGGCCCGGTCACGATGAAATCGCGCGGCTCGACCTGACGTTGCATGAGACGAGCCGGCGCCTGCTCGAAAGCGAGCGCATCCAGGCGCGTTTCCAGGCGGACCTCGCGCGCCGCGCGGACGAGCTCTCGCGCATCAACGAGACGTTGCGGCAGCAGACGCAGGAAAACGAGATGTTCATCTACAGCGTCTCGCACGATCTGCGCGTGCCGCTCGTCAATCTGCAGGGCTTTTCGAAGGAACTCATCCGTGCGTGCGAGGAACTGCGCGCCGCTGTCGGCGATTCGTCGATCGACGCGGAGACGCGGCAACGCATCGAGCGCGTCGTCAACGAGGACATTGGCGAAGCGCTGCATTATCTGCAGACGGCGGTGCTGCGCGCGTCGCACATCATCGACGCGTTGCTGCGGCTCTCGCGCATTGGCCGCGTCGAATACCGGCATCAGAAGGTCGAGGTGCGCGATATCGTGCCGCGTGTGGTCGACGCGATGCAGGGCTCGATTCGCGCGCGGCGGGCGCAGGTCGAGATCGGCGAACTGCCGGCGGTGTGGGGCGACCCGACTGCGCTGGAGCAGGTGTTTGCGAATCTGATCGGCAATGCGGTGAATTATCTCGATCCCTCGCGGGAAGGCCGGATCGAGATCGGCACGACGCCGGCGCCGCCAGGCGTGCAGACGCTGCGCATTTTTTATGTGCGCGACAACGGCCTGGGCATTCCGGCCATCGCGTTGCCGCGGCTCTTCAATGCGTTTCAACGACTGCACGGCACGGCGGTCGCGGGCGAGGGCATTGGCCTTGCGCTCGTGCGGCGCGTCGTGGAACGGCACGGCGGCCGGGTGTGGGCGGAGTCGGCGGAAGGCGTGGGCACGACGTTCTATCTGTCGCTGCCGGAGGCCGGCGCGCGCGTTGCGGTGGCGAGCGGGGCGCGAGAAGCGCTCGGCGCGGCGGCATCGGCAGCAGGGGGCGCAGGGGCAGCAGACGCGGCTCCCGTGGCGGCCAACGACCACGCGATGAATAAGCGGCCGAATCTGCGGATGGGACCGTGAAAGGGCCTGCGACGTCCACGCCCCAGTCCACGCTGCAAGGCGACGCAATGGTCGGGCTGAACTGCAGCGCAATCGACCTGCATCAGCGAGCCGTGAATGACGCCGTCGGCGTCGATCGCAATCGAGCGGGGTCGACCTGATCAGACAAAGCCGGTCAGCAGGAGACGAACAGGCGGCGCGATTTCAGCAGCTGCCGGCCGCGAACCGACCAGTAGCACCCGCACGCGAGCAGGACGGCGACGACGATCAGCACTTCGTAAAGCGTCGGGCGCAAGCCGAGCAGGCCGTCGAGCGCGAACACGCAGCGCGCCACGATCAGCAACGCCGCCCATACCGAGCACGCCGCCTGCGCGAGCAGCCGCGTGCCGGCGAGGCGCCGCGCGCGGTTTTCGCGGGACCAGCCGGCCGGCGTGCGCGCGCAGCGAAATGCGATCGCCATCAACGTGACGGCGAGAATGACGATCCAGTCGGTCAGTTCCATCGAAAAGCGTTCCCCAAGTCAGCCTGTGACTATAGGAATGCCCCCCGGCGCGAACCATAGGACGACTCTCAAATGCCGCGCACACCTCGCATGGCCGTGCGCGGCGCTTGAAGCAGCTCACAACCGTCTTACAGCTCGATGCGCGTGCCGAGCAGAACGAGGAACTGACGCAGCCATTCGGGATGGGCGGGCCACGCGGGCGCCGTCACGAAGTTGCCGTCCGTGATGGCGGCGTCGACGGGAATGTCGGCATAGTCGCCGCCCGCCAGCTTCACTTCGGGCGCGCAGGCCGGATAGGCGGAAATGCGCTTGCCGCGGATCACGTCGGCGGCGGCGAGCAGTTGCGCGGCGTGACAGATGGCGGCGACCGGCTTGCCGGCTTCGGCGAACTGCCGCACGATATCGATCACCTTCGGATTGAGCCGCAGATACTCGGGCGCCCGCCCGCCGGCAATGGCGAGCGCATCGTACTGGCGCGGATCGGCGTCGTCGAAAGACGCGTTCAGCGCGAACAGATGGCCCGGCTTTTCGGTGTAGGTCTGATCGCCCTCGAAATCATGAATCGCAGTCTTGATCCGCTCGCCGGCTTTCCGGTCGGGGCACACCGCGTCGACCACGTGCCCGACTGCCTGCAGCGCCTGAAACGGCACCATCGTTTCGTAATCCTCGGCGAAATCGCCGGTGAGAAACAGAATCTTTTTTGCCGCCATCGTATGCCTCCGGTTGATCAAGGGAACACAGAACGCTGGATTGCGCGCAGCCAGTCTACCGCACAACTTTTGACGGAATCGCGACCTGGCGCTCACAGCGGCCGTGCCGATCCATGCTGCATGAAAGCGGTGCGCGGCAAAGAGCGGCAACCGGCTGGAGCAAGCCGCAACAGCGTATGATGAGCGCGTTTTCGTCAGTCAGGCCGCGTGGCGGTCCAAACATACATGATGACTTTATCCATCCGTTCGCCGTTGCTGCGCCGTGCCGCCGTGGTCCTGTTCGTCTTCGGCGGTCTTGCGGCGTGCCAGAAGAATGACGCGTCGGCGGGGCAGGTTGCCGGCAAGCTCAACGACGCGGCGCAGGCTGCGTCCCAGAAGCTCGATCAGGCCGCAAGCTACGTAGGCCAGAAGGTCGACGAGACAAAATCCGCCGCCCAGCAGAACCTCGAATCGGCCTCGGCGCCGTCGGTCACGATCGACCCGAATGCGCTCGCTTCCAGCGCGCAGGCCAATCTGCAGAACGCCGCCAGCGCGGCGCAGGCACAGCTCGGCAAAGCCGCGTCGCTCACTGGCCAGAGCCTCGAAAACGCGGGGCGCAAGCTCCAGCAATGGTCGGCGCAAAACACGGCTTCGTCGACGAGCGCGGCTGCTTCGTCGTCCGGCTCGAGCTACGGCGGCGATGCGCAAAAGCAGATGGACAAATGAGATGGGTATCAATCCTCTGGCCGCGCTGCGTGGCGTCGGTCAGTGCACGCTTCGCGTTTGACAGCCGGATTAAATGTAATTACCATGGTTACACATTGTCGTTGCAGGACGGGTTGTCGTGAACACGAGTAGCCGGTTTGCATTTGCGGTGCACGTGCTCGCGCTGCTGTCGTTGCAGGAGGGCACACCGCTCTCGTCGGACATGATTGCGGGCAGTGTGAATACGAATCCCGCGCTGATCCGGCGGCTTCTGACCATGCTGGCCGAAGCGGGCCTCACCACCTCGCAACTCGGCGCGGGCGGCGGCGCGTTGCTGGCCCGCGCGCCGGAGCAGATTTCGCTGCTCGACGTGTACCGCGCCGTGGACGACGCGCAGCTCTTCGCGCTTCATCGCGAGGAGCCGAATCCGGCGTGCATGGTAGGGCGCAATATCCAGGTCGTTTTGCGCGGCATCATCGACGAAGCGCAGCAGGCTATGGAGGCGTCGCTCGCGCGGCGCACGCTGGCCGACGCCACTGCGGATCTCGAGCGCGCGGAGCGCGCGAGGGAGCGCAAGCGGCGGTCGCACGCCTGACGCGGGTGCTTTGGGACGAAGGCGCGGGCGTCGGCTTTGCACGCCTTTGCACGACGTAGGGGCAGGCAACATCGGCGAATAGATGAGATTGACGCACGGGGCTTCGGCCCCTCTTTTTTCCCCTAGATATGTAATCGAAATGGTTACATATAAACGATGACAGGAGCATGGAAATGAGCAAACAGTTGAAGATCGCCTTGTTCGGCGCCACCGGCATGATCGGCTCGCGGATCGCGGCGGAAGCGGCCCGTCGTGGACATCAGGTCACGGCGCTCGCGCGCAACCCGGAGCGCGTGCCGGCCGGCGTGCCGAACCTGAAGGCGGCGCAAGCCGATGTGCTCGACGCGGCAAGCGTCGGCGCGGCGGTGCGCGGTCACGACGTGGCCGCGAGCGCGTACGCGCCGCCGCAGGGCGACGTGGGTGCGCTCGCGAAGGCCACGCACGCGCTGGTGGAAGGCGTGCGGGCGGCGGGCTTGAAGCGGCTGGTGGTGGTCGGCGGCGCGGGCTCGCTCGAAGTTGCGCCGGGCAAACAGCTCGTCGATAGCGACGGCTTTCCGGACGCCTACAAGGCGGTTGCGCTCGCGCACCGCGACGCGCTCGGTGACTACCGTGGCGTGGCCGATCTCGACTGGACGTTCTTTTCGCCGGCCGCGCTCATCGCGCCGGGCGAGCGCACCGGCAAGTTCCGCACCGGCACGAACTCGCTGATCGCCGACGCAGAGGGCAACAGCCGCATTTCCGCGGAAGATTACGCAATCGCATTCGTCGACGAACTGGAGCAGGGCCGATTCATCCGGCAAATCGCGACGGTTGCTTATTGAAGCGGGAGCGGGCGCCTTGTGGCGCGGTGCGCGGGCGCCGCGGACATGAAATCATGCAAGCGCCCTAACAATCCGTTACGCATGTCCGGTTGCCGGCGCGCAAACTGAGGCTACACTGGCGTCTCCCGTTTTCTCACGGATCGCCATGCAGTCATGCCCGTCGCGGCGTGAATCCGAGGCTGCGCCGTCAAACGGCGGGTTCGCTTCGATTCACGCTGCATTTCTTCGTTTTCTGGCAAACCTCAGAGCGCTGCTCTGTCGCGGCGCCGGCGCGCGTGCGCGTCGCACGGGCGGTTGCAGCGCCTCGCCGGTCGCCCTCTGCATTGCACTTGTCGTCTGTGCCGCCTGGCTGCCCCTTGGCGCGCACGCCGCCGGCACTGGCGCGAGCGCGCCCACCAGCACGCCGGTCATTCCGGCGTTGCAGAGCCTCATCAACAGCGCGACAGTCGCGCCCGCTTCGGACGCCTCCGGCGCGTCCGCTGCGGAGGCGGCGTCCGCGCCGTCGCCGGCAAGTCAGGCTGAAATTGCGCGTTCGCTCGACAGCGTGATCGCCACGCTCGACAACGACCGCCAGCGCACCGCGCTCGTCGCCCAACTGAAAAAGCTGCGCGACGTGTCGCGAACCGTCGGCCCGCTCGCACCTCCGCCCGCGCAGCCGAGCCCCGGCTTGCTGGGCGCGATCGCCTCCGGCATCGCGTCGTTCGAATCCGACGTGCACGAGGGCCGCACGCCCGTGCGCTACTGGGGCGGCCGCTTCAACGCGGCGGGCAACGAGCTGTACACGATCATTTCGGGCCAGGGCCACGAGAGCCTCGGCCGCATTCTTCTTTCGATGTTCGCGATGCTGGCCGGCTGGGGCGCATGCGCCGCCGCGCTGATCTACGTGCAGCACCGGCTCTACCGGCGCCTCGGCATCGTGATGGGGCTGAATCCGAACCCGACCACACGCGAGCTGCTGGTGTTCGCGCTGCGGCGCGTGGGACCGTGGATCATCGCCTTCGTCGCCGCGCTCCTGTTCGTGCGCGCAATGCCGGATGCGCTCGGCCGCACGCTCGGCATGGTGGTCGCGTATGCGATCGTCGCGGGCGCGGTGTTTTCTGCGATCTGCCTCATCATGTTTTCGCTGTTCGGCTCGGGGCACCGGCGTATCGCGGTGCGTCTGCTGATCGATCACGCGCGGCGCCTCCTGTTCGCGGTCGGCGTATTCGGCGCGCTCGGCGATGCCGCCGTCAATTACGACGTCGCGCATCAGCTCGGCACCAACCTGGCCGCGCTGATTTCGACGGCGGCCAACATGACGGCCGCCGTGCTCGCCGGCTACTTCGCGCTTGCGTTCCGCCGGCCGGTCGCGCATCTGATCCGCAACCGGCCCTACGAGCAGCGCAACGACCACAAGGCCGCGACCGATGCCTTCGACGTGCTCGCCGCGCTCTGGCACGTGCCGGTTCTGGTGCTGGCGACGGCGTCGGTGGTCGCGACGCTCGGCGGCTCCGGGTCGAGTGAAAACGTGCTGCAGATCTCGGTGGTGACTGCGCTGCTGCTCGTGCTCGCGTTTTTCCTGTCGGCCATTGTCCTGCGCATGACGCGCCCGCGCAGTCCGCGCGCGCGGCGCCGCTCGCCGTATCTCACGCGCCTGTTGCGCTTTTGCGGCACGCTGCTGACGCTGTTCATCTGGCTGTTTTTCTTTGAACTGGCGGCGCGTTTGTGGGGCGTGTCGCTTGCCGCGGTCGTAGAGGAAAACGTCGCGGCGCGCGGTATCGCCCATGCCGTGACCGCGATCGTCGCGACCGTGTTCATTGCGTGGCTGCTGTGGATCCTCGTCGACACGGCGATCACCGAGGCGCTCAATCCCGGCAGCGCGCGCAACAAGTCGCGCAACCCGAGCACGCGGGCGCGCACCATGTTGCCGCTCGTGCGCAACGTGCTGCTCGTCAGCATCATGACGATCGCGGGCATCGTCACGGCGGCGAATCTCGGCATCAACGTGACGCCGCTGCTGGCGGGCGCGGGCGTAATCGGTCTTGCGATCGGTTTTGGCGCGCAGTCGCTCGTGACCGACCTGATCACAGGGCTTTTCATCATCATCGAGGACACCATTTCGGTCGGCGACTGGATCGACGTGGACGGCGGCCATGCCGGCACGGTCGAGCATCTGTCCATTCGTACCGTGCGGCTGCGCGACGGTCAGGGCGCGATCCACGCCATTCCGTTCTCGCAGATCAAGATCGTGAAGAACCTGTCGCGCGACTTTGCCTACGCGGTGTTCGAAGTGCGCATGTCGTTTTCAACGGACGTCGACCAGATCACGCAGATGATCCGCGAAGTCGGCGCCGAGCTGATGGCCGACTTCCGCTACCGGCGCGAGATGCTCGGGCCGATCGAGGTGTGGGGCCTCGACCGGTTCGATCCGAACTGGATGGTCGTGAAAGGGCAGATCAAGACGCGGCCGCTGCAGCAATGGAGCGTGGCGCGCGCGTTCAACCTGCGGCTCAAGCGCAAGATGGACGAAGCCGGCGTCGAGATTCCAGTGCCGCAAATGCGCCTGTACACGTCGTCGAAGGATAGCGAGGGGCAGCCCTGGCGGGACGACATGGCCGAGATGGCGGCACACGAGCATGGCCACGAGCACGGGCATGCGCGCCCGCATGCGGAGAAAGCCGTGCCGATGCGGGGTTCGCATGCGCCTGTCGCGATGGCGCGCGACGTGTCGCATGAACCGCGTCCGGCGCCGCCGCCGACCGCGCAGACCGCGCCTATTCCGCCGCAGGTTCCGACGGCAGGCGAGGGCAAAAGTTGAGGATTGGGGTGAAGGCGGTCGGCAAAGGGCACCGCTGAAGACAGTCGGCGAGGACAGGCTCTGGGGCGGTGAGGTTTCTCTCGGGCCTGTGCTCCTGGCGCTGAGCCGCGCTCAGACAAACGCCGGGGCGACCGGCACCACGTCGTTCACATGGCTGCCGATCTGCGCGCCAGGCACCCCGTAGACGTGCAACGAAACAGCGGGCGCATCGCTGGCATTCCCCAGCCGATGGATGCTGCCGCGGCCGCTTCGCACGAACGACACCGCGCCGCGCTCGCGCGCCTGCGTGCGCGCGGCGCTCGCGCATTTCTCCGGGTCGTTCCACTCGAAAACCGTTTCGCTCAACGTGCCGTCGAGCACTGCGTAGCCGCACCACGTGTGATGAGCATGCACGGGGCTCGCCTGGCCCGGCAGCCAGACCAGCGCGGCGATTGCATAGCGGCCCTGGCGGTCGGCGGCGAGTAGATGACGCCGGTAGGTTTGCAGCGATCCTTCGCGTTGCGCGGGCGTGAGCAGCGCGGCGTGGGCGGCGGCTTCCTGGAGCGCGACTCGCATGCTGCGGGCGAAGACGCCCGAATGCGAAGGCTCGGGCAAATGGCCGCAGGCTTCGAACATCGCGTCGAGTGCATTGCACAGCCGGACTAGAGGCGCGGGCTGCAAGGCCCGCGGCACCGCGTCGCGTATGCCGCCGGGCTGGCCGCCAGCTTGGGCGCGAGGTTGGCTCAGGTCGGCCAGGTTCGGGTTCGGGAGGCGGGCGGAGGAATCGGCGTTGTGGTCCACGGTCTCTGAACGGCAGGCATTGCCGCGTTTTTTCGGTCTGGGATTTATACCGTTTTGTCCGGAGAAAGAGTTTCCATATAATTCCCTCATCAATCTGAAAAGTAGAAAAATTTGCTAAAGGGGTGAGACGATGGGAATGGATATCATCGACCGTAAGCTGCTCGAGCTGTTGCAGGAAGACGCGACCATGCCGATTGCCGAACTGGCGCAGCGCGTGAACCTGTCGCAAACACCGTGCTGGAAGCGGCTGCAGCGGCTCAAGGAAGCCGGCGTGATCCGCGCACAGGTGGCGCTGTGCGATGCGCGCAAGCTGGGGGTCGGTACCACCGTGTTCGTTGCCGTGCGGACGAACCAGCATACGCAGGCGTGGGCGCAAACCTTCACGCAGGCGGTGCAGGACATTCCCGAGGTGGTCGAGGTCTACCGGATGAGCGGCGAGACGGATTATCTGCTGCGTGTGGTGGTCTCCGACATCGACGACTATGACCGCGTGTACAAACTGTTGATCGCCGCGGTGCCGTTGTACGACGTGAGTTCGAGCTTCGCAATGGAGCAGATCAAATATTCGACGGCGCTGCCGGTGCGCTATAGCGTGTGAGCGTCGCTTGTCCACAAGATTGACTTGCCTTGCGCGTCACATGGACTAGATTCGAACCACCTACTCGTCGTGGCGCGCAAGGAGGACAACCATGACTCCCTGGGAAATCCAAGGCACGGAACTCATCACCTGCAATTGCTCATACGGATGCCCGTGTCAGTTCAGCGCGCCGCCCACCCACGGCTTTTGCGAAGCGATGGGTGCGATCTCGATCAGCAACGGTCATTACGGCGATGTGCGGCTCGACGGTCTGAACCTCGCGGTGGTGTTCCAATGGCCCGGGCAGATTCACGAGGGCAAGGGCAAGTGCCAGCCGATCGTCGACGAACGCGCCAGTGCGCAGCAACGCGAAGGTCTCCTGAAGATCATGACGGGGCAGGACACCGAACCGTTCGCCACCATGTTTGCCGTGTTCGCTTCCACGATCGAGCTTGCCTTCGAGCCGATTTTCACGAGGATCGACTTCGACGCGGATGTCGATGCAAGACGCGGCCGCATTCACGTCGAGGGCGTGTTCGATGTCGTCGGCGAACCGCTTCGCAATGCGGTGACCGGCGAGGAGCACCGCGTGCGGATCGACTTGCCGCACGGCTTCGAATACGAACTCGCGGAGGTCGGCTCCGGCACGAGCCGCTCGCAGGGCAACATCGCACTGGATCTGAAAGGCACCTACGCCCAGTTCGCGCGACTGCATATGAATAACCAGGGATTGATCCGCCATCGCGCTGCCGCGTGAGCAACATGCGCGGCATCCCGATCGAGAAGGTCATCGGAAACGAGCGCGTCGTCACCGCGCTCGGTCTCGTCGCAGTCGTCGGCTGGTCATGGCTGTACCTATGGACGGGCGCAGGCACCGGCATGTCGGCACTGGATATGACGGCGCTCACGCTGTTCCCGCATCGCCTGAAGGATAGTGCCGGCGGTATGGAGACGACGGTGTCCGCGGCGATTCTCATGTGGTGGACCATGATGATCGCGATGATGACGCCGGGCGCGGCGCCGCTCATCCTGTTGTATCGACGCGTGTTGCGGCATCACGACACGGCCGGGAGCCATTCGTCGATTTCATCGCTGCTGCTTCTGGCCGGTTATCTGACGGCATGGCTGGCATTCTCGATGCTCGCGGCAACCTTGCAGCAGGTGCTGCAACCGACCGGTCTTATTTCCGACATGATGCTGTGGTCGAAGAGTGCACCGTTGTCCGCCTGCTTTCTCGCCGTGGCCGGTTTCTACCAGTTTTCGCCGCTCAAGCGCGCCTGCCTCAGGCAATGCCGCTCACCGGTCGCGTTTCTTACCGCGCATTGGCGGCCGGGCCTCGCGGGCAGCTTTCTGCTCGGCGTGCGTCATGGGCTCTACTGCGTCGGCTGCTGCTGGCTGCTGATGACGCTACTGTTTGTCGGTGGCATCATGAATCTCGCCTGGATCGCCGCGCTGTCCGTCGTCGTGCTGGTGGAAAAACTCGCGCCGCGGGGCGAGCAAGCGGGCCGCTTGCTGGGCGTCGTGCTGATCGCCTGGGCAGTCGCCACCCTGCTCGTGTGACCGGGCGGCGCCTGGAGGCCAGAGGCAGCCGCCCTAGATCAGCTCCCGCAGCCTGTAATACCACATGCCCAACACCAGAGCTCGCGTGCGCAGCGCCTTGCCGCCCGGGAAGCGTCGATGCGGAATGCGGCTGAACACGTCGAATCGGGAGGCGTCGCCCGCAATCGCGTCGGCGAGAATTTTTCCGGCCATGCCCGCGAACACGAGGCCGTGTCCGGAGAAGCCCTGCACGTAGTAGATGTTGCCGGCGATCCGGCCGAGATCGGGCGCGCGGTTCATCGTGACGTCGACAAAGCCGCCCCACGCATACTCGATGCCGACACCGGCGAGTTGCGGGAAGACGCCCGTCATGCGGGCCCGCATCCGCTCGATCAGATTGCGCGGCGTGGTGGCGTCGTACGTCTCGCCGGCCCCGAACAACAGCCGGTTATCGGCGCTCAGGCGAAAATAGTCGAGTATCAGATTGTTGTCGGACGCCGCCTCCCGCCCCGGTATGAGTTCGTCGGCGCGCGCGCCGGAAAGCGGCTCGGTCGCGACCATGTAGGTGCCCACCGGCATGATGCGCGCCTCGATCTCCGGTGCCGGATGATCGCCGAACTCGCCCAGATAGACATTCCCGGCGATCACCACGCGCTCGCACGACACTTCGCCTTCCGCCGTCTTCACGACGGGCCGGGGCCCGCGTTCGAGCCGTGACACGGCTGAATTCTCGAAGACCCGCACTCCCGCGCGGCGCGCCGCTTCGCCCAGACCGAGGCAATACCGGAGCGGATGCAGATGGCCGGACGCGGCGTCATACACGCCGGCCGCGAACCGCTCGCTGGCGAGATGCGACCGAAGCGCCGGACGGTCGAGCCATTGCAGCGGATAGTCGTAGCGCTCGCGCGTGCGCTCCATCCAGCTCATCAGCTTGCGGGCCTTCCGATCGGTCACGGCAAGCGTGAGATAGCCGCGCCGGTAATGACAGTCGATGCCAAAGCGCGCAAGACGCTCCTCGAGCAGGCGCAGACCTTCGAGCGAGACGTCCCATGCCTTGCGCGCCAGCTCGCGCGAGCACTGATGTTCGATCGCGTCTTCTCCTTCCGCGCCGAAACCGACGATCGCCTGGCCACCGTTGCGGCCCGACGCGCCCCAGCCGATGCGCTGCGCCTCGAGCAGCGCGACCTGGAATCCGCGCTGCGCGAGTTCCAGCGCGCATGACACGCCGGCATAGCCGCCGCCGATCACACATACGTCCACCGCCAGCTTTTCCTGCAGCGGCGCGCTCGGCTGCGCACGGGTGACGCTCGCTTCGTAATAGGAGTCCTCGACGACGCCGAGCTCCTTGTTCAACAGCGACGGCATGAGCGGCTCTCCATGTATCGGTTCACCAGGGAACCCGCACGTTGAGGAACTGCCACGGGTCCTCGTCGCAGGGCGTATCGAATAGCGGCGAGCGCTGCTCGAGCGGCGTCCACCTGTCGTAGACGCCGACCATCTCGCCCAGATAGGGGCGAGCGACCCGCATCACCGTTCGATAGTCGATGTCGTCCGGTTCCACCACGCCGGCCCGCGGATTGTCGAGCGCCCAGACGATTCCGGCGAGAATGCCCGCCACCACCTGCAGGCTCGTTGCCGCGTTGTGCGGCGCGAGCCGCCGCGCTTGCGGCGTGGTGAGCCGCGAGCCGTACCAGTAGACGCCTTTGTCGTTACCCATCAGCAGCACGCCGAGTTCGTCGGCGCCGTCGACGATTTCGTCGCGCAGGATGCGTTTGTTGTCCTGCAAACGCCAGCCCCGCCCGGCGAATTCTTCGATTGACAACATTGCGTCGTCGCAGGGCCGGTACGCGTAGTGGACGGTCGGCCGATAGACGACCTCGCCGTCCGCGCGCAACGTCAGGTGATCCGCGATGGAGATCGACTCGCCATGCGTGACGAGAAAGCCCTGATAGCTGCCGGCGAGCGGCGTCCAGCTCCGCACGCGCGTGGCGAGCCCCGGACGCTCGAGGTAGATCGCCGCATCGCTTCCAAAGCCGTGGCGCTGCGCGTCGGCGGGCCAATGACGCTCATGCGTGCCCCAGCCGAGTTCCGCCGGCTGCATGCCTTCTTCGACGAAGGCATCGACGGACCACGTGTTGACGAACTCATTGCGCGCCTTGCGACGCTCGGAGAACGGGGAGTCCTGTTCGGCGACGTGAATCGACCTGATCGCGAGACGCTGCGCGAGCGCCGCCCAGTCTTCGTAGCTCTCGAGCGCGCCCGGCTGGAGGCCGCTGCCGGCCGCCATGTCGAAGAGCGCCTGTTTCACGAAAGCCGAAGCGAGGCCGGGGTTCGCGCCTTGAGTCACGATTGCGGTCGGCCCGTCGCGCTTGTCGAGGCGAAAAGCCAGCAGCGCCTCGCGCAAAGCATAGTTGCTGCGCCGCGACGGCGAGCGGTTGGGATCGGTCGAGGCGCCTTCCCACGGTTCGATGGATGTATCGAGGTACAGCGCGTCACGCGACCAGCAGAAGCGGACCAGCGATTCGCTCGACACATTGACGGACAGGTTGAGCAACAGCGTGTCTTTCGTCACATAAGGCGCAAGCAGTGCCTCGAAATTGTCCTCGCAGAGCGCGGCTTCGACGACGCTCACGCCGCATTCCCGCGCGATGGCCGTGTCGTTGCCCGGCGGACAGACGACGGTCACGTCTTTTGGGCAGACCTCGATGTGTCTTAACAACACCGGTAATAGTGAACTCGCGATGCTGCCGAATCCGATGATGACAACGCCGCCATTGCAAACGGCGTGCTTGGTCCAATGCACCTGCGCGCTCATTTTTCCTCCCAGCTACGGCGCGCGATGGCGCGCTTTCGCAGTGCGGGTGTCGTGCCATGTGACGGTGACTGCCCGCATGAGTTGATGAGCATTAGTCGTGCCGCCTCGCGGATCAGGCAACTTCAATGGCAGCGACACAGTCGTCCTGCTCTGCCGATTGCAAGGGGAGTGCAAGGCGTCCCGGCGTAGAATGCCGCCTTCTCCGCTATCTTCCGCGATTGCCTCGCGATCCGAGCCGTCTCATGAACAAACCGCCGCGCAAGAAAAACCCGACCTTCGGCATTGCCGTATTTATCGTCGTCGCGGTACTGCTGGTCATTGCCACGCTGCTGTACAACGCGATCAAGGAAAAGCGCGAATTCGACAGCGAGAACGCGCAGACGACGTCCCTCTCGTCGGGCGCGGCTGCGGTCACGGCGACGAGCGCCGCTACTACCGCTGCGAAACCCGCCAGCGGCAGCGCGCAGTGAGCTGGTAGCCGTCGCGTTGTATGAGTGCCTGCGATGTGGGCGACACCTGCTGCGCGACCCAGTGCGGGGACATGGCAGAGATATGGCAGGGACCTCACGGGACCTGCGGAGCGCCGGGCCCATGCGCCGCGACCGCGTCATTCATCGGGCAGGCGAATCACACTCGCGTCCTTGCGGATCAGCGCCGCAGCCGCCAGCATCTGCTTGCATTGATGCGCGAGCAACTTCATGTCGTGCACCGCATCCGCTGAATAGTCTTGCGACTTCTCGGCCTCGACCACCATCGTATCGAGTTCGCGCGTGAGCTGTTTGATCTGCTCCGGCTGGTCGGCGGGCGGCGCAGTGCCCGCCTCGGCCTCGGTGAGGTTATCGCGCACGAGGCTCAATGCGCGTTGCAGCGGCTGAAGCGACACGCCTTCTGGCTGCTGGGCGGACGTGCGCAGGAGCGGCGCGGCCGCCGTGATCTGCGACGCGAGCACGTGGCTGCGCACGAGCAAGCCGTTCAGCTCGGGCACGAACTTCTGCGCTGATTTCGGTTCGAGCATCATCCGCTGGAAGGCCTGGCCCAGATTCGCGAACGCGACGTGCACATTTTTGCGCGCGAGGCGGTAGCGATAATCCCGATCGAGCGCGGTCGCAGCGGCCGCGGCAGCGGGGGAGGCGCCGGCGACGGGCTTCGTCGTCGCGTTACCGTTCGTGGTGAGGGGCGCCACCGGCGCGGCGCTTGTTGCTCGATTTGTTGCTGCGCTTGTTGCTACGCTTTTTGCCGGGCTCGTTGCCGGGCTCGTTGCCGCGCTTTTTGCCCCATTCACTGCTGTATGCGCGGCGGGCTCAACGTCGGCACCCAGGCTGGTGGCGAAAAGCGCGTTGGCTTGCGTGACGGCTTGATCGCCCGTCGCAGCGCCGGCGGCCACAGGCGCGCGCGACGCAGCCGGCGCCGGCTTCGCGAAGTCGATTGCCGGATCGGCCATGGCTGCGACCGGTGCCCGCGCGCCTGCTTCCGTCACTGTGGCGACCACGGCTGCGGCCGGTTTGCCGCTCCACCACCAGCTCGCTTCCAGAAACTGTCGCGTTGCGCTGATCACGTTGTTGACCAGCTTGCCCATCAGACGATATTCCCAGTACGGGAAGAGGTGGCTTGCGGCAATGGCGATCGCGCAACCCACCACGGTATCGATCGCGCGTTCGCCGATGATGCGCATGCTGCCCGGCGCGAGCAGATGGAACATCAGCAGCACATAGGACGAAGTGAACACCACGCTTGCCGTGTAGTTGAACAGCAGCAGGCTGTAGCTCATCACCATGGACGCGAACATCACCACCAGCAGGATGTGCGGCTCCTTCACGAAGACCATGAGCGCGATGCTGGCCGCGCAGCCGATCAACGTGCCGATTATCCGCTGCCCGTTGCGCTGCTTGGTCAGCGAGTAGCCGGGCTTCAGAATGATGACCGTGGTCATCACGATCCAGTACGCGTTGGTGAGCGGCAGCAGGCGGCCGAGCCAGAACCCGACCGCCACCGCGATCGTCACGCGCAAGGCGTGACGAAAGCTCGGCGAAGCCATGGTCAGGTTCGAAAAAATCTGGCCGAACGGCACACGGCGGCTCGAGACGAAGCGGTTCAGCGCCTGGTCGAGGCGCAGTTCCGTTTCCGTGGTGGCCGGTTCGCTCGACAGGCTCTTGCGCATCTTGTCGATCAGACGCGTGGCGCTCCAGATCCGGCGGAAGGTGGACGAGACAGCCGAATAGGCCTCGGGATTCTTCGCCGGCAACTCGTGCTTGCGCATCAGTTCGATTTCGAACTCGATGGCGCGCAGCTCCGCCTTCACGTTCACACGCGCCCGCGGCGCATGGTTCTGCAAAACGGCGAGCCCGATCTCCTCCAGATCGGCGGCGGCCTTGCGGATGAGGTCGCGGTAGAACACCAGCAGATCGGTGCCGCCAAACGTGTTGCGCACGAGCGGGTAGTCGGTGTGCGCGCCCACGAACAACTCATGCAGATCGACGGTGTTGATGAACAGGTTGAACAGCATTGCGCGACGCGGCTCCAGCTTGCCGCTTTTGAGCTTCGGCAAATTGCGCAGCACGATGTCGCGCGCCGCGTCCTGCCGGTCCACCGCGGCGATCTGCTTGTCGACGAGATTGCGATAGCACTCGTCGAGATCGTTATCGAGGTCGTAAAAGGCGGCGCGCGCGAGCAGGTAGTCGGCGCAGGCAAAGACGCTTTCGGCGAGCGCCTGCTGCTCGATGCGGTGCATCATCCAGCGGCTCACGGCAGTGGACCAGTACGTGTACCAGAGACCGCCCACGAGGATCCACGACGCATTCACGAGCGCCTGCACCGGCGTGAAATGCTCCTCCAGCGTCATGATCATCATGAACAGCGTGGCAAAGCTGATCTGCGGCCAGCGGTTGCCGTACACGACGATCAACGAAAGGAGGAACGTGAGCGGGACCACCGTGCACCAGAGCGCGACCGGGTTCACAGTGGCAAGACCCGTGGCGAGCGCCGACAGGAAACCGATCACCGAGCACGCCAGCATCTCGTTGTGCTTGTACTTGAGCGGCCCCGGCATGTCGACGACGCATGCGCCGAGCGCGCCCGTCGCAATCGTGAAGCCGAGCTCGCGATTGTGAAAGACGATCAGGCACAGCACAGCCGGTAACGACACACCGACCGCGATGCGCAGGCCGCCATAAAAATACTGGCTGTACAGGAATTTTTTTATTTCAACCGAATAGCGCATCGACTGCCTGATTTCATTCACTGACAAAAAGCGGTTGAAGGCTCAACATCGCGCACAAGGTCGGACGGAACCTCGGGCACAAGCTCGCGGACAGCCCAAAAACTGCCGACGAGTCTAACTGATTTTGCGTCTGATCTGACCTCGTCCATTCGGCCAGGTTCTGCGCCGCGAGCGGCTTTGTTATGCTGTCGCTTCAATCCCTGCCGCGGCTCGCGCGTTCTTCGCGGAGGCGGCAAAGCCACACCGCCTCGTCAGGACCCATGCTCCAGCTTTTTTACTCGAACCGCTATGAAACGCTTGTCGGCGCGCTGCTCGACGACCTCGCGCAAGCGCCGTCCGACCCGTGGACCGCACAGCCCGTGATCGTTCCCAGCGCCGCGGTGCGGCGGCGGCTCGAGCTGGACATCGCCGCGCGTCAGGGCGTCTGCGCGAACGTCAGCTTCGGCTATCTCGCGCAATGGCTGTGGGCGCAAATTGGCGGCGTGATCGAGGTGCCGCGGCATTCGCCTTTCGCGCCTGACCGCCTCGTGTGGCGCTGCTACCGGCTGCTCGGCGTCGTAGACTCCGCAGTGCCGTGGAACGCATCGCCGCGTCTGCGCACCTATCTAGACGCAGCCGATCCGTCCATGCGCTACGAGCTCGCGCGCCGCGTGGCAACCGTGCTCGACCACTATCTGACGTATCGCCCCGAATGGCTGTTGCAATGGCAAAAGGGCGGTTCGATCTTCGCGAGCGGCGCCGCGGACGACACAGGCCCGCGCCTTGTCGGCGCAAGCGAGGCAGCACGCGAGGACGAGCGCTGGCAGGCGGCGCTGTGGCGCGCCGTGCTCACAGAACTGGCCGAGGTGGGCGGCAACGCGCACACGCCCGCGGCCGCGCTGCCGCCCGCCTATCGTTTTCTCGACGAAATCGGCACGCTCGACCTCGACGCGATTGCGAAAGCGAACTGGCCCGAAGCGGTCAGCGTGTTCGCGCTGCCCACCATGCCGCCGTTGCACGTTGCACTGCTGCGCGCGCTGTCGCGTTGGGTCGACGTGCGTCTTTACGTCATGAACCCGTGCCGCGAGTTCTGGTTCGACGTGGTGAGCGAAGGCCGCGTGCAGGCGCTCGACGCCGCCGGTCAGCTCGACTATCAGGAAGTGGGTCACCCGCTCCTTGCGGAATGGGGGCGTCAAACGCAGGCGCAGTTGCACATGCTGCACGAGCTCACCGAAAGCGCGGCTTCAGGCGAGACCGGCGACTTCACGGAGAATCCGGAACCGAGCTGGCTCGCCGCCGTGCAAAACGGCATTCTCGATCTGCGTTCGGAGACGCAGGCGGATGAGTTGCCGCTGGAGCCGGGCATTGAAGTTCACGTCTGTCACAGCCTCTCGCGGCAGCTCGAGGTGCTGCACGACCGGCTGCTTGGCTGGTTCGACGAATTCGATGATCTGCAGCCGTCCGACGTTCTTGTTGCCGTGTCGGACCTTGCCGCCGCCGGTCCCTTGATCGACGCCGTGTTCGGCACGACGCCGGCTGGGGACACGCGCCGCATCCCGTATCGGATCACGGGCCTGCCGCCCTCGCAGGCCAATCCAGTCGCGCGGCTGCTGCTCGACTGGCTCGCTCTGCCCGAGCGCAGTGTCGGTGCCCCCGATCTGGTCGAGTGGCTGCGCGTCGATGCGGTGGCCGTGCGCTACGGCATCGACGCCGGTTCGCTGGAAGCCGCCCAGGAGTGGCTCGCCGCAGCCGGTGCGCGGCGCGGGCTGTCGCCTGCCGAGCCGAGCGGCGAACACGTGCCGGTGGCGCGCCACACGTTCGCCGATGCGCTGACCCGCCTGTATCTCGGCTATGCGATGCCGGACGGCGGCGAGCCCGTGGACGCATGGCTGCCGGTCGAGGGCGCTGACGGCTCGGAGGCCGAACTGCTGGGCCGTCTGTCGCGCTTCGTCGACGATATCGACAACTTTGCCGCGCGTTGCGCAAGCGAACAGACGCCGGCCGACTGGACGCAACTGCTGCTCGAAACGCTGGCGCAGTGTTTCGACGGCGGCGTCGAGTTTGCCGAGTCGCTCGCCGGCGTGCGCGATGCAATCGACAAGATGGGCGACGCCATGCAGGCCGGCGCGCATGACGTCACCCTGCCCGCCGCGGTCGTGCGCGGCGCGCTCACCGAAGCGCTGGACGATCCGGCGCGCGGCGGCGTGCCTTGGGGCAGCGTGACGTTTTCCTCGCTGACGAGCTTGCGCGGCTTGCCATACCGCGTTGTCTGTCTGCTCGGTATGGACGACGGCGTGCTGCCGAGCCTCGCCCGAGCCGACGAGTTCGACCTGATGGCCGCGTTCGGCAAAGCGGGCGACCGTCAGCGCCGCGACGACGAGCGCAATCTGTTTCTCGATCTGCTGCTCGCCGCCCGCAGCCGGCTCTTTATCGCTTACACCGGGCGCAGCATCCGCGACAACGCGCCGTTGCCGCCGGCCGCGCTGGTGGACGAACTGCTCGACTATCTGGCGCAGGTGTCGGCGGGCGAGGGCGCGAGCCCTGCTGAAGTCGAGCGCGCCCGCCGTGCATTTATTGTCGATCACCCGCTGCAGGCCTTCGCCTCCGACTACTTCGCCGCCCAGCCCGAGCTCTTCACCTACGACGCCGATCGCGCCGAGCTGGCTACGTTGCTGGCCGCGCCGCAGCAAAGCCGCGCTGCGCCTTTCTTCGACCGGCCATTGCCGCCCGAAGATGCGGCGCCCGCCGCATTCGACGACTTCGTGCGCTTCTGGCGTCATCCGGCGCGCGCGCTACTGCGCGACCGTCTAGGCATCGTGCTGTCCGAGGCGCAAGGCGAGCTGCTCGACACCGAGCCGTTCGAGCTCGACTACGCGGGGCGCGATGCGCTGGCCGAACGTCTGTTGCCCGTGCTGCTCGACGCCGGCAACGAAGAAGACGATCTCACGTTCGAGCGCGCGCGGCGCCTCGCCGAAGCAAGCCCGGAACTGCCCGGCGGCGCGACCGGCGCCGTGTGGCGCGCGCGAGAACTGGGCGCGCTGCGGCAACTGGCCGACAGTGTGCGCGGCGAGGTCGCTGCAGGTGTCGAGCGCCTGCCGTTCGTGCTCGACGTCGTGCCGCGCTGGCCGGATCGTGCGGACATCGCGGGCGAACTTTTCGGCCCTCATGACGAGGCGCTTCGTGAAGCCGCCGAAGCGCCGCTGCAACTGCACGGCGCCTTGAATCTGCTAACGGAAACCGGACAGGTGATCTTTCGCTACGCCAAGCCCACCGCGCGCGACTACCTCTCTGCGTGGCTTGCGCATCTCGCCTACTGCGCGGCGCTGCCGCGGGGACCGCGCCGCACCGTGTGGCACGGCAGCGGCGAGCGCTTCGAGTTTGCGCCGGTGGCCGCGCCCCTCGACGAACTCGCGCCGCTGGCCGCGCTGTTCAGGGCGGGGCGCAGGCTGCCGCTGCGCTTTTTCCCAAGGAGCGCGTGGGCCAAGGTGAGCGAGAGCGACTCGGCGGCGCAAGGCGTATGGATCAACGACCGCGTGCGCGGCGAATCCGATGACCCGGCCTTGCGCATTGCGCTGCGCGGCACGCCGCTCACGCTCGACGAGCCGTTCGGCAGCCTTGCGTCGATTGTGTTCAGGCCGTTGATGCAGCATCTGCGGAGCATGTCATGAGCGCGTCGCATCGTCATGCGCTGGCTGCCGCGGAACTTGACGTCTTCGCGTGTTCGCTCGACGGCGTCAATCAGATCGAGGCGTCGGCGGGCACCGGCAAGACATGGAACATCTGCGCGCTGTACGTGCGGCTGCTGCTCGAAAAGAATCTGAATGCCGATCAGATTCTCGTCGTCACGTTTACGAAGGCCGCGACTGCCGAACTGCATGAGCGCATTCGCGGACGGCTTGCCGAGCTGCATCGCGCAATTGAACTCGATGACGACGGCGGCGACCCCTTCATCCGCCGGCTCTTCGAAACGACGCTCGCGCCGGAGCGCGGCATCGACCGCGAGGCCGCGCTGAAGGTGGTGCGGCGGGCGCTGCGCACGTTCGATCAGGCGGCGATTCACACCATTCACGCGTTCTGTCAGCGCGCGCTGCAGGAGGCGCCGTTCGCCGCGGCTATGCCGTTTGCCTTTGAAATGGAAGCCGACGACGCCGCGTTACGCTTCGAAATGGCCGCCGATTTCTGGCGCGAGCAAATCGAGCCTGTTGCGCATGCGCATCCCGCATTCGCCGCGTGGCTGGTGGGCAAACGCGCCGGCCCCGCGTCGCTCGACGAACAGCTCGCGCGGCGCCTGAAAAAGCCGCTCGCCCAATTGCGCTGGGGCAACACGGGCGCGCAGACGGGCGCCGATCCGCAAACCAGTTTCGACGCCGCGTGCGAGCTGTGGCTTGCGGAGCGCGATGCCATTGTCAGCCTGCTCACGGAGGCCCAGGACCGCCTCAGCAAGACCACGCACAAGCCCGACCATGTGAGCGCCGCGATTGCCGCATGGACCGAGTATTTCGCGCAAGGCGATTGCCATGCGCCGCCGCCGCGGGCCGCGCTGAAATTGACGGCTTCGGCGCTGAAGAAGGCGACCAAAGTCAAGTTCGATCCGCCGGAGCACGCGTTTTTCGAGCACGCCGAAGCGCTGAGTGCCGCCGTCGTCGCGGCCGAAGCGGCGCATCGCGCTCGCTGGCTCGCGCTGATGCAGAGCTGGCTCGACTATGCACCCGCCGAACTGGTGGCACGCAAGCGCACGCGCCGCGTGGTGTCGTTCGACGATCTGCTGTCGAACCTGTACCGGGCTCTTGCCGCGCACCCGTGGCTCGCGGACGCGTTGCGCGCGCGTTATCCCGCCGCGTTGATCGACGAGTTCCAGGACACGGATCCGCTGCAGTTCGCCATCTTCAGCCGCATTTTTGCGCCGGCGGGGCCGCTCTTTCTGGTCGGCGATCCGAAGCAGGCCATCTACAGTTTCCGCGCAGCCGACCTGCACACGTATCTGGCGGCGCGGGCCTCCGCTTCGGCGCGCTATACGCTCGCCGTGAACCAGCGTTCCACGGCGCCGATCGTGGAGGCTTGCAATCGTATCTTCGAAGCGAATCCGCAGGCGTTTGTGCTGGACGGGCTCGACTATCAGCCGGTGCGCGCCGGCGAGCGGCGCAGGCCGCCTTTCTCCGATCCCGACGGCGGCGCGGGCGCGGGCGACTTCCGCATCTGGATGCTGCCGCCAGGCGAAACCGCGCTGACCAGGCGCGAGGCGCAGCGCGAAGCGAGCGAGGCGTGCGCGGCCGAGATCGTGCGGCTTCTGCGCGGCGCCCGCGAGGGCACGGTGACGATCGGCGACGCGCCGCTTGCGCCGGGCAATATCGCGGTGCTCGTACAGACGCACAAGCAGGGCAGTCTCATCAAACGGGTGCTGGCGGCGTGGGGCGTCGGCAGTGTCGAGCTCGCGCAGGCCTCGGTGTTTGCAACGCTCGACGCGGAGCAGATCGAGCGCGTGCTGGCCGCTGTCGATACGCCGGGCGACTTGCGCCGCTTGCGCGCCGCCCTCGCAACCGACTGGCTCGGGCTCGACGCCGCCGCGCTCTGGCGTCTTGAACAGACCGCCGACGCGCCCGCTGTCGCCGACGACCCCGCACATGCCGCCGACGCGATGGGCTGGGTCGAGCGTTTTTCGCGCTACCGCACGCTCTGGCATGAGCGCGGTTTTGCCGTCATGTGGCGCACGCTGATGCGTGAACTGCGGGTCGCGCAACGGCTTGTCGCCGCGCCGGACGGCGAGCGGCGCCTCACCAACGTCAATCACCTCGCGGAACTCGTGCAGGCGCGCGCGGCCACGCATCAGGGCATCGCGCCGACCTTGCGCTGGCTCGCCGCGCAGCGTGCCCAGGGCGGCGGCGAAGAAGCGCAACTGCGGCTCGAGTCCGATCGCAATCTGGTGCAGATCGTTACCGTGCACAAGTCGAAGGGGCTGGAATATGCAGTCGTGTTCTGTCCGTTCCTCAACGACGGCGGATTGCGCGAGCCGCCCTCGTCGGCCTTGCCGAACGCACGCGAGTATCACGATCCATGCGGCGACGCGGTGCTGCACTACGGTTGCGACGACGAAGAGGCGGAACGCGCCGCGCGTCACGCCACCCGCGAGCAGGCGGCCGAGCGGGCGCGGCTCGTCTACGTGGCGTTGACGCGCGCGGTCTACCGCTGTTATCTCGTCGCGGGCACCTATAAGTCGTCGCGTTCGACGAAGGAGTCGCGGCGCAGCGTGTTGAACTGGCTCGTGGCCGGCGCGGGCCATGACTTCGACGACTGGCTCGCGGAGCCGCCCGGCGAAGCGGAGTTGTCTTCGCGCTGGCAGGCGCTGGCGGGCGGTCCGATAGCCGTGCAGCCGCTGCCGAAGGTGGAGCGCCGCCAGCCGCTCGAGAGCATGCAGGACCGCGGCGCGGAAAAGCGCGCGCGGACGCATCGCCGGCCCTTGCGGGATCAATGGCGCATGGCGAGCTTCAGCGGTCTGATCGCTGCAGTCAGCAAGGCCGAGGAAGCGCAGCCCGCAGTGGAGGAGGTGCGCCCCGATCACGACGAAATAGCCGATGCGCTGGTCGCGACACCGCAGCCCGTGTCCGCGCCTGCGGCGCAGACCCCGTCGCTTGCCGCGGACGACATACTGGCGTTCCCGCGCGGAGCGGCGGCGGGCGAGTGCCTGCATCGAATGTTCGAACTCGCGGATTTCAGCGATCCGCACAGCTGGCCCGATGCGATCCGCGGTGCGCTGCGCGAGCGTCCCGCGCCGGCGTCGCCTGAACTGGCTCCACGGTTGCCGGCGATGATGCACAAGCTGCTTGCGGACGTCGTCAGCACCGAACTCGTGCCCGGCATGACGCTCGGGCAGCTGGATCCGCGGCGGCGTCTGAACGAACTGGAGTTTCTGTTCGCCGCTCCATCGCTCGATTTTGCCGCGCTGCGTGGGTTGCTCGTCGAGCACGGCTATCCCGATGTCGCGCTCGAGCCGGGGGGGCTGCGCGGTTTCGTCAAAGGATTCATCGACATGATCGTCGAGCACGACGGGCGTTTCTGGATCGTCGACTGGAAGTCGAACCATCTGGGCGATACCGCGCAAGATTATGGCGCCGCGCCGCTCGAAGCGGCGATGGCGAGCCACGCGTACCATCTTCAGGCGCTGCTTTATACCGTCGCGCTGCATCGCTATCTGAAGACCCGCGTGCGCGACTACTCGTACGAGACGCATATCGGCGGATATCTATATCTGTTCGTGCGCGGCGTGCGTCCGCACTGGCGCGACGCCGACGCGGCGGCCGGCGTGCATGCCAGACGGCCTGCATTCGAGCTGGTTGCGTTGCTCGACGCGGCGATGATCGGAGGCGGCGTATGAGCACGTTCGATCAGGCGCCAGCCGCGCCGCTGCAACTCGAGGACATCGGTGTCAATCTGCCCGCGCCGGCTGATTTCAGCATTGCGCTCGCGGAGGGATTCGCGCGCCGCATCGGCGCACTGGCGCGACGCGCGGGCGCGTCGGGCGAGGCGGTGAAATGGGCGGCGCGCGCGGCTTTCGCGGCGAGCCGAGCGACGGCGGAAGGGCACGTGTGTGTGCCGCTCGGGGCGCTCGCACATCGTTTCGACGCCTCTGCCGCCGAGGTTCGCGCGGCGCTGTTCGCGAGCGGCATGGCGAGCGATGGTGCGCGCACCGCCGCGGCGTTGCGGCCGCTCGTGATCGATGGACAAGGGCGCTTGTATCTCGCGCGTTACTACGATTACGAACGGCGTCTCGCGCGGGCGCTGGTCGCGCATGCGGGGGCGAGCGCGGTTCAGGGCGGGCCGGAGGTCGCGGCGGAGCGGCTGATCGGACGTGCCGGCAACGTCGCGGGGGAGCGGCGGGAGCGGATGGCGGGCGTGGAGGGCGCGGAGGGCGGCGTTGCCGGCGAGGAGGCGGCGCGCGCGAGCGCCGAAAGCAACGCCGAACCTGACGCCAATGCCCCACAAACGCTGCACCAGCGGCTGCTACGCTACTTCGGCCCCCCGAAGGACGACGAGGTGGACTGGCAGCGCGTGGCCGCGGTCATGGCGCTGTCGGGCCGGCTCACGATCGTGAGCGGCGGTCCGGGCACCGGCAAGACGACGACCGTCGTCGGTGTGCTCGCGTGCCTGCTGGACGCGCGCGCCGATCTGCGAATCGCGCTCGCCGCGCCCACCGGCAAGGCGGCGCAGCGCATGCAGGAAGCCTTGCTCGCGCGCGCCGGCGATCTGCCGCCGGAGCTCGCCGCGCGTTTGCCGCAGACTTCGTACACGTTGCATCGTCTGCTCGGGTCCGGGCCGGGCGGGCGCTTCCGGCATCATCGGGATAACCCGTTGCCTTACGACGTCGTGGTGATCGACGAGGCGTCGATGATCGACGTCGCGATGGCCGCGCACCTGCTCGATGCCATTGCGCCGCACACGCGGCTCGTGATGCTCGGCGACAAGGACCAGCTTGCAGCCGTGGAGGCCGGTGCCGTGTTCGCGGAACTGAGCGCGCGGCCTGCGTTCACGATGCTGGGCGTACAGCGAATTGCAGGCGCTCTGGGTATCGACGAGGCGCGGTTCACGCAGGCGCTGCCACGCGTCGGGCGCGCTCAGGACGCATGGGCCGAGCGCTCCCGGCAAGATGACGCCGCCGATCCGCGACTTTTCCGCAGCCCGTCCGACGACCTGTTCGCCAAATCCGACGCGGCCCAGGCGCTCGACCCAGCACGCAACGCCGACCTCTTCGACGCCGACGCCAACGCCAACGCCAACGTCGCCATCCCCCCCGCCAGCGCGAGCGCGGGCCCAAGCCCCAGCCCCCCCGCGAGCCCGCCGCCGCACCAGCCGCCAAGCCCACTCGCGGATTGCGTCGTCTGGCTGGAGCGCAACTATCGATTCGGGCTCGAATCTCCGATTGGCCGCCTTTCGCTGGCGATTTGCCATGGCGCGGCGAGCGCCGCACTCGAGGTGCTGCTCGCCGACGCCACTCGACACGCCGCCGCGCTTCACGACGACGCGCACCCGACGCTGGCCGAGCGCACCGTCGAGCGCCTCGCCGCCGGCTTCGCGCCCTACGCGAATGCGCTGGCTGCCGCGCTGGCCGAGGCGACGCCGGATCCCACGCCGCTTTTCGACGGGCTCAATCGTTTCCGCGTCCTGTGCGCGACCCGCTCGGGCCCGCGCGGCGTCGATCAGGTCAACGCGCTGATGGCGGCGCAAGTGCGGCGGGCGGCGGGCGTTACGCTCGCGGTCGGCGCGCAGTGGTTCGCCGGGCGGCCCGTCATGGTCACGCGCAACGACTATGCGCTGGGACTCTTCAACGGCGACATCGGCATTGCACTGCCCGGCGCGGGCGGCGTGCTGCGGGTCTACTTTCGTACCGGCGACGGCAGTCTGCGCGCCGTGTCTCCGGCCGCGCTGCCGCCGCACGACACCGCGTTTGCGCTGACGGTTCACAAGTCGCAAGGCTCCGAATTCGAGCATGCGGTGTTGGTGCTGCCGTCGACATTCAGCAGGGTGTTGTCGCGTGAACTCGTGTACACGGCGATCACGCGCGCTCGGGAGCGCGTGGAGGTGATCGGCGCGCGCGCGGTGCTGGCTCAGGCGATTGCGACGCCCACACAGCGCGACTCGGGTCTAGCCGCGAGAATCGCGGAGGCATCGCGTGGCCGTTAGGGTGCAGACGCGCGCGCACGGAAAGCGAGGTGAGGCGACTGGAGGCGACTGGAGGCGACGGAAGGCGACGTGAGGCGACGTGAGGCGACGGGACGCCATGCGTGAACGGCCGCGCGAGGACTTCCCGCCGCCCGCAGCTTGATGGCGCCGCGCTCGCGCTGCATCAGCTTGCGCTCGGCGCCGTTTCCACCTGCTTTTCTGCACGGCTACGCATGGTTTTGCGATAGCGCAGGGTCCAGAGAGCCAGCGCTCCGTAGATGCCATAGCCGATAAAAGGCGATACCGCGAGAAACCGCTCGATCGGCCAGTTGAGCGCCAGCCACGCGCGCAGCGCCATTTCGCCCGTTAGCCCGATGCCCCAGACCAGGGTCATCAGCCGCATGCCGCTCGCCACCGCGGGGCGCTCGCGCCACAGCGTTTCAAAGCGCTCGGCGCCGCCTTCCATCTCGCGAGCGACCGTTGCGCGGGCAAGGTAGAAGATGAGCGGCCGGTGCAATCCCAGCGACAGCAGGAAGGCAATGCCGATTGCACCGGACACGAGCGACTCGCGCAACAGCAGCATACGGGGGCTGCCGCCGAGCGCCATCGCCCCGATCGAGAGGACAATGCCGACGACCACCATCACGCTGAGCGCGTCGACGCGGCGAAAGCGGACCAGCTCGATCAGGCTCCACGCCACCGGCGGCGCCGCGGAGGCGAGTAGAGCGCGGGTCTCGCCAAGATGCGGCAGCGCGAGCCGATATGCGAGCCAGGGCAACAGGAAGTTGACGGCCATTTCGACCACAAAACCGGGGCGAAGCTTCATGGAAAAATCCGCCGAAAGAGAAAGAGCCCAGTATCGGCCATTGCCCGGCGCGGGATCAACCCACAGGCCGGTTCGCACGCGGCACGCGAGCGGCGGCGCCGTCGCCCGGCTGTGTACACTGGCGGCATCATGACATCCCGTTATTCCATTCCGTCGAATGAAATCGAACTGACCGCCGTGCGCGCGCAAGGCGCCGGCGGTCAGAATGTCAACAAGGTGTCGAGCGCCATTCAGTTGCGCTTCGACGTGCGGGCTTCGTCGTTGCCGGACGTGCTCAAGATGCGTTTGCTTGCTCTGTCCGACCGGCGCATCACGCGTGAGGGCGTGGTCGTCATCAAGGCTCAGGAGCACCGGACTCAGGAGCTGAACCGCGCAGCCGCGCTCGCGCGGCTCGACGAACTGGTGGAGAGCGTCAGCGTGACGCGCAAGCCGCGCGTTGCGACACGGCCGACGCGCGCTTCGAACATGCGGCGTCTCGAAAGCAAGTCGCGGCGCAGCGAGATCAAGTCGGGCCGCGGCCGGGTGGACGATTAGCGAGGCCGTCCGCCGGCGCGCGGTCCGCCCGCAGGCCCTGCGGGGGCTGTCGCGCCTGCGGGCACGAAGTCGACGCACAGCACATGAGTCTTGCCGTCGCGCTCGAAGGCGAGCGCCGCGGTGTAGCAGTCGTCGCCGTCCGCCAATGAATAGTGCGGGCCCATCATCGCGACGCGTCCGCGCGCGGCCAGCGCATGCTTCAGATAGGCGCACCGCGACCAGTTGCTGCGCGCGGCGCTCGTGAGCGGCGCAAGCCGCTGCGCGAGCGCCGGCACCGAGGCGGCCGTGACGGAGGCTTGAGTCTGCTGCCCCTGCTCATCCGTGATGAACACGCGGCGCGCTTCGCGCAGATGCCACACTCGTTGCGCCGCCTGCTGAAGGTCGCCCGTTACCTTGTACGCCTCCGCGGCGGCCGCGACTGCTTCGGCGAAGCCTTCGAAGCCGAGCTGCTTGTGGCGTGCGTGCGCGCGCTCGTAGTCGGCGAACTTGCTCCACATCGACTCGATTTTGGCGGGCACGTTCGCGACGGCGGCGTCGATCGAACCGTTCGGCTGGCCGAGCCAGAAACCCTGCACGAAATCGACGTCGGCCTGCATCAGGATCATCAGCTCTTCGTCTGTTTCCACGCCTTCCGCGAGCACCAGCGTGCCGGACTGATGCAGCATCGCGATCAGATGGCCGATCATCGAATCGTCGCCTTCGCGTTTGCCCGCGCGGGCGACGAGCGACCGGTCGAGCTTGACGATGTCCGGACGGAAGCGCCAGACGCGATCGAAGTTCGAGAAGCCGGTGCCGAAGTCGTCGATCGCGATCAGGAAGTCGCGTGGCTGTGATGCGGCGAGCATGCTGGCGACGGCGGATTCGTCGTCGGCGGGCTGCTCGAGCACCTCGATCACGATGCGCTCCTGCGGCAGGCCGAAATGCGCGGAAAGCTCGTCGATGAAAGTTCGCTGCGGCCAGCCGGTTTCGAACACCTGCGGCCGCGTATTCAGAAAGAGCCAGCCGGTCGCGATGCCTTGCTCCATGAAATTCGCGACGTGCAGGCAACGCGCGATGCGATCGAGCTCGCGCGCGTCGGCGGCCGAGCGGGTGCCCGAAAACAGCACCTCCGGCGAGACCGGCAAACCGACCGGATCGAAGGCGCGCAGCAGGGCTTCGTAGCCGACCACGCACTGATGCGTGACCGAGAGCACCGGCTGAAACACGCTGTGCAAGGTGAGTGCGCGCCACGTCGCGGTCCATCCGGACTCGTCCCGGACGAGGTGCGGAAGGAGGCCGCTCAGGCTCAGTTCGCTGACGGATGGCATAAAGGCGGGCATGAGAGCGGACATGGTGGCATCGCGGCAATCGGGTGACGGGGCGCGCACGCGAACTCGGTGCACAGCGGATGCGCAGCGGAATACTCAAGCGGAACGCCCGCACGGCGAACCCGATCGAACCCTGGAACGCACAGAGCGGTGCCAGCCATGCGGGACTCCAGCGGAGTGGTCAAAATGAGTCTAGCAGCTTGAAATTCGCATGAATGTGCGGGTTGTCACAGAGGCGAAGAGCGGCGGTGCACGCATGGGACTGCGCTGCCGCGGGCGGACGAGGGAGCGCGCCGTCTCGCGTGGACTCGCCGGGACTCGCTGCGATGCCCGCTTGCATCGCTCCGCGCCGATCGCGGCGGGCCGCGGCCGGACTGTAAGCTTGCATGAGGCGAGGGTAGCAGGGCGGCCCGTGAATGCCCGCCAAACTCCAGGCGGCGGCGGTGCTCAGACGTTAGCGCGGCGGCCTCTACGGTCCCACCGCCGGGCGACGGGCCGCGCGTGCGCGGCTGCCTGCAGCATCGGCGACCAGTGGGTATGCTGCTGCTTTTCGCAAAACGGAGAGAAAAGAATGTCGGAAATCGCGGTGGTCGCCATTTCAGTAGCGAAACCCGGCTACGAGGAGCAGTTGCGCGAGGCGCTGGAAGGGATTGTCGGACCGACGCGCAAAGAGCAGGGCGCGCTTCAGTACGACCTGCACCGCGACGTGCAGGAGCCGCGGCGCTTTGTGTTCTTCGAGCGATGGGAAAGTCAGGCGGCGCTGGCCGCTCACGCGCAATCCGCGCACATCACGGCTTATAAGCAGGCGGTGGCCGATTGGGTCGAACACGCTGAAATTCGCGTGGTGTCGAAAATTCTGTAGGTTGTGGGGCGCCCGGAAGAGCGCCTTGGAATTCGCCGCGCCTCGTGCGCGGCGCGATGGCGCGATGGCACGGTCGGCACGCCGCTGGCAAGCCGGTGGCCGCGGCCGGCGCGCGGCCAGTTTCAATGCGTGGCTTGCGGCACGTCCAGAATCAGGATGATGGTCCAGTCGGCGTCGCCATCGTGATGGTACTGGCGCTCCGCCACGATGAACGGCTGCTGTTTGCCGTCCGGGCCGAGAAACAGCACGTCGCCTTCCATCGGCAGGCACTCGACGGGCGGCAGCGCCAGAAACGCTTCCTGACCGCCGCGCGGCATCAGTTTTTCGATTTTGCGGGATGCTGCTTCAGTCCATTCGATATCTAGCTGGATGTTGCTCATGCTGTCCTCCGCACCAGGGTGCGCACGGGTTAGGGGTTCCGGCGGGGCGCCGGTCGGTGCGCGACTTTAGCATACCGGGCATCGCGCGCTGGACAGCGCATCGGGCAGCAAAAAAGCCGCAACCGGCGCTGCCGGCTTCGGCTTTTCCCTACGCGGCGAGGCCTTGGGCGCAGGTGCGCGGCGCCGCGAATGTCTGGCGACGCGCCCGGCCGACCCCCCCGGGAGTGCGGGGCTTGTGTTTACGAGCTCGATGCGTCGGCCTTGGCGCCCTTCTTGTGGTGATGCGGCGACGCCTTGTGATGCCGCATGGGCGCGGCAGGTGCGGTTTCCATCGTTTGCTGGCGGTTTTGCAAATCTTGCGCGCGTTGCTCGACGTCGGCGGCTTTGGCCGGGTCGGTACTCATGGTGACGCCGCCCTCCTGCGCATACGCCGCGCCGGTCACGGCACCGAGAGAAATCAGAATGGCGAGGGACACTTTCTTCATTGCTACCTCCGCAGAGTGGTTGTGGACCCGAGTACTCGTCTGTCCAATAGGAAAGACGACTGCATTCTAGCCAGCAATACCGGCTCCAGCGGGCGTTTTGTAACGGCGGGCGCCATTGGTTACATCTTGTTACGCCGCTCTGATGCACTGCGCTTAAGCGGATGGCGAAGACACCATCGAGGCCAGCGCGGCCGTCAGATCACCTGTCAGATTCATTCGCATCGCTAAGCAAAGTGCCAATGGGATACGCGTCCGTTTCAGAATAGGCCAATAGCGCTGTACACGTGGTATTGGGCAATGCCCACGAGCTCGTGCAACGCGAGCTCCGCATTGGCCAGATTCGAATAACGCGGCAACAGGCCAAGATGCGCGCGCCTCGCGCCCGAGATCAACGGCTGCGGCTCGAGACCGAAATGTCTGAAATCCAGCAGCGCGCGCGGCATGTGATACGCCGAGGTGACGAGTATCAACGAATCGTAACGTGATTGGCCCACAATGGCCGAGACGTTGCGCGCGTTCTCGTAGGTAGTGAGACTGCGGTTTTCCAGCACGATGTCGGAGCGCGGCACCTGTTCGCGCAGCAGGTAGGGCAGATAGGTGTCGGCCTCGGTCGCGGGATGCCGCTGCGGATTGCCCCCGCTGACAATCACGCTGCATACCGTCGCGCTGCGCTTGCACGCCGCATAGTTCTCGGCGCTGACCGCAATGCGCGCCATCACCTCACGCGGCGGCACGAGCACCTTGTCGCGGTTGTACACGGTGCCGCCGCCCAGCAGGATGATCGCGGTGCGCGGCGCGAAGCGCGTCGGCGCGCTGGTTTCTGCCTGCGGCTGGGCGAGGCTCAGCAGCGGGGCGGTCAGCCAGCCGGTCGAAAGCAGCCAGAAAAGGGCGACGGTGCAGAAGACGAGAGGCCGTCGGGCGCGCTTCCATATCAGGATTGCTGCAAAAAAAAGCGCCAATAAAGTGAATAGAATCAATTTAGATGGGGTAACGTATGTCTTTCGGGATTAAATCTTCGGGCCTGCTATCGCGCCGCAGCGGTTGCATCGTCGGCTCGCAGGCAGAACGCTAACATGGGTTCTGACGGGGGTCCCGAAACATTAGACCAGGCAGCACCTGGCGGAATTCGGCCGTATGGGTTACGGCCAGCTTCCAGCCACGGGCGGGTGCCAGGCGCGTCGCTGGTGGCGCGGTGACGTGTTGGCATAAATGTGTCATGGCTGCACTTTAAGAAAGAAGTGAGATGACCACGTATTCCAACGAAGCGGTACTCGAAGCGCTGCGGCGAGCGCAATATCGTCAGGTGCCATGGGCGAAGCGCCCGGGCGTGTTCCAATATCTTCGCGCGCTCGGCCTGATGGACACCGTTCGGCAACGCACCGTCGCGCCGGCGCCGGGCTTTCATGCCCCTGTCGACATTGCCGTCCTGACCGACCGCGGGCGCGCCGAATTCGCGCGGCTCTCGCACGACGAAAGCCTCCTTTCGTGGACCGCGCAGCGCATGAGCGACTATGTTCTCGCCACGGCGGAGACGGACTCCGCTGCGTCGCTCGAAGCGCGGACCTAGGCGCGGCGTATTGCACCTAACCTAACCCACTACCTGGACAGCACGGCGCTGTCCGCCTCTGCGCGACGCTCGCCCGCCTCGCCTCGCGACACGGCTGAAAAAAAGCCCGTATCGCGAGGATACGGGCGTACCGGAATTACTGCTGCCACGCTGTGCTAATGGCGTTACGTCTGACCGATGCGGGCAGCCGTGGTTCCCGGAGATTTCGCCCTGTCTTTTGCAACGTCACCTTGCAGTGCTCCCGACTGCTGCGCGGGCGCCGCTTCCGGCGTTAGCACGTGTAACCGCGTCCAATCACGTCTAACGGCGCCGCGACGGATCGCCATGCGGCGGTTCCGGCCGCGTGCGCACGTTGCTCGCGATATCGCCGCGCAAGTCGCCGCGCGGCGCGGGCGGCGTGAAGTCGCGGCTGCGCTCGGCGCTTTGCTGCCAGGCCTCGACGGAAGCCGCGCGATCGGGCCGCCAGTTCCAGCCTTGCGGGCGCTGTTGGGTGAGCGCCGGTGCGGCCATTGATGAAAGCACAATGCCGCACAGAAGCAGTGACATTGGTTTCATGCTGAGCTCCCGTCCAGGCCCACTCGACATCAGGCCTGTTTGCATACGTATAAGGTATGCGGGGGCAAGAAAGCACGCTGTAAGTAATAGTAAATGGATGTTTCACCCGCAACTCGCGAGTCGCGAGGGCGTCTGAGGGCGGCACGCGGGTACGCATGAAGGGAACGCCGACGCGTCGAGCGGTGCGCAGCTGCAGCGCGCTTGAGCGACGTCAGAGGAAAGAGGCGACCGGCCGGCGCCAGGCGACGCCGTCACGCGGAGATCGGCAGGAGACCGTCGAAAGCAAACCGCCGGCAGGCGCCGGGCTGGTCCAGATGAACTTCGGGCGCCCGCAGGCGCCCGGAGACAATACGTTCTGTTCAGGCCATCTTGACCGGTGCGCGCCACGACTCCGGGTTGGTCCAGAATGCGCCGCGCAGACGGTCGCGGCTCGGCGGTGCCGGCGGTTTCGCGGCGGTCGCGCCAATGCGGCCGCGCAGCGAAATTTCGCGGCCGCTCGTACCGAGTCGCTTCACAATTTCGGCGAGCGTACCATCGGCTTGCCACTCGTCGAAACGGCGGCGGCAAGTCGGCGGCGACGGATAGCGGCCCGGCAGCTTGGACCAGCCTTCGCCCGTCGACAGCACCCACAGCACGGCGTTGACGACCGCCCGTGCTTCGACGCGCGGCCGGCCGCGGCGTTCGCTCCGTGCTGGCTCCGCACAGAACAACGCCTCGACCAGCGCCCACTCGTTGTCTCTCAAATCGTCGAACAGCATCATGTTTCACCTCAGCGAAGCTAACTCCGGTGCGCTGCCCCGCGCCGCGCACTCTCCATGCACTCGATAGGCGAGTGCCAAGGGGGTCGGGTTTGCCACGGTCTGCTATGCAGTCAGAAGTCATGGCGCCGACCCTGTGACCAAGTCAATGCAGGATGTGTGCCAAGTTGAGTCCAACTGCCTGAGAGCCCCGTAACAGCGGGCCAGCGCGGGCGCTAGCTAGGGCCGTATGAGAATCCAAAAAAGCTATCTCGCAAATCGGGACAATCACCAATCTTGTGCAGCAAGGCCCGCGCGGCGTGCGTTTGCGCCTCATTGCTGCATTGCAGCGAGTGCGTGTGGGCGCGGTGCACGCGCTGTCTGCGCGTACAATGCGCATCAAAACGGGTTATCGATGAGCTGAAGAAATGAACGTGACGTTGCGCCAGCTAAGGGTTTTCATCGAGGTCGCGCGCCTCTCCAGTTTCAGTCGCGCGGGCGAGGAAGTCGGGCTGACGCAATCCGCAGTGAGCCGTTGCGTCCGCGAACTGGAAGGAGAAATCGGTCTGAAGCTGATCGACCGGACGACGCGCGAGGTGCAGCTCACCGACGTCGGCGGCAATCTGGTTTCGAGCGTGTCGCGTCTTTTGGGCGATCTGGACGACGCCTTGCGCGAAATCCGCGAAATCGGCGAGCAGCGTCGCGGACGCGTGGTCGTCGCGGCCAGCCCGACCGTCGCATGCCGGCTGATGCCGCGCGTCCTTGCGGCATGCGGGGAACGCTTTCCGCACGTGGCGCTCGGCTTGCGCGACGACGTGCAGAGCGACGTGCTGCGCAAGGTGAGGTCCGGCGAGGTGGATTTCGGTGTGATCATCGGCCCGTTCGCCGCGGAGGATCTGTCGAGCGAATCGCTGATGACGGATTCGTTCTGCCTTGTGTCGCGTGACGACCATCCGCTCGCGCGCCACAAGGAGGTCGGCTGGGCGGAACTCGAAGGCGAGCGGCTCGTGATGCTCGACTACGCGTCGGGCAGCCGGCCGATCATCGACGCCGTCATGCACGAACACGGCGTGAGCGCCACGGTGGTGCAGGAGCTCGGCCATTCGGCGACGGTGTTCGGCCTCGTCGAAGCCGGCATCGGTGTGAGCGTGCTGCCGTGGCTTGCCTTGCCGCTGCCCGCCGGCGCCGCGCTGGCCGCGCGTGCGCTGGTGCCGCGAGCCGAGCGCACGGTGGAACTGGTGCGGCGGCGCGACCGCTCGCTGTCGCCGGCGGCTCAGGCGGTGTGGGATCTGATCCGCGAACTGCCGGCGCGGGCGGAAGACCTGCTGTGAGCCGCTCTGAGCCGATCAATGGCCGCCCGGCGCGCCTTTCCCGTGCGCGGCTCGACGTTGCATGGTCGGACGCTGGGCTAAACTGCCGCCTGCACGCCCTGGCGATCTGTGCCGTTTTGCAGCGCGCTTGCCGACGTTAGCTTTAGATTTCAGCCTTTTACTCACCTGGAAGCCTCGATGAGCGAACCGGAACTCTCCGTGCCCTCTATCCCCCATGCGCGCGACGCAGTGCGCACGCTGCGTGCGTCGCAGATTCGCGAAGTGGCCAATGCCGGCTTCGGCGTGGCCGACGTGCTGCCGTTCTGGTTCGGCGAATCCGACCGCGTGACGCCGGCCTTCATCCGCGACGCGGCGAGCGCCGCGCTGCAGGCCGGCGCGACCTTCTACACGCACAACCTGGGCATCGCGCCGTTGCGTGAGGCGCTCGCCGATTACGTGAGCGGCCTGCACGGCGACACTTCGCCGGACCATATCGCGGTGACGAGCGCGGGGGTCAACGCGCTGATGCTCGCCGCGCAACTGGTCGTGGGAGCGGGCGACCGCGTGGTGGCCGTCACGCCGCTGTGGCCGAATCTCGTCGAAATTCCGAAGATTCTCGGTGCGCATGTGGAAACCGTCTCGCTCGACTATGGCGAGCACGGTTGGCAGCTCGACGTCGAGCGCTTGCTGGCCGCGCTCACCCCGGACACGAAGATGCTGTTCGTCAATTCGCCGAATAATCCGACCGGCTGGGTCATGACGCGCGAGCAGCAGCGTGCCGTGCTCGCGCATTGCCGGCGGCACGGCATCTGGATCGTCGCCGACGAAGTCTACGAGCGCCTCTATTACCCCGAGGCTGCGCCCGACAGTCATGGCACGGCGCCGTCGTTTCTCGATCTCGCCTCGCGCGACGAGCGGGTGATCTGCGTGAACTCGTTTTCCAAGGCGTGGCTGATGACGGGCTGGCGCCTCGGCTGGATCGTCGCGCCGAAGAGCCTGATGGACGACCTCGGCAAGCTCGTCGAGTACAACACTTCATGCGCGCCGGCCTTCGTGCAGCAGGCGGGCATCGCCGCCGTCCAGCAGGGCGAGCGCTTCACGCAGGAGCTGGTGCGCGACCTGAAGGCGTCACGCGATCATCTGGTGCGGGCGTTGTCCGCCGTGCCGGGCGTCGACGTGAAGGCGCCGCAAGGCGCGATGTATCTGTTCTTTTCGATGACGGGCGCCTCCCGCAGCCTCGAACTGTGCAAGGCAATGGTGCGCCAAGTGGGTCTCGGCATCGCGCCCGGCAGCGCGTTCGGCCCCGAGGGCGAGGGGTTCTTGCGTTGGTGCTATGCATGCGACATCGCGCGGCTCGACGTCGGCGTGGAGCGCCTGAAGCGTTTTCTGGCGTTGCATGGGACACGCTAGTCGGGCCCGGCCAAGGCGCGCGGGAACCTCGCGCGCGGGCGCGCGTCCGACAGATGCGCGGGCGTCCTCGGGGCGCGCGCCGGCTTAAGCATTGCGCGCCCATGCGCCGGGCATGTTGTCCGGCGGTTCGCTTTACGCACCGGATGTTTTTGCGTAATATGGCGCTCAGTCACGCGATTCCTGTCCGGAATATCGCTGCTCCGTCCGGCTGGGTTTGGCTCGATAGTCTGTTTCGCCTCCCC
>Ga0209674_100210_pt1 | contig 58337 bp, 53 predicted proteins | sample AraplaCvi_mMS_r2_FD_184279 | JGI IMG/M metagenome (GOLD analysis project Ga0209674, IMG submission 184279) | Arabidopsis root microbial communities from North Carolina, USA - plate scrape CL_Cvi_mMS_r2 (SPAdes) (version 2) | ecosystem: Host-associated > Plants > Roots > Endosphere | place: USA... | reverse complement strand
GGTCACGCCATTCGAGATCATGGTGTCCAAGGTGTGGTCGATGGGGCTGGTGGTGGTGCTGGCCGCGCTTGTTGCACTGGTGTGCGTGGTGCAGGGCGCGCTGCATGTACCGATCGAAGGCTCGATCCTGCTGTTCATGCTGGTGGCTACGCTGCATCTGTTTGCCACGACCTCCATGGGGATCTTTCTTGCGACGGTGGCGCGGTCCATGCCGCAGTTCGGCATGCTGTTGGTCCTGGTGCTGCTGCCACTGCAGTTGCTCTCGGGCGGCACCACCCCGCGCGAAAGCATGCCCAGCGTGGTGCAGGACATCATGCTGGCCGCGCCGACCACACATTTTGTATCGGCGTCGCAAGCCATTCTTTATCGCGGTGCGGGGCTCGAGGTCGTGTGGCCGCAATGTCTGGCCATCTGCGTAATCGGCACCGTGCTGTTTGTCGCATCATTGACGCGCTTTCGCCAAACCATCAGCCAGATGGCATAAGGAGCCAACATGGATACACCCGCCAACGTGCCTCTCGCGCTCCAAAAGGCGCAGATCGCATTCGGGCTGCAGACGTTGGGTCTGCTCAAGACAACACGGCAGCACTGGTATGCACTGGGCGCCGAGCTGCTGGCACAGGACGTTGCCCGCACCGAGTCTGCGCTGGCCGATCTGCAAAGCGTCGAGGACTGGAACGCGTTTGCAGCACTGCTGCCCAACGCATTTTGGCAGGCCAGCCAGCGCACCATGGATGTGCTGCAAGGCGTGCTGCAGACGGCCATCTCGAACCAGTCGAGCTTGGTGGCGGATTACCAGCGCGTCATGCTGGAATGGCAACAGGCTTCCGTACGCGCGTTGAGCACGACCGGCAACGCCATGCCGGTCCATACAGCGCTGCAGGGCATGCTATCGGCTTGGGGCGTGCCGGGCGATGCATGGCTCCGCTCTGCAACCGAGCGCTCAAATCCTGTCCGTACGCCCGGCAAGGGCAACGGTCAGCTTCACAAAGCTTCCTGACGAACACACATGGGCCCCGATCATCTGCCTGTACCGCCGGCGTTGCTGCCGGCCGGCGATCTGAGTGTGGTGCGCAATCGCACCTTTGACGAAATTGCCATTGGCGACACGGCTGCCATTCTGCGCACGCTCACTGCCGAGGATATCCAGCTCTTCGCCGTGCTGTCGGGAGACGTCAACCCGCAGCACCTGGACCCTGAGTTTGCGGCGGCCACACGCTTTCATGGCGTGATTGCTCACGGCATGCTGGGCGGTGCGCTCATCTCCGCATTGCTCGGGACCCGCTTGCCGGGGCCGGGAACGATTTACCTTGGGCAGACGCTGCAGTTTCTCGCGCCGGTGCGCGTTGGCGACACCTTGACCATCCGCGTGACGGTGGTCAGCAAGGAGGCGGAAAGAAAGCGGATCAAGCTGGCATGCAGTTGCACAAACGACAGCGGCACGGTGGCCATCACGGGCGAGGCCGAGGTCATCGCGCCCACCGAGCGGATCGAGCGTCCGCGTACCACGCTGCCGGATGTGCGTATCACCACCGGCAGTGATGGCATCCATCGGCTGCTCGACCATGTGCGGCCTCTTGGTGCGATCCGGATGGCCGTTGTCCACCCGTGCGATGCGCTGAGCCTGTCTGCCGTGCTGGACGCGCGCGCCGAAGGCCTGATCGTGCCTTGCCTTGTCGCGCCGAAGGCCAAGCTGATGCGCGTAGCCGCCGAAGCCGGCCTTGACCTCAGTGGCATCGAGATCGAGGACGTGCCGCACAGCAGTGCCGCTGCAACCCGCGCAGTGGAGCTTGTGACGCAGGGCAGGGCAGAGGCGCTGATGAAAGGCAGCCTGCATACCGACGAGTTGATGGCGGCGGTGGTGCGCGAGGAGGCCGGGCTACGCACTAAACGTCGGATCAGCCATTGCTTCCTGATGCAGTCGCCCGCGTATCCGCGCCCGTTTATCGTGACGGATGCCGCCATCAATATCGCGCCGACCCTGGATCAAAAGGCTGACATCGTCCGCAACGCCATCGACCTGGCCCATGCAATCGGCGTTCAACGGCCTCGGGTAGCGATCCTTGCTGCGGTCGAGACGGTGAACCCGCGCATGCCTGCCACGCTCGATGCGGCCGCGCTATGCAAGATGGCGGACCGCGGCCAGATTGAGGGCGGAGTGCTGGACGGGCCACTGGCTTTCGACAATGCGGTGTCTGCCGCTGCCGCACGCATCAAAGGCATTGTTTCGGAAGTGGCAGGGCAGGCCGATGTGCTGGTGGTGCCCGATCTGGAAAGCGGCAACATGCTCGCCAAACAGTTGGAATACCTGGGAGGCGCAGCCAGCGCGGGCATTGTGCTCGGCGCCCGCGTGCCCATTGTTTTGACCAGCCGCGCCGACTCGCGCGAATCGCGCATCGCGTCGTGCGCCCTTGCCACGTTGCTGGCCCACCGCTACCGCAATCTACCGCCATGACCGATTGCATCGTCGTACTGAACTGCGGCTCGTCGAGCATCAAGTTTGCAATGTTCGATGCCACCTTGCGCCCATTGCCGCGTGTGCCCATGTGGAGCGGGAAAGTGGAGGGGATTGGCACTGATCACCCCACGGCGACGGAGGCTGGCACGCCGACACAGGCGCTAGCGCTAGACAGCGCGCAGCCGTATCACGCCGCGCTCATGCACATTCGCCGGCGTGTCGAACACAGGCTGGACGGCCGCCGCCTGATGGCCGTGGCGCATCGGGTGGTGCATGGCGGCTCCAAATATTTCGTGCCGGTACACGTGAACGCCGATGTGCTGTCCGATCTGCGCAGCTACATTCCTCTGGCGCCGCTGCATCAGCCGTTTGCGTTGGAGGCCATCGAGGCGCTGCTGTCGGACTTGCCCGATGTGCCGCAAGTCGCGTGCTTCGATACCGCGTTCCACCGCACGCTGCCGCAGGTAGAGACGATGCTGCCGCTGCCGTACACGGCATGGGAGCGCGGTCTGCGTCGTTATGGCTTTCATGGGTTGTCGTACGAATACATGTCGATCGCTTTGCTGGAACGGCATGGCGACATCGCACTCGGGCGAACCATCGTCGCGCACCTGGGCAGTGGCGCCAGCCTGTGTGCAATGCACGGGCTGAAGAGCGCGGCCACAACGATGGGGTTCTCCGCCCTCGATGGCCTGATGATGGGGACGCGATGTGGCGCGCTTGATCCGGGTGCAGTGCTCTACATGATGGAAACGGAGCATCTTTCCCCCACGCAGGTTGGGCACGTGCTGTATCACGAATCGGGCCTGCTGGGGGTGTCAGGGCTGTCTTCCGACCCGCGCGACCTGATTGCGCACGAGGGTGACACCCCGCGCGCGCAAGCGGCGCTCGCGCTCTACGTGCGCCGGATCGTCCGCGAGATCGGCGCCCTGGTGGCCGTACTCGGCGGCCTGGATTTTCTGGTCTTCACTGCGGGTATTGGCGAGCACAACGCCGTACTGCGCGAGCGCATTGTGGGCGGACTTGGTTTCTTGGGCGCCAACCTTGATGACGAGGCCAACCAAGCGCACGCAGCAGTCATTTCCAGTTCAGCGAGCCGGATCCGCGTGGCAGTAGAGCCTACAAATGAGGAGTGGGTGGCAGCACGGCATGCCGTCAAACTGTGCTCATAAGGTTTTTTGGGGAAATCGCCGAGTTCCAGGGCCCGCCGTCGTGTCGCTAGGATGCATCTATATTATTTTACATAACACAAAGTGTTAGGGGCCGACGAATGGCTCAACGGCGCGGCTTCGGCGGGTGAGGGTGTCACAAAATTTGTGACACCGAGGCCGAGCGAAACGAGGAGGGCGACCAGGCCGCTATGCGCCATCCTCGGTGAAAAAACTTCCCATAGAGACCGCTGGCCAGCACGCTCAGCTCGGTCCATATCTGCGGCCATGATGATCGGCATGGGGTTGTCCATGTCGAGCAGTTGCGCGACCCGCAAACACACCTCGTTGTCCATGCTGCGACGGCCCGTTCGGTAGTGGCTGATCGCGCTGTGTACCAGGCCGAGTTCTTCCGCCAGCGCACGGTCGTTTTTCAGTCCGTGGCGCTTGATCGCCTCATCTAAATATTTTTCAACTCTCATCTAAGCACCTCTTTGCTTGACGATGTTACGCCCGTGACTTATGTTACGCCCGTATCCGATGTTACGGATGTGACAACGTTACGGGCGTAACCGTCACGCGAATATAACCGGTTTACCCCTTTGGGAGTAGGCCGGATCAGAGGGAGTAGGGCGATGGCGACAGCGAGGGTGTACGTCAAGGGTGGCCGGTCATTCGAGCCGCTGCGCGTTGAGGCCGTGCGAGCTGAGCGAGGCGCCCCTCCTGTCTGGTTGTCTGAGGTCCGCGCTCGCGAGACCGTTTCCCACGTCCAGCTGCTCAGCCTGGCTGAGCGCATCCACAAAGCCGAGCGTGAGCTTGCGCGTCTTGCTTGCCTTGATCACGTCGAGGTTTCCATCGAGTTCAAGTCGTTTGACGACTTCGCTGTCGCCTTTGAGGCGAAGCGCGCCGAGCTGCGTGCGTTGTACGTGGAGAGCTGCCGCTGATGCGCGTCCGTCCGTCTGTCGCCCCTTCCGTTCTGCTTGACCCGACCAGCACGGCTCATGCCGTGTATGGCACGTCCCACGCGGACGCCCGCGCCGAAGGCGCTGGCGCCGCGTCGCCCGGAGCGCAGCGAGGACGCGCGGCGCGCAGCGCCGCTTCCCCGGGTCCGGTAAAACCCGGGGAAAGTGTCGAACGCAAGGCAGGAGCCATCGTGGACTGGTTCAAGTTCACGTTCCTGCCAGACGGCAGCATCAGCGATGCCCTGGAGCAGTTGCGGAGGTACTTTCACCTGGTCTTTTCCGTCCCGGTGACGATGAAGCCTGCTGGCAAGGGTTTCCGGCGTTACGAGTTCAGCTATGACCTGCTGGCGTACATCAATGGCGAGACGATGAAGCTCGGCATTGTGGCCTGCGGTGGTGAGCACGTAGGCGGCACGATCTTGGTGGACTGGCCCGGGCAGGGCTGCACAGCCATTGGCGACTGGTCAGCCGTGTACGCGATGGTGCAGGACCTGGATGCACGCATCACGCGCTGCGATCTGGCGATGGACTTTTGCCAGGGCGAGGTCAGCATTGCCCAGATGGAGGAGCTGTATTACGCCGGTGATTTCAATGCTGGTGGCCGCATTCCGACGTATCGAAAGATTGAGAGCGGTGTTGCTGGCAGCAAGGGTTGCCGGGGTACGACGTTCGAAGTCGGCCGCCGTGCTAACGGCAAGATGCTGCGGGCCTATGAGAAGGGCCGTCAGCTTGGCAAGCAGGACAGTGAGTGGGTGCGGCTCGAAATCGAGTTTGGCGCCAAGGATCGCGTGATCCCTCACGAAATCATCATCAAGCGCGACCAGTACTTCGCTGGTGCGTACAAGGCTCTCGAAGCCTTCATGGCTGCGGACCCGCAGCGCGTTCCGACGGATCAGGTCAAGGCCCTGGAGCTGCAGGACGAGACGATTCGCGAACGGAAGCTCAAGCACATTCAAACGCAGTTCGGCCCCACGGTCGATTACGAGCTGCGTTGTACCGATGAAGACATCGCCGCACTGGTCGTTGCGATCCGCCGTCAGGGCGTACCGGCGCAGCTGCACAAATCTGCTTTAGCGAGGCACGTGAACGGTGCGCACGACCCTGCGCCGATACCTGAGGAGTAAGCAATGGAAATGATCGCTCGCGTCACGATTCGTGGCGCCAAGAAGTGGGTTGGCAACCTCGATGGCAAGCAGTTGGACACCGGCACCATCTTCACGGATGTCGAGCTGCGTGGTGAGGATTCGTGGGGCGTGTGCACGCAGGCGCTGAAGTGCGAAAGCTCGAAGGTTGTCGAGTCGATCCGCCACAACCCGTTCCCGTTCATCGCTGAGATTTCGATGATCGAGACCAGCAACGGTAAGGACAAGGGTGACATGAAGGTGGTCACCAGCATTAAGCCGTTGCAGCGTGTGGCTGAAGGCGACGGTAAGAAGGGCGCGTGATGTTGCTCCGCTTCCTCGCCTTCTTTTCGGTGCGTGCGGCGCGTCGTTTGGACCGGCATCGCTTTGCACGCAAGTACGTGGTCGCGTTGACCACTAAGCGTGCAGCTGAGCGGTTTGAACGCACCCGGCGGCATTTCTACAAGGTCTGGTGAGGGAGCGGGACATGATCAGCATCGATTTTTCCGGGATGGTGAGCGCGCTGGATGCGTCGACTGTGGTCGGCGTTCTGGTGTCGCTTGGCGTGGTTTGGGTGATGGTCGATTTCGTGATCTGGGCCGTCTACCAGGTTGGTGACTTTTTCGACGATGTGTCGGTGTTCCGCAGCGGTTCGATTGAGGATTTTGCGGACCGGTTCAATGGGCATGAAGGTCGCATGCGTGCGGCGAGTCGTGTGTCTGCCTTCATCGACCGTCGTCGGGGCTGATCGTGGCCCAGTGTGTTGTTTGGTCAAACGGTGCGTTGGTCGCGACGACTGATGCACCGGACAGTTGTAGCGGCTTCTTGCTGTTGCAGCCAAGTGAGTACTCGAACGTGATGGCTTTGTCCGGCGCGTTCACGTACCCCAGCGTGGATGATTTTGCTGCCGCATTTCAGGCTGGGTTCTGTCTACCGGCGTATCTCTTTTTGATCGCTGTGGTGGTCGCAAAGGCGGCGTCTTTTTTCGATAGGGGTTGAAATCATGAGCAAGAAAAACTTCGTTCTGACCGCCGTTGCAGCACTCGGCGCTGTTGTGGGTTCGACGGCTGCCAACGCAGCTGCGCTGGCGCCGGACCTTTCGTCCATGAGCAGCTCGGTGGATACGTCCACTGTGGTGACCGCGATCATCGCTTTCGGCGTGATTTACATGGGCCCGGGGTTCGCCAAGTGGGCCGTCAAGAAGGTCGGCAGCTTCTTCGGCTGATCGCAGGCGCAGTTGGACGGCCCGCATGCTCCGGCAGCGGGCCTTTTTTCGTTAACGGAGGTCACATGCTATGGCTGCTGTTTTGGGGTGGAGTGGGGGCGCTTTGCGCGGCTGCGTTGATCGCTGGTTTCGTGGTGGGTTCGCGCTGATCCTTGGGTTGTTGATCGGGTCTAGCAACGTATTTGCGCAGGCCGGTGGATGTTCTATGCCCGGCCAGGTGTGCATTTCTGGAAGCGGTTCGGGTATTGGTGTCGATGTGTCTGCACGACAAAGCGGCAACGGTGTCCCGCAAACGCCCTCCAGCAATGTCATGAACGTGCTGATACCGATCACTATCGGTGTGGCTGCTGTTGGTGCTGCTGCTGTTGCGATCCCTGCTGTGGGTACTGCTGCTGTGGCGGGTGATGTGATGGCCTCGGTTGGCATGACTGCAATTCGTGGCGGGATCATTGGCGGTGTTGCGCTGGCCACGTTGATGAATCGCATGGGTGGCGACGTGTCGCTTGACGCTAATGGCAAAGTGGTTTCGTCTGCAACGTCGCCTAACGCTGGCGATGTTGGCTTTAATGGTCATCTGTGGGCGGTTGGTGAGGCGAACAACGGCTGGTCGTACTGGAACAGCGCCAGTGCGGCCTGTCAGCATATAGCGGATGAAAATAATCCCAATAGTGGTGGTTTTTACTATTCCTACTCTGGCGTGCAGATGTATGCGAGTGGGAATGCCCAGTGCTCTTTTAGCGTTAGCGATCACCGTGGCTGGACCGGTAGCGATGGCACGGGCGTCGGCTACGTCGGTTCTTGCGTGAGCGGGTATGTGGCGTCCGGTGGCGATTGTGTGCCAGACCCGTCTGCGCCTCGGCAACTAGCGACCGATGCGCAGATTCAAAATGCCATTAAAGCGCATCCTGATACGTGGCCGTCGATCTACAACGACATGAACTGTGGCCCGACGTTGGCGCTGACGAACGGTTCCACTTCTGACCCGTGTTATGGCTTGTATAGCGATTCGCGTACGGGCTTCGGCGTGTCGTTCTCTACTGGTGGGTCTTCTTGGACTAACAACGGCTGTGCGGTTAGTAGCGCGACGTGTCCCTCGGCCACGGTGACCACTGGGCCGACAACGGACAGTCAGACGAAGACTAACGCCGATGGCAGCAAGACCACGACGAATACCACGACGACAAAGACCACAACGGTGAGCGGTACGAACGATCGCACTAACCCTGTGTCATCGCAGACCACGACAACAACAACGACGTCGACCACGGTCACCAATCCGGATGGCAGTACGACCACGACCAACGAGACGGTGACTGATCAGGCTCCGCCGCAGACCGGCACCAACGCCAATCAGCAACAGAAAGATCAGACACAGCCGACAACTGCGACGTTTCAAAGTCCCGAGCTGAAGCTCTATACGCCGAAAGACAAGACGTTCGCCCAGGTGTTTCAAGGCTTCGTTTCGCGCGTACAGGGAATGCCCTGGTATTCGAGCATCACGGGGTTTTTCAACGTGACCATAGGCGGCGGTAGCTGCCCGCATTGGGCGGTGCCTGCAAGTCGCTGGAACGGGCCGTTGGACCTGACGCCGTATCTGTGTGGTGGGTCGATGCCTGGTCTATTTGCGATGGCTGGTGCCATCGTGTTGGCTGTGGCTGCGTGGGCCGCGGTCAAGATTGCGTTCCTGTGAGGTGAGCCATGTTTGATGCAGTCATCAACGCGTTGACCGCGCTTGGCCAGTGGCTCAATGCGGCGTTTGTCGCGATCTTTGTTGCTCTTTGGCAGATCACGTTGGATCTGTTCATCGAGGCGATGGATCTGTTGTTGCAGGGTGTCACTTCGGTGCTTGGGATGTTGCCTGCTCCGTCGTTTCTTGCCGGCGTGAGCTTGCAGACTTTGTTTGGGTCTCTGACTGGCGACGTGCTCTATTTCTTCGGTGTTTTCAATATTGGGCAAGGCATTGGCCTGCTCGGTTCGGCTTTCGCGTTTCGGCTGCTCCGCAAGGTCGTGACGCTTTTCCAATGGTGATGACATGTTGATCGTTCATGAGGGTCTGCCTGGTGCAGGCAAGACGTGGGAAGCCGTGGTGAAGCGGCTGATTCCGGCGTTGCAGAAGGGTCGTAAGGTGTTCGCGCGGATCAATGGGTTGGACCACGCGAAGATTGCCGAGGTCGCTGGGTTGGAGGTTGCCCAGGTCAATGAGCTTTTGCACGAGATTCCGGAAGCGGAGGTGCTTCGTTGGAACGAGCTGGTGGATAACGATAGCCTGGTCATTCTCGATGAGGCACAGAACTTCTGGCCGCATGGCAACTCGCGCGCCATGGGGCAGAACCAGATTAAGGCAATTGCAGAGCATCGGCATCGTGGCTTGGATGTTGTGCTGATGTGTCAGGTGTTGCAGGGCGCTGGTGGCGTGCATCCGGTCTGGGTCAATCGCGTTGACCAGAAGATCGTCTTCGAGAAAATGAACGCTCGCGGCAATGACAAGAAGTACAAGTGGACCGCCTACAAGGGTCAGCACAACGGCACGAAGATCAAGTTCACCGAGATCAACAAGGGCAGCGAGGTCTATGACCCGAAGTACTTTGGTTGCTACAAGAGCCATCAGGACGACACGAGCAATACCGAGACGTACAAGGATGCGCGCACCAATGTGTGGAATAACCCGGTGCTGCGTAAGTTCGCGCCTGCCATGGTCATCTGTGCGTGCGTGGCTGTCTGGTACTTGTGGCATGCGTTCAAGGGCGGCGGCCTGGAGAAAAGCCTCGGTGGCCACAAGGTCGAAAAAACCGTTGCGGTAACGAGTACTCCGCCGGTGGGTACTTCGGCCTCGGCTGTCCAGGTTGCAGCAGCTCAGCCGCAACCAGCTGCTGCCAAGAGCGCCCCTGTGAGTGAGGCGCAGAAGCAGGATGCGATGGCGGATGACTATGTTGCGACGATCTCGCAGAAATGGCGTCCAAGGCTTTCTGGCCTGGTGTGGGGCGCGAAGGGCGCGCGCCTGGTGGTGGAGTGGTACGACGAAAGTTTTCGCTTGAAGGAGCGGTTTAGCGCGGCCCAGCTGGAGGAGTTCGGGTGGGGTGTCGCCAGGTCGGCTTATGGTGAGCACATCATCCTGAGCAAGGGTGGGGTGCACATTGCTGTTACGAGCTGGCCGATGGAGTCCTTTGGCAAGGTCAGCGAGGCCGATAGCAGGGCGATTGCGAGCCAGTCGAGTGGCGGGGCACCAGGCTTTGGTCCGTCTGATTGGCGGCGCGATGAGGGTGTTTCTGGTGGCGGTGGATCTGTGGTCAGTAGGGACAGTGGATCTGATTGGCCTGGCTATGGTGCCGATGGCCTGGTCAAACATGCCAAGCCTGTGCGGTCGATTCTCACGTCCGGCTGATTATTTTTCGTTACCAAGAAAAGTGTAACAGTAATTGAATATCCGTTACTAGTAACGTAAAATATGTTCATCAGATCAAGGGGGCGTTATGCGTTGGGTCTATGACGTGTTCGTAGGGGAAGGGAAGGCCCAGCGCCATTTCCAAGTCAACGCCAAGGATGAGCGCGAGGCGCTGGAGCGTTGTGAGCATGCGTTGCGCGGTGTTGATCTTGTTCGCACCCCTGTTGTGTTCCAGCGCGGTGCTTTGGCTCCGCGGCAGACTTGGTGAGGCGAATATGCGTGACGTGACGGATAACGTAACTGGTGAACTGCCTGGTGTAGAGCAGAAGCGTGGTCGCGGTCGTCCGCGCAAGGCTCACGCTTTGACCAATGCAGAGCGCCAGGCTGCGTTTCGAGCTCGACGCAAGAAGGAGCAGGGTGGTTCCGATCGGAGCGTTACGGTAACGAAAAAGCCCGCTGACGTTGATGCGTACGACGAATGTAGGCTGGAGGTGGAGGAGCTGCGTGAGCGCGTTGATGAGCTGCTCTTTGAACTTCGCGAGGCGACGGCACAGCACAATGAGATGGTCGAGCAACTAGCGTCGGCTCGCAGGACTATAGATAGCTACAAGCACGAGCTGCTGAAGGCTTACGGGAAGTTCGGTGGCGATGAGGTGGTCGCTAAATCTGTTACGCGTAAGCGTGTAACGAAAAAGCCCGCAGATCAAAAGGTCGTGACCAAGGTTTGCACTCTGGAAGAGTGGCCGTTTCCAGTAGATCCAAAGCGCCCTTGATTAGGGTGTCTAGCGTTGGGAGTGTCCGCGCCTATGACCAGGCGGTAGAGGTGGGGCGCGGACAGGATCTCTGGCCGTTGTCGCACGGCTAGTGCGGCTGGCGGGACCGAGCAGCGGGTACGACCAATGCGCCGGGACATTTATCCGCCAAGGTATAAACACCCCCTCTCTTGCAAGCCCGTTTTTCTCCTGCAGGAAAAATCACCTGCAAAGCCAGTCCTGACGCGGGCCTTCAAAAAACACTGCGCGGATCTCCAGCTGGGATTTTCAGCAGTGGTTGCGATACAGGGCGTCCGTTGCAGCGTGCAAACGCTGATTCCAGAAGTTCATCCATTGAGCATCACCCCCGCGGCGCAGGTTCGCTACAGCGGCTTCTTTTTCATTCCGCCAGGCCGCGCATGTTGATGCAGCTGCGTTGGCTTGTGCTACCTGCACCTGGGTGGCTTGCTGGTCTTGAGCTGCCCATTCACCCCGTTGTCGCGCAATTCTGGCGTCTGCCTGGCGCGCCAGCTCGGCCGTCCAGGGATCGATCGTGCCGACCTGTTTGGGAGGCTCTGGTGCCGGCGCTGGGGCAGGTTGATATTCAGGCTCAACTGCTACGACAGGGGCGGGCTTAGGTGGCTCTGGCGGTTTCGCTTTTGGCCTGGTCTGGACTGCCGGGGTAGGCTGTTGCTGAGCCATAGGCACGCCCATCGGGTTCGTGTCTTCGTGGTTGCCTGGGTAGTACTTCGCGACGTACCAGCCGCCGGCCAGGCAGATAACAATCGTCCAGAGGTTGATGTTGCGCATCGCGCACCCCGTTGCTAGTGTTGCAGAAAGATAACACGCAGGGGCGAAGTGTCTGACGATGAAAAACGGGCTCTGGCGCGCGAGATCCGGAACCTCTATTGGCACATTCGGCATCTCCGCCGCGGGCTTCAAGATGCGCCGCGTAGGCGGTACTACAGGAAGATCGCTACAAAGAAAAAACGCCTGCTTGATGCAGGCGTTTCCAAGAGGGAGGTGCTCGATCTGTTGATGTGTTGCCGGTCACGCGGGTGCCGGTTCCGCGCGTGCCTGGATTGCACGCAGCGCCTGCTGTAGACGCGCCCACATGCGTCGGCGAGATTTTACATAACACAAATTATGCGATGGCAGGGTATGTTTGCAGGTGTTGCGTCGTTTCAGGAGTGCAGACACCGCTCCAACGCAAACATGGGCCGAAATTCGCCACTTTCCTACGGAACGCTACCTCTTAATGGCAAATTTGCCCATTTCGGCCATTTGGTACCAGCGTTGCGTTGGCGAATTTTGCTGATTGCATTAGATCCCACGATTCCGTTAAGTGGGCTTGCATGCATTGGTCCCACGCCACTGTAGCCATTACCGGCCTGTCTTCCGTGGCACCCTCGGCAAGGAAGCTGGGGCAAGCGTTGCGGTCACGACAAAAGTGACGTATACAGCTCTTTTCTGCCCCGGAAACTGCCTTTGTGGTCTTGGTCTAGCCGCACAAATGTTGGAGATACGCGTAGCGCGGAAGGCTACGTCCCGATCAGCACGTCATGTGTGCGCCGTTACCCCATTGCGGCGTCGTGCGGTCCCGCCGAAATAAAACCTTCTCCGGGCTTGCGCCAACGCTTTCGAACCAGTGATTCGAATTCGACCTGGTTCGCGAGTGCCAGCTTATCAGCATGATCAGTGACGATGATTTGTGGACGGATTCCAGTCTCTTTGAACGTGTCTTCACAGTACCAAACAAGCTGGTCGAACATGTTTGTCACTGCGCGCAGATCCTCGTCCACTTTATGCGCCGAGGTACGGGTGGGATCCTGGATCGCATTGAATTCGGCGCCGTTGTCCAGCAAGGCGGGAAAGTACACTTGACTCGGCTGATCTAGAAAAAGGATCGGCGGTATCGCACACTTGTCTCCGAGCTCGCAAAAATAGCGATGTAGCGCGAGGAACAGCGCAAGATGGCAGGATAGCCAGTTGGCCCCGCTGCCCATTGATCGCAGGAAGACCTTCTTATCCTTTGCGGGTTCGTGCCACAGATCAAACGTCTCCACCGAGAACCGCAAGCGAATAGGCTTATAAGAGTCCTCGAAGTCGAATCGCGTGCCGAGATCATCTAGAATCTTCGCGATGCGTTCTTCGGCCTGAGCAAGCTTTGTTTGAACGTCGAATCTGCGCTTCAGGTCTGCCTGAAGCTTGGCGATGCTTATGCGGAGTTGAGCCAAGTCACTCTCGTCCTTTCGGCTCACCGCCCTGGCAAGTGCGAGTAGTGCCTCTTCTAGACGCCCTTTCGCCGCAACTGCCATCTCATACTGGCTCTTCAGCTTGCCCATCTTGGCAAGTTCCGCGTTCAACCTCTTGAGCTCGCCTTCCTGCTCCGCAGCCAGATTCTGGACGGGAAGCATATCTTTCTTCACCTTAGCACGTGCCTCCTCAAATGACGCCAGCCGCGAGTTGGATCGGAGCAACTCGGTGTTTAGCCACTCAATCGCCGAGCTTAAGGCGTTCGCACTGTGCTCGACGGCTTCCGTGGGCGTCGCGCAGAATGGGCAAGCACTTGTGTGCAAATCCGCTTTTACCGGAAGAGGAATATCCTGTTTGCGCTTGTCATACTGAATCGCGAAGGCAATGGACGACTCGATTCCATGCAGATTTGTTGCGTGCTCCCGTAGCAATGCAACGGTTTTGCTGTACTCCATTTCCAGTTCACGCCGTCGTCGCACGTGCCCCGCTGTATCTGCCGACAGTGCGACGGACATAGCCTCGATCCTGTCTCTCGCAGCCGCTGGGTTCGCGTACATCGTAGCCAAATCCACTGGAGGCGATAATCCAGACAATGCTTCGTACTCGGACCTTGCGAGGGCGACTTTCCGTTTGGCCTCGTCAATCTGCGCTTCGCGCTTTGGCGCCATGCGCTTCAACGATCGCTCTTCTTGCTCCAGTTCGTTGAGCTTTTGCTTTAACAGGAAGTACTCCTGCTTGGCGAAACCCAGAAACACCTTCAAGTGGTCGATCGCCTGCTCGCGCTTTTCGCGCTCGTCGAAGCGATAGAAGACCGCGTGCTTGTTGGCGACCAGATTCTGGTGTTGCAGCATGAAAGACGTAAAGCTTCTTGCTGACGGGGTTGCCAATCGGGCCTTATTAAAACGTGCCTCGCGAGCCGACAGATCTTCATCAACGTCGGTCACCACGACGCCAAAACTTCGTATCAAGTTCTTCTTGAAGAGATCTGTTGAATAGAAGAACTTCTCGTCGAAGTAAGCGCTATTCAATGTGCGGGCCTCTTTGACTCGCTCAGTCTCAAGCTCCTCCTTGAAAAATGCCGTCCCTGTGTCCGGACGACGAGCCAGAACGATGGCCGTATCATTGAGCATCAGCACGGTGAAGTACAGAATCGCATGGTCAGTAATCACGCCGACCGGTACCGTAAACGCGGAGCTTCCAAAACAATAGTCAAAAATCTCGATCAGTGCGCTCTTGCCAGTAGACGAACGCCCAGTGATGACGTTGACGCCAGTCGAGAAGGTCACTGCGTGTACGGCGTCGTTTTTATCAACGACGCCGATGTGAAGGATGTGGGCTTTCATAGAGACATAACACCAAGCATGCGAAAGATCGTCGGTACGTCATAGGGCGCAAAGATCGTTCCGAGTTTTCTTGAGGCGGAAAGAGCTTCGCGCGGGGCCAACGGTTCGTCGACAACTTCACCACAGACCTCGAGCGACAAGTCTGTCGTTATCGAGAGGCGACCACAGTTCAGGAGATGCTGGAGGGTAACGTTGGTGATGGCACGATAGGTATCGATCCGGCCCTGCAATCCATACAGACGTTCGGTCTTCGCCGCAAACGTCGGGAGACGCGTCCTGCCACGATCTTTGTGCAACACGTTCCTCGACTGTTCCGGCAAGACCAGGGGCAAGACAAGGTAAGCCAGCAAAACACCATTCTTTTGTGGCCCCATCGCCCCATAGAATTCGGTGAAAAGCTCGGAAAACAGGAAGGGGTTGTTGTGCAGTATGAAGAGATTTTCGACTACGTCGATCTTCTTTTTTTGAGCTTCCATTGCAATTGGCTGTTATTCATCTCAACGTGCAGCAGTCCATTGCGGAACCAGGTCGGCGAGTCGTCGTAACCTGGAAACTTCGGTGCCCCAGCGCCGTGGACGTCATCATAGAAATCCTGTGACGCACGTATTTCATCGGCGCAGTTCCGCGCGGCCTTCCGGTAGGTCGCGTTAAAGACATCGAGGACATCGCTGTGATAGCCCTTCCACCGAGATGGCTCAATCAGATAGCCCTTGATGTGCGTTTCGATCAGCGTCATCGCATTCTGATAGTGATGGATCGCATCGGGAATGACCTCCTCATAGTCAATGTCCAGGATCTTGCGGACGAACGGGTCCTGGGAGGTGCCCATCGGCACCTCGGATATGCGGCTAGGGTGAGGCTTCTCCGGAAAATATCGAGTCGCCTTTCCGTGAATTTCGTACAACTCCTTCAGCTTCGTATCAAAATCGCGGAAATCGATTTCCCAAGTTGCCCCCTTGGGTTGGTCGGCACGACAGACGAAGCCAAGCAAGGCGTCCATCATCGGACCTTTGTTTTCGGCTGGGACACGGAGCTGCTCGATCTGGATCGATTTGTATAGTTCACTGAGGTCCGGCGCCGATGCTTCGATGTAGATCTTCGGCACAATAAGCTCCAGTAGGTCGCGGCGAATCGGATCGAGGATCCAGTCCTGTAACTCCAGAACCTTGCTACGCTTGGCCTGCTGGTCGGTGCCCTGGGCGACTTCGAACTCATCGGCATGAGCCGCATGGATTTCGCATAGCAGGTCCAGTCGCGCTGCACGCCCCTTTTCGTTCCAGTATCGCAATCGGGCCGTGGTGCCAAAAGCTTGAGTCGTGAAAAGGATGAGCGAGGCGTATCGTTCTTGGGGGAACCGCGCATCCATCCAGTTGTACACCGTATTCCAGAAGTTCTCGCTGCCATCCGTCAGAGGTTTGCTGTGATACCGCTTTACCTCAAACTGCGTGTGCCCTTCGAGCGTGATGTCCCCCAATCGCTCTATGAGAAGCTTCTGGTCGGGCTTTAGCGCGAAGCACTGCGCCACAGCTACGCAGAGCTGATAGACCGTCGCTCTTGTGGATGCGGTCGCGTCCGATCGCGAACCCTTTTTCGTCATGCCCAACACTCCGTGAGCCTATTTCCGCGCCTAGACGCCACCTCGCAGGCGCAGTCGTGGATGATTACATCCTCAAAATGCTCTTTCACTCGAACGTGTGATTATGAAATATATTCCGGTGCATGGCAGTTTCACATAACCCAACTTAAGGAGGGGCTGCTGAAGGCATGCCAATCGACCCACAGGCGCATAACTGCGCCCGTGCAGCGCCAAAATGGACCCTATGCGCCTTCCACCGTTCAGCGGGAGCATTAGCGACCCTTGGAGTAATTGGGCTTGCCCTCGGAGCCATTCGTTAGGCGCCGCTTCGCGTGGTACAAAAGACCGTAGTCCAAGCATCTGCCGGAATGTCAGAAGCTAGATCACGATCAAATTCCCGCCGTCCGCCTTTGCCGGCTCGGACGATATAAGCGCAAGAAGTTCGTCGTCTCCTGCTGTCAGTCCCGACATATCCTTGACGTGCGCCACCAGTTCTTTCAAATCGCGCGGACGGCATCTCGGTCGCCTGGGCAAAGATCCATTTTCAGATTGCATCCAACTGCGCCCCCGCAGCTTGACCGCCTGGCCGTTGGTCTTGATGCGGCCGACTAGCAGCGTTTCCTGATGCGTGCGCTCGAACTCGCGGCCCAGGCCGCGCCCGGCCAAGTAGTCGCGTAGCGCCTGATGACCGGTGCGGGCACATGCACCTCCGGGGCTCGGCTCCCCTTTCCCGCGAACGACAGCGTCCACGTGCCTCGCTAGTCCGCGGCCGGATCCTGTCGCTGCAGATCGCCGATGGTTACCTGCGCCTGCTCCGAGATCCGCTGTCCAGGTGCGTAGTCGAAGCGCAACAGACACTGTATCCGTGCTGTGCGGGCATCGCCGTGTGGCAGGTCCCGGCGATGCTGCTCAGGAACTGCCATTGCGCCTCGGTAAAGCCGCTCAAGGTAGAGGCTGATCCTGCATCAGCGCTTGCCAAACGCATCACCAATTTGCCGAGATCTTTTCACATCGTCGCCGTGCAGATAGATCGACGTCGTCGAGATGGACGCATGCCGCAGGTTGTCTCGCACAGTGGTCAGCTCTGCGCCGCGCTCCAGAGCATGGGTGGCGTGCGTATGCCGCATCCAATGTGGACTGGCCTTTCGGAGCTTCTCAGCCAGCACAGGGTGATCGCCTTCAATCACGTCGGCCGCCGTCAGGAAGAACCGTTTGACCACATTTCACCGGCGGGACACACGCGAGAGGCGTCTGTGGTGAACGGTTGCCCCCCGTGGACTATGGCGTGCGCCAGATCCAAGATTCCATCACAGTGCTTGGTGGTAGATCCGAATGCCGGCGCGGAACCTCGTCAACAAGTCCTCACGTCAAGGGACGCTGCTCAACGTGAATGTGAGGCTTCCCGTCGAATTCCCGTTGTGAGTCAAGTTAATGGTGTACGTACCGGTTGCGGGTAACGTGAGGGTTCCGGTGGATGAAGCCCCACACCAGAATTGCTGAAAGTACAAATTCGAACCATCCGGATTCTTCATGTTCAGGTAGTAACAGCCCATGGTGACTTGACTTGTCGCGAGGCTGACTTTCTGCCCGGCTGTCCCACTGAACGTGAGTTGGCCATCCTGACCTGCCACAGTTGTCGTGAGCGTCACCGGCGAACCACCAATAGAGATCGTTCCAGTAACAGTCGTTGGTACGGTGGTAACAGTGAACGTGTAACTGCCAGTGGTTGTCCCCGAGTGGCCCGCCAAGATGGTGTACGTTCCTGCAGCCGGTAGAGTTAGTGGGCCGATGGTTGACGATCCACATGTGTACGATCGGCTGTACAAGCTAGTCCCGTCAGGATTCAGCACCGTTAGGAAATAGCAGGCGGAGGCGCTCTGATTGATGTTGATATGCTGTCCTGCTGTACCGCTAAAGGAAACCTTCCCGTCCTGGCCGGGTGCAGTTGTGGAAACGGTAGCTGACGAGCCATCGACTGTAACCGTTCCAGTCGCGTCAGGCGGCACGCTGTACAGCGTGAAGGTCAAGCTCCCGGTGGAGTCCCCGTCGTGCCCAAGGTAAATGGTGTAGATGCCAGTAGCCGGCAGAGTTATCGGATCGACAAATAGGCTGCCTGTAAAGTGATTTGCATACAAGTTCGTACCGCTCGGGCTCAAAATCGCAATGTTGTACCAGCCCATTGTGTCCTGACTGGTCAAGAGACTAATACGCGTTCCCGCAGTACCACTAAACGTAAGGCTGCCATCTTGCCCAGGTGTGGTGGTAGTCAAAGTAGTAGATGCTCCACCGGGCGATATTGTGCCGGTCACATTTGCAGGGACGCTGCTCAAGGTAAACGAAATACTGCCAGTGTCGGAGCCGCTCGGGGCTACCATCAATGTGTAGGTGCCAGTAAGGGGCAGAGATGTGGTGTCGAGAAGTGTCCCATTGCATAAGTTGATGTTGGATCCGGCACTTCCATCCGGTTGAATCAACTGGATAGCACCATTGCTGCATGAACTGAAGCTGGAGCTTGTGATCTTTAACCTGATCTTTTGGCCGCCGATAGCATCGAACAGGATCAAGCCAATTTTTGCTGCAGTGGCGATCGAAACGGTCTGAGTACCACCGATGGTCATGCGGCCAGCCTGGGTGACATCCGCAGCAACATGCGGAGGGGGCGGGACAAAGAAATCCTGCGTGCTTGTAGCTCGACCATTTGGCGTCGTTACGGCCAGCTTCCCGGACGTCGAGAGCGTCGGCACACTTGTAGTAAGGCTCGACGCTGTCGCAGCACTGACTGGTGCGACACGCGTATTGAACGTCAGATTGTTCTCATTAAGCACCGTCTGAAAGTTCGTTCCGCTAACGCTCACGGAACTCCCAGCAACACCGACCGTAGGGCTAAATCCCGTGATCGTCGGCGCCATACCCTGTCCAACGGAAAACGCGGCAGAACTCGTGGCGCTTCCGCCGGGTGAGCTCACCGAAATAGCACCGGTGGTGGCCCCTGTGGGCACTTGAACTACGAGCTGCGTGGCAGACGCTGAGGTGATTGAGGCTGCCGTGCCGTTAAACGTGACCGAGTTCTGGCTGGCGGTCGAGGAGTAACCCGAGCCGGAAATCGTGACAGTTGAACCCACCGGACCGCTTTGTGGTGAAAACTGAAGAATGCTGACTGCAGCGGTGTTGCGTGTGATTGAGGTGATATTTCCCGCAGCATCGTACGAATAGCCCGCAACGTTTCCCGATGAGTCACTGACTCCCGTTAAACGCCCCAGATTGTCATAGCCAAAGTTGTAGACAGCAGCCCTCGCAGATGCGGTACTTAGTAGACCGCTCGCGACCAGCAAAGAACACAGGAACGTACGGCCGAGCATCTGCAGAAACACGCGTTCACCAACCATTATTCGAGCGTACATGCTGTTCTCCCAGGTCAAACAGCACCTAGGACAAACTCTAGGAAACTGTTACCTCAACACGGCGACTTCAAAACTCAACCGAAATACATTTTTAGTGTGACCGCTTCAAATTCAGGGCAGCTCGACCGCACCTTACCGATCATGGGTTTCGGGAAGAACTGCTGTCATCCCCATGCAAAGTCAGTGAAGGCAGAATTAATTGCCCGCACCCGCTCACAGCACGACGGCTCCCGCCGCGGCTTCGGACATTGGGCCAGGTATAGCGGCGGCAGCTAACGTATCTCCAAATACAACTAGAGAAGCGACGACCTGCCCGAGGCGGCGCCAATCTCAATCCGCAAAGTCACCGGAATTTTGATGTGGTCACCCTTTTAAATCATCTGAATTATGATTCCACAAAGCAGCGACAACTCCATATATGAACATTGTTAAAAATTCTATGCTGCCGATGATGCGCCTCACCATTCCCCTACGTCCATTTATATCCAATACGGCGAGTTGCCGCCAAGCAAAAACATTTCCATTGTGTTTCGCCGCCTCTAGATAATGGATGGCCATCTCCAAATCTTGTGGAACCCCCCTACCCTCCAAATACGCAACACCAAGGCGGAATTGCGAAGGGGAATAGCCTGCATTCGCAGATTTCTTATACCAAGTTATCGCATCATTGAATCTCCCCTGTCGTGCAAGTAATCCCCCGAGATAGAAAGCACCGCTTGCCGAGCGAAGCTTGGCTGCCCGCGTGTACCAATGTTCGGCTTCTTCTTGGCTCGCACGAATTCCCTTACCCTGCGAATACATCCAACCGAGGAAGACTTGGCTCTCGGCATGACCTGACTGAGCTAACTTGTAATAGATTTCGTATGCTTTCGAATAGTCGGCCCTCTTACACAGTTTTGAGGCTTTAGTGAGTAGTTCAGCAACACTAGGTTCACCGCTCGTCTCCTGCTCTTCAGTGCGATTCATTTCTATACTCCCATGCGCTGCGAGGAGGTTAATTTATTCCTGGCGGGGGCGGTGGTGGCTTTGAATTAGATGACGCAGGCCGGGTTAATGTCGGCGGCGGTGGAGGTGTTGGGGGCGGCTCCGCGTCCTGATGGAGCCCCTTCGCGAGCCCCCTAATGATGCCAATAATTGTTCGGGTCTGTGGAGTTAATAGCCCGAAGTATCCTTCCCCAAATGCGCAAGCAGCTGCGCCGGCGCCTGCAGTGGCCAATCCTGCTGCTGCCGCTGCGTTGCCAGGCTCACCATACGTGGCTGCTTCATCGAGTGTCACATTCATTCCGCCGCCAAGCGTGCTCATTATGAACAGGCCCAGAGGATCTACATACCTTAGCGGGTTCCCTTGGGCATATGCGTATGCATTCGGTCCGCCGCCGAACCCTATCGGATCCGCCGACACGAAGCGCCCGAACCCCGGGTGGTAATACCGGGCTCGGTAATAGTACAGTCCGGTCCCATCGTTTTCCCGTCCGGTGTACTGCGCCGCACTGGTGTTGCTCTCACCGCTCACCATGGTGGCTCCATAGGGCTCGTACCCGTAACTGGTCTTGACCGTTCCCGTGCTATCGGTAAGCGCCACCGTATTGCCCAACGCATCGGTTACGAAGCTGCGAGCCCCTAGTGCGGTGTCCGTGCGGCTAAAGGTCTGGTCAACATCCAGCCCCGTTAGGAGGTTGGCCGTCACCGTGTTTGAAGCGTTCAGCTCCTGCACAACATTGAGCCCGTCGTACATAAAGGCGGTCGTAGTGCTGCCAATGGTCTTCGTATTGCGTCGACCGACCGCATCGTAGATAAAGCCCGCCGTTGCGCCGCCCGTCAATGCGCTGAGCCGACTACGCGAGTCCCACGCGTAGGTCAGGGTGCCATCAGTGAGCAAATTGCCATTCGCATCGTAGGTCAGGTTGGCGCCGGCCCAGCTGGTCAGCCGGTTGTTGGCATCATAGGCGGCGCCACTCACCGCGGCGGGCAGCGTCATGCTGGCCAAGGTGCCACCCATCTGGATGCGTCTCCCGCCAGCGTCGTATGCATAGCTCAGATCACCCAACCCTGTGCCACCATTGACGTAGTTGATTGCGGTGAGCTGGCCCGCCACGTCATAGGTGTAACTCGCTACCACGCCGTTCGGTAACGTCAAGCTGGAGCGTCGATTGCCTGCATCGTAGGTGAACCCTACTTGAGCACCGCCCTGTGTAATGCCGGTTAGGCGGTTTGCATTGTCATAGGCGTAGCTAACTGCGGTCTGTCCTGCCACCGTCATATTGGTTCGACGGCTGGCCGCATCATAGCCGTAGCTGACACTGCCTTTTGGCGCCGTCTCGCTGGTCAGTCGATCTAGACTGTCGTAGCTGCGCGAGACACTTCCACCAACGCTGTCGACGACCTGCGTAATACGGTTACCCGCATCATACGTATAGCTGACCGTCGCATCCGGCGAACTTGGCGTGCCTCCAACCAGCGTTTGCCCATAGGCTGCCGCAGTGCGCCGACTCAGCCCATCGTAGCTGAAAGTCGCGATCTTACCGTTGCGGTCGGTCACCTGCGTCAGGTTGTTGGCCCCGTCGTAGCCGTAGCTTACGGTGTGGCTCAACGGGTCGGTCTTGCTGGCAAGCCGGTCTTTCGCATCATAGGTAAAGGTCGTCTGTCCACTGCGCGCGTCTGTCAGTGTCGTCAGGTTGCCGTTGCCATCGTAGGCAAACGTGATGGCGTTGCCGACCGCATCGGTAAGCTTGACCGGCAGGCTTCGCCCGCTGTAGTCATAGCGCGTGAGATTGCCCAAGGGATCCGAGATCGACAGAAGCCGCCCCGCCCCGTCGGTATAGCGGTTGACTGTGCGTCCCAGCGGGTCCGTCACCGCAAAGAGATCTCCGTCGTTATATGCAAGCGTGGTCACGTTACCCAGTGCATCTGTCACAGAGGTGGCCTGCCCAACTACGTTGTATGCGAACTGCACCGTATGCCCTAACGGGTCGGCAACCGAGATACGGTTACCCGCACTGTCATAGCTGTACGTGGTGGTATGACCGAGCCCATCGGTGACCGATGTCACTTGGTTGAACGTGGGCTCATAGGTATAGGAGACTGCTACCGCTTGTGACGTACCCGCAAGCCAGGTAACACTGGTGATGTTGCCTATCGAGTCGTAGGTGTACGCCGTCTTGCGCCCCAACGCATCGGTCTTCGACAGCAGCAGATTGGTGCCAGCCTGCCGCTCGAACGTGGCCGTTTGTGCTTCGGGCAAGCCGAAGGAATTGGTTGCACTGGTAACGTAGCCGCTACTGTTGAATACCGCCCTGCGCACCTTGCCGCGCGGATCGGTCACATCGGTTTGCGTAACGTTGCCATTCGTATCAAGTGTGTAAGCAAACTGGTACACGCCTCCATCAGCGAGCGTCTGCTGGCTGACTCTATTGTTGGTGTCGTACCGATTCGTGACCATCAATTGCCCGTTCGGTTTGGTGACCGTGAGCATGTTGTTTGACGTGTCGTAAGCGTACTTCTCAACGCCACCGTCCGCGTCGGTCACCTGTGCGAGACGACCGCCGGAGTCATATTGATAACCGACGGTCCGTCCGATGCTGTCCGTGGCCTGCGTGACCCGATTCGAGCTGTCATAGGTCAGGTTGATGTAGCGGCCATCCGGATTAGCAATCTGTGTCAGGTTGGCGTTAGCATCTCGCGTCAAAGTCAACTTGTTGCCTAACCGGTCGTAAAACTCGCGCAGTGCTGCACCACGACTGCTGGAACAGCCCGGACAATCGTAGAAGTACATAACGCGGCCGTCGCGCATTCTCAACTTCCATTTGCCCCCGACATAGCTGATGACTGCACCGTAGTACTCGCTTGGAGTCGCGGTGTGTGTGTAGACCGCATCGGTCCAACTGGTTCCTGCCGAGGTCCGTACGAAGTGAACGCGACCCCCATCCGGCAAGATCAGATCCTGATAGGTGTACGGGTTCATATCGCCAACGGTAAAGATGTCGTAGGGATCCGAAGTGCCGATCCCAAACGCACGGGAGATGCTGTCCGCCTGGCGATAAGTATGGGTCACGCTAATGGGGACCGAACCCCTTACAGTCAGGTCGGTTCTGGTCAACAGGAACAGGCCTGTGGAGCAATCCACTGGATCTCCGCCGCAACCGCCAGCCGTCGGGGCTCCCTTCCCACCATCGCCTTCACCGCCCGGAGCGGGAGTGCTTTCAGGGCCGGGAGGCGAGCCGTTCTTGCCGCAGTCGGGATCAGGATTGCCTGAAGGGTTCGGTGGCGCCGCGGGCGCTGGCGAGCTGTTGGGCGAGCCACCGCTGCCCCCATGGCAGCCGCCCGGCGGTGGCCCTCCTGCCGGCGCGTTGCTGGGCAAGGAAACCATAGCCCCAGTCAGCTCATAGATCGCAACCCCAGGGTTCGGTTCGATCTGCTCGCCATTCGCAGCGATCTTGCCTTGCCCGTAGACATACCACCCCTTTTCCACCGGGTCATAGTTCCAGAAGTCCAGTTCGCTGCCCGGCGCATCATGGTGGTAATTCGGGTAGATCACCCGCGCACCCTGCGCGCTGGCTGCATCGACACCCTCCAGATGTGCTCCGCCCGGCTGCAGCGTAAAGTACACCGGGACATAACGCGTCGGCAGTGGGAACGGCGGACGGTCCACCGGAATCGGCGTGATCGATAGCTCGTGGATCACGCGTCCGCTGCGATCGCGCAACACCGTACCCTTCGGGATGTGAACCTCAAGCTGTGGAATGAAGGGCGTGGTGATGACCACCTCGCTGGTGGTGGGCGAATCGAACTTGATGCTGTGCACCGTGTCGATGCGCGGCATCCAACTGGTGTACGGCAGCGCGTTAGTCTTGCCAGCCTCGAGGCTCACCATCGCCTCGAAATACCCGTACGTTTTGCCGGGACGGTTGATGCTCCGGCCATCGATGATTAGTGTCTTCGCGCCCGCGCTCAATCCTTGCAGCAGGAACCGCCCGGTAACGTTTGTCTGTGTAGTTTGGTTATCAAGTTTGAGCGTCACCCCTACCGCTGCCTCGCCGTTCGTCAGCAGGACCTGGCCTGCCAGCGCCGTCATTCCGTCGGGCGCCGCAAGCGGCGGCATCTGCTGTAAGGGTGAGGGCGGCCGTTTGATTCGCCAATCTCCACGCAGATGCGTGGGGCCTGGGATCCATGTGTCATCGCCCTGCGCAGGTGCAGCGTGTGCCGAGGCGGCGGTTGCGGCCTGGCCTGGGGTCGGCGCAGGAGATGTGATCTGGGCGGTTTGGGGCGACGAACTATTAGTTGTAGAAGTCGACGCCACGGTAGGTGCCGCACCCACACTAGAACCTCGCCCAATCGCCGATGGTGTCGGAGTCGCACCGCCAGACAGACTGCCAGCAGTAAAACCGATCGCCGTGAATGGCAATGCTGCCCCTGACTCGTCTACCGCGGCATTGATAAACAGCGTATAGCGAGCTCCCGGGCGAAGGTCGGCCTGCGGCGTGACGAATAGCATCCGACCTGACTCTACCGGGACGACGTTGACTGCAACCGAGCCGGTTGGTCCGAGCAACGTTACGCTCTGAGCGTTCAGGCTAGTCACCGCCATCGGCTTGGAGAAGCGCACCGCCAACCTAGCGGTGATCGGTACGTCTGTGGCGTTTGCCAGCGGCAGCGATTCCTGGACCTGCGGCGCCGACACGCCTGACGCTGCGAGTTGGGTAGTTGTGATGTTATCCGGCAGAGCGAAGCGTTGCTGCTGCGGCCAATAAAGTTCGTCTGAGGTGATGGTCTTCCCCGCGCTATCGCGCCCGCCCGAGAGCAGAACTGGCTCATTGGCCAAGAGCTGAGCAGAGTGATTCGTGCGCGGAAATACCATCTGGGCGTGAATGCCCAGCGCTTGCCGTCCTAGCGAATCCCATAGGTCAGCCTGTGCAACAACGGTGCTCTGGTCTGAGACGCCGCCCGTAATCAATACTGAGCCGTCCATCATGACGGTAGCAGTATGCCCAGCTCGTGCTATCAGTCCTATGTCACCCAGTGACGTGAATGACTGGGTCGTTGGATTGAGCAGCTCAGCGCTGTGCACGACGCTGCCGTCTTGCGCGTAGCCTCCGAAAACCAACACGCTTCCGTCGGGTAGTAGGGTAGCGCTGTGGTGGCTGCGCGGAGTGAGGGGGCCTGAGGTGAGCGGTGTGGTCTGCTGGGTTGCTGCATTGAATAGCGCGGCGGTTGCTGCGGTCTTCCCCTCTCCGCCCAGCAGCAGCCATCGGCCGTCCGGCAATTGTGTTGCGCTCTGACCTGGTACTACCACCGGAGCCGCGGCCATCGCCGGTAGCAGCCAGAGACAACTCACCAGCACCCCTATTGAGAGCCACAGACGGTGAATGCGTGCACGCATGGACTGACGCGTTGTGAGAACGGAAGTCGACGAGCTCACATTGCTCTCCGCGTCGCCAGCCATGGTTCGAGAGTACATGCCGTTCTCCCAATGCAAACGAAGGCAGGGTCTCAATACAAGACAGCCTTGACTTCAAAGGGCTACAACGAAGTGGCGCGAAGGTGGGAATCGCTGTGACGCGTGCCTGTCTGAGGCACGCTTTGGACGAACACCATATCCGGCTCCCCCGCCTACTTATCAACTGGCCCCTAGGTCGCTCACAGCGACCGCTCAATACCTGCGAGCATCGCCGCCCATAGCGTTATGTCTTATCGGCTCCGTCTCACAACTTGCTTGTCCGGCGGTCCGAGCGGTTTGTCCGGTATAGCAAACGCGCACATTTGCATCAAGGAATCGGGCTTTCCTCTTTTGGTCGATGGGGTAATTCGTCCGAACTAACTTGATGCTGACAAAATCCATATTGCCGGCAAACTTCTGATGCACTATTTGTTATCAAACGCAACGAAGAGCGTCCTACGTGCGCTGTGTGACGCAGCCCCATAACAGATAGTTGACCGTGCTTCTCCCACACCGGCTATCCATTTTTTAAAAGATCGGATTCCGATAGTCAGTCTTGAGATTCACGCTAGGTCCGAATAGGTCTGCCGCCGATCGTAGATCCACTAGATACCGTATTTAGGGTAGAGAAATCTATTTTTGGGGAGATGCTTGTCTTTTATCAGTACCTAAGTGTAAGCGGCGCAATCAATTGTGCATTCAGGGCACGGAAGTTTGTGGACGAGGTGTCATCACCCCGCATCCTGCGACCGGTTTGCGGTGTAATGGCATATGTGCTGTCGCGCGGCTCCGCCGCGGATGGCAACGCATCGCCCCCGCGCGCTTTCTTGCTGCCCACTGAGAACGCCGCCGAAGCGGCGCCGGTGAGCGGTACGAAAGTGCTGCCAGAACACGTCAAGGTGTGCGGCCACCTGAGCGCGCCGGACAGCAAGCTCGCTCCCGCGCTGAGGAGCGGCCTCCGGCCATCGTCCCATGTTGATGATTGGACCGTCCGGCACCGGAAAATCGATGCTCGCACAACGGTTTCCGGGGTTGATGCCGGGCAGGAGCGATGGCGACACGCTTTCCGCCACCGCGGTGATAGGCCAGACCACGGGCTGCCTCGACGCACCGCGTTGAAAGGCGTGGCTGTTCCGTTTACCAGACCACACGATCTGTGGTGACGATGGCGGCGCCGGCAATACGTCAACGCCAGGTGAAATCTCACCGGCACAACACGGCGTGTTTCTCTCGACTAACTGGGGTGTTAGGTATCTAGAAACCTGTTTGTCCTACTCTACAGTGTGCGCAGGATAACTGGAACGGACATCGCACGCAGAAAACAACGTCGGCTTATCGAAGCCACTCAACGGTGGTGCCAATGCAAATCGGGTGCTCCCTCGCACGCCTTTTCTTATCTCGCCCCTCTCATCCGCCTAGACTCAATCAATGCATCTTTTGCATAATTTTTTATAGAATTACAAATTTTTCTTTTAACTATCCCCCCCGCACAAGAATTTGCATTTGAAATTATTGAATTTAGCTCTTCATCAGATGCGGTGGCATCAATATGGTGCATCGCCCAACGTCCAAAATCAGGATTTTCTTTTGCAATATCCAAAAATACTTCCAACTGCCCCCATTTACTTGAAAAGAGATAGGCCACTGCAGCAGAATAACCTTCGCCAAGCTCTCCATCATCACAAGGCAAAAAGGTAGTTTGATGTCTTAAAAGGGAACTCCAACTATCGCTAGCATCGGGAAGCAAGGCTACTGCCCGCCTACTCATTTCTGGAGAGCATTCCGCAGCTCGGGCAACCGGCATGGATCCCAAACCACAAAGGGCGAGGAAAAATAAAAATAAGCAGGCACGTACTGACTTAGCGCAAGTCATAACCTTCCCTCTCACAAAGTTACTGCTGCCCGCCGAACTGAGGAGCATTGGGGTTATTGTTTATAACTCTTATAGAGGTCACCGGATCAGTCAAATTAAGCTCACGAACGAATTGCATCGCCTCATCCGTTGTGCGTATACATCCGAGTGTTGGATGGTCTTGTGCGCCACTATTTGCTCTCCCTGAGTGAAGACCCATCCCGCTTCGTCCTGGAACGTTGAAAACGAGAATGCCATGTGACCCATATGGTCCGTTGACTCCACTTTCAGGGTGCGGATTGGAGTGACTGAAAGGAAATACGCCATTCGGCCAAGGCCCATTGCTTGTTGCTGTGGTGTTATTGTTTGCGGGGAAACTTGCAAGCGGAGTGCCCGAGCCGCTTGTTACTACAATGTTATGCGAGTTACCGTCATACCCGATTGTGGAAAGACCACTCGGATCAATAGAGCCAATAGGACTTCCTCCCACATAAGCGTAGGTGTTGATACCGCCAGCAAATCCTATGGGGTCGGATGAAATAAAGCGCATGAACCTAGGGTGGTAATAGCGGGCCCGGTAGTAGTAAAGCCCGGTACCATCATTTTCACGTCCCGTGTACTGGATCGCATTGTTGCTGACCTCGCCGCTGGCGGTTGCGGCTCCAAAGGGCTCATACGCATAGGTGGTCTTGATTGAGCCGCCATCGTCAGTCAACGCCATAGTGCTACCTAGAGCATCCGTCACGAAGTGCCGTGTACCCATTAAAGCATCCGTGCGACTAAAGACTTCGTCAATGCCACCCGTCAGAAGATTGGCGCTTGGCGAACTCCCAGACAGCTCCTGTACGACATTCTGCCCATCGTAGAAGAGGCCAATTTCTGTCGAACCGACCGTTTTGCCACTACGCCTCCCGATGGCATCATAGGTAAAACTTGCTGTAGCCGCGCCGCTCAAGCTGCTTAACCGATTGCGTGAATCCCATGCATATGACAAGCTGCCATCACTAAGCAGATTACCGTTGTTGTCGTATGTGAGATTCACACCCTGCCAACTCGCCAATCGGTTGTTGGCGTCATAGGTCGCCCCCGTCGTCGCATTGGGTAACGCCATATTGGCGAGGGAGCCCCCCATTTGTATGCGTCTCCCGACGGTATCGTAGGTGTAGGTCAGGTTCCCTAGTTGTGAGTCGCCTTTCGCAAAGCTCATCCCAGTAAGCTGATTTGCGGCGTCATATGTGTAGTTAGCGACAATGCCATTGGGGAGGGTCAAAGTTGTACGCCGGCTTGACGCATCGTAGGTGAATCCAACTTGTGCGCTACCTCGCGAAATGCCGATCAGTCGATTTGCATTGTCGTAGACATACCCTACGGCGGTCTGACCCGAGACAGTCTGACTCGTCCGGCGGCCCAACGAGTCATAGCTATAGCTGATACTTCCCTGCTGCGACGTTTCGCCAATCAAACGATCAAGGCTGTCATAGGTGCGAGAGATAGAGCCCCCCACACTATCGGCAATCTGAGTAACGCGGTTGCCCATATCGAAAGTGGAAGTGACGGTAGCATCTGGCGCGCCCAGTTGTCCGCCGGTAAGCGTCTGCCCATATGCCGTTGCGGTACGCCGACTTAGGCCATCGTAGGCGAAGGTCGTGACCTTGCCGTTCCGATCGGTCACTTGGGTCAGATTGTCTGTACTGTCGTAGCTAAACCGATCGTTGTGTAGCAACGGATCAGTCTGAGTCACGAGACGATCTTTCTCGTCGTACCCGAAACTGGTTTGGTTACCGCGCGCGTCTGTCAAGCTCGTCAGATTCCCATCGACATCGTATGCAAATGTCGTAACACCTCCCTTCGCGTCGGTATGCTTCACCGGTAGACTCCGCCCGTTATAGTCCCAACTCGACATGTTTCCGAGCGGGTCTGTAATCGACAACAGGCGCCCCACTCCGTCTGTATATCGCTTGAAGGTGCGCCCCAGCTGATCTGTTACCGCAACGAGATCCCCTTGAATATATGATAGTGACGAGGCATTCCGCATCGCGTTGGTGATACCTATAACTTGCCCCACGCCGTTATAGCTAAATTTTGTTGCATTTCCGAGTGGGTCTGTAACCGCTATGCGATTACCCGACGAGTCATAAGTGAAGCTGGTTGTATGACCGAGTTCATCCGTGTAGGAAACCACCTGATTGAACGCTGGCTCATAAGCATATGTCTTCGTTACTGCCTGTGACGTTCCTGCAAGATAAGAAATTGCGGTTAGATTCCCCGCGGTGTCGTACGTAAAGCCAGTCTTGCGTCCCAGCGAGTCGGTCTGCGAAAGCAAGAAATTTGTACCCGCTTGCCGCTCGAATGTTGTTGTCTGGGCCTCTGGCAAGCCCAAAGCATTGGTCGCAGATGTCACATAGCCACTGCTGTTGAAGCGCATCCGGCGGACGTTGCCGCGCGGATCCGTCACGTCCGCCTGGACTGCATTACCGTTTGTGTCGAGCGTATAGGCGAACTTATAAACGCCCCCATCCGCGAGCGTCTGCTGAGATACGCGAGTGTTTGCGTCGTACTGATTCGTGACCATTAGCTGCCCATTGGGCTTTGTGACGGTCAACATGTTGTTCGACGCATCGTAGCTGTATCTCTCTACTCCGCCATCCGCATCGGTTGCCTGCGCTAGGCGGCCGTTTGCATCGTACTGGTAAGCAACAGCGCGACCAATGTTGTCGGTAGCTTGCGTAACGCGATTGGAACTGTCGTAGGTCAGACTAATGTAACGGCCGTCAGGATTGCTGACCTGCGTAAGGTTGCCGGCTGCATCACGCGTGAGCATGATCTTGTTTCCAAGCCGGTCATCGAACTCCGTCAACGCTGCAAGACGGCTGCTAACGCATCCTGCACAATCAGCAAAGTACATTGTGCGGCCGTCTCGCATCTTGAGTTGCCATCTTCCGTTGGCCCAGGTGATTACCGCGCCGTAATACGCTGTAGGGGTTGCAGTATGAGCGTAAACGGCGTCCGTATAGCCAGTTCCAGGCGAAGTTCGCACAAAGTGAATCCGGCCGCCATCTGCCAATATCAGGTCCTGGTATGTGTACGGGAACGTATCTCCAACTGTAAAGATGTCATAGGGGTGATTCGTGCCGATACCAAACGCTCGCGAAACGCTGTCACCTTGCCGATACGTTCGAGTGATGCTCAAGGGCACAGTGCCACGTACCGTAAGGTCAGTCCGCGTATGTAAAAACAATCCGGTATAGCAATCAACGGGGTCTCCTCCGCACCCTGCCGGCGACGGCGCTCCTTTGCCATCTTTCGGAGATGCATCTCGGCTCGGGGTACTTTCAGGATCTGGAGGATCCGTTTTCTTGGGACAGAGAGGATCCGCGTCCGGTGACGGATTCTCGGGTGCGGCCGGCCCAGGTGTTGACTTCTTCGAACCACCTGGCGCGTCCGAGCAGCCTCCCGGCGGCGGCCCTTTGTCCGGTGCGTTGCTGGGCCTCGACACCATCGCGCCAGTCAGCTCATAGATGGACACACCCGGATTCGGCACGATCTGCTGACCATCCGCCGCAATCTTGCCCTGCCCATAGACGTACCACCCCTTCTGCACCGGGTCATAGTTCCAGAAGTCCAACACACTGCCAGGCGCATCGTGATGATAGTTCGGATAGATAACGCGAGCACCCTGCGCGCTGGCAGCATCCACGCCTTGAATCCGAGCACCACCTGGCTGCAGGGTAAAGTACACGGGCACGTACCGCGTGGGCAGCGGATACGGTGAGCGGTCAATGGGGATCGGTGTAATCGAAAGCTCGTTGATCACGCGCCCGGAGCGGTCGCGAAGCACAGTCCCCTTAGGAATATGTACCTCAAGCTGCGGGATATACGGCGTCGTTATCACGACCTCGCTTCGGGTCGGTGAGTCGAACTTGACGGTGTGGGCCGTGTCAATCAGCGGCATCCAACTGGTGTACGGCAGCGGCGTTGTCTTGCCTCCTTCAAGCAGAACCAACACCTCAAAATAACCATACGCTCTGCCAGGACGGTTCGCGCTAGTCCCGTCAATGATGAGAGTTTTGGCGCCGGGACTCGAAGCCGGAATCAGGAATCGCCCTGTTGCGTCCGTGTGTGTTGTCTGCCCATCGAGCTTGAGCGTGACGCCTACTGCCGCTTCGCCATTCATTAGAAGTACTTGCCCGGCAAGCGCGGTCACCCCGGGAGCAGCCGCTAGTGGCGGCAATTTCTGCAATGGTGACGCAGGAAGTTTGACGCGCCAGTCTCCGCGCAGATGCGCCGCAGCAGGAATCCAGTGCTGCGTCGATAACGCAGCCAACAATTGTGTGGCTGCCCCTTGGGCCAGCGCGGGCTGGAGGGCGGAAGGCGTCTGTGCAGCTACCGCGGCCGAGTTGCCCGCCTGGACCGATGTCTGTTGGTTGAACTGCGCTGACGTGCTGGACGACCCGATAGATGATGCACCCGTGCCTGTCCCTCCACTCAAATTCCCCGCTGTGAATCCAATCGCGGTGAACGGTAGCGGGTTGCCGGCTTCATCAACCGCGGCATTGATAAAAAGTGTGTAACGAGCGCCAGGCTGTAGATCAGCTTGAGGTGTAACGAACAGCAATCGACCTTGCTCGACCGGTACGACATTAACGGAGACGGAACCCGTCGGCCCGAGCAGGGTAACGGTCTTTGAGTTGAGACTCGTCACTGACAGTGGCTTCGAAAAGCTAACCGCAATTCGCGAGGAAATTGGTACGCCGGTGGCGTTGTCTGCCGGTTGGGAATCTCGTACCTGCGGGGCATCCGTGTTGCTCTGCGACAGGCTAGCGAGCGCGGAAGGAGCCAAATCAAACCGCTGCTGCCGTGGAAAATAGAACTCGGGTGTAGCAACGGCATTGCCCGCTGCATCCCGTCCACCCGAGATCAGCACGGGTTCATCCGGAAGCAACTGCGCGGTGTGGCCCTCCCGTGGCACTGCCATTTGGGCACGCACCCCAAGCGCTTGCTTGGCAACCGGGTCCCATAGGTCGCCTTGCACGACGGGCACCCCTTTGCTGGACACACCACCTGCAATCAGAACAGAGCCGTCCATGAGGACGGTAGCCGTGTGGGCGGTCCGCGGGATGACGCCGATATCTCCGAGATCACTGGAGGACTGTGCCTGCGGATCTAGAAGCTCCGCATTCCTTACGACACCACCATCCTTGCCCACTCCACCGAAGATCAGAACGCGGCCGTCTGGCAGCACGGTTGCGCTGTGGTGGCTACGTGGCGTAAGCAACCTAAGAGGAAGAGCAACGGGCTGCTGTGCCCCCGGGTTGAGTACTTGAGATCTACCGGCCGCCTCGCCGTCCCCGCCCGCCAGCAGCCATCGCCCGTCGGGCAGAAGCGTTGCACTTTGACCAGGAGCGACCCCAAGAGCCGCGGCCTTAGCGTGACTAGTCCACGAGCACAACAAAAGTACCCAGAACACTAGCGGTAGGAGATACAAAAATGCACTCATCGTCTTGTACCGCACAGGTGCGGATGTTGCGATATACATGTTGCTCTCCAAGTTACTGTGCGGTACCGAGGGTGAAAGTCAGACTTCCCATTCCGGCCCCAATCGGTTTGAGCGTGATGGAATAGATTCCAGTAGCTGACAAAGTCAATGTTCCGGTAGACAACGTTCCATACGTACCCGACGACCGGTACAGAGTCGTGCCGTCTGGATTCAGAATCGTGAGGCTGTACCCTCCCAAATTGTTCTGGCTTGTCGCCAAGCTGACCTTCTGACCAGCGGTACCACTGAACGTGAGTCCGCCGTTCTGCCCTGGCGCAGTCGTTGTCAACGTCACCGGCGGGCCGCCAATCGTGATCGTTCCCGTCACGTCGGAAGGCACGTTGTAGAGCGTGAACGTGAGACTCCCCGTCCCGCTCCCCGCGGGGCTGAACTTGATGGTGTAGGTCCCCGTCGCCGGCAAAGTCAATGCTCCAGAAAAGAGCGCGCCAGTTGAAGACGATGAAAACAGATTGGTCCCGTCAGGATTCAGAATCGCGAGGCTGTAGCCACCCACCGTGTCCTGACTAGTCACCAAGCTGATCCTCTGGCCCACAGTCCCACTGAAGGTCAAGCTCCCCTTTTGTCCCGGAACAGTTGTGGTCAACGTCACCGCCGGACCACCAATCGTGATCGTTCCCGTCACGTCGGAAGGCACGTTGTAGAGCGTGAACGTGAGGTTCCCCGTCCCGCTGCCCGCCGGGCTGAACTTGATGGTGTAGGCCCCCGTTGCCCGCAAACTCAATGCCCCAGTAGTGAGTACGCTCAGCGGTATTGCCTGCGCCATCAGAAACGCCGGTCAATCTTCCCAGTTCGTCGTAGTTGAAGTTATATGTCCCCGCGGTGGCAGACTGGATAAGCAGCAGCCCGACGATGACTGTCGCAATCACGCGAAGAAAAGCCGCACCAAACCGAGTTAGCCGCCCAAATACGAATTTCCCCAACCGAGTCGCGGTCAATCCTGAAATGCGGAGGTTCACGTCATTCCTCATCATCGCGCTCGTATTAGGAGCCTGCGTCCAGTGTCAACGTCGTACTACCCGTATAGACGTCGTAGTGCCCCAACGTGATCGTATATGTCCCGTCCGCAGGTAACGTCAGCGATCCGACGTTTGCCGTTCCGTATTGGCGCGTCAATGGATAAAGGCTTGTACCGTCCGGATTTTGGATCGCTAGGCTGTAGATGTTCATTGCCTGGCTGATATTGAGACTGATCTTCTGTCCTGCCGTGCCGCTGAATGTCAGGCTGGCGTTTTGACCTGGAACGGTCGTCGTCAACGTCACGGAGGGACCACCCACCGCCATCGTTCCTGTGGCGTCGGGCGGCACGCTATACAAGGTGAATGTCGTGCCTCCTGTATAGGAACTGTTGTGCCCCAAAGTGATCACGTACGTTCCAGAAGCGGGCAAAACCATGGGCTCGATGAATATCGTCCCGTACTGAAGCGCCGACGGGTAGAGGTTCGTTGCGTCGGGATTCTGAATCCCGAGAAAATATCTGGTCATCGCTTGCGTGATATTGAGGCTCACCTTTTGCCCAGCCGTACCACTGAAAGTCAGACTGCCATTTTGGCCTGGGACCGTTGTCGTCAGCGTCACAGACGGTCCGCCAGCGACGATTATTCCAGTCGTGTCTGCCGGCACGCTATACAAAGTGAACGTCGTGCTACCGGTATAGGATCCGTAGTGCCCCAGGGTTACCGTGTATGTCCCCGTTGCGGGCAGGACCATTGGGTCTACAAATGCAGTCCCCCCTTGCATCGTCACCGGATAAAGATTCGTGCCATCCGGATTTTTTACGCCGAGGTAGTACAGCGACATGCCTTGCGTGATATTCAAGCTAACCTTCTGGCCGGCAGTACCGCTAAACGTCAGACTGCCGTTTTGTCCTTGCGAGGTAGTGGTCAGCGTTATCGAGGGGCCATCGATAGCGATCGTGGCACTTACATCGGTAACCACGGTGCTTAATGCAAAAGTGGTGCTCCCTGTATTCGTGCCGTAGTGCCCGAGTGCAACTGTGTAGGTCCCGCTCGCAGGCAAGGTCAATGGCCCGATGAACGCCGTCCCGCTCTGCATCGCCGAAGGGTAGAGATTCGTACCATCCGGATTCAAAATGCCGAGGTAGTACGCGGGCATGCCTTGCGTAACCTTCAGACTGATCGTCTGCCCCGCCGTACCAGTGAATGTCAAGCTACCATTCTGGCCTGGAGCGGTCGTTGTCAACGTTGACGCTGCTCCGTCGATTGCGATTGTTCCGGTCGCGTCAGGTGGGACGTTGTATAGGAGAAACGTTGTGCTACCGGTATTCGCCCCGGAATGCTTGAGCGCAATGGTGTAAGTCCCTGTTACTGGTAATGCTACAGGCCCGATGAACGCGGTACCGCCTTGCACTGGTGACGGATAGAGATCCGTGCCATCGGGACTCAGAATGCCAAGGTAGTACGCAGACATACCTTGTGTGACTTGTACGCTGACCCGCTGCCCTGCTGTTCCACTGAAGGTCAGATTGCCGTTCTGACCAGCCGAAGTCGTCGTCAAAGTAACGGGCGACCCATCGATCGCTATCGTGCCAGTCAGATCTGCCGGAACGCTATTGAGCGCGAATGTCACACTTCCATTGTCAATACTGGAAGGAGTAATAACGAGGGTGTACGTCCCAGTGTTCGGGAGCACCACCACCGGCTCCAACAACGTACCGCTGCATATGTTGTTGGTGCTTCCGAGGCTAGTCCCGTCTGGTTTGAGAAGCTGAATGCTGCCGCTTGAGCAAAATCCCAAACTGGAAGTCGTAACTAGAAAGTTCAGCCTTTGACCGGCTGCTCCGTCGAAAACGATCAAACCAATCTTCCCTGACGTTGGAAACGACACAGTCTGACTGCTACCAATCGTCATGCGACCGGTCACCGCAACATCTGCGACCGTACGGGGAGGAGGCACAACAAAGAAATCCTCGCTGCTTATTGCTTGCCCGTAAGCTGTCCCAACCGACAACTGGCCGGAAGTCGACGACGCGGGCACCGTCGCTGAGAGCGTTGTCGCAGTGGCGGCAGCTACTGTTGCAGATCGAGTATTGAACTTAAGGCTGTTCTCGCTCGCCGTTGTTCTGAAGTTCGTTCCGCTCACCGTTACGGTAGTCCCTGCAACACCAATCGCCGGAGAAAATCCGCTGATGCTTGGTGCCGAGCTTTGAGTCACCGTGAACGGCGTCGAACTTGTCGCTGAACCATTTGGTGAGACAACGGTGATCGGCCCTGTGCCAGCCCCAGTTGGTACCTGGGCAACCAACTGGTTAGCTGACGCGGAACTGACCACTGCTGTCGCGCCGTTGAATTGAACCGTGTTTTGGTTTGCAGTCGCGGAGAACCCGGTACCAGAGATCGTGACACTGGCCCCAACAGATGCGCTGCTCGGAGTGAATCCCAGGATCGAAACCGCGGCGTTGCCTCGCGAGACCGACGTGATATTGCCAACCGCGTCGTAAGCGTAAACAGCCGTATTGCCCGCGCCATCAGAGACGCCAGTCAGCCTCCCCAACTCGTCGTAGCTGAAGTTATATGTTCCACCGGAGGCCGACTGAACAAGTACCAAGCCAGCCAAAGCCACCACGACCGCGCGCCGAGTAGCGCTGCCAAATCGAGACAACCAACGAGCGACCGAAGCTACGCCCCGACTCAGCATGAGTTTTCTCCCGAAACAAGGACGCAACAGACGTAGCGATAGAGCTTTATCGCCACAACCTTCGCGTGAAATATCGTTTTGATTTGGTTAAATGCAGCCGCAGATAAGGCTCAGCGGTCAAACTTCTCGTTCTTAGGGGATTCTATTTCCTCTATTTTTTGTCTCTCCTTCCTGTGATGATGGCACATCTGGTCGTGTATAGCAGACGCCACACCGGGCTTCAAGGACACCCCTCTTCGGGCGGGATAGATTTACACAATTACCTAAATTGGATACCCCACCAAATTTTTCTTGCAGTCAAGCCAATCACCCCCTAATCATTGAAAGCCGTACTTATCGATACGGGAAGAAGTTGAGATCGAGGTCCATTGGGGCAAATCGACGGTGCACATACTACAGAGAGCGGTTATCGCCATCTCGGGGGCAGCGCTTTTCACGTATTCCTACGGAGAGTCCGTGGGAGGGCATATTGGTCTGCCAACAGTAGGGCACCCCGCAAACAACCCTCCCACAGCCGAAAAGGTGACGTTGGGCGGGAAAATTTTCTTTGACAATCGTCTTAGCGCGAGCGGGAAAATAAGCTGCGCAAGTTGTCATCAGCCAGATCGTGCCTTTAGCGACGGACTATCGATATCTCGAGGTGTCGATAATTTAGTCGGCACGCGCAACGCCCCCAGCCTTCTGAATGCCGGCGTCATGGAAACCCAATTCTGGGATGGCCGCCGGACCACACTGGAAGCACAGGCGTTGGATCCGTTTGTCAACCCAAGAGAGCACGGGTTACCGAATACCGCGCGACTGGTGGCGCTCGTCCGAGCTGATCCGTCCTATCCCGCCCTATTTGCTCAAGCATTCGGGATCACACAAGCCTCGATCGACGAAGACTCTATCGCCAAAGCGCTTGCTTCTTATGTGCGTTCACTGAACGGCGGGGCCTCGGCGTTCGACTATTACTACTATGGTGGGGAGCAAACTGCGTTGTCACAAAGTGCGCGACGTGGGCTAACCTTATTTTTGGGAAGAGCGCAATGTGCAACTTGCCATCAGATCGGACCATCAAGCGCATCCTTCTCCGATCAAAAATTTCATGGCCTACATATCGGGATGAGTCGAATTGAAACCCGGTTGGCAGACATCACTAAGCATGCCGTCGCCGCACGCCACGGAAAACAGTCTGCTGATGCCACAGTCCTCAGCGACACAGACATTTCAGAACTAGGTCGATTTTTTGTCACGCTCGACCCCGCGGATATCGGGCAATTCCGCACACCCAGCCTGCGCAATGTAGCGCTTACCGCGCCATACATGCATGACGGAAGTATCGACACACTTGCGCAAGCGGTCGATCAAGAAATTTACTATCGGTCTAATCAGAATGGCCGACCTATAGTTTTAACCCCAGAAGAAAAGACCGATCTTGTTCACTTTCTCGAAAGCTTGACTGGCGAAACAGCTCAACGAGCAACCCTGCACTGAGTATCTTCACAGCGCGCGTTCTTGTCGTGGCAAGTTCAAACGTAGAAGCGAGAGCACACCGTGCCCCACACCAACTGTTTGAGTCACCTAGAAAATCGCAGTCGTCTCTCGTACCGACCGTCGATACCTCCCCGCCAAGATGGATTTACCTTGCTTGAACTGCTGGTCGTTGTCGTGATCATCGGTTTGTTGGCCTCTTACGTCGGGCCAAAGTATTTTTCTCAGATCGGCAAATCCGAAGTCACAGTAGCCCGCAGTCAGATCGAAGCCTTCGAACGTGCATTAGATAGTTTTCGGTTGGATGTTGGCCGCTACCCCACCTCCGAAGAAGGGCTTGATGCACTCCTTCACCGCCCAGCCAATGCCAATGGGTGGAACGGTCCTTACCTTAAGAAAGATGTCCCACCAGACCCTTGGGGACGCCCTTACGCCTATCGCGCGCCAGGTACAAAAGGCGACTTTGAGATCGTCTCACGTGGCAAAGACGGTCAACCCGGCGGAACGGGTGAGAACGCCGACATCGTGAGTCAATAGGTCACGAGAGTGCAATGCGCTACGAAGCTAAGACCCTCTCTGCCACAAACATGATCTCGACCGTCGTTCTCGACGCTCGGGATGAACAGGATGCGCGCCGGCAAATCGAAGCGTTGGCGTTACAAACCGTGTCAATCAAGCGCGTTCGGTCAGCACAAACGCCGCAACTTTCGTCCTCCAAGCGCTTCTCGTTGCTACTGTTCAGCCAGGAATTGCTCGCCTTGATCAAGGCTGGATTGAGCCTGTTTGAAGCGATCGAAGCGCTCAGAGAAAAGGAGACGGCGCCAGAGACATGCGACATTCTGGACCGACTGCTGGCTGCTCTACGAGAAGGTCGACGATTCTCGGCAGCCCTCTCAGAGCAAGCCGACCACTTTCCTCCTCTCTACATCGGCCTCATGCAGGCGGCGGAGGGAACCAGCGATTTGCCGCGCTCGCTCGGGCGCTTTGTCGAATATCAGAAGCGCGTAGACAGCATTCGCACGAAAGTCGTCAGTGCCTCGATCTACCCGCTTGTCCTGATCACTGTCGGCTTTGCCGTCACGGTATTTTTGCTTTGCTACGTCGTTCCGCGCTTTGCATTGGTATACCAAGATAGTGGCCGCGAGCTGCCCTGGCTCTCTCAACGCATGCTGGACTGGGGACAACTCGCCGCGCAACACGCTTGGGTGATGCTCGGTGCTGTCTTGGCAATTGCAATCCTTGCAGTAGGCGGAGTTCGGCGATTGATCCAAACCGGCGGGCTTGCACGCATTGCCACGCAACTACCAACGATTGGGTATCACCTTCAACTCTACGAGCTATCGAGGCTGTATCTCACCCTCGGCATGTTGCTTGAAGGCGGCATTCCAGCAATGCATGCCCTTGCGACTGCACGTTCAACTGTATCGGTTGCGTCGCGCAAACGCTTGATCTCGGCTGAAACGGAGATACGAGATGGCCGAGCACTCTCCACTGCATTCGAAGCCAACGGGCTCACCACGACGATTTCGCTGCGGATGCTTCGCGTGGGAGAACAATCTGGCCAACTCGGCGCAATGCTGACCCAAGCTGCGGAGTTTTACGACGGCGATGTGATTCGATTCATCGATCGCTTCATGCGCGCCTTTGAGCCAATCCTAATGGCCGTCATCGGCGTGATTGTAGGATTCATTGTGGTGCTTCTGTACATGCCAATCTTTGATTTGGCCGGGAGTCTCCAATGAGAGACGGCACTCAAGCAGATATCGTTCTCTTTGAAACCGCACGGGTTGCTGCTCGAGCTTCCGGCCGGTCGATCTCCAGCGAGCTGGAGGTTATCGGCAACCTGCTGCCGCATGCCGCACTTGAGCAGGTGGGCGCCTTGTTTGGCATGCCAGCGCTCGCTTTGCATGAATTGAACGCGCAGACGCCCGCATTTGATCTTCTACCGCTTGCGCGTGCGATGCAGCGCTGTGCCGTCCTATTCAGGAATCAGGCCGGATCGATATGCGCGGCGATCACGGACCCGCAAGATATTGATCAACAAACTTGGCTGGAAGCGCAGGCCGATCAGCCCATCACGTTTCGACTGGCACTGGAACCCGACATCGAGGCCTACTTAGCAAGGCAAGAGGAATTGGTACGGGCAATCGATACGCTCTCGGCGTCGGTTAGCGATAGTCCAGGCTCGTCACGCACCACCGAGATTCTCTCGTACGTTTCCGTCAATGACACGGCGAGCCCGGTAGTCAAAGTTGTCAACTCGACGCTCTACGACGCCTTGCGCGTGGGGGCATCCGACATCCATCTAGAGAGCACGGCGACCGGTCTCGCCGTCAAGTACCGGGTCGATGGTGTACTGGATCACGCTGCCTCCTTATCGGGAGCAGAACTCGCTGAGCAGGTCATTTCAAGACTGAAAGTATTGGCCGAACTTGATATCGCCGAACGGCGCGTACCCCAGGACGGTAGCTTCAGAGTGGAATCTCGAGGCCGGGAAATCGATCTTCGGGTCTCAATCATGCCCAGCATTCACGGTGAGGATGCCGTCATCCGAATCCTGGACAAGCGAGCCATGATCGAAGCCCATGGAGCCTTGACACTGGAAGCCCTCGGATTCGATGGGAAATCGTTGGTGGCATTACGTCGCCTGGCCGCTGAACCCTACGGCATGTTGCTTGTGACCGGCCCTACCGGATCGGGCAAAACAACGACCTTGTACGCAGCCATCTCGGAAATCCACAATGGCCGAGACAAGATCATCACGATTGAGGATCCCGTCGAGTACCAGCTCCCAGGTGTACTTCAAATTCCGGTGAACGACAAGAAGGGGCTCACGTTCGCCAAGGGCCTGCGCTCCATTCTCCGCCACGATCCAGACAAGATCATGGTTGGTGAAATACGGGACCGTGAAACCGCAGAGATCGCCGTCCAGTCAGCCCTAACAGGTCATTTGGTCCTGACAACCGTACACGCCAACAACGTCTTCGACGTATTTGGCCGATTTACCCACATGGGGGTCGATCCGTACGCTTTTGTTTCGGCGCTTAATGGTATCTGGGCACAGCGCCTCGTCCGTATGGTTTGCCCACGATGTGCTGAGCACGTCCGCCCGTCCGACGAACTGGTACAGGGTCTCGGACTCACTTCTGCAGAATTGACTGACTTCACCTTGCGTGCTGGCCGTGGATGTGGCGATTGTCGAGGTACGGGATATCTTGGCAGAAAGTCGATCGCCGAGATTCTCGTTCTCAACGACGAACTCAGAGAGCTTGTCGTTGCGAAGGCTCCTATCCGACATATCAAGGACGCAGCCAGAAAGACTGGAACGAGAAGCTTGCGCGAGGCCGCACTTGACTTAGCGCGGACGGGTGAAACAACGCTGGAGGAGGTGAAGCGTGTCACTCTTCAAGCATAAAGAGTTTGTGCTCACCGTGTCGCAAACCGATCTGGGATTGTGGGCGCCAACGGGCCATGGTGATGAACAGGCAGAACTACTGCAGTCCGTTGACTTGCAGCCGGGCCCCTACGAGCGAGCTTTGCGAACTGGGCTCATGTCAATTGGGCCGACTGTGCTTCCCCGCTATGCTCGCGTCAGTATTGTGGTGTCATCACCGCTAGTACGCCTATTTCTGGTCACACCACCCAGCAACGCAACGGGAATCGATGATTTGAAAGGTGCAGCATCGCTGCGCTTCTCAACGCTTTACGGACTAAAGCCCGAAGACTGGCATATCGCTGCAGCATGGGACTCGCGCCATCCGTTTCTTGCCGCTGGAGTCCGGGGAACCCTACTGGATGCACTGACCGGATTCGTCGGTGCGCGCAAGCTACGTGTACAGCGAATCGCAGCGGCTCCGTTGGAGGTCTGGCGGCGGGACGTCGATGTTCTGTCGCCATCCTCGGAGAGTTGGCTTGTGAGCCGGCAAGGCACTGCGGTGACGCTCCTTGTTTGCGACAAGCGGCGGGTTCACGCGATACGCAGCGTGCAATGGCCTGACGAAATCTGGCAGTCCGTCAGCGCGTTGCATGAAGCCGTTCAAGTGGAGGCAATGCGCCTTGACCGGCAGGCCCCAAGGGTTGCATATGGTCGCGGTGACATCCCTCCTGAACTCGAGAAAAGCGCATCTCCGGAGATGGCATTCCAAGTGTCGAAGCGGCCACGACGGATTACCGTCTGGCAGTACCTCCCTTCGTTCGACATCGACTTCCGCCTGGGGCCGACGGTTCGCGCCAAAGTCACTCGTAGTTCTTTCGCTGCCTGTGTGGCTATGCTGCTATGCATCGGGATAGTAGCTGTGGAATCTGTGCACACCGGAATGCAACGGACACAAATCGAGAGTCGAACGGCGAGCGTACGTGCACGGATGGCCGCACGCCAAAAACCCATAACAAATGAAACCAGCCTGCCGATCAGGGCCGACCAAGCTGCTTCCGTGAACAAAGCAATCAGTCAACTCAATTTGCCCTGGCGACAGTTGCTGCAAGACGTTGAGGCGTCCACCCCCAAGGAGATCGCTCTACTATCGATTGAGCCCGATGCCAAGCGCAACGTACTGAAGGGAACGGCTGAGGCGCCAGACTCCGCTGGCATGTTGGCCTATCTAACGCAACTGAGGTCACGTGGTCACTTCGAAAGTGTGTTGCTGACCAGACACGAGCTCAACGAGCAGGATTCAATGCATCCGCTTCGATTTCAGTTTGAAGCCAACTGGAGCGAAGTCAGAAAATGAAGCCGCTAGCTTTACGTCTGCACATTGGCCTGATACGAATGGGCTGGATGATCCCGGCGGTTGTTGTTCTAGCAGTGATATCCGTCGCCCTGTTCGCCTGGTGGTTGCCGTCCGAACGCGTCGCGCTGGAGCATGCAAAGACTGAGTTTGCGAAAGCCAGTGCTGAGCTGTCGCACCCGCCCCCCCAAGTTGTTGTGCCGCAAGCCACGTCAACTCAGCACCTGGCAGTCTTTTATCGCGCTCTCGGTAGGTATCCAGAGATCGAGACACCAATCAGTACGTTCTTCCAGATCGCAGGTGACACCGCTCTCGCACTCAAGCAGGGTGACTACCAGGTCGTCTATGAGCGGGCCGGCCATTACTACGCATATCGAATCACACTGCCAGTGCGTGGGTCCTATTCCAACATCCGAAAATTCTGCGACCAGGCACTCAAGGCCATCCCGTATGCCGCTCTTGATGGGCTGCACTTCAAGCGCGCGTCCATCAGCGACCCAAGCATCGAGGCGAAGCTCCAGTTCACGCTGTACTTTAGAGGACAGAGCCCCACACTCGATTCAACGCCCCCCACACCTTCGGCGACAGAGGGGACCCTATGAAACGCCGCCACGTTCTGCTCGTATTGGGACTCATCAGCGCAGCGGCAATCTCCGCCCTTGGAGACCGGACACCGTCCAACTCCGTTGTTGACGATGCAAAACAAAGCCGGCCAACGAGTTCCGCCCGTAGCGTTTCAGTTGATCGATCGGACTCCACATCGAACGTGAACTCCACTGCTTCTGCAAGCGCTCCAGCAGTAGTGGCGACTAGCCGTGCCAACCCCAGCAACAGCGTGATGATTCTTGCGCTCACGCCAAGGGCCGAAACTACGGGCTCACGGATAGCAGATGGGGCGACATCGGTATTCACCAGTCAAACTTGGGTGCCACCGCCGCCACCGCCCGCACCTCCGCCACCGCCGTCCGCCCCAGCCCTGCCATTCAGCTATTTAGGGAAACAGCAGGACAACGGCGTATGGACGGTCTTTCTGAGCCGGGAAGGCACCACCGTAATCACAAAAGCGGGCGAGCGTATCGATTCTTCCTATCAGGTCATCTCCATCGCTCCCCCGACCTTGGTTATGAAGTACCTGCCGTTGAACGAATCGCAGACCCTCACGATCGAATGACTGCTGGCTAAACACGCATGCTCACTTGTCGGAATCCTCTACTGCTTTTAGTCCTATCGGGCCTGCTGTGCGCTTGCGCCACATCAAACGTAGCCAAGGAGGAAGCTCGCCAGCTCTATAGTCAAGGGAAGGTGGAAGAAAGCCTCGCACGTTTGAAGGTAGCACTGGTGGAGAAGCCCTCCAACCCAGAACTGCGCGAGATGTATCTGACGCTCAGAGAACAAGCCGTCGCGAATTGGCTTGCGCAAAGTGCCGGAGCAATTAGCCGTGGTGACTCAAGAACCGCCGAAACTTACTATCGTCGGGTACTCGCCGTCGATCCAAGTAACGCGATTGCGAGAACGGGACTGCAATTGATGGAACGAACTGCACGGCATGCCAAGCTTGTGCAGGAGGCAGAGACTGCGGTTCGGAAGAAGGATGAGGATGGAGCTCGATCCGCACTGCGTACCGTGCTGTCGGAGGACCCCGTCAATCCTGCAGCACTCCGACTATGGAGCGCACTTGAGGAAACGGCCGCAAAGAACTCCGCTTCGCCTCAACTCTCTTCAGCGCTTAAGAAGACACTCTCGATCGACTTCAAGGATGCACCGCTCAAGCAGGTCTTCGAAGTGTTTGCTCGTACCAGCGGCATCAATTTCGTCTTTGATAAAGACATCAAGGGAGACCAGAAGACGACGATTTTCCTGAAGGGAACATCCATCAAGGATGCCTTGGACGTTGTGCTGCTAACCAATCAGTTGGAGCAACGCATCCTTGATCGGAACACGATTCTGGTCTACCCAAACACACCGGCAAAGCTTAAGGACTATCAACCGCTCGCCGTACGGTCATTCTTCCTCTCCAACGCGGATGCGGAACAGGTGGCCGGAACCCTGAAGACCATCCTAAAGTCTCGCGACGTCGTTGTCGACAAGAAGCAGAACATGGTCATCATGCGAGACACTCCGGATGCAATTCGCGCTGCAGAAAAGCTTGTCGCACTTCACGATCTTCCTGAACCGGAGGTTATGCTGGAGGTCGAAATCCTCGAAGTCAATCGCACTCGCCTTTCCGAGCTCGGCATTAAGTTTCCCGAGCAGCTTTCCTTGGTCCCGTTGCCATCCACCTCCGGCGGGAGCGTGACGCTCAATGATCTTCTACACCTAACACCAAGCGGCGTCGGCGCAACGCTTTCGCCGTTAAACATCAACGCCCGCGGAGTGGATGGAGATGTCAATCTCCTGGCGAACCCTCGAATCCGCGCGCGCAATAGAGAGACCGCCAAGATCCTGATCGGAGACCGCGTTCCCAACATCACAACGACCTCAACGTCGACCGGATTTGTAGCGCAGAGCGTTCAGTATCTTGATGTCGGTCTGAAGCTCGAGGTCACCCCGGTCATCTCCATTGACAATGAGATCGCCATCAAGGTCTCATTGGAAGTCAGCAGTATCGCCAATCAGGTCACGACCACCACCGGAACGCTGGCATATCAAATCGGCACGCGTACCGCATCAACGGTTCTCCGCCTAAAAGATGGAGAGAACCAAGTCCTCGCGGGTCTCATTAACGATCAGGACCAGCGTACAACGAACAAGGTCCCTGGGCTTGGCGACATCCCAGGAATTGGACGGTTGTTCTCCAGCAGCCTGAATCAGACGACGAAAAATGAAATCGTACTGTCGATCACGCCGCGGCTCGTTCGAAACACACCTCGCCCGGACCTCACGCAAATTGAGTTTGCAGCTGGCACTGAATCGAGTCTGCATGGTCTCTCATCCCGATCCGCACCCGACTCCCCGTCCAGTTCCGGCATTGCTCCCGCAATCGACAGTGCACCGGCCCCTCTGTCAGGTTCGCCAACACCGCCCACAGGCGCTCTGCCTTCGCCTACCCCAACCAACAGTGGCAACAATGCCGGAAGCAGTACTACCCAGGGACTAATGAGATGGCAAGCGCCGTCGCAGGTGAAAGTCGGGGAGACGTTCTCCGCGCAGCTCTGGATGCAGCCGTCGCAGCCCATTACCAGCATTCCCTACGCGCTTTCGTTTGATCCGAAGCTCCTGCAGGTTCTATCCGTCACGGAAGGAGACCTCATGAAGCAAGGAGGTGCTGCGACGGCCTTCAACGAGCGGGTTGATCAGAATGCGGGGCAGATTTATGTCACCAACACGCGCAGCGCGGCGGGCCAGGGAGACGACTCGGGTGCGGGATCGTCAGGCGTATTAGTGACACTCTCGCTGCGCGCGATGGCAGCAGCAGATGCAGCTCAACTGCAGTTGGTGACGATTGCACCGGTCGGGCTCAACGGGACCTCGGTCAATGCATCGTCCCCAAGTCCTCAAGCCATCAAGATCACACCTTGATTCTGAATACCATGCCGGCGCTGACCTATCATCGTTCCGCATTGGGTTTTACGCTGATTGAGTTGCTAGTAACACTTGCAATCATGGCCGTCCTGGTCACGTTGGTGGTGCCGCTGGCTGAGGTAACGGTACAGCGCCAACGCGAGCAGGAACTCAGACGATCGCTACGAGAGATACGCACTGCGATAGACGCGTACAAACGAGCGTCGGACGAAGGGAGAATCCCTCACACGATCGACAGCACCGGGTACCCCCCCTCTCTGAGGATACTGGTTGAGGGAATCGAAGACGCGCGCGACCCCAAGAAGGCAAAGATCTACTTTCTCCGGCGGATTCCGCTTGACCCAATGCAACGCGACATGCGCCTTGGAGAAGACCAGATATGGGGAAAGCGTAGCTACTCAAGCGAGGCGTCCGACCCGCAGGAAGGGGACGACGTCTACGACGTGTACTCACGGTCTCCCGCAACCGGTCTCAATGGCATTCCATATCGTCGCTGGTAAGCCATGTCCACGAGAGCACGATTCTCATCTCTGATGCGCCCGCCCCATGATGGGTTCACACTTATCGAGTTGCTGGTGGTGCTAGCGATCGTCGCATTCTTGCTAACACTGTCACTGCCTCGGTATTTCCACAGCATCGACAAGTCCAAGGAGACGGTCCTCAAAGAGAATCTGCGCGTCACCAGGGAGACAATCGACAAGTATTACGATGACACGGGTCACTATCCGGACTCATTGCAAGATCTGGTGGACCACCACTACCTCAGGGCACTGCCTGTCGACCCACTGACCGGCAGCAACAGTACGTGGGTGATCATCCCACCAGACGACTCGACGAAGGGCGCGGTGTATACCTTGAAGAGTTCGGCATCTGGACAAACGGCCGAGGGAACGCCCTATGCGGACCTATAGCGGCTGCCGGTGTCGCAAAGAAGCCGGTCTCACGTATCTTGGAGTCCTGATTCTTGTGGCGGTGCTGGGCATAACTACAACTACCGCCTTGACATTGGGAGCTCTCATCGAACGCCGCATGGCAGAAGAAGAACTGCTCTATGTTGGCGAACAATATCGTGCTGCGCTTGATAGCTATTCGCGCGCAACGCCAGCCGGGACTTCCCGCTATCCCATGACGCTTCAGGACTTGCTGAGGGATGCCCGCTATCCGAATGTGCGGCGGCATCTTCGGAAGATCTATGTCGATCCTCTGACGTCCAAAGATGACTGGGTTCTTCTGCAAGCACCAGGCGGTGGGATCATTGGCCTTCACAGCGCATCGCAACGGGTTCCGATCAAGATCGCGAACTTCCCTCCTCCGTTCCAAACGTTCGAAGGCAAGGAAAGCTATTCCGACTGGGTTTTCACCAACGACAATAACTGGACTTCCCGCAATTACGGAGCCACCGGATCGACGGCCGGCCGCCCCCAAGGTCCATAGACAGATCAGTTAAGACGGCCTACCCACGCGCTTGTACAGTGATCAAGCCCCGGCGAGCAATGCCGTCTTCCGATGGCAGAAGTGTTGGTCAGTCGAAGGGGCGGACACGCAAGCTCCGAAAGTGGAGCCTGCCCCACCCCCCAACAGCAAACGGCAGACTGGATTGCGCTGAGTACGTTGTCAGACTCGCGCCTCTGCTCGCGCTCGTATCGCCTCGAGGTCGTGCGGAGCGGGATGCAGTTGAAGCCGTTGTCCGGCTTTAGCGATCTGACTTGGCGTATCGTGTCCCACCAACGCAGGAAGGCGACGCGATACAGCCACCAGCCCACCCAGGTTGGCCCCTGTGTCGTAGCCCATCAGTTCCAGCGCATGCACTGTATCTTCCGTGCAGATGTTCCCGGTGGCCCCAGGTGCGTACGGACAGCCGCCAATGCCACCCAGTGAAGCGTCGAAGCGGTCTGCGCCGCCGTCGATTGCCGCCAGCACATTGGCGAGCCCCATGCCTCTGGTGTTATGGAAGTGCAGCGTCAACGCCGCATTGGCCCAACGTTCACGGAACGCTCGCACCAGTGTGTTCACCTGAGTGGGATACCCCATCCCCGTGGTATCGCACAGCGTGACGTTGTCGGCGCCCAACCGCGTGTGAAAGCGCTCCACCCAGTCCAGCACGGTTGCCATCTCGACTTCGCCTTCCATCGGACAGCCGAATGCGCATGAGAGCGAGACATTGATGCGGACCCCAGCCCTGCGAGCCAATGCGGCCACTTCCTGCAGCCCGCCAAACGACTGCTCTCGGGTCATGCGCAAATTTGCGAGGTTGTGCGTTTCGGTGGCCGACATGACGAGGTTCACCTCATCCGCCCCACAGTCGATCGCGCGCTCGGCGCCCCGTACGTTCGGCACGAGCGCGCTGTACACCGTGCCAGGCACGCGGCGGACTCCTCTCATCACAGCCTCTGCGTCGGCCAGGACGGGAATCGCCTTGGGTGAAACGAATCCAGTGACTTCGATCTTGGCTAGGCCCAAAGAAGACAGCGCATCGATCAGCGCAATCTTCTCTTCAGTGGGCACAAATGTGCATTCAGCCTGCAATCCATCCCGCGTACCGACCTCTTGGATGTGGATGCGGCGGCGATTCCCGTTCCAGGCGCTCATGCGATGACTCCTTTGTTCCGCAGCACGTCGATCTGATCATCGGTGATGCCAAGTTCTCGCAACACAGCATTGGTGTCCTCTCCCAAGCGCGGCGCAGCGGTACGAACGGTGCCCGGTGTGCCCTCCAATTTGGGGACCACGCCCGGTACCTCCAACGTGTCCCCTTCACGGGTGCACTGCGAGAGGATCATGTCCCGCGCACGGTAATGCGGGTCTTCAACGATGTCCTTGGCGGTATAGACCTTGCCAGCCGGTACGCGCGCTTCAGCCAGCAGGTACAATGCCTCTTCCACCGTCCGCAATGTCGTCCAGCTGCCAATGGCGCCATCCAGCTCTTCAACTCGGGCGACCCGGCCGGCATTATTGGCAAAGGCAGGATCGTCCGCGAGATCTGTGCGCCCGATGGTGTGCATCAAGCGCTTGAAGATGCTGTCACCATTACCAGCGATCAGGATGTAGCCGTCGACACAACGATAGGCATTCGACGGCGCGATACCCGGCAAGGCGCTACCTGCAGGCTCTCGTACAGCACCAAACGCGCTGTACTCCGGGATCAGACTTTCCATGACATTGAGCACGGCCTCGTTCAAGGCCACGTCGATGACCTGGCCCTTGCCGCCGTTCACTTTGCGGTGGTACAGCGCAGTGAGAATGCCGATCGTGCCGTGCAACGCGGCGAGCGTGTCGCCGATTGAGATGCCGCATCGCACAGGTATGCGACCAGGCTCACCGGTGAGATGGCGCAGGCCGCCCATGGCTTCACCGATGGCGCCGAACCCGGGCAAGTCACGGTATGGCCCCGTCTGCCCGTAGCCAGAGATACGCAACATCACCAAGCCCGGGTTCAGTTCCGACAGCACATCCCAGCCCAGCCCCCAGCTTTCCAGCGTGCCGGGGCGAAAATTCTCAATGAGCACATCGGCTGAAGCAATCAGTTCTCGTGCAATCTCTTGCGCTTCCGGGTTGCGCAGGTCGAGCGCCACGGAGCGCTTGTTTCGCGACTGCACCTGCCACCATACGGAGGTGCCGTCCTTCAACATGCGCCAGTTGCGTAGTGGGTCTCCTGCGCCGGGCGGCTCGATCTTGATCACCTCGGCGCCGAACTCGCCGAGCGTCTTGCCAGCAAAAGGCCCCGCGATCAATTGCCCCATCTCGATGACGCGCACCCCTTGAAGTGCCATGGGAGCGCTATGGATTCCGTTATCGGATTGCACGTGTTGTTCCATCTCTCTGCCTCAGTCTTTGGCGCGCAGCTGGGCAGGCATAGCAAACGTCAAGATGGCCGCACACACAAGCCCGAGACCGCCAATCAGATAAAGCGCCGGCGTGGTGCTGCCTGCCAGGTCCTTGATGCGTCCGACGACCACCGGACTCACGATCCCGCCCAGCTGGCCCAGCGTGTTGATCAGCGCAATGCCGGCTGCTGCCCCGGCACCAGCGACGAGCTTGGGCGGCAGCGCCCAGAACGCGGGAATGGCGGCCACTACGCCCGCGCCCATCATGGCGAGGGCCAGGACCAGCATGGCGGTCTGCTTGTCAAAAATGCCGGCGCTGAAGAATCCCACCGAGGCCAGCAGCATCAGCCCAATCACGAACTTGCGGCGTTCGCCCGTACGGTCTGACACCCGGCCCACGACGACCATGGTGATCGCCCCGCACAGGTATGGCACAGCCGTTAGCAGACCGATGGTTGTGGGGTTAGTGATTCCAGACGTGCGAATCATGTGCGGCGCCCAGAAGTTCAGGCCGTACGAACTCACCTGGATCAGGAAGTAGATCAGGCCGAGCATGAGGAAACCCGGCGTCTTCAACGCACCGATCAGCGAGTGGCCCGCAATATCGCGGTTCTGCCGCGCGATGTTGGCGCTCAAGAGCGCACGCTCCTCCGGCGCAAGCCAGCGGGCATCTTCAATGCGGTCCTTGAGTACCTTGAAGACGATGTATCCAAGAAGCACACAAGGCAGCCCGCCCACCAGAAACAACCAGTGCCAGCCGCGCATGGCAAGCACACCGTCCATGTGTGAAAGCACGAGGCCCGATGCAGGCGCCCCAAGCAGCCCTGCAAAAGCAGATGCCAGGAACAGCATGGACGTCATCCGGCCGCGGTAAGCCGCCGGGAACCAGATCGTCAGGTAGTACAGGACGCCCGGAGCAAAACCTGCCTCCATCGCACCAATCAGGAAGCGCAGGCCGTAGAACTGCCATTCGGTTTGCACAAACGCCATCAGGGCGGTGGCAATGCCCCACGAAACCATGATGCGGGCAATCCACCGCCGGGCGCCCACCTTGTACAGCATGAGGTTGCTCGGCACCTCGAACAGCACATAGCCCACGACGAACAGCCCGGCGCCGAGCCCGTATGCCGTGTCGCTCAGACCCAGGTCGGTCTGCAATGAAAACTTGGCAAAGCTGATGTTGATGCGATCAAAGAACGCAAACAGATAGCACACCATGATCAGCGGCATGACGCGCCACGCTATCTTGCTGACGATGCGCGCTTCATCGATTTGCGTCGGTGGTGTAGCCGCCTGAAGCGGCATGGTTTCCGTGCCGGCCATCGTTGTCTCCTGTGGATGCCGATGTCAGGCGACGGGGCGCTCACATGGGTGAGGCTGGCAACCTGCATCGTTGTGGTGCGCTCTGAATGGCGCGTGCAGGCATTCTGGTTGCGGCCGGGCCGCGGCAGAAGAACAAATGCGAGAACCGAGCTTTCACGAAACGCGAAAGCGGCTTTGGAACCTATGGGGTGGTCGACCTCAGATGTTCGATCAATGTGCGGACGTGGCGTGGCACCGCATTGATGTCACGCAGGCCCAGCAACAGGCTTCGCTGGGCCCAGTCATCTTTCAGCGTGATCTGGCGCAACTGCATTGAGCGCACCAGCTCACGCACCGCCTGCAAGGGCAGCACGGCGACACCCATCCCGGCGGCGACCATCTGGCACATTGCGTCGAAGCTTCGCACGCGAATGCGTAGCTTGAGGCGGCGCCCCATGGCCTCGGTTTCGGTCTGTAAGCGTTCGGCCAGCGATGTCCCCTCTGACAAGCTGACAAAGTCATAGTCGAGGGCTTCGGCCAAATGAAGTTCTCTGCGACGGCTGAGCGGATGTTGCTTGGGCACGACCAGCCCGAGGTGGTCTTCGCGGTAATCCAGGCACTGCAGGCCAAGCGTCGGCGTACGGTCCGCAAATATGCCGACGTCAGCCCGGCCATCTAGCACCGCCAGGACAATCTCGCTGCTGTTCTTCTCTTCCAGCTCGATGCGGATGCCCGGATTGGCCTGAGTAAAAGTTGCCAGGTGCTGAGGGAGGAATTGCGTCACCGCAGAGGTATTCGCCCAGAGGCGGACGACGCCCACGATGCCCGAGGTGAAGTCCGACAGCTCGGCGGCAAGCAGATCGACGTCCGCGAGGATACGCTGCGCGTGGCGGTAGAGCGCCTGGCCGGCCACTGTGAGCGTCACGCCCCGCGAATGGCGCTCCAACAGCGACGTGCCCATCCCGACCTCCAGATCGGAAATCCGCTTGCTCGCAGCTCCGACCGCCAGATGAGCCAATGTGGCGGCCTTGCTGATGCTGCCGGTGCGCGCTACCAAAGCGAACAGCGATAGAGAAACAAAATCGAGTCGATGTGGGTTGATCATGGCGGCAAATTGATGGGCCTTGCTCAGCAGATGGTATAGCTAGCCGTTCCGACAATGCTACGTCTCACAAAGCATCGCACGCTGAACCTCTGGTGTGGTGCTCCGCGGAAACTTCAGAGTTACGTGAACCAAAACGCGGATAGCTCAAAGTTGGCCGAGCAACCCTGCCGGGAGAGCCTACAGATCCTCACCTACCGGTTCAGAGTTGAGTGAATCTCGACAGCTAACAGGGTATTCCGATCGAGTCGGCGGTGGGCGCCATCAACGAAGGCGGCGTCTATCGCTACCGGGAGCTACAGTGCCTACATTGAAGTGGTATTGGTGAGTGGCGCCTCCCCGCGGGCGATCACCCCTCAGGGCGCCACGTTCACTGGTAGGAGCTGCTCTACCAGTGAGATCCAATAGGCGATACCAGTCCCGATGATCGAATCATTGAAATCGTAGTAGGGGCTGTGGAGTTGATGCGATGTGAGACCGGTTTCGCACTGGCTTCCAGGTAGTACGCCATTGCCCAAGAATGCGTAGCAGCCGGGCTTCTTTTCAAGGAAGAATGCGAAGTCCTCGGAGGCCAGCGCACGGTCGACGTCCGTATCGAGCCTGTTGTGTCCGACAACGGATAGCATTGCCTCGGCTGCGTCGCCGGTCTCTTTTTCGTGATTGAACAAGGCCGGGTAGATTCGTTCAAGAGCAAAGCGCGCATTGACACCAAATGCGGCGGCTATGTTCTCCACAATCGCCGACATCCGATGCTCGATCAGATCCAGTGTGGCGGCGTCGAAGGTGCGGACCGTTCCAGAAAGCGTGGCCACCTGCGGAATAATGTTGTCCGTGGTACCAGCATGGATCTGCGTGACGGACAAGACGGCGGGGCGGTTTGGATCGACATTTCGCGAGACGATTGTCTGCCAAGACTGGGCGATTTGCACTGCCACGACAACCGGGTCTAGGCTGTGGTGCGGCTGGGCGCCGTGCGAACCCTTGCCGGTGATTTTTGCGTTGAAGGTGCTGCTGGAAGCCATGAGGGGGCCGGCCCGCACGCCAAATGAGCCGGCCGGCATGCCCGGCCAGTTGTGGATGCCGAAGATAGCGTCGATCTTGAACCGCTCAAACAGCCCGTCTTCGATCATCCGTCGGGCGCCTGCGCCGCCCTCCTCGGCAGGTTGGAATACAAACTGGACCGTGCCGTCAAAGTCGATGCCTTTGCTGAGTTGCATCGCAGCGCCCAACAGCATCGCCGTATGCCCATCATGTCCGCAGGCGTGCATCTTCCCGGCCAACTGTGAGGCATGAGGGAACGTGTTCAGTTCCTGCAATGGCAGCGCATCCATGTCTGCGCGCAGCGCAATGCATTTATCAGAGCTTCCCTTCTTGAGCGTGCCCACCACGCCGTACCCGCCGACGTGCTCTACGACTTCAATACCGCAATCGCGGAGCGTCTTGGCAACGAAGGTGGACGTCTTTTCCTCCTCGAATTTGAGTTCGGGATGTGCGTGGAGACAGTGTCGGATTTGAACGATTTCCGAATAGTCAGCGTGTTCGTGTTTGGGGTTTTTCATGCTTCTAGGCTTGCAGGTGGGGCCGCGTCTGCAGGCGCGGCTTCTTGCGTCAGGTGGAGTCGCTTTAGACCGATCGGGTGCCGTAAGCCAGCCTGCCGAGTGCCATAACGCCGATGAGCACGAGGCTGACGAGTGCTGCTCCTGACAGGTAGAGGCCAATGATCAATTTGTCCCCGCTGATATGGATGAGGGTGGTGACTGCAAGCGGAGTGAGGCCTCCAAAAATCGTCACACCCAGCGCGTAGGAAGTGCCGACACCGGTAGCGCGGTACTCGGTGGGGAAAATGTCAGCCAAGACCAATGGTGCGCAGGCAGCATACAAACCAAGGAAAACCGAAATGATCGACTGCACGGCGACCAACGTCAGAAGGCTCGGGTGGGAGGCGAGCACCGAAAACAATGGGTATGCCAGTACACCCGCAAGCCCTGCGCCCCATGCCATTGGCTTGAATGGTCCGACTTTGTCTGCAAAAGAGCCGACCAACGGACAGACAACTATCAACGTGATGCCACACGCGATCTGCCCAACGTAACTTGCCACTAGCGGCAGGTGAAGATCGCGCACAGCATAGGTTGTGAAGTAATTGGACACTTGTGCCGCTACGGTCCAGAAGACCATGATTGCGATGCCAAGAAAAATGCGGCCGGAGTGCGCGCGCAACCCTGAGATGAAAGAGGTGTGCGTATGGCCGGATGCCTCAGCGCGCACGAATTCCACAGTTTCGGGAATTGAACGGCGGATATACCAACCGACGGGGCCGATGAGCAAGCCGACAAGGAAGGCGATCCGCCAATACTCGGTAAGGATCTGTTGCTCGCCAAAATACTGAGTCAGGCCAAGTCCGATCAACCCGGCTACAAGTACGCCACCACCTTGTGCCACCTGCTGAAATGAGCTGAAAAGCGCGCGGTTCGATTGGGACGCGTTCTCAATCAACATTGCCACATTGCTGCCGATTTCCCCGCCCGCTGAAAAACCTTGTACCAGGCGCCCGAGAACCAGAATAAGGGGTGCAGCAATTCCAATGGCTTGGTACGTCGGGCAGATTGCCGGTACCAGTGTGCCCAGCGCCATGAGGAGCAGCGTGAGGCTCAGCGCGTTCTTGCGGCCGGCACGGTCCGCGTAGCGGCCAAGAATCAGCGCGCCCAGCGGACGCACTATGAAGCCTGCGGCGAACGTCATGAACGTCAGTATGAGCGCGACGTACTCATCGCCCGATGGGAAGAATGCCTTCGAGATCGGTACCGCGAAGATGGCGAAGGCCAGAAAGTCGTATATCTCCAGGACGTTCCCGATTGTTGCGGCAACAACCGTACGTCGTTGAACAAGCGCGCTAGGGCTGTTCATGTCTTGGGCAAGCACACTGTCGTGCATGGCAGTCTCCTTATTTGTTATGAGAGTGCGCGGCAGTGTAGGATGGGGAAGCTATAACAAGAAATGCTGAATTGAGATGTGGGCCATATCTCTGCGGCATGTGTAAATCATGATCGATCTGCGTCAGCTCAAATATTTCTTGGCAATTGCGGACCACGGGAGTGTTTCTGAAGCTGCCCGGCACGTGCATGTCGTTCAACCCGCGCTAAGCCGGCAGATGAAGGACCTGGAAGAAGAGCTCGGCGTGGTGCTGTTCGATCGGGGAGCGAGAGGAAGCGCGCTGACTACTGCTGGGGCGCAGTTCGCAATTGACGTGCGGGCGGTGCTTGCTCAGCTTAATGCAGCCAAGGAGCGGCTCTCGCGCATCGCAAGCGGCATGGAAGGGGCGTTGCGGATTGGCATCGCACCAAATTACAGCTGGCACCCTCAGATACTGGAGTCGCTGCGGTCGTTCTCGGCAGCTGTCCCAAAGGTTGCGCTCATGCTGGAGCCGACGCTATCGACGCGACAGATTGCGAGAATTATTGCAGGCGAACTCGATGGGGGTTTCCTCACTTGGCGATACTTGCCCCAAGATAAGCCGGACAATCAGGGTCTTCGAGAAACGCACCTCTTCAATTGCCGCCTCAAGCTCGCACTGCAGCGTGGCAGTGCGCTGGCGAAAAAGGTGCCTAAGCGACTCGCGCAGTTGAAAGATGAGCCGTGCATATGGTTTCCGCGGGAGACTGCGCCCGCGTACGATGATTTCCTTACTTACCAGTGCCAGCAGGCAGGCTTTTCGCCCAAGAAGGTTCAGATTGGCAGCGATGTGTTGACGATCCTTGGACTGGTTGCGGCCGGAATGGGATATTCGATTGTCTCGGACGTCTCTCAACATACCTGCCCCAAGGACGTGGTCTTGCTCGACCATCCCGACCTCACGATGACCCATCCGGTGTCATTCGTCTGCAGGGCTGACGATGGGAATCCAGCGCTCATTCGCTTTGTCGATCAATTGCAGAGGGGACGACCGTCTTGATGATGTTGTCGGTCACCGGAGATGGATTCAACCCAAGCAAGGTGAGTGGATCGACGGTCCTGTAGACGTAAGACGGCGCTGAGGCACCTATGCTGATCTTGATTACAACCCACCGACGACGAGCACAGATGAGCAGCAACTTTTACGATCGACTCGCACCGTTTTATCACTTGCTCTATGGTGACTGGGACGCCGCCGTTCGCAACCAAGGCGAGGCACTAGCGCAGCTTCTAAAGGGATGGGGCGTTGGACCTGGAGAGCCTGTTCTTGATGCAGCTTGTGGTATTGGCACTCAGACGCTGGGCTTGGTGGCCGAGGGGTATTCAGTGACCGCCTCGGACCTGTCGGCCGGTGCAGTCGAAAGGTTGCAGCAGGAACTAGACGCACGCAATCTACAGGCGAGCGTACGCGTTGACGATCTTCGCACACTGCACGGCGCCGCCGCCGAAAGTTGTGCTGCTGTTCTCGCCTGCGACAACAGCTTGCCGCACCTGCTCACGGACGCCGAAATATTGCAGGCGCTACGCAGTGCCTATCGCGTTCTGCAGCCAGGTGGTCTGCTGGTGCTCTCCGTTAGAGACTACGCCATCATCGAGCGGCGCTCACCCGACGTGCGCCCATACGGGCTTCATCGTGATTCTGAGGGACGACGTTTCCTTGCTGTCCAGGTTTGGGAATGGGACGGAAATTGCTACGACCTGCGCATGTACCTCACTACCGAACAGCCCGATGGCCGCTGCGCGACGGAGGCCCTTACAAGTCGCTATTACGCAGTGACCACCGACCGTCTGCAAGAACTGATGCGCGAGGCGGGTCTGCATGAAGTGCAGCGCCTGGACAACGTTCTTTTTCAGCCGGTGCTTATCGGACGCCGTGCCTACGAGGTCAATTAAGATGTCGAAAAAGTCAATGGAGCACGCCAGCCCCAACGAGTTGCCGAATCCAATGCGTCGGGGCGTTGTCATTGAGCCTTGGGCTGTACCCCATGTTGCCGCTGCTGCCGGGGTGCGCCGCGGGTGTCGACGATGCCTCCGCGCAGGGGCAAACTCAGCCGCGGGACAAGGCAGGAGGTGGCAGCCAATCGTCGACCGCTCCGGCACCTACCAAGCCCGAGTCCGGGCCGGCGTTGGCGAGTGGTGCCTTCCGCCACCCGGGGTTGCTGATCACCGAAGATGACTTCACCCGCATCCGTTCGCTCATCGACGCCGGGCAGGAGTGAATCGCCCCGGCCCCAGTAGACACCTGTGAGCCTCAAACTAGAGGTTAGACAGGAGGTGCGATGAGTGCACAGAGATACACCGAAGAATTCAGGGTC
>Ga0209674_100207_pt1 | contig 59170 bp, 53 predicted proteins | sample AraplaCvi_mMS_r2_FD_184279 | JGI IMG/M metagenome (GOLD analysis project Ga0209674, IMG submission 184279) | Arabidopsis root microbial communities from North Carolina, USA - plate scrape CL_Cvi_mMS_r2 (SPAdes) (version 2) | ecosystem: Host-associated > Plants > Roots > Endosphere | place: USA... | reverse complement strand
CTGCACCTGCACCTGCACCCGCACCCGCTCCGACACCTACACCAACGCCGACCCCCACACCGTCTCCCTCTCCATCCGCAACGCCCAGCGCGGCCATTTCCTGCGGCACGCCCACGCAAACCGCGGGCGGTACGGCCCATGGCGTCATCAGCGCGGACACCCCGACCGCCGACGGTCTGCGCGTGTTCCCGAACAACACGGCTTTCAAGATCGCCGTCACGACGAACGCCCCGAGCGCCGACACCGTTGTCTGGTCCGTAGCGGACTCCAATGGCGCCATCAAGACGCAAGGCAGCTTTGCGGTAGGCGCTGGCGTACAGACGAGCACGCTGTCGTGCAAGTCGACCTGGTCCGGTTACGGCGCGTTGACCGCGACGTTGCGCTCAGCAGGCGGCACGCTGCCGAGAAGCGGCACGCGGCCCACCGGCATTGCGACTTTCGGCGTGCTGCCCGACCTCAGTTCCGCGATCGGCACGGTCACGTATGCGCATCAGGACCAGCATCGCTTCGGCATGCAGGGCTTCAACGGCAATATCGCGGCGCTGCACGCGCTCGGCATTTCGTGGACGATCGACGACCGTGAAGTGTCGGCGATGGAGCCCAACGGCCCCTACACCTACACGCCGAGCGTGAACGATCTCGATCCTTTCTATAAGGCCAATCCGGATCAGATGCGCATCGTGCGTCTTGACGGCCTGCCGGCCTGGGACTCGAAGACGGGGCAGTTCAACGACAGCTACTACGCGCCGTCGAACATGACCGAATTCAAGGACTTCATGGCGAGAGTCGGCACCGATACGAGCGCGATTCGTTCTGCGAACTATCCGAACCAGCAGAAGAACTACTATCAGGTGACATGGGAGCCGAGCCTCGGCTGGGCGGACAGCGACGCGAACTTCGTCGCGATGTACAAGGCCGCGTATGAAGGCATTCATTCCACGGACCCGAACGCGGTCGTCATGGGGACCGGCAATCCGTTCCCCGCGAACTGCGATACCTGCACCACGGGCTATCTGCAGAAGTTTGGCGCGCTCGGCCTCTGGAACTACATCGACGCGGTGTCGACGCATGGCTACTGGAATGCCGGCACCTATCCCGCGCATCCGCCGGAATTGCAGGACTCGGATCCGGATCCCGCGAACCAGGCGAATGCGCTCGACAATCAGATGACGCAACTGCGTTCGGTCATGCAGGCAGGCAAGCCGAACATGAAGCTCTTCTTCACGGAAGCGGGTACGAGCTACGATCCGGGGCTCAGTTACGGCCCAACGGTGCCGTCGCAGAACCAGTTGTTTGCTCATGCGGCAGTCGGCGTACGCTCGCACATCATCGTGCTCGGCGGCGGTGCGCAGGTCACCACGTTGTTCTTTGGCCCCGACTATCCGGGCGAAGTGGGATACGGTTCGTTCTTCGACCTGAACGATGCGCAAGGCGCGTTTGGCGCGACGAATCTCTCGCCGAAACCCGAGGCGATGGCCTTCGCGACGATGACGCGAGTACTCGACGGCACGAATACGCTGGGCCGCGTCAAAGGCACACCGTCCGGTACCTTTGCCTACGCATTCCAGCAACTCGGCAACGGCAAGATCGTGACGGCCGCATGGGCGCATAGCAACGCGCAATGGCCGACGAGCGGCGGCGTGTACAGCCAGACGTACTCGACGAGCTATACGCTGCAGGTTGACAACGCCGGCACGTCGGGGAATGTGACGAAGATCGATGGATACGGCAATGTCAGCACGGTTCCGTATAGCAACGGTGCCGTCACGCTGACGCTGACCGAGGTGCCGCAGTACATCGTGTCGAACAACGCGACGGTGGCGAAGAACAATTCCACCGTGCCGCTCGGCTACACCGGGCAATAACGCTTCGGCCAAGCCTTCGGTACCCTGCTGCGCGACCCGGCGCCGCAGGGTACCGTTCAGGCTGTTTTACCGCTTCTGTGCCGCGCACGCGAGCATCCGATCGCCGATCGGGTTCTCGCGTGCTTTCAGCGCTTGCCCTGCGCCCTCAATGTCGCGCGCGTCCTTGTTCTGGCCGAGCTTGCTCTTGCCGACGAGCCGGGTAATTTCGATCTCCACACCGACAATCGCTTTGAGCATGGTGTCGATGTAGTCGGCCGGCGCATCTCCCATTTTCCACGGCTGCGGCTGATCCGCTTCATGGGTGCGCGTGAGGCGCGCGACCACGCCGCGTACATACTTCTCGTCGTCGCGAATCGTGATGCGCCCATGCGCGTGCACCACGACGTAGTTCCATGTGGGTACCTGCCTATGCGTTTCGTGCTTGCTCGGATACCACGTCGGCGAAATATACGCATCGCCCGCATGGAAGACGACGAGCACATCATCGCCATGGGCTACTGCCTGCCAAACAGCATTATTCCTCGCCACATGTGCGTGTAGAACGCCGAACGTGCCTTCGTTCGGCGCGAGGTCAAACGGAATGTGATTCGCGTCCAGGCCGTTCGCGCCATGGGTAATCAGCGTGCCGAACGGATTCTGCCTGATAAGCGTGTGCAGGACGTCTTTGCGCGCTTCGTTGAAATCGGGCGGTACGTACATGGGTGCTCCGTTGAGTTCCTGCATGCAGTGTGCGCCGAAACTGGTTTATTCTACAGAGCCAGTTTGGATCAATTTTACTAAACCAGAATCATGCCGCGAACCGCGCGTGTAGTAGACATTCCGGCGTTGGGTGCGCTCGACCGTGGAGCTGGAAACCTGTCGGCCCAGTTGGCGGCATTACTTAGAGAGGCGGTGCGTGGCGGCGCGCTCGCGCCAGCTGAGCCCTTACCGTCGACGCGACTTCTTGCCGCGTCCCTCAAGCTTGCGCGCGGCACCGTGGTGGAGGCTTATGAGCAACTGATCGCCGAGGGCTTTCTGGAATCGCAGCGCGGTGCCGCGACACGGGTTGCCTCGACTTTATCTGTTGCCGCGCCAACGAGGCGCGTTCGCAAGCCGACCGGCGCGGGCGGTCGCCGCCGGCTCCCGCAAAGCAGTCTGCCTGAACCAGCCGCGCGCTTTGCGCGGATCGCGCGCGAATTCAGTCCGTTGCCGCCGGTACCGTTCGCTATTTCGGTGCCGGTCGGCCTGACGGCGCCCGCCGACATCTGGCGCCGGCTAGGCAACCGCATACGGGCACGAGGCGCTGCAGCGCCCGCTGGTTACGAAGACCCAAAGGGCGCGTTGCCGTTGCGCGAGGCGATTGCGGCGTACGTGCGCAAGTCGCGCTCGGTGCAGTGCGACGCGGGGCAGGTGACCATTACGAGCGGCACGCAGCAGGGCTTATATCTCGCGAGCCAGGTGCTGCTCGGCGCGAACGATGAGGCGTGGGTCGAAGACCCCGCCTATCGCGGCCTGACGGCTATCCTCGAAAACAACGGGCGGGGCAGCGCCATGATCCGTGTACCGGTGGACGAGGAGGGCCTCGACGTCGCCGCAGGCGTGCGCCTCGCGCCGCATGCAAAGGCCGTGTTTGTCACGCCGTCGCATCAGTATCCGCTCGGCATGCCGCTCAGCATGGCGAGACGCAGCGCGTTGCTGGGTTGGGCGCGGACCAACAATGCATGGGTTGTCGAAGACGACTACGACAGCGAATTCCGCTACGAAGGTTATCCGTTTCCGGCGCTGCAGAGTTCGGACCCCGAGCGCGTGATTTACCTCGGTACGTTCAGCAAGATTCTGTTTCCTTCGCTGCGCCTCGGGTACGTGATCGCGCCCGGCGATCTCGCCGACGCGTTTTGCGGCGCGCGGGTCTTGATGGACCGGCATCCGCCGAACGCGGATCAGCACGTGCTCGCCGCATTCATGGCGCAGGGACATTTGGAGCGGCACATCAGGCGGGTTCGCAACGTGTATGCGGAGCATCGCGCGCATCTGATCGAGACGCTCGGCGAACTGCTGCCTTCGGAAATCGCATGGGTCCAGCCCGGCGACCAGGGCATGCACCTCGTGCTTTGGCTTGCTCGCGCGCTCGACGATAGAGAGGTGGCCACGCTGGCAGCGCGAGCGGGGGTCGCGGTGCGTGCCGTGTCGCCGATGTTCTCGCAAGGCAACGGCCGGCCCGGCCTCGTGCTGGGATTCGGCGGGTTCAGTCGTGCGCAGATGGAAGGGGCGGCGCGGCGTCTCACAGAGGTGATCAGGAATGCTATACATCGGGGCGCGAAGCCGCGGCGGAAATAGCGCGCTTTCGGTATTGCCGGCGAAAAAAATGGCCTCCCGCTTGCACGCAGCGGGAGGCCGGTTCTCAAGTCACATCCGGGCACGCGCCGGATCAGGTGTCGGCGTGGCTCGAGGTGAACGTGGTGAATGCGCCGTACGGCGGGTTCAGCGCCGTGCCGTTCGTCATAATGCCGAACGTGTTGTTGCCGCTATCGAGCACGTAGTACATCACGGACTGAATGTTGTGCGTCTTGCGCGCCGCATAGAACGAATTCAGTTGCGACGTAATGTACGTCGCACGATACGACTGCGTTTGTTCCGGGCCCGTATTCCACTCCGTGATGAAGAACGGCACACCGTATCGGGCCTTGCAGTACGTAGGCAGGTCGATGCCGGGACCCGCGCCGTCCGTGCCGATGTTGAAGATGTCGCCATACACTTCGTAGTTGTGCCATGTGGTGATGTCCCAACGCACCTTCGGATGGCCGCCGCTGCCGTCGGGTTGCATGCCGTCCCAGAGAGCGTCCGACGCGCCGACATCCGCGACACAGAAGTTGATCCCGCATTTAGCGCTGGGCTGCGCCGCCTTCACGCCGTCGATCATGCCGCGCATTGCGCCGCGCATGGTCGGCCAGTTGGCATTGTTGAAGTCGAGCGCCTTCGTGCCTGCGTTAGTCGAATCGATGATGATGGCATTGTCGCGGGTCAACTCGTTGCCGCACTCATAGAACGTCACGCCGTACGGTTTGAGCGTATTGGCGATCGTGAAGGCCGATCCATAGCAGGCGTTGTAAGCCGCGGATTCGCCGGCCAGCAGGTTGCCGTTGCTGTCCCGGAAGCCGAGGTTCACCAGCACGAGCAGCGTCATGCCAGCGGACTGGAACGCCTGTGCGAGTTTGACGACGGCGTTCAGTTCATTCGCGTCCGCAGTGCAGCCGACACGATAGCTGGTACAGCCGAGGCCTTTCAGAATCGAGACGATCTGCGCGGGCGTGTACGTGTAGTCGAAGTGACCGTTTATGCCGAAGAAGCTGCCCGCGGTCGCCGCGACGGCCGTGCGCGGATCGCTGCACGGCAACCATTGAGCGGCGACTTCCGCATTCGCATAGAACTGGCCGCTCGTGTTGCGGCAGTAGATCTTGCCGCCGTACCAGAGCACCAGGTTCACGTTGTAGTTGTTGCCGACCACAGCGCCGTTGCACGAGATCACGCCGTTGGTCAGCGTCCAGACGGCACCCGTCTTGTCGATAATGCTGGACGCCGACGGCATCGTGGTGCCGTCCGGCGAAGTCGTGCCCTGGCGAGGATCGCTCGTGGCTTGCCACGTCGAGCCCGTCCACTGGTAAAACTGCGAGCTCGTGTTTTCAACGTAGATGTTGCCGTTAAAGCACAGCGCGAGCACCACGTTGTAGTTGTTGCCCGCCTTCGCACCGTTGCGATAGGCGACGCCGCCGGACAGCGTCCAGGTCGCGCCCGTACCGTCGATCAGCGACGTTGCGGGCGGCATGGCCGCGCCGTTTGGCGAAGTCGCTTTTGCCGTGGCGCTGGTCTTTTGAGCCCCTGAGCTCGAAGCCGTTGCGCCTGCCTCTTCCGTGCCGCCTCCACCACAGGCGCTCAGCACCACACTGCCGCCAAGCGCCGTCAGCGCACCAATAAATTGTCGTCGTTTCAACATTGTGATTTATTCCACTATCGAGAAGGTCCCCGAATAAAGTCAAAAAATGTGGTTCTTATGTGGGTTAATTGCTATTGAAAATCAGATAACGTTATTTTTATTGGCACTACTGATCGTCCAGGAAATCCGAGTGCTGTTGATGCGTCAGGCAGAGGTATTTGCCGAAACGATTAATACCGCTGAACTACCCGCGTCGACGGGGCTGACGCGCGCAAGCCGCCCACGCCACGGGCGGCGCCTCGCGCATGGAGTTCAATCAGCAGTGGAATAACCGGGTTCGTTTTCGGGCGTCGGTGAGACGAGAGACGCCTTCGCAAACGTTTGTCCGAGAAAGACAGCCTGCACTACGTAAATATTGCGGACTGTTACTGCGAACGGGGTAGATCTTACCCGGAACCCGTGACGGTCAAAACGAAAATTAGCCCTTTTCCGCCAGAAAGCAAGATCCTTTCCGATCGGCTCCCGTATGACAAAGAAAATCTACTTTCTCCTTATGGTATGGGGACTGGACGCCCTGCATTTTTTTCACTTTGACCCCATGAAATGCGCGTCAATATTTCCGCTTTTGTGCGTTGGGTATTTCTTGCCGTGCGGCAGTTCGTCTGCATTGCTGGGCAGGTGCGTGCGAGGCGTTCAGCACTTTCGGACATGGGCGTGTGAGCGCCTGTCCCGATTGGCGCGTTTTCAGGTGATTGCAGCCACACGTGGCCGTTTTTTGCATGCTAAGCTGGACTGAAGAATACAGATTCAGACCATTTTCCATTTTGCTAAAAGCGTTCATAACGACGGGAACCCTGAGACGTCGGGATAACGCTTTTGCTTGATGTTCCTCGGGGGCGGTCCGGCCGGAGATTGTCTAATGTCGCAGATTATTCAGGAAGCGCGTCGCGCGCATGGAAAAGATGAATTGAACCGCGTACGACCGCGTGTGCTGATGTGCCCATTTACCAATCCCACGAACCGCTATATAGAGATCCAGAAAGATCTGTACAGGTCCGTTGGCTACGATGTGATGCCGTTGTCGATCAAGGGCTTGTTAAAGGGCGGCATCGTCGACCTGTTCAAGCCGGAGAACCTGCTGGTGTTCCATTGGCTCGAGTACCGCCCGTTCAGGCGACAGAAAGGAACCGCGCAGCTGAGCCTGATTGGCTCGCTGATCTTTGCCTTCTATTGTGCGGCGATTCTGCTCGGGCGCGCGAAGGTGGTGTACTTCGTACATGACCAGGCTGTGCACGATACGGTGGGATTCAACAGACGCCTGTCTATGCGGATCATTGCGTTCGTGCGCCGTCTTGCAGACTTTCGCGTCGTGCACGCGCCCGATTTCCAGGCGCCCTACCGCGCGCAGTATTTACCGCATCCGTTGTATTGGGACGCGCCAGGGCACCCGCCATACAACGCAAAACCGCAGCGGTCCGCGCCGCTGTTTACGATGCTGGGCGTGATTCGGCCGTATAAACAGATCGATGCGGTACTCGACCTTTGGCCGGCCGAGTGCAAGTTGCATATCGCCGGACACGGCACCGACGCTTATCTGGCCACGTTGAACGAGATCATCGATAGAAGATCGCTGCGAGAAGCGGTGGATCTCGAACCGCGATTTCTCACGGACGCTGAGTTTGCCCAGAGCATTGCCGACAGCGACGTGCTGATCCTTCCGCATGCTGCCGATTCCATGCTGGTCAGCGGCGCATTTTTCGAAGCGATTGGGCTTGTACCGGTGCTCATCGCCCGCTCCACGCCTTTTATGGCGTGGGCAGCCAGGAAGTTCAACAACGTGATTCTTTTCGATGACGTCAGCGAGCTGCCCGCCATATTGCGCTCGGTCAACCAGTCATGGCAGACGTTTGGCGGCAACGCGAGCCATCGCAAGGCGCTCGAGGAATTCGGCTGGAATGCCTGCCGCCGCAGTTACGGTGAGTTCCTCGAGACAGCCAGCGGACACGCTGGCGCCGTCGAAAAGCCGGTAACGGAATGAACTCGCGCGCTCGCTGCGCAATGGCTTATTCAGCGGCTGGCGGCGTTCGGGTGGCGTAGATGTCCACATAGTTCAACGGATTGTCGCGCCACTGGCCAATCGTCATCCTCAAGCGGCTGGTGATCGTTGCCATCGGTTCCGTTACGCCTTGCTTGCCCGCCTTCGCGTCCGTCTCTTCGATGCGCCCGTAACTGAAGTGCGCTTCGAGAAACTGCAGCACGACGTTCGGATCACCGCCGAGGCGCGCCATATGATAGGGCGACCATTCGACGAGGATCGCATCGGTTTTCGCGAGCGTTTTGCTGCCGCCGGCGAAGACATAGGGCTCCGCACCTTGGGTATCGATCTTCGCAAAGACCGGCCCCGCTAATTCGATGGGGATATCGTCGAGCCTCACGCAACGCACCTCGATAATCTTGCGGCCCATTTCATTCTGCTTTGCCGGCAGACTGGTTTCGAAGTGAAGGCGATGATCGCCGAGATTGCCGTCGGCAATTTCAAAGGGCAGTACATCCTCGCGTTCGTGGAGCGCAAGCTGGAAGGTCTCTATATTGGACGATGGACAGTTCTCAGCAATGTTGCGCTGCAGATTCCGGTAATTCACCGGCTCGGGCTCGAACGCATAGCACTTCACGCGCTGGTTGTATTGCGCAATCGGAATGGTCGTCATGCCGATGTTCGCGCCGATGTCCAGATAAGTTCCGCCGGACTCTGCGAAGAACTTTTTCAGCTTCTCTGCCAGCTCGGGCGCCCAGCGGCCCGTTTCGGCATATTTGCGCAGAATGCTCAGGTCGTTCGAGCTGCTCACCATTGTGCCGTACTGTCCCGCTGCCGAGAGCCGCACGACGTTGAGCTTGCGCGAAAGGCTGGAGAGATAAAGATAGCCGTACTCCCTCGCGAGCGAGCTGTCTTCGAGAAGCGACTTCGCCATAACATGCCGGAGCCTCAGGGGAAGCATGGAGGTCACAGCGCCGGTCGCGGAGAGTATAAGTTTCTTCATGAGAAACAGCATACCGCAGCACTATTTCACAGCGAGCATCACGTCTCCGCGCTTTCGGCAAAGGCATCAACGAAATCGGCCACGCGTTGCAATGCATGTGCTGTGGAAACGGCGTTAGGGCGGGCAGCGGGGGTTTTCCCTATGTTTGAAGCGACAGCTGCCGGCGTTCTGACCGAGGGCAAAGCGGGCCGACACGCGTGCCGCCATTACGCCATTGTTATTCACGCGCACATTCCATGAGTTCCTGCACGAGCGCGTCGGACGTCTCACGGCAGCGTGAACCGTTGCATGAGGTTTTCATGCACGCTCACCCACGTTTGAGTTGAGGGGCACATTGCGAAACATAGGGTAAACCGCCGACGTCTGCATGTACTTCATTGCTTGTGTTGGCGTCGACTGTTGCACTATCATGCAATCTCTATCGAGTTCGGCTGTATCCGTGCTCGCGGCAAGCATCCGTGATCTTGTTGCGCCGCTTGTATCGACTGGGACCAGGCGGTCAATTGACACATCGTCCTCGAACTTCGCTCTTATAAATTCGTACAACTAATGAAACAGCATTGCCGGTTATTTTGCTGAGTCGTCGCTGGACGACCCATAGCCAAGGAGACGAGGAAATGACAGCCGAAAACGACACTGGAAAAAGTAGCGTTGGGTCTCTGCTTTGTATTCTGCTAGTGGTCGTGATGAGTTTCCTGGTCTCGGGCTGTGGAGGTCACGACGACATTTCGACGTCTGCTCAACAATCGGGACTGCTAAGCTGCGACGAAAGCATGAAAGCAGCGTTCAAGCCAGACGCAAACACGACAGTTGTTTTCGTCAAGCAGTTCAAGGCGGGCTCGTCTTATGCGCTTGCCAACACGCCGGCATCACCTGCACCGCCCGTTGCTGCTACCGACGTGTGTCTCGTAAAACTCCTCGTAGGGCCGGGAAATCCGGGGCCGGCCGGCGCGCCATCGACTTCCGCAGGGATCGGCATCGAGGTCTGGCTGCCAATGGCCTCGGCATGGAACAACATCATCAGGGCGACAGGAAGCGGCGGTTGGGCAGGCGGTGCGCACTCCGATCCCACGCAGTTAGCCACGAAGTCCCTATACCTGGCGGCGGTCAACAAAGGCTATGTCGTGAGTGCATCGGATCACGGTCACGTCATTCTGAACAACGGATCGTTCGCAATGAATCCGGACGGGACTATCAACACTGTTTTGTGGCAGGACTTCGCTGAACGAAGCATGCACGAAATGGCGGTCAAAACGAAAGCACTGGTGAAGGCGTATTACGGGCACGTGCAGACCTACGCCTATTGGGATGGGTTTTCCACCGGCGGGCGTCAGGGATTCAAGATCGCGCAGAAGTACCCTACGGATTTCGACGGTATTCTCGCGGGCTCGCCGGCTTTCAACTGGAGCAAGTTCATTACCGCCGAACTGTATCCGCAGATCGCGATGCAACAGTCGTTGGGCGCGCCTGTCGCGGCAGCGAAGCTCGCTTTCGTTAGCGGTGCCGCCGTCAAATCGTGCGATACGGTGGGATTGGGCTATCTGCTCAATCCGATGCAATGCCGCTACGATCCGAGCAAGGATGCCAACGTGCTGTGTGCGGGAGCGGCCGGAAATGGTGTGACAGGGGCCAGTACGAACAGTGCATGTCTCAGTGCAAACGAAGCGCACGTCGTCAACCAGATCTGGTACGGTCAGACGACGGATGGCAGCGTACCGGACCCGGCGCTCGACAACGGCAATGCGGCGACTCTCGCCTCGAGCCAACTCTGGTACGGGTTGACACGCGGAACGAGTCTTTCGTTATCGCTGGCAGGCACGAATCCCTTCAGCATTGCGACCGATCAGGTCGCGCTGGAATTGCAAAATGCGGCCTATGCACAAGCATCTTTTTTGAATGCGACCGGCAATGGGACCAACCAGTGGAAACAACTAGGTTATAGCGATCTCGCGAACGCCTACGCGCAAGGGGTTGCGCTGCAGAGTTCGTTCAGCAACATCAACACCGATAATCCTGATTTGAGCGCTTTTCACGCAGCGGGCGGCAAGATGCTCACATACCACGGACTTGCGGACGACAAGATTTTCCCGGCAGGATCGATTAACTATTTCGATCGTGTGTCGACGCAGATGGGCGGTGTGTCGGCGGTGCAGTCGTTTTATCGTCTGTTTCTCATTCCGGGGCTCGCGCACGACAGCAGTTTTGCCACGAGCGCCTCGATCGACCCGAGCACCAACGCCCCGATCAGCACGGCGAAAATGCCGTTGCCCCAGCCTGCGGCGGGACGCGACGAAATGTTTCTGGCCCTGCGCAACTGGGTCGAGAAAGGGCAGGCGCCGTCCCAGATCCAGGTAAGTTCCGCTGACGCTAGCGTATCCAGACCCCTTTGCATGTACCCGCAGACGGTGCAGTACGTTGGCGGCGCGGTTGGCTCGTCGGCAAGTTATGTGTGTCAGTAGGCCGCATACTGATCAGGTCCGCGTAACCGCCTTGTCGCGCGCCGCTTCTCTGGCGGATCCAGCTGCGCATGGACACGCGTAAGGTCTGGTCGTTCGAGGATACTCTTCGCTGATCGAGGATTTTTCGCTGCGATGCTGCTAGACAGTCTGGCGACCCTCTCGTCACCTTCACGAGCACGGGAGGGCGCCTCTTCTCGCGGAACTACTTACCGCTGACCAGTTCCTTCGTTCGCTGGGTGATGGCCGCGAGGCCTTTTTCCACGATCTCCTGCCAGTCGCTGGACACGACAACCTGCTTTGATTCACTCACGCGCGTCTTGATTGTCTGTTCACCATGAAGAGCGCCGACATCGCCCGACAACTGCAGTTCGGACTTCTGGTTCGTTTTAATGGACCAGAAGCCGGGCTCGAACCACGCCCAGAAATCGATGATCTGCGCAGTCACCGGAGCGGCCGCCGCGAAGTTCGGATCACCCTGCTTCACGACAATGTAGCCCGCATCCTGAAAGCCGGTGGCCAGTGCGCTTTCAACGAGGCCGGAAGCCGTCTTTCCTTGAGGCAGCACCACGTCGCCCAGCGCTTTGCCATAACCGTTTCTTTTGCGGCCGATCGCACGCGCTTTTGACGCGTCGCTCGAATCTTCATTCGGATCCAGTGATGCCATGTCGGCGCTAGGGGGCTTGACCGAAAAGGTCCGCTTGTCCTGAACTGAATCGATTCGCACGTATTTGCCCGTCGTGGGGTTGGTGCCTTGAGGCGCGGAAACATCGACAGTTGTCCGCCCTACCGCGCATCCCGCAAGGATGGACGCGCTCAGGGCATAGATGGCGATTCGACGCAACAGCATGATGGCTTAACTCCTCGTTAATTATTCTGATCGCCGGAACGCCGATTTATTTCGCTCCAACGTCAGGGTTATAGATGCGCATGGCGCACGTCAGATGGAATAACGGCCTGCTATTGGAAAACTGAAGGGGGAGGGGTAGGCTGTATCTCTGATACGTCGGCGTTAACTGGTGTGCCGCGTGCGGGATTGAGTGCGCAAGCTGCGGTATTTGCGCATGCCTTGCACGGTTTTACGGTTACCTATGCGCCTGGCGCGGGTGTGGTCGAGCAGGTCAAAAACGAGTGTCACGTTGAGGACATGCTCACGCGCCACGTGGGCGACGTACTACGAAAACTCAACAAGGGCGTTGGCGGTGGGGTGTGCTGCGTGGTATTGCCCGGTGGCGGTATCTATACCACGCGCCCCGGCACGGCGTGTGGGGCTTGACCCACAGCGGCGGGTGTCCGTTGCGTTCGCAACGAGTCCAGCACCGCGTTCACGACCCGTTCGACCTCCGGCCAGTTTGCTTCCTGCTGGCCTTCCACATAGACGTCGGGCGCGACGCTCCGATAATGTTCGGGGTATCCCCAGATCGCATCGTGAACCATCGGCCTCGTGATGCTGCCCCCCAGCACGGCGACGGTCGGCCGATGGAACGCGGCAGCCACGTGCATCAGCATTGAAGAATTGGTCAGGACGACGTTCGCTGTCTCGGCGAGCGCGAAGACGGTTCGCATCGACACGTCTCCCGTTACCGAACGCACGCGCGCGTGAGGGCCTGCAGCCGCGATGGCTTCTGCAGCGCGTGGTTTGTCGGCCTCGCTGCCGACTATGACGATGTCGCACTGGTCGCCGCCCTGTCCGAGCGCAGACGCGATCTGTAAAAGCGCAGCGCCGAACTGACGGGGAGACCAGGCTTTGCTGGACACACCTGCACCCACGCCGACAAGGACTCGCCAACGTGTACCATCGTTAGGATAACTGGCGGACCAGATCCTTGCGGCGCTCGCTCGTTCGGCTGCCGTGAGGAAAAGCTGTGGACGCGCGTCGGGAAGCTCCTTTGCGCCCAGCAACGCAGCTTGCGCCAGCGCTGCGCGACCGGATTGACGGCGCGCGAAATCAATGTAGGCGTGGCAGCCGCTGTGGCCGCCGCGATAGCCGCGCACGCCGATGCGGTACCGGGCGCCGAGCCGCATCATCAATAGTGCGCCCATGTAACTGCCGAGGACATCGATCCCGACGTCGAATCCGCCGCGCTTGTGCAGTGCGACGACTTGCGGCGATCGCAATAGGAAGCGCATCACAGCACCCGGCGAGCGATCCTCGACAATCTTGTTGTTCCACGGTGCATTCAGCTCGACGATCTCATCGACGAACGGATTGTTCTCGAGAACCGGTCGCCCCCAACTGCCAATGCCGGCAACGATACGCGTGGCGGGGAAGCGTTTCTTGAGCGCCTCGAAGATCGGCGTCGCGGTGAGCAGTTCACCGAAATCGTTCGGCCTGAGGACGAGAATCTCACGCGGTTCGCTGCGACGCGGATCGTATTGCGCCGGGGACAGGCGGCCCATCGCCCAAACCGGCAGTTCAGTCAGCAAGCTTTTCCAATTCATTGCGTACCCAGGAGACGAGATCAGTGCGAGGCCGCGGAGCGACGCACTGATTCTGCATGGAAGCAGGCGCTCGATCTGTGGGCCGCCATACGCATTTCTTCGAACGTATCTGTATCGGCGCAATGGTGCGAGAAGCTGAGGGTAGTGTGTCTGCATGCGGGCACCATGCCATGGGCTCGTGAACAGCGAGAGGCAGCCATCGGTGATTATTGTTGCAATTCGAGCTTGATCAAGTCCGAAACAGAACGGTGCAAACCAAGCCCTCGACCTCGGAACCGCGAATCGCGCATTGCGAAGCGGAATGTCGGCGGGACGAAAGTTGATCTGGCGCAAGCCGGTGCGACACGGGACCACAGGGATGCGGCCGGGCGGAGAGATACCATGAATACGTCGCTAAAACACAGCACTTGCCGGTCGCGTCGTGTAGGCACGAATGAATCAGCGGTGTTGTGAAAGCCAATCGCACTAGTCAGGAGTATGAAATGTCCGCCACGTCCGTTCTCATCAGCATGGCCCCCATGTGGGGAATCCTTCTTATCGCATCGGGCACGGCCGCGTACCTCGTATTCTGGCGCAAGGTGATCAAATAAACTTGCGCGCTTTGTCGGATCGAATCACCATTGCAGCGAACTGCGGCAAGGTGCGGTTTCTCCTTCGCTGCCAGCTTAAGAAACGACAACGGTAAACTCGAGTCCGGATTCAAAGTCCAGCGTCGTCGTCGAAAAACGCGGGTCGTCGTCAAGGTAGCGCTTGTATGGCCGAACGGCGTCCTCGGCGGTGTACATGTTGTCGGCGAGAACGATGGATCCGGGGCGGAGCAGGCGCTCTGTGTGCTTGAATAGGTCCAGATAGGTGTCGGTCCATACGTCGATAAACACCATGTCGAAAGCGCCTTCCAGTCGCGCAACGGTCTCAAACGCATCGCCTTCCCAAAGATCAACATAGGCACTCAGGCCCGCCGCCTTGAGGTTGGCCTGAAAAAGAGCGCACTTCGCCAAGTCACATTCAGCCGCGACAACCATTCCGCTGCCTAACGTACGAAGTGCATCGGCAAGATAGAGCGTGGACACGCCGCAGGAACTACCGAGTTCCAGGATTCGAGCCGGTCTGAGCGAAAGCACCATGTTGTGCAAAAACTTGCCCGTTTTCGCCGACACGGCTAACGAAAGCGGAGCGCCTTGCGACGATTTAAAATCGTGGCTGGATAGCCCGAGCGTTTCGAGGAACCGTCCACGCAGCCGAGGGGCGAGCGTGTCGTATTCGTCCGCGAGAGTCAGGAACTCCTCGCTGGAACCGCAAAACTGCGCCTGCGCGCGAGCTATCACTTCGGTCTGGCTCTGTTCGTGAAGGTGCCGCAGAAGGGTTGTGCTTGACGGCGACATGTGCGCTCCTTGACGGGATCGTTGGGTCGGTGAAGCCTCGGGCGAGGCGGCTCATGGTTGTTTCAGGCGGCACGCAATGTCCTTCCACCGTCAGCTGGGACGTACGCCGCTATGCTGTTCCGGTGAGCTTGATTGCACATTCAGCGCACGCCGTGACGCAAACACGGCATGACCTGCATTCACGGCCATGTTCAGTCGCCCGTACGACGGGCGCGCGCCGATCGCCATGCGGTCTGAAAGTGCTCGCGTTCCTCAGGCGTCATGGCTTCCCATTTGCGCCAATGACGTCGATCGCGCCAGCCGCCGTGTCCGCGGAATCCGCCAAACAGGATGCGGCTCAAAACCAGCAAGCCCAACGCATGCACGAAGTCGATCGTACGGGCGCCGACGAACAACGCCGGAATTACCCAATTCCATAGCGTCATGACCACCCAGCTAAGCACGGCGAGGCCGACCACAACGAGCAGCACTTTCCCCGCACATCTGATTCGAAAATTCATCCGTCGACTCCTCTAGATACCCAGTTCGTCATAAATGGCCTGCAATCGGGCGCGCAGATGCACCACTGCATAGCGCTTGCGTGCAAGCAGTGTGTTCAGCGTAACGCCGCTCTCCGCCACCATGTCTTTAAAGGACCGCCCCTCCAGCTCGTGCGCGATGAATACCTCACGCTGATTGGCCGGCAACTCATCGAGTGCGTCCTGCAATGCCTTGAGCAATACAGCGCGAGCGTAGAGCGCTTCAGGGCCTGCATCGTGCGCCGGCAGGGCGAGGTCGAGGCGATACTCGCCGCTCGATTCTTCCTCGCCCTCCGGCAGATCTGCCAGAGGCTCCTCTCTCCTCTTGCGAAAACGATCGACAATACGGTTGCGCGCAGCACGGAAAAGCCACGCGCTTGCCTGCTCGATCGGAGCGGGCAGCCGATAAGCCTGCACAAATTCCTGGAAGACATCCTGCAGTATGTCTTCCGCATCTTCGGGATCGCGTATTCGTCGCCGGATGAAATTGACGAGCCTCTTGTGCTCACGGACCACGGTCGCGGTGATGTCGTTGTCTCGTTCGGTCATCGTGTGCGAGGTGGCGGGCGGTTCCATGCGTCTGAAGACGTTTCAGACGCGCAAATATTGTGGCGGGCGTAAAATTTTTTGCCCCGGCGACTGCGGGATGGCTTGAGGCAGTGGGTAAACGGGTAGGAGCCGTTATGGACCCGGAAGAAACGTAGCAAGCGCCGGTGAGCCCGGTTCGTCGCTGGTGCTTCGTCAGATTCCGCCCAATGGCAACGACAACGGCGTGCTCGCCATCCTTGAGACCGGCAACAGAGCGATATTTTGCATCCGCTTCACCGGGGTATGGGGGCCGAAGTCATCGCTCACGGCAATTCAAGCAGTGGCAAACTGCTTAACGGCGCTCTTTGCGTGAACTTTAAGTTCTAACCAACGAGCATCGCGCTCGATACACGGACGTTGAGAGTGTGGTGTGAATTTGCGCCGAATCCAGGCCGACGATCACCGCGGCATCGTCGAGGTGGTTGTTGTCAGGTGGGAGATCGAGAACGGTGAACGTGCTGCCGTCCTGAAGGGATGATGGATTCAACGTGGTCTGAGCACGGCCACGTTCCATTTGAGTCCCGAGGGGGTGTGCGCGATCCGGACACAATCAAGCTCCTCGAATCCCGCCCGCAACCGTTTCCAGGTGCTTGCGCCATCGGCGTGGTGCCACATGCTGACAATAAATATCCCGCCAGGCGCAAGAGACTGCGCCAATCTTCTCATATCATATTCAGGCCTCCTAAGATAATAAAGTATTTCATTAAAGACGATGACGTCGAACAGCCGTGAGGTCTTGAAGGCGGCCACATCGGCTACAGCAAACTCCGCTCCCTCAAGGGTCGACTGTCGGGCCTTCTCGATGGCGGCTGCCGACAGATCGATACCGAGGTAGCTGGATACGGCGGCACTCGAAAGCCAATGCGCAAGAATACCTGTACCGCACCCCACGTCGAGAACGCGCGCCGCCGGTTTGAAGTGCAGACAATATCCGAGAATCACGCTATAGCGGCCGACCTCCTTGGTAGTGGACAGAAATTCCCACTCTCCGGATTGGTATTCACGATTCCATCTTTGATCCGAGATTGAGGTGTTGCGACGCGGCAGAATCGCGGCCTTGATCGCAACCGGGATGAACTTATGAACAGGCCATTCCAGAATCTTTTTGACTAACCGTGCAGTGCCGACAAGCTCGTTAGCAGTAAACATGGCCATCTCCCTTCAGAAACCGACATTACCTATGCGGATGCCGACTATCGGAATTGATGTGTGGGCTAAGTGCTAATCAATGGTCTCGGAAGTCATGCTAGCGGGTTGAAATGGTATTCAGCAGTCGCGAGCCTTGATAGGGCGTGCTGCGGCGGACAAATGGCGGAAAGCCACTTGCCATCACGGCGCGGAACGCGAATCGGAGGAAACAGAAGAAGCGGAAGACTTAACGGCCGGTGCAGTTCGAAATCACGGAAGAGAGCTGGCAGAGTGTCGCAGCAGAGCCGGCCCCGCAATTCGGACCGCGCCGACCCGCGGCGCGGCCCAAACAGCAGCTTCACCACTGATGGTGCACGTGAGGCGCAATCTTCTTCAGATAAAGCTCGCGAAGAACAGCCATGGCCGAATCACTCAAGGGCGGCAACTCGCTCGCCTCACTGTTGGCCCTGGCTTGCGCCGCGTTCTTCGCCCCGGGAATGACGGTCGTCACGCCCTCGTTCATGAGAATCCAGCGCAGCGCAAACTGCGCCATGGTTGCATTCTGCGGAACCAGCGAGCGAATTTCGTCGACGGCGTCGAGCGCAATTTCATAAGGAACGCCCGCGAAGGTCTCGCCCTTGTCGAAGGCCTCACCGTTTCGATTGAAAAGGCGATGATCATTGGCCGCAAACGTCGTCTCACGCGTCATCTTTCCGGTGAGCAGACCCGATGCGAGCGGCACGCGCACGATCACGGCGACGCCCCGTTCGTGCGCTTCCTGAATGAATCGCGCCGGCCTCTGTCGAAAGATGTTGTAGATGATCTGCACCGACTTCACGCGCGGATATTCGATCGCCTTCAGCCCTTCTTCGACTTTCTCGACGGACACCCCATAGCCACGAATTTTCCCCGATACGACCATACGGTCCATTGCATCAAAAACTTCAGGCCGGTAATAGACCTCCGTCGGCGGGCAGTGAAGCTGCACCAGATCGAGGCACTCCACGTGCAGGTTCTTCAAAGACCGGTCCACGAAGGCATTCAGATTCGCCGCCGTGTAGCCTTCCGCTCGATGCGGGTCAAGCCGGCGACCCGCCTTGGTCGCTACAAAGGGGCGCGGACCGGTGCGTTCCTTGAGTACCTCCGCGATGATTCGCTCCGAGCGGCCATCGCCATAGACATCGGCCGTATCGATGAACGTCGTGCCGTTGTCGAGCGCCGCGTGCAGCGCTAACTTTGCGTCGCTCTCCGCGACGTCGCCCCATGAGCCGCCGATTGCCCAGGCGCCGAATCCGATTTCGGAGACACTGCTTCCCGTATTGCCGAACTTCCGTTGTTTCATGCTGATTCTCCGTTCATGGCATCAATTGCCCGCCGTTGACCTCGATAATCTGCCCGGTGACGTATCCCGACATCGCGCGGGACGCGAGGAACAGGAATGCGCCCACGCATTCTTCCGGCAATCCTTCTCTGCCCATCGGCACCGTCGCTGTCTGCGAAGCGCGAATTTGCGCCGGCGTGTATTTGTCGTGAAAGGGCGTTTGTATCAGTCCCGGCGATACCGCGTTGACCCGGATGCCGTCATTCACGAATTCCTTTGCGTGGCCGCGAGTCAAGCTGCTGACAAAGCTTTTCGACGCTGCGTAAAGCACCGCGCCCGCCCCGCCGCCCGTGCGCGCCGCAATGGACGTCGTATTGATGACGTAGCCGCCGGTCGCCTTCAGGAACGGATAGGCCGCGGACGTTGCTTCCCAGACCGATCTCGCGTTGAGATTGACGACCTGTTCGAAATGGCTCGCCGATGCGCTGACGGAGGCCAGCCGTCCCAGCATGCCGCCCGCGTTATTAATGAGCCCATCGAGCCCGCCTAGCAAGTCCGCCGCTTCCTGCACGACGCGCGCTGCCTCGCCCGCTTCGCTCACGTCACCCCGAACCAGACGGATGCGGTCCGGCGATTCCGCACGCAGCGCTTGGGCAGCGGCTTCGCTTTCGTTGAAATGCGCGACCACGTGGGCGCCCTGGGCGGCGAACGCCCGAATCACAGCCGCGCCTATTCCGGTCGACCCGCCGGTAATGAGAACTTTCGTGTCCTTCAGGTCGGCAATCTGTATCTGCTCAAGTTGAGACATGGCATTGTCCTCCGAACGGATCCGTCGACGCGCGGCGGCTGCCGCGCGCCACAGGTATCCAATCGGGAAAATAATGACATGGCGTAAAATGAAACAGGTTCACTGAATCGATGAATTGCATTCACCATGCCAAAGAACGATCGCATCGACTTCGCCGACCTGAAGCTGTTTCTCGCCATAGTTCGATGTGGAAGCTTCAGGCTTGCCGCCATTGAAGCAGGACAAACGCCCTCGGCTGTCAGTCACGCAATGCGGCGGCTGGAAGACCGGCTCGGCGCGAAGCTGCTGAACCGCACGAGCAGGGCGGTGTCGCCCACGGAGGCGGGGCTCGACCTCGCCTCGCGATTGCAGGACGGCTTCAACCAGATCGGCTCCGCACTCGAAAGCTTCGCAGCGCCTGGAACGGCGCGACTAGGTTCTCTTCGCCTGAATGTTTTCGCAGATGCGGCTCACCTGCTGATCGCACCGGCGTTGCCGGAATTCGCACGAGTGTGTCCCGGGGTGCAGCTCACAGTGGTTGTCGACAATCGTCCGATCGATATCGTCGCGGAAGGCTACGACGCGGGAATTCGCTACGGTCATCATGTTCCGGAAGACATGATCGCAGTGCCCCTCACTCGCCCGCAGCGATGGGTGATGGTTGCGTCGCCCGCGTATCTGAAGAAGCGCGGTACGCCCCGCCAACTCGGCGAACTCGCGAACCACCAGTGCCTGCAGCTTCTGCTCGGCGACAATTCCAGCTACCGCTGGGAAGTCGACGTCGCAGGGAAGAAAAAGTCTATCCGGGTGCCTGGGGTCATCACGATCAACGATACGGTGACGACCATCAGCGCATGCAAGGCGGGAATGGGGATCGCGTATGTTCTTGAGGCGCGGATCGCCGACGAGCTTGCGCGGCGTACTCTGAAAGTGGTCCTCGAAGAGCATGCGTGCCCGGAGGATCCCTTGCATATCTACTACAGCAGTCGTCGCTACAACCATCCCGCCTTGCTTCGGCTGATCAACCTCATTCGCGAACGGCAGTCGCTTCCGAAAATTGCAAAGGTGCGTGGCTGAATCGGGAATGCAGTGTTCATTGCGACGGGATGCAACGGCGCGTAGCCGCGCACGGCTAACCGGGCCCGTCACTCGCGGCCGCGAGCAGCGGCACGAGCAGATCGCTGATAGGCGTAGCAATACCGTGCGAGCGGCCGCGTCGCTGCACGACGCCGTTCCGGCAGTCCCACTCGAGAGGGCGGCTAGCCTCTCTATCCGCAAGAATGGATGTACCCAGATCCGGCGGCGAGCGATGAAACCCGTCGACGATCTGCTGCGGAACGTCATCGCCCAGCTTCGCACCTTCCGCACGCGCGACGTCGAGACATTCGTGCAAATAGGCGAGCGACAGCGTGGTGATATCGCTCCGGGAAAACATACCGGCGCGGCGTCCTGTCAGCACCATGAGTCCGGCAACTGCATTTTGCAGGAGCTTTCGCCACGCGACGGAAACGAAATCCTCCGCCACCTCGACGGAACACCGCGTGCCGCGCAAAGCGGAAGCCACCACGCGGGCGGCCGGCACGTCCGGCAAGGTGAGGCGCGGCGCCGCGCGCAACCATACCGACGATGCGGATTCGCGTTGCGCAGGGAACCACACCACGGAGGGCAAGACAACGCCACTGGACGCGAATGGCTTGAACAGGCCGATCTGCTCGACGCCGTTTTGCAGCACGCAGACAACCGTCCTTGCGTCGCACAGTGCAGAGAGCCACGGCGCCGCGCTCGCTGTCTGCGTCGACTTCACGGCAACGAACACCAGATCGAATTTGTCGCGGATGCCGTCCGGATCGGTCAGCACCGGGCCCGGTACCACGATCTGACCACCGTCGAACTCGAGCGTCAGGTGCTCGTGCGCTGAACGGCCGCAAATGGTCGGCCTGCGCCCTGCCTCATGCAGCGCCGCGGCGACAGTCGTGCCGATTGCGCCGGGGCCCACAAGGGCGATGGTTGGTCTATCTGACATCGTCATGGGTATCGACCTCCTTGCGGTTGTCGCCGAGATACGAGCGAAGGGCGATCGCGAGCGGAAAAATCGCCAGGGCGGTGAACGCGGTGGCGACCGTGGCGCCATGCACACCAATCCTGTCGCCGAGAAAGCCATACAGGACCGGCGACAACGCGCCCGACGCGATGGTCCCGGTATAGAACAGGGCGAACGCTCGCTCGGTACGCTCGGGAGGACACATGTCCGGCACGGTTCCGTAGAGGACCGAGGAAGTGCCATTGAGCATCATGCCGAGGAATGGCAGCAGCACCAAAGTCGAAGCCAGAGGCAGGAACATCACAGCGACGATGCACGCCGCCGTGCCCCCCTCGGTGAGGAGTACTGTGTGAATGACGCCCACTCGCGCGCCGATCCACCCGCAAACGAATTTGCCGGCCGCACCGCCGATGAATACAAGCGCGAGCGCCGTTCCCGTCAGTTGCGGCGATACGCCTTTTGCCTTGAGCAGAAACGGCAGGAACGTGAGCAGCCCCATGCGCACCGCAGTATCGAGCACGCCGATGGCGAACAGCCACGAAAACCCTTTCCCCAAAGCGGGACCTCGCTGGGCAGGCGCGCTCCAGTCCGGCGTCTCGCGGCGCGGCAGGTTGGGAAAAGATAGCGCGATGACGGCGGCAGTCACGCAGCCCACTGCCGCGACGACCCACAACGCATGACGCCACGACATCATGGTCCCGAGCAGTGAAATGGCGGCCGGCAACGCGGATTTGCCGAGGTCCCCGGAAAAGTTGTAGATGCTCAAAGGGCCTCTCGCCTTGCGGTCATACGCACGCGCGACCGCGCCCGAGGCGATGGGGTGCTGGGTGCTCGATCCGCTGCCCGAAATCGCCAGCGCCGCACACAAACCCGTCAGGCCGCCCGACATTCCCGCCAACGCATAGCCGAGTGCGGCGAGCAGCGTACCGAGCGCGAGCGTAGCGCGGCTGCCCCACTGGTTTGCCAGGTGGCCGGCGGGGATTTGCAGCGTCGCCATCGTGCCGGCATAAATGCCGCGCAGGATGGCCAGACCGGCGAAATCAAGACCGAAGTCCGCCTGCCACACCGGAAGCAACGCGTAGATCATGTCCGTATAGCCGTCGTGCAATGCGTGCGCGACACAGGAGAGCCACAGCACGCGGGAGCGCGACGGCGGACCTTGTCCTTCTGCTGAAGGGACCAGAACGGATGGACGCATATCGATTGTTCTCCCTCGCGCGATCGCAAGGGCGTGCGCGTGCAGGGCGTAAAAGTTGGACAGACGATTTTATGGCCGCACGATTGCGCGATTCAACTGAGCTAATATCGCGGCAACAGAGACAAAAAGTCACGTCATGAATAGAGGCCCACGCGTCGCAAACAAACGAGACGAACTTCCGCCGCTCAATGCACTGCGAGTGTTCGAGGCAGTCGCCCGTCATGGCAGCTTCGCGGAGGCCGCCACGGTTTTGCATGTCACTCATTGGGCCGTGGGAAAACAGATCAGACTGCTCGAGGACTGGTTCGGCGTGCCCCTGTTCGAGCGGCGCCCGAGGGGCGTTGTGTTGACGGATGAAGGCGCCGCGCTGCTGAACGACGTGAGCCAGGCGTTCGAGCGCCTCGGCGTGGCGGCGGTGCGTCTGCGCCACAATCGCTCGACACACCGGATATCGGGCGTCGTGCGAGTCAATGTGCCGATGAGTTTCGCGCTCTGCTGGCTGCTGCCCCGTCTTGCCGATTTCCAGGCGCGTTATCCCGAGGTGGACGTGAGGGTGTCGACTACCTCGCGCAAATTGCGCTACGTCGGTGACGCCTTTGATATCGGCGTGCGTTCGGGACCGGAAGAGGGCGCCGGCGTGGTCTCCCGTCCATTGATGCCCGACTTGCGCGTGCCTGCCTGCAGCCCGGCACTGTTGCGTCAGCGGCCTATTCAGGTCGTGACCGATCTGCGCCATCACACCTTGCTGCACTCCGCCACGACGCGTGCCGCCTGGTCTCACTGGTTGAAGGAAGCCGGCGCGTCCGACTTGCGGGCCGCCCGTCATGCCGAGTTCGACCACGTGAATCTCCAACTCGGTGCAGCCGTCGAAGGTCTTGGCGTGGCGCTGGCATCACTGCCGCTAATCAGGCGCGATCTTGCAGAAGGGCGTCTTGTGTGCCCCATCGCCACACCGGCCTGGCGCGCCGACGACTACATGCTGGTGAGAAGTACGGGACGCGTCGACGACAATGCTGTGGCCGCATTCGAGCAATGGCTCACGCGGATGGCCGAGCACGAGGCCGAGCCGCTCGCATCGGCGGGTTCCCAGTGATGGGCGCCCCGCCCGACCGCCGCGAGCCCGGCAGCGAGGCTCACGCGAAGCCTGCTCGAAAAAAGCTTCCCGCCATGCGTCAACGACAAACTGCCGTTGGATGTGCATCGGCCGTTGCTTTCAGCGCCGCTGCGCATTCGGCCGCCCGCCGGCAATCACCCGTTCCAGCGACATCTTCAGGTGACGCTGCATGCTCGCCTGAGCCTGGATCGGATCATGCGCTTCGAGCGCTTCGAGGATCACGCGATGCTCGTCAGGAACGGCGCCCCAAGTGCTCTCGTTTTCAAAATGGCCGCGCAGCTTTTCGGACAGCGGACTATGTCGCGCATCGAACAGTGAACTGACGGTGCGCACGAGCACCTCGTTGCCGGTCATCTGTGCGATCGCGAGATGAAATGCGCGGTCGGCGGCGACCGGAATCCGTCCCGCCGAGACTTCGCGCTGCATTTCTTCGTACAGCTCGCGCAGGTGCTTCAGGTCCTTCGCTTTGCAAAACGGGGCAACGCTCGCCGCGATCGAGCCTTCAATCACACAGCGCGCCCCCATGATGTCGAGCAGGCTGTCGCCGAGTTCGGCGCGCGACAGGGGCTCCTTGCCGTGCGTCGGCGGCGTGGGGCACACGTAGACGCCTGAGCCCATACGGATTTCCACGAGCCCTTCCAGTTCCAGCGCAACCAGCGCCTCGCGTACCGACGGGCGCGACACGGCCAGCGTTGCGGCGAGCGCGCGCTCCGAAGGCAAGCGGCCGTTCGGCGCGAACTCCGGCTGCGCAATCAGATCGCGCAGCTTTTCCGCGATCTGCAGATAGAGGCGGCGAGGGTCGGCGGGTTTGTCTGTCACAAGCTGTCCTGGCGAGGTGGCGCGCTGGCGTGGCGACGCGCCGTTGAGGCGAGCGCCGATTGTAGATCGAAGCGCGCTGCCCGCAAACGGCGAAACGCGGCGCAACACGAGAGGTGTGTCCAACCCGGGGATTTCCCGAATTTCCCCAAAATTGGCTTGACCACTAGCCCAGTCGCATTTTAATTTGTCGGATCTGGTAAGGCCAGACAAGTTCTTGAGTGCGGCGCGGGTACCGCGCAACGGCGATGTGCTGCGCGCCCCAATCGCACGATGGCCCGCATTGCGCGCGGTTAGGGAACCGGTCCCATATTCGATAATGCAGGAGACAAGCTATGCGCAAAATGCGTTGGGTGGTGATTTTTCTAAGCTTTCTGGCGATCGCGGTGAACTACATCGATCGCGCGAATCTGGCGGTCGCAGCGCCCGAGATCGAAAAGGCGCTCGGCATCGGACCGGCGCAGATGGGCTTCATCCTGAGCGGCTTTTTCTGGACTTACGCGTTGATGCAGATGCCGTTCGGCTGGTTTGTCGATCGCGTCGGCGCACGCATTGCGTTGCCGCTCGCCGTCGGCTGGTGGTCCGTGTTCACCGCGCTGACCGCGGCCACCAGCAGCGTGGCGGGCATGTTCGGCTGCCGGCTGCTGCTCGGCGTCGGCGAGGCGGGCGCGTATCCGTCGTGCGCGAAGCTCGTGAGCCAGTGGTTTCCCGTCAAGGAGCGCGCGCTCGCGACGAGCATCTTCGATAGCGGCTCGCGTGTGGGCTCCGCGCTGTCGATTCCGGTCGTCGCGCTGATCATCAGCTCGGTCGGCTGGAAAGCGGCGTTCGTCATCACCGGTGCGCTCGGCGCGGTGTGGATTCTCGGCTGGTTCGTGATCTACCGGAACCCCGAGCCGCTCGATACGGGCAGCTCGAATGCGGCCGCCAGCGCGCCCGTCGCCGGCCAAGGCCAACGCCAACGCGTCACCTGGAGCTCGCTGTTTCGCCACCGCACGCTGTGGGGAATGATGCTCGGCTTCTTCTGCCTGAATTTCGTGATCTATTTTTTCATCACCTGGTTTCCGAGCTATCTCGTGCAGACGCGCGGCTTCTCGCTGAAATCGCTCGGCACGCTCGGGATGATTCCGGCGCTGATCTCCATCCCCGGCGGCTGGCTCGGCGGCTATGTGTCGGATGCGCTGTTCCGGCGCGGCTGGAGCCTGACCGCTGCGCGCAAGACATGCATGGTCGGCGGCATGCTGTTGTCGTCGGTGATCACGCTGTCGGCATTCACGGCGAACGTCTATCTGATGCTCGCGTTCTTCGGCATCGCATACGGCAGCCTCGCGTTCGCCGCGGCCAGCATCTGGTCGCTGCCGGGCGACGTCGCGCCGACGCCGGACCATGTCGCGTCGATCGGCGGCATTCAGAACTTTGCGTCGAACCTTGCGGGCATCGTGATCACGACTTTCACCGGCGTGATGGTCGCGATGACCAAGGGCTCGTTCACGATTCCGCTCGTCGTGGCCGGCGGCTTCTGCTTTCTCGGCGCGTTCAGCTATCTGGTGATCGTGGGGCGCATCGAACCGCTGTCCATGGCTTCCGATACCGAAGAAGCGTCGACGCGTGTGGGCTCGGCAGTCTGACGTAGCCGGCAGCCGGGTAGCGGGCCGCCATCCATTCCATTCGAGGCCTTCTTATGTTGACTCAAGCTAGCAGCGCGCCCCAGGTGATTCGCCTGCATCCGAACGACGATGTGATCATCGCGACCCGGCAGCTCCTGCCCGGCACGCGCATCGACGCCGAGCGACTGGTCGTGACGGGACTCGTTCCGCCCGGCCACAAGGTGGCCACGCGCGACATTGCGAAGGGCGAACCGGTCAAGCGCTACAACCAGATTATCGGTGTGGCGCGCGAAGCGATCGCGCGGGGCCAGCACGTGCACGTGCACAACCTCGGCATGTCCGAGTTCTCGCGCGATCACGCGTTCGGCGCCGACACGCATCCGACCGAGTACGTGGCCGAGCCGGCGCACTTCATGGGTATTCGCCGCGACGACGGCCGCGTGGCGACTCGCAATTACATCGGTATCCTGACGAGTGTGAACTGTTCGGCCACGGTCGCGCGCGCGATCGCCGATCACTTCAGGCGCGACGTGCGCCCCGAAGCGCTCGCCGACTTCCCGAACGTGGACGGCGTCGTCGCGTTGACGCACGGACTCGGCTGCGGCATCGACATGCAGGGAGAAGGCATCGCCGTATTGCGCCGCACGTTGGCCGGCTACGCGGTGCATCCGAACTTCGCGTCGGTCGTGTTCGTCGGACTCGGCTGCGAAACGAACCAGATCGACGGCGTGCTCGAAGCGGCCGGCCCGGCCGGCAAAGCGGCGAAGCTGCGCAGCTTCACGATTCAGGACAGCGGCGGCACGCGCAAAACGATCGAGCGCGGCGTCGCGCTCGTCAAAGAGATGCTCGCCGACGCGAACCGCGTTGAACGCGTGCCGGTGCCCGCGTCGCATCTGTGCGTCGGTCTTCAGTGCGGCGGTTCCGACGGCTATTCGGGCATTTCCGCGAATCCCGCGCTCGGCGCCGCGGTCGACCGGCTGGTGCGGCACGGCGGCACCGCGATCCTCTCGGAGACGCCGGAGATCTACGGCGCCGAGCACCTGCTGACGCGCCGCGCCACGAGCCAGGCGGTGGGCAACAAGCTGCTCGCGCGGATCGCATGGTGGCAGGACTACTGCACGCGCAACGGCGGCGCGCTCGACAACAACCCCTCGGCCGGCAACAAGGCGGGCGGCTTGACGACGATCCTCGAAAAGTCGCTCGGCGCGGTCGCGAAGGGCGGCACGACAAACCTCGTCGAGGTCTACGAATATGCGCAGCCTATCGATGCAAAGGGTTTCGTATTCATGGACTCGCCCGGCTACGATCCCGTATCGGCGACGGGGCAGGTCGCCTCGGGCGCGAACCTGATCTGCTTCACGACCGGGCGAGGCTCCGCATATGGATGCGCGCCGTCACCTTCGCTGAAGCTCGCCACCAACACCGCGCTGTGGGAGCGGCAGGAGGACGACATCGACCTCAATTGCGGCGGCGTAGTGGACGGAAGCGCGACCATCGACGAGCTCGGCGAAGCGATTTTCCGGATGATGCTCGACTGCGCATCCGGCACGCGCTCGAAGAGCGAGCTGCACGGCTACGGACAAAGCGAGTTCGTGCCCTGGCAGGTCGGCGTGGTGACCTGAGCATGGTCACCGGGAAACGCATGCACGCCAGAGAGACGCATAGAAGAGGAGAGCTGTATTGAAACGTCGCCTTTATTCAGGCCGCGACGTGAGCCGCGCGCACAGCATCGACGATCTGCGCGCAATGGCACGCAGGCGGCTGCCTAATTTCTGTTTCGAATATATCGAAGGCGGCGCTGAAACGGAGGCGACGCTGCGCCGCAATCGGGACGTGTTCGACGAAATCGCGTTTTTGCCGCGCACGCTCGTCAATGTCGAACACCGCAACCAGAGCAGCACGCTGTTTGGTCAGCGCACGGCGTCGCCGTTCATGATCGGCCCGACGGGCTACAGCGGACTGATGTTCCGCGAGGGCGACGTGCAGCTCGCGAGCGCCGCGGCGGCGGCCGGCATTCCGTTCGTGCTGAGCAATGCGTCGACGGTCGCGCTCGAAGAGGTCGTGCAACGCGCGGGCGGCCGCGTGTGGATGCAGGTCTACATGTACCGCACGCGCGAGTTCGTCGCGAAGCTTGCGCAACGCTCCCTTGCGGCCGGAATCGAGGCGCTGGTCGTCACGACGGACAGCGCCGTGTTCGGCAAACGCGAATGGGATCTGCGCAACTACATCAAACCGTTGATGCTGGACTGGCGCAACAAGTTCGACGTGCTCGGCCATCCGCGCTGGATGAGCAATGTGCTCTGGCCGAGCGGGATGCCGCGCTTCGCGAATCTCGGCGACCTGTTGCCGCCGGGGCAGACCAGCGTGAAGGGCGCGACGATTACGCTGGGTCAGCAGCTCGATCCGTCGCTGTCCTGGGACGACATCCGCTGGCTGCGCGATCTGTGGCCGAAGCGCCTCGTCGTGAAGGGCGTGCTCGGTGCGCCGGATGCGTTGCGCGCGATCGAGGCGGGCGTCGACGGGATCGTGCTGTCGAATCACGGCGGGCGGCAGCTCGACGGCGCGGTGTCCGCGATGGACGTGCTGCCGGAAGTCGTCGATCAGGTGCGCGGCCGACTCGCTGTGATGCTCGACGGCGGATTTCGCCGTGGCTCCGACATCCTGAAGGCCGTGGCGCTGGGCGCCGATGCCGTACTGCTTGGCCGGGCGACGACCTATGGCCTGAGCGCGGGCGGCCAACCGGGTGCCGCCCGCGCAATCCAGATATTGCAAACGGAAGTGGACCGCGGGCTGGGTCTGCTCGGTTGCAGCGATATTGCCGCGCTGGATCGCAGCTATCTGCGCTGGCGGTCGCTGAGCGCCGCGCCGTCGCGGGTGCACGCGGGCAGCGCGCACGACGCGGTGTCACTCGCGTGACAACGGGAAGACGATGAGCGTGCTGGCTGCCCCAACGGCCGGCACACCCGCCGGCACCGTCGTCGTTACCGGTAACTAAACGGAATTGCACACGCTCACACCAGTCGCTATACTGGCTCCGCAATCGGTGGCCTGACCAAAACCGATTGGCCTGACCGCAGCACGAATCAACGCAGACTGGCGAACGGCGCGTTGTCGATCAAGTCACGGCGCGCGAAGAAAAACGAAAGGAGATGACAGGATGTTCCGTAAAGGAATGAAGGTCAGGGCCGCGCTCGCACTTGTCGCATGCATGCTCGGCAGCGCGGCGCACGCACAGGTCGCCACCGGCGACACGTCGCAAAAGAAAATCGCCTTATCGAACAGCTTCGCCGGCAATGCCTGGCGGCAGTCGATGCTCAAGAGCTGGAACGCGATTGCCCAACAAGCGGTGAGCGACAAGAAAATCGCTGCCGCGCCCGCGTTCACCACCGCGGAAAATCAGGTGACCGAACAGGCGCAGCAGGTGCAGAACCTGATTCTGCAAGGTTATAGCGCGATCGTGATCGACGCGGTATCGCCCACCGCGCTCAACGGTACGATCAAGAAAGCGTGCGCCGCGGGCATCGTCGTCGTGTCGTTCGACGGCGTGGTCGACGAACCGTGCGCGTATCGCGTGAACTTCGACTTCAAGGGCTGGGCCGAGCAGGGCGTCGATTATCTGGCAGCGCGGCTGAACGGCAAAGGCAACATTCTCGAAGTGCGCGGCGTGGCCGGCATTTCCGTCGACAACCTGATGCATGAAGGCGTGCTCCACGGACTCAAGAAACATCCAGGTCTCAAGCTCGTCGGCTCGGTGAACGGCGACTGGACGCAATCGGTCGCCCAAAAGGCCGTCGCCGGCATTCTGCCGACGCTGCCGCAAGTCGACGGCGTCGCGACCGAAGGCGAGATGTCGTTCGGCATCGCGCAGGCGTTCAAGGCGGCCAATCGTCCCGCGCCGCCCATGATCATCGGCAGCACCTATCCGGAACTCGAATGGTGGAGCGAGCAGACGAAAACGGGCTACCAGTCGCGCTCGCTGTCCAACCCGCCGGGCGCGGTCTCGTTCGCGTTCTGGGTCGCGCAGCAGGTTCTCGCGGGCAAGCCTATCCCCAAGGACGTGACCATCAACGTACCGCTGCTTGCGATCTCGCAACAGGAGTTGCCGGCGAAGCTCGCCGCGACGCCGAAAGGCGGTATCGCCGACGTCACCTACACGTTGCCGCAAACCGTGGCCTTGCTCGACAAAAAGTAAGCACACGCGCGACGCCACGCATGGAGGCATGTGAATGGGCGCAACATCAAGCAACGCTCAGCCGGGCGCGCTGATTCGCTTTGAAGGCATCGGCAAGACCTTCGGCCGGGTTCGCGCGCTCGCCGACATCGACTTCGCGTTCATGCGCGGGGAATGCGTCGGCATCGCGGGACATAACGGCGCGGGCAAATCCACGCTCATGGCCGTGCTGGCCGGCGTTTATGCGCCGACGCAGGGACGCATCGACGTGGAGGGACAACCGGCGCCGCATTACGACGCGAACGCCGCGCGCGATGCAGGCGTGCGCTGCGTGTTCCAGGAGTTGTCGCTGTGCGCGAACCTGACCGTCGCCGAAAACATGACGATCGTGCATCCGCAATTGCGCGGGGCCGGCTGGCGCCGCAAGGCCACCGCGTTGATGCGCGAGAAGCTCGAAGAAATCTTTCCGGGCAATGGGCTGAAGGGCAATGAGCTGGTTTCCGATCTGACGCTCACGCAACAGCAGATGGTCGAAATCGCGCGCGGCTTCACCGTGACCGACGCACCGGTGCGCCTTGTGATTCTCGACGAGCCGACATCGTCGCTCGATGCGCATACGGCCGATCAGCTGCTCGCGTTCGTGCGTCGCGCGGCGCAATCAGGCATCACCTGCGTGCTGATCACGCACATGCTGGGCGAAATCGAGCGCGTCGCGGATCGCGTGGTCGTGATGCGCGACGGCGCAATTGTCGGCGTGCTGCCGCGCGACGCGGTGAGCCGCGCGGCGATCATCCAGGCGATGGGTCAGCAGCTCGAAGCGGACAAGGCGCCTTCTGCCGCGCGCGTGCGCGACGCGAGCGGCGCCGAGCGCGCTTTTCGCTGGAATGTCGGCGCGCATAAACGGACTTTGATAGAAGCGTCGCGCGGCGAGATCGTCGGCTTTGCGGGACTCGCCGGCCAGGGTCAGACCGAAGCGTTGTTGTCGATCTACGAGGCCGCGACGCGGCGCGGCGCAGGGCGCGTGAAAGCCGCTTTCGTCGCGGGCGATCGCGGCCGGGACGGCGTGTTTCCGGTCTGGTCGATCGCGCAGAACCTCGACGTGCGCTGGCTTTTCGGCGGCGCAACGCCGAAGCGCGGTCTCGTCGATCGCGCGGCGGCGCGCGCGCTCGTCGAAGCGTGGCGCGCGAAGATCGGCATACGCGGCGCGCCGATGAGCGCGGGCATTCTGTCGCTGTCTGGCGGCAATCAGCAGAAAGTGCTGTTCGCCCGCGCGCTCGCATCGGATGCGGCGCTGATCCTGATGGACGATCCCACGCGCGGCGTGGATGTCGGCACGAAGCGCGACATCTATCAGCTCGTTCACGACGAAGCGCAAAAGGGCCGCACCTTCATCTGGTACACGACCGAAAACGAAGAGCTGTCGCATTGCGACCGCACCTATGTGTTCCGCTCGGCCGCCGTCACGCGCGTGCTCACCGCCGACGAATGCACGGAAGAAGCACTGCTTGCAGCCAGCTTCGAGGAGCAGGCCGCATGACGCCCGCGCGGTTTTCGATCCAGAGCACGCAGGCCCGCCTACGCGCGCTGCTTCCTGCGATCTCGCTGATCGCGGTGCTCGTGCCCATTCTCATCATGCAGCCCGCGGTGATGAGCTATTTCGGCTCCAGCCTGCTGCTCAATCTGGCGGTGCCGATCGTGCTCGCGACGCTCGCGCAGCTCGCGATCATCACCGTGAACGACCTCGATTTGTCGATCGGTTCTTTTGTGAGCCTCGTGGCGTGCATCGGCGCGACGCTGCTCGTTAAAGAGCCGTGGCTCGGCGCGCTCGCGCTGATCGGCTGCGTGCTCGCGTATGCGGCAGTCGGCGCGCTGATCGAGCTGCGGCAGATTCCGTCGATTGTCGTCACGCTCGGTCTGTCGTTTGTGTGGAGCGGCCTCGCGATCGTGCTGCTGCCTTCGCCGGGCGGCACGAGTCCCGGCTGGCTCGGCACCGCCATGAACTATCAGACCCCGCTCATCGCGGCGCCGATCGTGTGGTCGGTCGTGGTCGCGATCATCGGGCACGTGCTGCTGATGCGCACGTCGGCCGGCGTGCGCATCCGCGGCGCGGGCGGCAATCCGCGCGCGATGCGCCGCTTCGGCTGGTCGCTCGTGCGCAGCAAGGCGACGCTGTATGGCATCGCGGGCATCTTCGGCGTGCTGTCGGGTCTGTCGCTGCTTGGCCTCACGACCTCGGCCGACGCCAATCTCGCGCTGCGCTACACGCTGCTGTCCATCGCGGCGGTGATACTCGGCGGCGGCGAATTTATCGGCGGACGCGTGTCGGTGATCGGCGCGGTGCTCGGTGCAATCACGCTGACGCTCGCGGCGTCGTTCCTCGCCTTCCTCAATATCTCGGCGGACTGGCAGGTCGGCATGCAGGGCGCGATCCTCGTCGTCGTGCTGTCGCTGCGCGTGCTGCTGCAACGCGGGGAGCGCCAATGAAATCGCAGGTAACCGGCAGGACAATCGGCGCAGACGAAACCGCGTGGTCGCGCTTGCGCAGCGTTCAGGCGCCGTGGGCGTGGTCGTTCGTCGGCGCGGTGCTGGTGTGGTTCGGCATCGTCGGCGTGTTCGGCTTCGGCATTGCCACCAATGTCGCGCAGACGGCGCTCACCTACGGCGTGTTCATGGTGCTGGTTGGTCTCGGGCAGATGCTCGTGATCACGTCGGGCGTCGGCAACATCGACCTCTCGGTGCCGTCGACCATCGCGCTCGCGGGCGTAATCGGCATGCACGTCATGGGCGGAGCAGACGGGCGAATCGTGCTCGGTGTCGCGGCCGCGCTCGGCGTGGGTGTCGCGGTGGGCCTGGCGAATTACATGCTGATCAGGTTGCTGCGCATTCCGCCGATCATCGCGACGCTGTCGTCGAGCTTCATGATTCAGTCGATTGCGATCACGCAAGGGCGGCAGCTTCCGCCGCCGCCGCCCGCGCTCGGTGCGTTCGCGACCGGCCGGTTCCTGAACGTGCCGTATATCGCGCTTCTTGCATTGGCGTTGTCGGCCGCGCTGGCGGTGCTGCTGCATCGCGCGGTGTACGGCCGCAAGCTGTCGGCGATCGGACAGAACGCACGCGCCGCGTGGCTCGCGGGCGTCGACGTGCATCGCACGCGCTGCGTCGCGTATGTGCTGTGCTCGATGATCGCGGCGCTCACGGCGCTTTTGCTCGCGGCGACCTCGGGCGGTGCGTCGCTCGACATGGGCGTCGAGTACATGCTGATTTCGATTGCCGTGGTCGTGATCGGCGGCACGCTGGTTGCCGGCGGCAAGGCGACGATCGTCGGCGTGTGGGGCGCGTCGATGTTCCTGTTTCTCACGAACGCCGCGCTCAACGCGCTTGGCGCGGACGCGGGCGTGCGCTCGATCGTCTATGGCGTGCTCATCATCGCGGTGACGGTCGCGGCCGGTGGAAAGACGGTGCGGTGAAGAGGCGTCGACCGTTTTTCCGATTCATATCGAGAACGAGAGGAGACATGAAATCCAGCGACTACGAAGTGCATGATCCGCGGTTCAGACGGCTGCTTCAGCCCAATGCATTCCTGAGCCGCCTGACAGACGAATGCCTGTGGGCCGAAGGGCCGGTGTATTTCCCGGCAACCGACCTGCTCATCTGGAGCGACATACCCAACAACCGGATGTTGCGCTGGGCACCGGGCATGGGCGTGGGCGTGTTCCGCGCGCCGTCGAACTACAGCAACGGCAATACGCGCGATCGAGAAGGCCGGCTCGTCAGTTGCGAGCACGGCGCGCGGCGCGTGACGCGCACCGAACATGACGGCAGCGTGACTGTGCTGGCGTCGCATTTCGAAGGCAAGTGGCTGAATTCGCCGAACGATGTCATCGTCGATTCGAATGGCCACATCTGGTTCACGGATCCTGATTATGGAATCCTAAGCGACTACGAAGGGTATCGGGCGGAGAGCGAGATCGGCCGCTGTAACGTGTATCGCATTTCGCCGGACACTACCCGTGTGGAACTGGTCAGCGACGACTTCGTGAAGCCGAACGGTCTCGCGTTCTCGCCGGATGAATCGCGCCTTTATATCGCCGATTCCGGCGCGTCGCACGACGACCGGGCGCCACGTCATATCCGCGTGTTCGACGTGGCGGGCGAGAGCCGTTTGCGCAACGGACGTGTCTTCATCGAAATGCAAAGCGGCGTGCCGGACGGCATGCGCGTGGACGAGCACGGCAACGTGTGGACGAGCGCGGAAGACGGCGTGCATTGCTATGCGCCGGACGGAACGCTGCTCGGCAAGATACTGATTCCCGAGGTGGTCGCAAATCTTACGTTCGGCGGCATCAACCGCAATCGGCTGTTTATTGCAGCGACCTCGTCGATCTATTCGCTTCACGTCGGTGTGCGCGGCGCGGGGCGGTAACGTCACAACATCAAAAACCGGAGACGAACATGAAGATGTCAGCAATCGCGGTGGCGCTGTGTCTCGCCGCGGCATCGGTGGGCGCATCGGCGCAGGTCGCAACCGGCGATACGTCGTCGATGAAGATCGCGCTGTCGAACAACTATGCGGGCAACAGCTGGCGCCAGCAGATGCTCAAGAGCTGGTCGAACGTGGCCGATCCCGCGGTGAAACAGAAGATCGTCGCGGCCGCGCCCAGCTTCACGACGGCCGAGAGTCAGGCGACCGAGCAGGTCCAGCAGATCCAGAACCTGATCCTGCAAGGCTACAAGGCGATTGCCGTCGATGCCGTGTCGCCGACCGCGCTCAACGGCGTGATCAAGCAGGCGTGCGGGGCGGGTGTGACGGTTGTGTCGTTCGACGGAATCGCGACCGAGCCGTGCGCGTATCGGATCGCAGTCGATTTCCAGGGCATGGGCCGCATGCAGGTCGATTATCTGGCGAAGCGTTTGAACGGCAAGGGCAACCTGCTGGAAATCCGCGGGCTGGCAGGCGTTTCGGTGGACGACGAGATTCACCAGGGCGTCGTGGATGAACTGAAGAAGTATCCGGGGCTGAAGATCGTCGGCTCGGTACATGGCGACTGGACGCAGACCGTCGCGCAAAAGCAGGTCGCGGGCATCTTGCCGACCTTGCCGAAGATCGACGGCGTCGTCACCCAGGGCGGCGACGGATTCGGCGCCGCGCAGGCGATCAAGGCCGCAGGACGGCCGACGCCGATCATCATTCTCGGCAACCGTCAGGAAGAGCTTGCATGGTGGGCCGATCAGAAGAAGGCCGGCTACGAGACGATGTCGGTGACAATTCCGCCGGGCGCGTCGACGTTCGCGTTCTGGGTCACGCAGCAGATCCTGGCCGGCAAGAAGGTGCCGCACGATATCCGCATGCCGGTGCTCGAAGTGAAGCCGGACGAACTCGACGCCGTGCTTGCGAAGACGCCGGCGGGCGCGCTTGCGAACAAGGAGTACACGCGCGACGAGGTGGTCGCGGTGGTAGATGGGAAGAAGTGAGCGCGAGCACGGTGCAAACCTTGGCGGTTCGCAGCGAAAAACCAGGAGAGTGGTCGAGTGGATAGGGAAGCGTTCTTCAAGATGATCCGAACCTACTCCGCCATCTCCGACGAGGCAGAGCGGGCGTGGGCTTCGCTGCTCACAGACCACTTTCAGCCATCCGACGTGGCATCCTGTACGACACTCGATCGACTCTACATCGGACAACGAACGTTCTCGCCTAGCCTCTGTAACAGCATCATATGGCACCCCGTCGTCGTCCGTGGTGCGCGCCGTTAGTCAGTAATCTCGATCCGCGTGCCGTCTGGTGTTGCGATTACGGCTTCATAAAACCCATCGCCTGTGGTTCGAGGCGCTGATATGAGCAAGCCATCGGCTTGGCAGCGCCTGGCCAGTTCATCAACCGCAAGCGAGTCTCCAAGGCAAATGGCGAGATGATCCCAGCCGACGCGGTCCATTGACGAACCATTCGCGATCCAGGGGCCTGTCATCAATTCGATCATGGTCTGGTCGCCCCGTAATCTCACGAAGCGTGAGACGAAGCCGGGCCGGCGTTTGCTCTGATAGGCCGCGCCAACATCGGCGTCGAAATATCGACGCCAGAACAGGGCAGCCTCGTCGAGATCGCGCGTCCACAGGGCAACGTGGGCAATGTTCATGAGCAGTCCTGTGGAAGCCGCCGCGTTGCCAGGTGGGCGCAGGCAGGAACGAGACAAAACATCGCGGCTAATACCCAGAAGGCAGTCGCCAATCCGACAGCCTTGGCAATGAAGCCCACGCCAGCAGGTCCGGCGAGATGCCCGGCATAACCCGTCGTCGTGATTGCGGCAACCGCGAACGTTGAAGGCATTGCGCACTGCGACCCGGCGCGCCGGAATAACACTGGCACGACATTCGAAGCGCCGAGACCGATCAGCACAAATCCGCTCATTGCGAGCGGTGCGGTCGGTGCAGTCAGCAGCACGACGAAACCGACTGTTGCGAGCAGTCCTCCCCAGAACATGGTCGCGCGGTCGCCGATGCGCGCGGTGAGCGCGTCACCGCCGAACCGGCCGGCGGTCATGGCGATCGAGAAGAAGATATAGCCCAGTCCTCCGTGCGCGGCGGAAACCAGTCCGGTCCCGGTGACGAGCAAGGCACTCCAGTCGAGCAGCGCGCCTTCGACCAGAAAGGTGATTGCGGCGAGCGCGGCAAGCATGAACACAATGCCGCGCGGCAACGCAAACAGCGGCCCATTGCTCGCGTGTGTCGACACAATCAGACGAGAGCGCGCCGCCGCGATGGCCACGAGCATCAGAACGGCGCATGGCAATGCGCTTGCGAGCATTCCGATGTGCAAGGAAAGCAGGAAAGTCATCACCGTTGCGCCGGCAAATCCACCGACGCTGAAGAGCGCGTGAAAGCCCGACATCAACGGTCGAGCTTCCGCGCGCTCGACATCGACCGCATGAATGTTCATCGCGACATCGAGTGAGCCGAGGAACGCACCAAACGCGAGCAACGCGATGCCAAGCGTCAGCGGCGTACTGACGATGGTCAGCAGGGGCAAAACGACGGCCAGCCCCGAGCCGCCCGCAACGATGATGGGTTTGGCCCCGTACCGTGCACTGAGCGCGCCCGTGACTACCATTGCAATGACTGAGCCGAAGCCGATGCACAGCAGCAGGAGTCCGAGCACGCCGTCATCGACGCCAAGCCGCTGCTTCGCGAAAGGCACGAGCGGTGCCCAGCAAGCTACGCCAAATCCCGCCACAAGGAACGCAAGGCGGGTGGCGAGTCGGGCCGCAGGCAGGCCCGGAGCCGTTGCTCGCGACGCGAGCAGATTGGGCCGGCTGTTCATGGCTTGGCGGGTTCCTGTGCCGGCACAACGGATGCGCCGGCTTTCGACAAGGCCGCACGATGTACGCGCGGCAGATCGTGTTCGACGACTACACAGTCGATCTCTTTGATGGCGGCCACCTTGTAAGGGGCGCGAGCATTGAACTTCTCAGTGAGCGCCAGTACCACGCTGTGCTCGCTGGACGCCAGAACGGCGCGTTTGAAAGTCGCGTCCGCGAGGTCGAACGCACTGATGCCGCTCTTTGGCGAGATCGCGCAGGATCCGATGAAGCATCGATCGATATTCATTTGCAAAACGCTTTGCACGGCGCTCGCATCGACACATCCGCCGACCGCTGGATCAACCGAGCCGCCGACGATGAGCAGACGAATGTCGGATCGGCGCAGCACCGCGGCAGCGATATCGACTGAATTGGTCGCGATGGTGATGTCGGCGTCTTCGGGCAGCAGGTCAACGAGCGCGAAATGGGTACTGCCGCTGTCGAGAAACAAGAGTTCCCCTCGTTGGATTTGAGGAACGGCCGCACGGGCCAATGCCGACTTTTGCTCGAAGGCTCGATCAAGGCGGCCAGCCATCGGCACGGAAGCGGGTGTGATGGGCAGCGCCCCGCCATAGACCCTCCGGCAGCGCCCCTCGGCCGCCAGAGCGCGAAGGTCGCGGCGGATGGCGTCTTCGGAAATATTAAATTCGGCAGCGAGTGCCGCTGCCACGACTGGCTGGCCCTGTGCAAGCCGATTGGCGATCTCATCGCGCCGGGAAAGAGGAATGTCGTCGTTCATGCACCATGATAACGTGCACAAACAAGAATGTAAACGTGTATGAACGTGCATGTCGAGGCGCGGCCTCGCGTTGGCACGGCTGCGATGAGCGTTGCATTGAGCCGCGCGACGCTGACCGGCCAGCCGACGACCTTCGCAGGCAACATGTGCCGCAGATCGCCGCCGTTCCGTTGACGTGGCCATCGACAAGGCATGGACCGCCGCGTCCTTCGGCATGGCCACGCGCCAATGGAATGAGTACATGGCCGAACCCGCCGTTGCCCCGCTGGCGCACCATCCGCGGCTGACGCCGGTCGGCGGCGGAGTACCGATCTTCCACGAAGGGCGTCTGGTTGGGGGCATCGGTATTTCTGGCGGATCATCCGTTCAAGATCATGAGGCCGCTGAGGAAGCACTGCGCAGCGCAGGGTTTCTGCAATAAGTCGTGTGCCACGCATGAGATGAGGCGCGGGCACGGATGACCGGATCGCTCTCATCGCTGCCGTCGAAGCTCTGGCTGCCTGCGGGCTGGCGCATTCCAATGGCGGCTTTCGAGCGATGCGTTCGAAGACTGGGCGAACGCAAACCGACCCGCTGCGCTCAGACGACCTTCTCCGAAGCGGGCGGCGCAGACAAGCGTGAACCGACCACTCACCGTTTGGCGCACTCAGGCTTACGCGACCACCGCAACTACAGCGAAAACTCGTCGAACACGAGATGCCGCAGCCATTGATTACCCGGCTCGCGATGATTCTTCGCGTGCCACAGCACGTTAATGGCAATGTCGGGAATCCTCACGGGGCAGGGCGCCTCTTCGAGCCCAAACGGAGCGAGTGTCTTTGCCGCGTAGGCTTGCGGTACGACGGCAATCAGGTCGGTCGTCTGAAGGATATGACCGACGGCGACAAAATGCGGCACACGCAGGCGCACGTTCCGTAACACGCCGGCGCGCTCGATCACGTCATCCACCATGCCGTGGCCCGTGCCTTCCGCGACGATCGACACGTGCTCGGCCTCGCGGAATGCGCCGAGCGTCATTCCGGTTTTCGCAATGGGATGACCCTTGCGAAAAATGCACACATAGCGTTGCTTGAAGAGACGGCGCTGAAAAAAGCCTGTCTTCAGATCGGGTATGAAGCCCATTGCCAGATCCACACGCCCCGCCTCCATTTCTTCCTGAAGCGTTTCGGACGTTCTGCGTACCGTGCTGACGGTAACGTTCGGCGCGGCCTTGCCGAGCCGCTTCATGAGCGCCGGCAGGAAATAGATTTCGCCGATGTCCGTCATGGCAACCGTGAACTTGCGCTTGCTCGACGCGGGATCGAATGTCGTGGTGGCGTTCAGTGTGTTGTAGATCGCGCCCAGCGCATAGCCGATAGGTTCTGCGAGCGCCTCGGCGAAGGGCGTCGGGATCATTCCCTTCGATGTCCGAAGGAACAGTTCGTCGCCGAGAAGGCGGCGCAACCGATTCAACGCGTTACTGATGGCCGGCTGCGAAATGCCGAGCGTGCCTGCGACGGCCGACACGCGCCGCTGCCGCAGCAGTTCGTTGAAAACCACCAGCAGGTTCAGGTCGATGTCGTGAAGCTCCATGGCTTGTCTCTCGCGTTTTTCCCACGCTTCACATTATCACTGCCAGTGATAACGCATATCAAGCGACTTCTATTTATTTATAAGTTGGCCAGTCGCATCATGTGCTTCACCAAGACCAGCCCGGAGACACTGGCGCCATGAAGATCACTATCGTGCCGCTGCAACGCACGCTGGATGCGCGTGCCGGAGACAATCTGCTCGATGTTCTGCGAGCCAACGAGGTTCCCGTTTCGTATAGCTGCATGTCGGGCCGTTGCGGCACGTGCCGTTGCCGCGTCGCGTCGGGCCGGGTGCTCACGGCCGGCGATGCGGAATCCCATGCGCCGGTCAACAACGGCGAAGCGGTGCTTGCCTGCCAGACCACGCTCGTGGAGGATTGCGCCATTGAAATTCCGGAGATGGACGAGATCGTCGTTCATCCCGCGAAGATCCTGAAGACGACTGTGCTCTCCATCGAGAACCTCACGCACGACATCAAGCGTCTGCGGCTCAAACTCCCCAAGGCATTCGAATTTTCACCGGGACAGTACGCCAATCTTCAGTTCACGCCTCAGCACGTACGGCCGTATTCGATGGCCGTCACGCAGAATCCCCACGAACTCGAGTTCCACATTCGCGTCGTGCCCGACGGCCGCGTGACTTCCTATATAGCAAACGACCTGAAGGTCGGCGACAGCGTGCGCGTGAGCGGGCCGCTCGGCACCGCGTATCTGCGCCGCAAGACGGCTGGCCCGATCGTCTGTATCGCGGGAGGAACCGGGCTCGCGCCGATTCTCGCCATTCTGCGGGGCATCGAGCAGGCTGAGATGGCTAACGACGTGCATGTCTATTTCGGTGTGCGATCGAAAGCCGATGTTTACGGCGAACCTTGGCTTGCCGAATTGCAGCAGCGTGTCAAACGTATGCGATTTCACGTCGTGGTCGCGTCGGGCAAAGCGGCGGACGACTACCGCAGCGGCGTCGTCACCCAGGCTGTCAGCGACGACTGGCGCGACATGAAAGGCTGGAGTGCGTACGTCGCGGGGGCGCCCGTCATGGTCGATGCCGCGTCGCTCCTGTTGCGGCAAAAAGGCGTGGCGCCCGAGCGCATCTACGCGGACGCATTTCATGCGAGTGGCGTTTGAGCGACCCATAGCGCGAATCATTATTTCTGGAGACTCACATGACCGAGGCCACCGTTGCGTTCCGGCAGCCGGACTGGAAAGACTCAGGCAGTAGCCGTATTCCGTTTTCGGCCTACACGGACGAAGCCATCTACAGGCGCGAGCTCGAGCGCTTCTTCTATTCGGCGCATTGGTGCTATGTCGCGCTGGAAGCAGAGATCCGGAATCCGGGCGACTTCAAGCGCACTGTCGTGGGCGAGCGTTCCGTGATCGTCACAAGGGCGGCGGACGGCGAGATACATGTCGTCGAAAACGTCTGTGCACATCGCGGCGTGCGCTTTTGCCGGCAAAAGTCAGGCAACCGGAAGGACTTCACCTGCCCGTATCACCAGTGGAATTACGACCTGAAGGGCAACCTTGTGGGTGTGCCTTTCCGGCGCGGCGTGAAGCTCGACGGCAAGATCAACGGCGGCATGCCGTCGGACTTCGACCCGAAGGAGCACGGGCTGACCAAGCTGAACGTCGCCGTGCGAAACGGCGTGGTGTTCGCGTCATTCGATCATGACGTGCCGTCGCTCGAAGAGTATCTGGGTCCGACGATCCTGCGCTATTTCGACCGCGTATTCGATGGGCGCAAGCTCACCATTCTCGGCTACAGCAGACAGCGCATTCCCGGCAACTGGAAGCTGATGCAGGAAAACATCAAGGATCCCTATCATCCCGGCCTCTTGCACACATGGTTCGTCACTTTTGGCCTCTGGCGCGCGGACAACAAATCGGAGCTTCGAATGGACGAGCATGGCCGCCACGCCGCGATGATCTCCACGCGCGGCACGGGCGGCAAAGGTGACGTGACAAGCGGCGTGTCCAGTTTCAAGGAACAGATGACCTTGCACGACGAGCGCTTTCTCGATGTGGTCAAGGAAGAGTGGTGGGGCGCACCGACCGCGGTGATGATGACGCTTTTTCCGAGCGTGATCATCCAGCAGCAGGTTAATTCGGTATCCACACGACACATTCAGCCTAACGGCCACAACTCATTCGACTTCGTGTGGACGCACTTCGGCTTCGAAGAAGATAGCGAGGAGATGAAGAGGCGCCGGCTGCGCCAGGCGAACCTGTTCGGGCCAGCCGGTTTCGTTTCCGCTGACGACGGCGAGGTAATCGAATTCTCGCAGGAAGGTTTCGAACAGAAGCCGTTTCATCGAACTATCGCGGAACTGGGCGGGCGCGACGTGAGCGACGCCGACCATATGGTGACCGAAACGCTGATCCGCGGCATGTATCGCTACTGGCGCAGCGTGATGGAGGCTTGAGATGCTTGACTTCGCAACTTACCAGCAACTGCTCACCCTCTACGCCGATTATGCCGCCGCGCTCGACAACAACGAATTGCAGAAGTGGCCGGAGTTTTTTACCGAGCAGTGCGTGTACAAGGTGCAGCCTCGCGAAAACTACGAGCGCGGTTTTCCGCTTGCGACACTCGCCTTCGAGAGTCGCGGCATGTTGAAAGACCGCGTCTATGGCGTGACAGAGACGATCTTTCATGACCCGTACTATCAGCGGCACGTGGTGGGCGTGCCGCGCATCCTGGACGTGGACGCCGAGCGGATCCGCGCCGAGGCCAACTACGCGGTGTTTCGCACGAAGCCCGACGACATCACAAGTGTGTTCAACGTGGGGCGCTACGTCGACACGATTCGGCGAACGAACGAAGGTCTGAAGTTCGAGTCGCGACTCTGCGTGTTCGACAGCGAAATGATTGCCAACTCGCTCATCTATCCGATCTGAGGCTACTCATGACACAGCAATGGACCCAAGTTATCGAGTTGGCTCAAGTGCCCAGCGACGACGTTGTCGCCGTGCAGGCGGCCGGGAAGGAACTGGCCATTTATGGCGTAGATGGCGAGGTATTTGCCACTGACAACATCTGCACGCACGGCCATGCGCGCCTATGCGACGGCTTCCTCGAAGGCCACGAAATAGAGTGCCCGCTCCACCAGGGACGCTTCGATATTCGCAATGGACGTGCGATGTGTGAGCCGCTTACCAGCGATATCAGGACCTATCCGGTGAGGATCGAAGCCGGGAGTGTGTTCGTGAACATCGACCCGCAATCGTAGGAGACACACATGACTGTGCAAACCCGGCATGAAGACCGCGCGGCCTATTATGCGCTGATCGCGCAGCAGGGACTCGCGCCGCTGTGGGAATCGCTGCACAACCTTGTGCCGAAAGCGCCCCGGCCGCAAGCGCAGGCCGCCATCTGGAAGTATGCGCAGATCCGCGAACTCGTGATGCAATCGGGCTCCCTGATCAGCGCTGAAGAAGCAGTCCGGCGCGTGCTCGTGCTCGAGAACCCTGGGCTCGCTGGCAGGTCGAGCATGACGCCGACCCTATATGCGGGACTCCAACTGATCCTGCCCGGCGAGATTGCACCGAGCCACCGGCACACGCAGTCCGCGCTGCGTTTCATCGTCGAGGGCCGCGGCGCATGGACGGCTGTCGATGGCGAACGAACGACCATGAAGCCGGGGGACTTCATCATCACGCCGTCGTGGACATGGCACGATCACGGCAATCCGCCGGTGGACGAAGGCGGTGAGCCGGTGATCTGGCTCGACGGCCTCGACATTCCGCTCATTGCGAATCTCGACGCCGGCTTCGCCGAAACGTATCCCGAGTCGACGCAACCTGTCTTGCGTGCAGAAGGGGACAGCTTCGCACGTTTCGGACAGAACATGATGCCGGTGCGTCACCAGTCGAGCGGACCATCGTCACCGATATTCAGTTATCCGTATGAAAGGAGTCGTGAGGCACTGGATGCGCTCTTTCGTCGCGGCGAGCTCGATGCATGGGACGGCGTCAAGCTGCGCTACGTCAATCCGGTTACGGGTGGCTGGCCGATGCCGACCATTGCGGCGTTCATGCAGTTCCTGCCCGGTGGATTTACAGGCAGGACGTATCGCAGCACTGATGCGACCGTCTATTGCGTTGCCGAGGGTGCGGGGGCGGCGCGCATCGGCGACAACACATTCGCGTTTGAGCCTCACGACGTGTTCGTCGTGCCGTCGTGGCAACCGGTTGCGCTTGATGCATCGAGCGACTGCGTGTTGTTCAGCTATTCGGACAGGCCGGTACTTTCAGCATTAAATCTGCTGCGCGAAGAGCGCGCCTGAAGATACAGATCGTGACGGCGCGCGCCGACCGGAATGCATGGCACCCGTCTTTCTTATTGTTCCCACTCAGCGAGCTCTCTTATCATGTCTTTCATTTTTCCTCCTGAAGCACCTGTCAGCCTGCATGTTGCCGGCAACAACGACCGGTTCGCGGTGCGCCGCGTTTACTGTGTAGGCCGCAATTACGCCGCGCATGCGCGCGAGATGGGCTTCGATCCGGATCGCGAGCCGCCGTTTTTCTTCTGCAAGCCTGCGGATGCAGTGGTACCTGCCGTGTATGGCGAAACGCTGCGGCTCGATTATCCGCCGCAAACGCGCAACTACCACTATGAAGCGGAACTGGTGGCAGTGATCGGCAAAGCAGGCTCGGATATCGCGGTCGGCGAGGCGCTTCATCATGTGTGGGGTTATGCAGTCGGGCTCGACATGACGCGTCGCGATCTGCAGATGAAGATGCGCGAGATGGGGCGCCCCTGGGAAATCGGCAAGGCGTTCGATCGTTCCGCGCCGATCGGACCGGTCCATCCTGCCGCCGAGGTCGGGCATTTCACTGAAGGCGGGATCTGGCTCGACGTCAACGGCGTAACGAAGCAGAAGAGCGATGTCTCGCACCTGATCTGGTCGGTTGCGGAGACGGTCGCGGATCTCTCGAAGTACTTCGAACTGCAGCCGGGCGATGTGATCTTCACCGGCACGCCGGAGGGCGTCGGCGCGGTGACCCAAGGCGACACGATGACCGTAGGCGTAGAGCGTCTCGGCCAATTGACCGTTGCGGTCGTATGAGCGGGAGGCGGGCGTGATGCAGTTGCATAGCTTCTTTAACAGCTCGACCTCGTATCGCGTACGCATTGCGCTCGCACTGAAAGGCCTCGACTACGACTATCGGCCGGTCAATATCCGTGCCGGGGACCATCATGAGACGCGCTATGTCGAGCAGGTCAATCCGTCGGCGGCGGTGCCCGCTTTGCAGGACGGCGACTTCACGCTCGGGCAGTCGCTCGCCATCATCGACTATCTCGACGCGCGTTATCCCGAGCCGCGGCTTATTCCGGCCGAGCCTGCACTGCGGGCGCGCGTGCTCGAGCTTTCGTCGCTGATCGCGTGCGACATGCATCCGCTCAACAATCTGCGCGTGCTCGGGTATTTGCAGACGGTGCTGATGGTCTCGCCCGAGCAGAAGGGCGCGTGGTACGTGCACTGGGTGCACGAAGGAATGAAAGGCGTCGAGCGGATTCTGGAACGTCATGGAAGCGGCGCGTGGTGCTTTGGCGACGCGCCCACGCTTGCCGATTGCTGTCTCATTCCGCAGATGGCGAATGCGCAGCGCATGGGCTGCGATTTGGCCCGCTATCCGCGAAGCGTTGCCGTGTATGAGCACGCGCTCACGCATCCCGCGTTCGAGGCTGCAAAGCCGCAAAACCAGCCGGACTGCGTGGCGGCATGAGCCGGACGCTGCGAAAAGCCAGGCGTCAGCTTTCGTCAGCGGAGGCGGCGAGTTCTTCTTCCAGTTTGTCGAGCAACAGGAAGATATCGGAGAGGTTTTTCTTCAGTACCTTTAGCGCGGTCGGCGAGAGATTGCCGATTGCCACAGCTTCGAAGTGTTGAGCGATAGGCACGAGTTGCTGAAGCAGTTTTTCCCCGGCATTCGTCAGGCTGATCGCAACGGTGCGGGCGTTGTTCTCGAGCCGGCTGCGCGAGACGAGCCTCGTCTTTTCCATTGTGCCGATCAACCGCGATAGCGTGGAAAGCTCGATGGTGGTCATGTCCGCGAGATCGTTCAGGCGCTGTCCCGGCACCTCGTGCAGCGCGGCCATGACACGGTACATCGGCAGGGTAACCCCGTAGGAGGCGATGCGGCGCGAGAACAGATCTCCCATGCGGACGCCCACGCGGTTCAGCAGATAGGGGAAGGATTCGGTGAACTTGTACACGGTGTGGCCCCTCGATATCGATTGGCGGATTCTATCAAAGCAACAGTTTCGGCTTCATTATTTTCATTGCCAACAGTTGCAAATGAAACTATAGTGGGTGCAACAGGGTGATGAAGCCCGATATTTCAAGGAGACGCCATGGACACCACTGCCGTATCGCCACCACTTGCTCCGCCGGCGCGGGCGCCGATTGCCACTTCCTTTCGGGCCGCGATGCGACGCATCGCATCCACTGTGACAGTCGTGACCGCTTCGGATGGCGAACGTCGTCACGGAATGACCATGACAGCCGTCAGTTCGTTGTCGATGGAACCGCCCTCCATGATCGTCTGCGTGAACCAGAACACGTTCCTCCACGACATCCTGATGTCGGCCAGGTGCTTCTGCGTGAACGTTCTCAAGTACGACCAGGCGGATGTTTCCGGCGCATTCAGCGGAGCCACGCCTGCCGCGCAACGTTTCGATGTGGGCGACTGGAAGCGCATAGCGGAAGGCGGCGTCGACTATCTCGGCACCGCGCAGGCCAATGTGTTTTGTACCAAGGTCGCGGCGGTTCCGTTCGGCACGCACACTATCTTTATCGGTCAAGCGGATGAGGTGCTGCTAAACGAAGACGACCGTCCACTTCTATATAGAAACGCGGCTTATTGCTGAGTGACACCAACGCAGATCGGCCCGGCGGATGGACGCACGCGGGCGGGGATCAGATATTTGGAGGGACATCATGTTTGTTGCAGAAAAAGAAGAACGGGTCGTGGATGGGGCTGGGCAGCCTACGGTCGAGCAGATTCGTGCCGACGTATCCGCGCTCGGCGCAGTGCTGAAATCGCGCGCGCAGAAGGTCGAAGCCGAGCGCCGCGTGCCGATGCAGAACATCGAAGCATTGCGCGACATCGGCTATTTCGATCTCGTGAAGCCGAAGGCATTCGGCGGGCTCGAATATGACTTCTCCGCGCTTGTCGATCTGAACATGGACCTCGCAAAAAGCTGCGCTTCCACGGCGTGGGTGGCGGGGCTTCTCGCGGCGCACCAGTGGCTCGTCGCGTCGTTCGCTGAAGAGGCGCAGCGAGATGTGTGGAGCAGCAATCCCAATGCGCTTGTTTGCGGATCGTATGCGCCTGCGTGTCAGGCACAGGCAACCGAAGGCGGTTACCTGCTCAGCGGACGGTGGAGTTTTGCGAGTGGCTGCGAATGCGCGCAGTGGTCGCTGTGCGCCGCGGTGATTCCACCCGAAGGCGACAGGGATAAGCCGGCGCCCGCGTTCCTGCTCGTGCCCGAGTCCGACTATCGGATCGAGGACACCTGGCATGTAGTGGGACTCGCGGGCACGGGCAGCAAGACGCTTGTTCTCGATAACGTCTTCGTGCCGAAGCATCGCCTGCTGTTCTTCTCGGAGACCACCAGTGGGGAAACACCCGGTGCGCGCGTCTATAGCGGGAACCCCGGGTTTTCCATTCCGATGTTGAGCGCGATTCCGTCGTGCCTTGCATCGGTTGCGGTTGGGGCCGCACAGGGCGCGTTCGACGACTACCTCGAGCGCACGGCGCGCCGCGTGACACGAGGCGCAGTGGCCGGTGCGCAGAATCGCATGGCTGAATTTCCGACCATCCAGTTGCGTGTTGCCGAGGCCGCAGCGAATACGGATGCCGCGCGCAAGATCCTGCTCAGCGACCTGCGGGAACGCGAAGCCACTGTTGCCCGGCGCGAACGGGTGTCGGTCGAGGAGCGCATCAGGAGCCGGCTCGGACAGGCATTCGCCGTGTCGCTCGCCATTCGCGCGGCAGAGGCGCTTAATGCGTCGACGGGCGGCCAGGGCCTCGATCTTTCTCACCCGGTTCAGCGCGCATGGCGCGACGTCAATGCGGTGGGCCGGCATATCAGCATGAACTGGGACACGGTGGGCACCATGTACGGGCAGATGGCGCTCGGCCTCGAGCCTAAGGGCCAATATTAAAGTCGAAGGAGACATCGCATGGCTTTCAAAGCAAGCCGGAAAATCGCGCTCGAAGAGCACTTTGCCATTGACGCGACGGTGCAGGATTCCGCAGGCTTCGTGCCGCCGTCGTATTGGGTGGAGTTGAAACGGCGCCTACTCGACATTCATGATCGTCGCATCGACGAAATGGACCGCAATGGTGTCGAACTGATGGTGCTGTCGCTCAATGCGCCGACCGTGCAGGCCGTGCCCAATATCAAGGACGCCTACGATCTGTCGCGCCGCGCCAATGACTTTCTTGCGGAGCAGATTGTGAAGCGGCCGGATCGTTTCAAAGGTTTTGCCGCGTTGCCGATGCAGTCTCCGGTCCTTGCCGCGCGCGAACTGGAGCGCTGCGTCAAGGAGTTGAATTTCGTCGGCGCGCTGGTCAATGGTTTTTCGCAGGTCGAGGAGTCCGCCACGGCGCTCTACTACGACTTGCCTCAGTACCGGCAGTTCTGGTCGGTGGTGCAGGCGCTCGACGTTCCGTTCTATCTGCATCCGCGCAATCCGTTGCCCGCGCATGCGCCGATTTACGAAGGACACCCGTGGCTGCTTGGTCCCACGTGGGCTTTCGGCCAGGAAACGGCAGTGCATGCATTGCGGCTGATGGGTTCCGGTCTTTTCGACGATTACCCGGAACTGAAGATCATTCTCGGGCACATGGGAGAAGGGCTGCCCTATAGCATGTGGCGCATCGACAACCGCAACGCATGGGTCGAGACCCAGCCGAACTATCCGGCGAAGAAGCGCATTGCCGAGTACTTTCACAAGAACTTTTGGCTTACCACGTCGGGTAATTTCCGGACGCAGACCTTGATCGATGCGATGCTCGAAATAGGCTCGGACCGCATTCTCTTCTCCACCGACTGGCCATTCGAAAACGTCGATCATGCGGCGCAATGGTTCGACGACGCGGCGATTAGCGAAAACGATCGCATCAAGATCGCCAGAACCAACGCAGCGCGGCTGTTCAAGCTGGAGCCGTGACGGTCGTTCATACGCACAGCAGAGCATGAAGGAGTAAAGCAATAAAGCAATAAAGCGACGGGCGCGCGCGCGGCAATGTCGGGCCGCGATGCGCCCGGTTCGACAATACAAAATGGAGTGAGACACATGCACAACGATTCTATCGATGTGAATGCGGAGCTGGCCGATGCACCTGTCGGCGGCATGCACATCAAGCTCGGCATTCTGCTCGCGTTGATGACGTTATTCGACGGCTACGACACGTTCAATCCCGCTTACGTCATCCACTATGTGCGCGGGCCGTGGCAACTATCGCTGCAGCAGGCAGGGCTGCTCGTGTCGAGCGGCCTCGTCGGTTTTCTGTTTGGCGCAGCGATCCATGGCGCGATCGCGGACCGCTTCGGCCGCCGTATCACGCTCATCGGCGGACTCTGGATCACAACGATCTTCTCGCTGCTGACAGCACTCGCGGCAGACTCGTTCGCCAGCTTCTGCGCGTTGCGCGTTCTCACGGGCCTGGGTCTCGGCGTGCTATTGCCGCTTTCCACGACCTACATTAACGAGCTTGCGCCGCGGCGCATCGAGAACACCTTCGCGCTGTGGGGCGTGGCTCTCGGCTGGGCCGCGGGCGGCGCGGCGGCTGGACTCGTCGGCGTGTTTGTCACGCCGCACACGGGCTGGCAGGGACTGTACTGGATCGGCTCGCTCTCCGTTCTGCTGATTCCGTTCGTGCACCTCTACCTGCCGGAGTCGCCGAAGTTCGCGCTACTGCGAGGCCGTGAGACCGAGGTCAGAGATATTCTCGCCAGGCTGCGGCCGCAGCGGGCTCATCTTTATCGAACGCTTTCGATCAGAAAGCCCACCACCTCCGAAAAGGCACCTGTTCTCGCCCTGCTCGCCGCACCGTATCGCCGGCTTTCCATCGCCATCTGGCTGACGAGTTTTCTGAGCCTCTTTTGCATCTTCGGCCTTTCGGGCTGGATTCCGACATTGATGCAGGCACGCGGCGAAAGCTTCGGCGCGAGCTTCGCGTTTGGCGCGCTGATGCAGGTCATGTCCTTTGTCGGCGGCCTCGTGTGCGGACGCCTCGTCGATCGAACCGGCCGTCCGCGATTCTGGCTTTGCGCGTGGTGGGCAACGGGCGCGGTCGCCGTGCTGACGCTCATGTTCCTCCAGTCGCATTGGGTGAACCTGGTCTGCAGCGCGATGGCGGGCTTCTGCATTATCGGCGGTCAGTTCGTTCTCAACAATTTCACGGCGACTTCATATGAAACGCGGATGCGCGCGACCGCGGTGGGCATGGAACTCGCCGTCGGACGGCTCGGCGCGATTCTCGGCCCTTTCATCGGCGGGGCGTTGCAACAGATCTTTGGCAGCTCGCAGGCGACCCTGCTCGCCATTGTGATCGCGGCGGCGGGAGCGGCGGTGACGGTCCGATTCGCGACCAGATCGGCAGATTGCGGCTGTGATAGCCGCAGTGAAGCGGTGGAGGCGACTACCGCCATGACATCCGCAAGCAAGCTCAAGCAGGAACTCGGCTAGCGGCGCGGCCGCTTTCGAGCCGGCAACGCGATAGAAGCAGCAACAACGAATAGTAGAACTAATAGTAAAACTAATGGAGACTTCGCAATGAAAAAGACGGTGTGCAGTGGTGCAATTCTCATGACCGCTTTGTCGGCCCATGCGCAAAGCAGTGTGACGCTTTATGGCATTGTGGATGTGGGCCTGAGTTATCAGAATAGCGCTCAAGCCGGAAAGCAGGGTGGTCAGATCAACGGAAAAAGCCTCGTTGCGATGACCGACGCACACGCCACCGGCTTATCCGGCAGCCGTTGGGGCCTGCGTGGCACCGAAGATCTCGGCAATCAGCTTAAGGCGATCTTCGTGCTCGAGAACGGTTTCATGGTTAATAGCGGCACGCTCGCGCAGGGCGGCGCGCAATTCGGCCGCCAGGCATACGTGGGCCTCTCGTCGCCGAACGCCGGCACGGTGACCGCGGGCCGTCAATACGATCCCGTGGTGGAGTCGATCCAGCAGTTTTCCGCGCCTTTCTGGGCCGGCTATATGTCATCCCATATCGGCGATATCGACAATCTCGCGAACACGAACCGCATCAACAATTCGATCAAATATACGACGCCGAGCTTCGGCGGCCTGAAGGCGGGGGCACTCTACAGTTTCGGCGGAGTTGCCGGCAGCCAGTCGCGCAATCAGATCTGGTCGCTCGGCGTCAGTTACAACGGCGGCGCGTTTTCCGCCGGCGCAGGTTACCTGAATGCGCGCAATCCCAACGTTTCGTTCTACGGCAATACGCCCAACAAGGGCCTTGCGACGGCGAACAACATTGGCTCGGCCGGCTCTGCAACGGCGCCGGAGGCGCTGCCCGCTTACGCTGGTTACGCGTCGGCCAATACGCTCGAGATCATCGGCGTCGGCGCTTCTTATGTGCTGAGCCAGACGACAGTGAGCGCGATTGTCACCAACACGCGGTTCGAAGGCCTCGGGTCGAGCTCCGGGCCGAATGCTTTGGGCTATAGCGGCAATGCGGTGTTCACGAGCGCGGAAGTGGGCGTGCGGACCTTCGTTACACCGGCACTGCTTGCAGGTGTTGCGTTCGACTATACGACGCGCAATTCGGTGAAGGGCGACGGCGGCGCCAAGTACATGCAATTGAACTTCGCCGTAGACTACAGTCTCTCCAAGCGCACCGATGTCTATGCACTAGCAGCGTTGCAGCGGGCCACGGGCCGCGATTCGCTCGGGCAGTCTTCCGTTGCTGCAATCAGCGGATTTGCGCCGTCGGCAACCGACAAGCAGCTCGGCGTGCGCGTGGGCCTGCGTCACAAGTTCTGAACAGCGAGGAAAGGGAGAATACGTTGCGCAACGTCGACGAAAACACGATTGTATAGACCGTGTTGGCGAGGCATGCCGAAAGGGCGAATCGTCGTCTCAACTCGCGCACGGTCCCGATCACAGCATCTTCCAGAGCATCGCCGCTATCGTGCCCTCATCCTGGAACACCTTGAGGACGTCGGGGATGCCGGTGATCGGCACATTGTTGACCGTGACGAAGAACGCAATGCGGCGGCCGCTCTTCGCATCGATATAACCGGCGAGCGCCTGGCCCTTCAGAATCGGCGTTCCCGGCGTGGCCGGGTTCTCGGTGACATACGTTCCTGTTTTCGCGTGAACCTGTCCTTTCGCACCCGCGAGCGTCGAGTCGGCTTCGAAGTCGGTGATGCTCGCGAGAGAGCCGTCCACGCCGAGTACCGGCAACGTATCGAAATAGGGGGCAAACGCTGGCTTCGTCCTCATCCCGCGCAGCATCGCAATGACGGCACGGGCATTGGCCGTCGTATCGCCACCGCCGCTGCCGTCGATGAAATGATATTGATCCGGCGAGATGTTGAAGGTGGCGGACAATTCGCCCTGTTCCGCCGCGAGCGAATTCGCCATCGTCGTCGATCCATTGTGAGCGAGACCGAATTGCATCAAGGTCACGTCCGCGCCGATGTTGTAGCTGACCTTGTTGACGAATCGCAAGTCCTGCGCATAGGTCGCCGATGTCAGTTGCGCCACTTGCTGGCTACTCGAATACGCGCCCTTGGCGGGCAACAGTTGCATGGGATTTGCCTCAACCGGCGCGGCCGTCACTGTCACGCCCGCACGCGCGAGGGCTTCAATAAACACGGTGCGCGCGTAATTGGAGGGCTGCGTCACGCGGAACGTGCGCACCAGTGGATAGGCATTCGTCAAAGGGGGCACGAGCCCCGCGGGAACGTTGCCGCTGACCGTGCCCACGCAATTGGGCGCGCCGATGCAGGTCGGCGATTCCGGGTTGAGATCGATCGCGAGCTTCGACGTTGCGCTGCCGGTTGTCAATGTGGATTGCACGGAGAACGCCGCCGACTTCGGGCGCCAGTCGAACGGAACCGCGGCACCTCCCGCGCTTTGCGCGAGCGTCACGTCGACCACGTCATCGTTGACGAAGATGGGGCGCACGTCGAACTGGTCGCGGAAATTGAATGGTTCGAACAGGCGGTCGTCGATCACGACATCGCCGTTGATTGTCGTGATGCCTGCGGCGGCGACTTGCGCCGCGAGCGAATTGTAGCCCGCAAGGGGGTCCGGCCTAGCCAGCACCGCGTTGCCCAGCGCGTTCGCTTCGTTGTGATCGAAGGCGGTGAACGCGGTGGTACCGTTCGGATTGGCACGGCCGCCCATCGTCAGATCGCCGCTCGCCACCAGAATGAGACTGCCGTTGAGCGTCCCGTTCGGTGCAACGCTGCCTTGGCGGTAGACGGGCGTGACGAAGCGATGATCGGCGCCCAGAGCGTTGAACGCGTTGCCGGTCGAGAAGAGCTTGCGCACCGAGCCGATGAGCATCTGCGTGTTTGAGTTCAGATCGTAGATCACACCGCCGGAGTCCAGATCGACCACTTGCATCGACCAGCTCGCATTCCTGTAAACCGGCTTTTGCATGATCTGCATGATGGATGTGGGCACGGTCGTATTCGAATTGACCGACCCACCGCACGATGCGAGCAGACAGACGCTGGTAATCACCGTCCAGCGCTTGCACTGTCGGACGATCATGGAGGCTGCCTCGATTGTCTCGCTCATCTCGCGTCTCCGCTTCGATTTCTTTTTTGCGAACTGAATGCCTGCAATCCTGGCGCGCGGCGCCGACGGTCAGCGGTAGCCGTGTGTGCCGACCGGCGCGGACAGTCTACTCACTATATAGTCCTTCAAGAGCGGAGCGTGCGTTCACTTGCAGCCGAAATGCTGGCTTTGGGCGCCGCTCGCAACTCGTCGATTGAACCTGCACGGAAGAATTCTCAGGCGGCTGGCTGTCGCCACAGCGGCGGCTCATTGACGAGCGAAGATCGGTGCATTTGCCGATATTGCTGCAACCGTGCGTTTCTTCTTCATCGGCATGTCCATGAGCAGTTACTCCCATGTTATGCCTCGCCCACGAAATTACGAATAGGCCCCCATCCGGCCGATCAGCGCTTTCTCTGGACTCGTCGGCAGAATGCTGGCCCGTTCCACAATGGACCGACCCGCACCGGCCTGTGAAGTGACGAGGCGGCGATGTACAGTCTCATTGGCTCAGCGCGGCTAAACGGCATCGATCCAGAAACGTACCTGCACTACGTCATCGAACGCATCACCGATCGTCCCGTCAACCGCATCGACGAACTGTTGGAACGTCGCGCCGCTGTTGCCAGCCTCCGCACGCATCAATCCCATTCGCTGACAGTTCGCATCGTTGTCGTCAACGAAATTCGCGACGGTGCTAATTACCATCAGATCAACGCAGCCGTATGACTATAGCCGTTCAATAGCACGGTCCACGATGGCGTGCCATTCATCCGCGGAGGTCATCGAGACGGGCGTTGGCCCCTGGCAGGCGCTGGCAATCACCACGTCGGGATCGAGTTCGCGCAGCAGGCCAAGGCTGGCTCTGAGACTGGATTCTCGCCCTCCCGAGAAGGGCCACATCAGCGTTCCCCAAGACTGCCCCTTGGGGAAGAGCGAATCACCGGTGAAGAGATAGGTCTTGCCGTACGGCGAGCGGTACATGAAGCAGGTGCTGCCCGAGGTGTGCCCCGGTGTCGGAATGACCTCGATGTTGCCCAGGTGCGTCTCGCGCGCGTCGAAGGTCACGTCGATGGGGCAGAGCGACTTGACGGCCTTGGCCTCCAGCTTGTGGCAGCACAGGGCCGACCCGAACATCTGCCTGATCGTTGCCAGTGCCGGCCCGGCCTCGTCCCGGTGGGACAGGTACTGGCGGACGATCCCGCCCAGATCCTTGATCAGCTGCAGCTCCGCCAAGACACCGGTGCCGTAAAACAGGATGTTGCCTTCCCGCCGCGTCAGCAGATAGGCGTGCGAGGTGACGCCGTGGAACGGGTGTTCCGTCTGCGTCTGCCAGAGGTCAGGGAAGAGCTGCTGCATGGTTCAAGTTTCCGAAGTCAAGATCGTCGCCCCGCGTCGCGGCGTCGCGTGGACCGCAGCGAGCGCTTCGGTCGCTTGCGTGAAAGCGAACTCGCGGTATTCAGCAAAGTTCTGCGGCGCCCGGCGCGCCAGTTCGAACAGGTCGGCAATGTCGGACGCACGTTGCGCGGGCGTGCTCGCAAGCCAGCCATAGGCGTTCAGGCCCCTCAACGTCAGTTGCCGAACCGTCAGGGGGGTCGTGGAGATCGCCGAAGGGCGCGGGTCGAGGCCACCATAGGTCAGCAAGGTGCCACCATCGGCGAGCACGTTCAGGATCTGGGCGGTCATCTCGCCGCCGATCGGATCGATCGCTACGGCAGGGGCCTGCCCGCCTGCGGCGGTCACCTTGGCAGCCCATCCGTCGTGCTCCGAGCTGACGACGGCCACGCCGGGAACGCTGGGCGCCAGGATCGCTGCACCGGTGTCGCTGCGCACCAGCGCGATGGCCTTGGCACCGCGCATCTGCGCCAGCGCGATCACGTTGCGGCCGACGCCGGAGCCGGCGGCCGTGACCAGCAACGGCGCACCGCCGGAGGCAGCCAGTGCCGCACGCATGAGCACGATCGCGGTGATGCCATTGATGGCGATCTGGCACGCGGTCGTATCGCTGACATCATCCGGGACCGGAATGACGGCCATGGCGGGTGCGATCACGCGCTCCGACCACGTACCGTGCGCCGGGAAGAGCATCACGCGCTGACCCGGCTTGATGCCGGTGGCGGGATCGACGTCCGCGCCTACCTGTTCAACGACACCGACACCGTCGCCGCCGGGAACAGTTCCCTCGGCAGGGATCGGCGAGGGGATGTAACCGCGCACCATCAAGTCGTCGATCGGATGCACCATGCGCTTGGTGATGCGGACCGTGACTTCGTTGGGACCAGGTTGCGCCGGGGCGGCGATGTCTTCGAAGCCGAGCACTTCGGTCGGCTCGCCGTTTCGGCGGTACACATGAGCTTTCATCGGGATTCCTTTGCGGTATTCAGAACGGCGATCACGCCTGACACGACACCCGTCGTGCACGCAATGCAGTTTGGCCCGACGCGATCGGTCGCGGAAGGTGGATGCTCCCGGAAAATTGCCTAATCCTCCTGACCTCAGGCCAATCTTCTTGATGAAGGCAGAGCCGACTCTTACAGTCGGGCCCATGGACGACGACTTCGAGACAAATCGACGCCGCTTGGTGGCGCGAATCGCACGGTGGACTGGCGACGCCGAGCAGTACAGGCCGGCGATTGCAGGCCTGACCTTGCACCGACACACACACGCCGATTCGCCCTTCGACTGCCTGATGGAACCCGCCATCGCGGTGCCGGTTCAGGGCGTGAAGCAAACGTGGCTGGGCCCCGAGGTCTACGCCTACGACAGGCATCGCTTTTTGCTCACGTCGTTGGACCTGCCAGTGGCGATGCAGGTTGCGCAGGCTTCGCTCGACTTGCCGTTCCTGAGCGTGGTGTTGCGACTCGACTCGCGTGCGATCAGTAACATAGTCGTGGAGACCGGCCTGCAGCATCATCGGGAGCGGGCGGCAAACGGTCCCGGCATCGTGTTGGGGAGGACGACGGCAGGGCTACTCTCTGCTTTGGATCGACTGATCGGGCTGTTGGACGAGCCCGAGTTATTGTCAGAACTAGCCCCACTGCTACAGCGCGAGATCCTTTATCGCCTACTTCGCAGCGACGTTAAGAACCACGTGTGGCAGATGGCTTCCATTGCCGATCAGAACCAGAGCATCGCTCGGGCCATCGACTGGCTGAAAAACCATTTTCGTGAGCCCCTGCGCATCGGTGAGCTCGCCGCCCGGGTGGGCATGAGCGTGTCCCGCTTCCACCACCACTTCAAGCGCCTCACATCGATGAGTCCGCTGCAGTTCCAGAAGTGGCTGCGCCTGACCGAGGCTCGAAGGTTGATGTTGGTCAAGGGCCTGAACGCGTCGACAGTTGCCTACGAGGTGGGCTATGAAAGTCCCTCCCAATTCAACCGGGAATATGCGAGGCAATTCGGCACGCCACCGCGTCGCGATGTAACGAACTGATGCCGCACGCCGCGGTCTCCGTCGGCCAGTCGTGGCAGACAAAGCGTCCGTCACAATGAGGGCTGCGTCGCGCGCAGGCTCGGGCATGAACGACGCCTGGAGTGACTGGTGTTGAGTTCGGTCATGACGTTCATACGCGTGGAACGGAAGACTGAACTGGGCCGCCTGCGGGCATACGCGTCGGACCGTAAGCGGCCACAAACTGCCGGTCACATGCGCCGCCGGCAGGCCGCTCTGGCGTCGGCTCTGCTTCGCAACCGGCCATCTGATTGTCGCAAGGCGAGCGCTCTTCAGCGGCCAGAAGGGACATCAGTCTGAGCGGCCAACGACGCCCAGCTCTACCGAGAGGAGGCGTCTCCCCTCCTAATCCCTGTCAGCTTGCCGGATTTCGCGCCATGACGACCCACGCCGCGCCGTTGATCATCACCGACCCCTCGCTAGGGAGGCTCGCGAAGGCGGCACCAACTGCGGCGGAGGCACGGGCGCGGATGTCGTCGGGCTGACCAGCGAGCGCACGCGACAGCGGGCCGACCTCAAGCGTCATCCTCACTGCGTCGTCGATCGCGGCGTCCCGCGTTTCGCCCTCGCCAAACGGGACGACCGCGTCGAAGGGCGAGATAACGATTTCGGTGAAACCAGCCGCCGTGAGGATGCGCGCCACGTGCTCCCGGTCGCCAAACGAGAACGGTCCGGGCGCTTCGGGATCGGGCAGCGCGCTCGGCGGGACGATGTCCTTGAGCGCGCCCACCGGCAGTCGCATCCAATCGTTCTCGGCCGCACCGCGCCAGCAGACGAAAGCGACCCGGCCGCCCGGCCGGAGCGCGCGTCGCATGTGGGCGAACGCTGCTGTCGGATCGGGGAAAAACATCACGCCGAAACGCGAGAACAGAATGTCGAACGCGCCTTCGGGCAGCTCTGCGCTGCTGGCGTCGGCCACCAGAAACCGGGCCGGCGTATCGTGGCGCGCAAGCGCGCGCGCTCGATCGATCAGCGGTTCGGATATGTCCACGCCCAGCACTTGGCCCACCGCGCCGACGCGAGCGGCCAGAGCCAGACTCGACGCACCCGCGCCGCAGCCGATGTCCAGCACGCGCTCACCTGTCGCGGGCGCGGCGGCCTCGATCGCGGCCTGGCCGAACACCGCCACCAGAGCGTTGAGCCGGGCCTGGTTGGCGACCCAGCGCTCCCCGCTTTGACCATTCCAGTCACCGACCTGATCGGCACTTTGCTCTGCCATGTCATCTCCTTGACTCGACGATCCGTCCATCACCGCGCCGATCTACGCCAACCTTTTCGGAGGCAAGGGCGCAACGGGAGAAGGCAATGTGTGCTGTCAAACAACCATCGACTGCTGGGCGAAGATACCCGCCATCGCGCCCTGCGATGAAGCCTGGGTGACCGAGGGCAAGAAGGGCGTGGCGAGGTCGCCCGCGGCATAGATGCCGGGCATGCTGGTTTGGCGGCGCTCGTCGACCTTGAGGACGATGCCCGTGGGGGTGTCGACCGTGGCGAGGCCCAGTGATTCATGCAGGCTTGCGGACGGTTTGTTGCGCGGATGGGCGAACAGGACGTCGACCGCGACATTGCGGCGGGTATCGAGATTGACGGTGGTGATATGGCCATTCTGGTGGGCGATCTCGACCATCCGGCCATCGATGAGAGATATGTTGCGGCGCGCCAGATCGGCCTGGATATCGGGCGCAATGTCATGGCCATCGGCGAAGACAGTCAACTTGTCGGTCCAATCGCGGAACAGCCTGGCAGACTGGTACGACTGCGGGCTGGACCAGACGAGGCCCCAATGCTGGCCGGCGACTTCAAATCCGTCGCAATAGGGGCAGGGCACGATGGACGTGCCCCAGCTTTCGGCAAAGCCCGGAACATCAGGCATCTGGTCGGCGACGCCATAGCTCAGGATCAAGCGGCGCGCCCTCAG
>Ga0209674_100205_pt1 | contig 59434 bp, 55 predicted proteins | sample AraplaCvi_mMS_r2_FD_184279 | JGI IMG/M metagenome (GOLD analysis project Ga0209674, IMG submission 184279) | Arabidopsis root microbial communities from North Carolina, USA - plate scrape CL_Cvi_mMS_r2 (SPAdes) (version 2) | ecosystem: Host-associated > Plants > Roots > Endosphere | place: USA... | reverse complement strand
GTGCGGTTTCGGCGTAGCGGAACATGTCGTCCGGCATGCGGTGCGCCGAGACAACCTGCGCCTCGAACGGAATGCCGAACTGCGTGAGCATATCGACGGCGTGGCGCATCACTTCCCAGTCGGAGCTGGAGCCCATCACCACGCCAACGAGCGGAGCGGATTGCTGTGCGGTCATCGTCATCGCTCCGGTTTAACGCAGGGACTCACCGGTCAGGCGGGTCAGCGCTTCGCGGTATTTGTCAGCGGTTTTTTCGATCACGTCGGCAGGCAGTTGCGGCGCCGGCGCTGTCTTTGGCCACGGCTTGCCGTCAATGCGCACCGCTTCGAGCCAATCGCGCACGAACTGCTTGTCGAACGACGGCGGGTTCGTGCCGACCTGGTACGAATCAGCCGGCCAGAAGCGCGACGAATCGGCGGTGAGCGCCTCGTCCATCAGCGTGAGCGTGCCGTTCTCATCCAGACCGAACTCGAACTTGGTGTCGGCGATGATGATGCCGCGCGTGGCGGCAAAGTCGGAGGCTTCCTTGTACAGGCGGATGCTCACGTCGCGGATCTGCGCGGCGAGGTCCGGACCGATGCGGCGCTCGACTTCATCGAAGGAGATGTTCTCGTCGTGCTCGCCCATCTCTGCCTTGGCGGCGGGGGTGAAGATCGGCTCGGGCAGCTTCTGCGCGTTCTGCAGGCCGGGGGCCAGATGCACGCCGCAGACGGCACCGGTGGCCTGGTAATCCTTCCAGCCGCTGCCGGCCAGGTAGCCGCGCACCACGGCTTCCACCAGGATCGGCTTCAGGCGCTTGACCACGATGGCGCGGCCGCGCACCTGGTCGACTTCGTTCGGGGCCACCACGGTTTCCGGTGCGATGCCCGTCTCGTGCGTCGGCACGATATGGCGCAGCTTGTTGAACCAGAAGTCCGACATCTGCGCGAGCACGCGGCCCTTGTCCGGAATCGGTTGGCCGAGGATCACGTCAAACGCCGACAGGCGGTCGGTGGTGACCATCAGCAGCTTGTCGTCGCCAACGGCGTAGTTCTCGCGCACCTTGCCACGGCCAAGCAACGGCAGGCTGGTGATCGACGATTCGTAAAGTGCGGAGGCGGCAGCGGGGTTGTTAGATGCGGCGGACACGGCGGAACCCGAGAGGAGATGAGAAAACGTGGAAGGCCAGCATTATACGTGGCCCACGCAATGCAAAACGGCTGGCGCAGCGCCAGCCGTTTGCTAGATATGACGCGAAATGCTTATTGCACCACTTGCGCCAGCTTGCCGCTTGCGTAGTCAGCTGCCATCACCGACATACCCACCGGCTTGATCTTGCCAGCCTGGCCTTCGCAGCCGAACTGGATGTAGCGTGCCTTGCAGATTTGCTTGGCGGCTTCGCGGGCAGGCTTGAGCCATTCGCGGGCGTCGAACTTGTCCGGATTTTCAGCCAGGAACTTGCGCACCGCGCCGGTCATCGCCAGGCGGATGTCGGTGTCGATGTTGATCTTGCGCACACCGTACTTGATGGCTTCCTGGATTTCCTCGACCGGCACGCCGTAGGTTTCCTTCATCTTGCCGCCGTACTGGTTGATGATCGCCAGCAGTTCTTGCGGCACGCTCGACGAGCCGTGCATCACCAGATGGGTATTCGGGATGCGCGCGTGGATTTCCTTCACGCGGCTGATCGCCAGGATGTCGCCGGTGGGCTTGCGCGTGAACTTGTAGGCGCCGTGGCTGGTGCCGATGGCGATGGCCAACGCGTCCAGTTGGGTAGCCTTGACGAACTGGGCCGCTTCTTCCGGGTCGGTGAGCAGGGACGAGTGATCGAGCTTGCCCTCAGCGCCGTGGCCATCTTCCTCGCCAGCCATGCCGGTTTCCAGCGAGCCCAGGCAGCCGAGTTCGCCTTCCACGGTCACGCCCACCTTGTGGGCCATCTCGACCACGCGGCGCGTGACGTCGACGTTGTAGTCGAAATCGGCCGGGGTCTTGCCGTCTTCACGCAGCGAGCCGTCCATCATGACCGAGCCGAAGCCCAGGTCGATGGCGCCCTGGCAGATGGCCGGGCTTTGGCCGTGATCCTGGTGCATCACCAGCGGGATCTCCGGGTACGCCTCAACTGCAGCCTGAATCAGGTGCTTGATGAAGGACTCGCCGGCGTACTTGCGGGCGCCTGCGCTGGCTTGCAGGATGACCGGCGCGCCGGTTTCCTTGGCGGCTTCCATCACGGCCTGGACTTGCTCCAGGTTGTTCACGTTGAACGCCGGCAGGCCGTAGCCGTTTTCGGCGGCGTGGTCCAGCAGTTGGCGCATGGAAACGAGTGGCATGGTTTTCTCCTATGGGTCGATCTGTATTCGGGCTCAGGAACGCATCTTGAACAAATAGCAATCGGCGTTCCGTCGTGAGCGTCAGGCCTCAGTGCATGCCGACGCGGACAATCTTGAGTGTGTTGGTACCGCCGGCCTGGCCCATCGGCTCACCGATGGTCAGGACGATAAAGTCGCCGCGCTGCACAACCCCGCGCGACACCAGCAGCTCTTCGGCTTGGTGCAGCGCCTCGTCACGGTCGGTGCTGGTGGCCAGCGGCAACGCCTGCACGTTGCGGTACAGCGCCATCTTGCGTTGCGAGCCCACGTTGGGCGTCATCGCGTAGATCGGCACGTTGATGCCGTGGCGGCTCATCCACAGCGCGGTGGCGCCGGAGTCTGTCAGTGCGGCAATCGCCTTCACCTGTAAATGGTAGGCCGTGAACAGCGCGCCCATGGCAATCGATTGGTCGATGCGGCTGAAGGTCTGATCCAGGAAATCGGTATCCAGCTGCACCGGCTGCGATTTTTCGGCTTCCGCGCAGATGGCGGCCATCGCCTCGATGGTCTCGACCGGGTAGCGGCCAGCGGCGGTCTCGGCGGACAGCATCACGGCGTCGGTGCCGTCCAGCACGGCGTTGGCAACGTCCGACACCTCGGCGCGCGTCGGCACCGGGTTGACGATCATCGACTCCATCATCTGCGTGGCGGTGATGGTCAGCTTGTTGGCTTCGCGCGCGAGCTTGATCATGCGCTTCTGCAGCGCCGGCACCGCGGCGTTGCCGACTTCCACCGCCAGGTCGCCGCGGGCGACCATGATGCCGTCGGACGCGGCCAGGATCTCTTCGAGCACGCCCGGGCGGATGGCCTCGGCGCGCTCGATCTTGGCGATCATGCGCGGCTTGTGGTTGTGCGGCGCACCGGCCACCACGGCCAGTTGGCGCGCCATTTCCATGTCGGTGGCGTTCTTGGGGAAGCTGACCGCGACGTAGTCGGCGCCCAGCGCCATCGCGGTCTTGATGTCTTCCATGTCCTTGGCGGTCAACGCCGGGGCCGACAGCCCGCCGCCCTGGCGGTTGATGCCCTTGTTGTTGGACAGATCACCACCGATCTTGACGATGGTTTCAATCTCTTCACCCACCACGCGCTCGACCTGCAGCACGATCAGGCCGTCGTTGAGCAGCAGTAGATCACCGGGGCCGACGTCGCGCGGCAGCTCCTTGTAGTCGAGGCCGACGCGTTCCTGGTTGCCCAGTTCGCAGCGGGCGTCGAGCGTAAAGCGGTCGCCCGGTTCGAGCGTGATCTTGCCGCTTTCGAACTTACCCACGCGGATCTTCGGGCCTTGCAGGTCGGCCATGATGGCCACTTCGCGGCCCACCGAGCGTGCCACCTCACGCACAAGCTGCGCGCGGTCGATATGGTCCTGCGCGGTGCCGTGCGAGAAATTCAAGCGCACCACATCCACCCCGGCCGCAATCATGCGGGTGAGGATTTCCTGCGTGCTGGACGCAGGGCCGAGGGTGGCGACGATCTTGGTGGCGCGGGTCATGGGCGGCGGTGTCTCGTTGGTGTTGTTAGATGACGCGAAGTCAAGCGGTGAGCGCGATCAGTCCTTGGCGCGCTGCTCCAGGATTTCCACGGCCGGCAGCGTCTTGCCTTCCAGGAATTCCAGGAATGCACCCCCGCCGGTGGAGATATAGCCCACCTTGTCGGCGATGTTGTACTTGGCGATGGCAGCCAGCGTGTCGCCGCCACCTGCGATCGAGAAGCCCGACGAAGCCGCAATTGCCTCCGCCAGCACCTTGGTGCCATTGCCGAACTGGTCGAACTCGAACACGCCAACCGGGCCGTTCCACACGATGGTGCCGGCAGCCTTCAGTTGGTCGGCCAGTTGCGCGGCTGTCTTCGGGCCGATGTCGAGGATCATGTCGTCGTCCGCCACGTCCTTCACATCCTTGACGGTGGCAGCGGCGGAGGCGCTGAATTCCTTAGCGCAGACCACGTCCACGGGAATGGGCACCGACGCGCCGCGTGCGGCCATCAGGTCGATGATGGTCTTGGCGTCGCCCACCAGATCCGGCTCGGCCAGCGATTTGCCGATCTTCAGGCCCGCAGCCAGCATGAACGTGTTGGCAATGCCACCGCCCACGATCAGGTTGTCTACCTTGTCGGCCAGCGATTTGAGGATGGTCAGTTTGGTCGAGACCTTGGAGCCGGCCACGATGGCCACCAGCGGGCGCTTCGGCGCACCCAGCGCCTTGCCCAGTGCGTCCAGTTCTGCGGCCAGCAGCGGGCCAGCGCAGGCGATGGGGGCGAACTTGGCAATGCCGTGGGTGGTGGCTTCTGCGCGGTGGGCAGTGCCGAAGGCGTCGTTAACGTAGACATCGCACAGCTTGGCCATCTTCTGGGCCAGTTCATCGCTGTTCTTCTTCTCGCCCTTGTTGACGCGGCAGTTTTCCAGCAGCACGACCTGGCCGGGCGCCACATCCACGCCATCGACCCAGTTCTGCACCAGCTTCACATCACGGCCGAGCAACTCGGCCAGACGCTTGGCAACCGGTGCCAGCGAGTCTTCCGGCTTGAATTCGCCCTCGGTCGGGCGGCCCAGGTGCGAGGTGACCATCACGGCGGCGCCGGCGCCCAGGGCGGCCTGGATGGCGGGCACGGAGGCACGGATGCGGGTGTCTTCGGTGATGTCGCCGGCATCGTCTTGCGGCACGTTCAGATCAGCGCGGATGAATACGCGCTTGCCGGCAAGCTTGCCTTCGGAGATGAGATCGGACAGACGCAGGACGTGAGGCATGGCAGCAACGGAAGGAATCACGGAAAACGACGATTTTACCCGATGCGACTGGTCAAAACGTGCGTTCTTGGCAGAGGCTTCCGTGCTCCGCCGTCCTGCCGAGGCCGGTTGACTGGTGACCTAGGCCGGCAATGGCGTGCGACGGCGCAGTCGCATCCAGCCTTCAGCCGAATACAGCGCCAACCCCGCCCAGATCAGCACATAGCCGGCGACCTTGGGACCGGCGAACGGCTCGTTGTAGAGCCACACGCCCAGCAGCAGTTGCAGCGTGGGGCTGACGTATTGCAGCAGGCCCAGCAGCGACAAGGGAATGCGCCGCGCGCCCGCACCGAACAGCAACAACGGCAGCGCCGTCAGCGGGCCAGCCAGCGCCAGCAGCAGCTGCATCCCGGGCGATGCGACCAGGAACGCGTTCTGGTGCTGCGAAGCCAGCCACCCCAGATAGCCCAGCGCCAGCGGAAACAGCAGTAGCGTCTCCAGCGTCAGGCCTTCCAGCGCGCCCAGCGGCGAGGTCTTGCGCAGCAAGCCATACAGCCCAAACGAAAACGCCAGCGCCAGGGCAATCCACGGCAACGTCCCGGCCTGCCACGTCAGCCAGGCCACCCCGCAGGCGGCCAACGCCACCGACATCCACTGCACCGGCCGCAGCCGCTCGCCCAGTACGAGCAGCGCCAGCATCACGACCACCAGCGGGTTGATGAAGTAGCCAAGGCTGGCGTCGATCACATGGTCATGGTTGACGGCCCAGATGTACGTCAGCCAGTTGAGGGCCAGCAGGAGCGTGCTTGCCGCGTAGCGGCCCACCACGCGCGGCTGCTTGCGCAACGCCCACAGCCACGCCCAATGGCGCTTGGCGAGCAGGATCACCACCATCACCGCCAATGACCAGATCACCCGGTGCGAGAGGATCTCCACCGGCGACACCGCCTTGAGCAGCTTGAAGTACAGCGGAAACAGGCCCCACATCGTGTAGGCCAGGAACGCGAAGATGGCGCCGTTGCGCGTGGAAGCCGAGCCCGACATGTTCACCCCCAGAGACGCAGCACAGTGAACACCGCCATGCCGACGACGACCATGCCCAGCATGCGGCGCGTCACCACGTAGAACGCCGTGGCGACAATGCCCGCCATCAGGCGCGGGTTGGTCCAGGTGGCGTCAAAGTGGCCGTGGTTCCAGAGCAGATCGGGCAGCACGATGGCGATGAGCGCCGCAGCCGGCGCAAAACGCAACGCGTGCTGCAGGCGCGTGGGCAGCGTCATGCGGTTGCCCATCGCCAGAAACAGCGAACGCGTCAACACAGTGACCACCGTCATGCCGATGATGACCAGCCAGATTTCCAGCGCGCTCATGCGTCGTCCTCCGGTGTGGGGGCCACTGCGGCACGGCGGCGCTGCCACTGCAGGCGGGCGGCGGCCTCATCGGCAGCCAGGCCGGCGGCCATCGCACCAGTGACGGCGATCACGAGGCTCAATCGATACGGCAGCTTGAAGGCAATGAGCGCCAGCACCGCTGCCACGGCCACCGCCATCAGCGCGGCACGGCCACGAATGGTCGACACCATGACAGGAATGAGCGCCAGCGTCCCGGCCAGTGCCAGGCCCCACGCATCAGGAAACAAGCTCGCCGCCACGATGCCCAGGATGGACGACACCTGCCAGGCCACGAAATTCAGCAGGACCAAGCCCCAGTAGTAGCCCTCCTTGCCCGCCTGCGGCGCGGCCGACGGATACTGCTGGGTGAACATCACAAAGGGCAGATCGCCGTTGAATACGCCCAAAACCACCCGCCGCACGAACGGCAGATGGCCGAAATGCTGCATCAGCCCCGCGCTGAAGATGATGAAGCGCACATTGACGATGAACGCCGTTAGCAGCGCCGTCCAGATCGGCAGCCCGGCCGCCAGCAACGGCAACACCGCCAGTTGCGACGACCCGGCATACACCAGCAGCGACATGCCGATCGCCTGCGGCAAGGTCAGCACCGACTTGCTCATCGCCACGCCCGTCACCAGGCCCCAGGCAAATACGGGCACCGTGGACGGTGTGTAGGCCCGCACCCCGGCCAGGAAGCCGTCGCGCTCGGCAGCGTCAATGGCTTGCCAGCGCTGTTGCAGCGCGGCGCGCCAGCGGGCTAGCGGCATGCCGGCCTCGCAAGCGACGAATGCATCTCTTCTGAATAGGCCGGCCAAGGGCTGCCGGCAGCGCCGGAATACGCAAAGCAGCGCGGGGACGTCGGGGGCGACATGGGTGGCTCGCAGGAAACGTGCGATTATACTTTTTGTATTAAGTGTCTGCTTAACGCCCAACGGATGGCGACGGCGATACAACATCGCGCCCGCAATTCATGCCTGCCACCACGCGCCGCAACAATCGGCGTTGGCGCGCCCGCCCCCACCCCTTACAATTTCAGCTCTTTGTCGAAACTCTGGGCATTTGAGCCTGCCGCATAACAAGACATGGCTGGCCCCGGCCAGAACCCGTCGGCATTTCTCACCTCATCATGACCACGCAAACCGCACCCACGATCGAAATCGGCGCAGACGACCTGCCGCTGCACTGCCCGACCGCCAAGACGCCGACCTGGAACTACCACCCGCGCGTGTTCCTCGACATCGCCGATACGGGCGAGGCTAAGTGCCCGTACTGCGGCACCGTCTACAAGCTGGCTGCCGGCGTTGAATTGAAGGGCCACCATTGAGCCGTCTTCACCTGTTGTGCGCCGGCCGCAACGCTCGCCCGGCGAATCGATGATGCGCAAGATCCTGGTAGTCGCCCCCAACTGGATCGGCGACGCGCTGATGGCGCAGCCACTGTTTGCGCAGATCAAGGCGCGGCACCCGCGCGCGCAGATCCACGCGATCGCCCCGAAGTGGGTGGCGCCCGTGCTCGCGCGCATGCCCGAGATTGCGCGCGTGCTGCCCACCGACCTCGCGCATGGCAAGCTGCAGCTCGGCAGCCGCACCCTGTTCGCGCAGCAGCTCAAGAACGAAACGTTCGATGCGGCGTATGTGCTGCCGAATTCGTTCAAGAGCGCGCTGATTCCGTGGCTGGCCGGCATTCCGCTGCGCATTGGCTACAAGGGCGAATCGCGCCTGGGCGTGCTGAACGTGCGCTACCCCAATCCACCCAAGAGCGAGCGTCCGCCGATGGTGCAGCACTACGCGGCGCTGGCCTTCAAGCCTGGCGCCAAGCTGCCCGACACGCTGCCCGATCCCAAGTTGAATGTGGATGTGCAGCGCGTGGCCGCCACCTCGGCCAAATTCGGCATCCCCGGCAATGCGCGGCTCGTCGCCTTCTGCCCCGGTGCGGAATACGGCCCCGCCAAGCGCTGGCCCGCCGAGCACTTTGCCGAGCTTGCGCAGATGCTGCGCCGCTCGTTCCCATACGCGCAGATCATCACGCTCGGCTCCGGCAAGGACCGCGAGATGGCCGACGCCATCGTCGAGCGCGCGCCGTTTGTGCGCAACCTCTGCGGCGAGACCTCGCTGGATGAGGCAATCGACCTGCTCGCGCGATCCGAAGCCGCCATCTGCAACGACTCGGGCCTGATGCACGTGACCGCTGCTCTGGGGCGCCCGCAGGTGGCCGTATTCGGCTCCAGCGACCCGCGGCACACGCCGCCGCTGTCGCCCGCTGCGAGTATCATGTGGCTCCATCTGGAGTGCAGCCCGTGTTTTGCACGCGAATGCCCGCTGGGCCACCTGCGCTGCCTGCGCGACATCGGCCCCGAGATGGTGTTTCATGAATTGCGCCGGCTGCTGCAACCGCAGTAACAACCGCGCGCCCCTCCCCCCAACCTTCGCCCGCCATGCCACGATTTGCCCGCCTGTTCGAAGCCGCCGAGGACATCCTCGAAGCCTATCGCGATGCGCTTAAGCGCCGCGATGCCGATGGCGCGCTCAAGCTGTGGCTGGACGAAGATTCCGTGAGCTTCATCCTGCCCGACGGCCAGCGCCTGCACGGCCACGAGCAACTGCGCGGCTGCCTCGATGCGCTGGTCGAGAAAAACCCGGTGTGGATCGAATGCCTCAGCCAGCAAGTGCATTCGTCGCTAGGCGTGTCGATTTTCGAGGCGACCGAAGCGCTGCGCTTTTCGGCCACCGCCACCGAGGCTGACCTGTACGTGCACACGACCTACGTGTTGATGCAGAACCACGAAGGCTGGCGCATCGCCCACGTGCATTCCAGCCAAGCCGCTGAAGAACGCGTCGCCGCCTCCATCGCCAGCGTCTCGCACTCGCTCCATTAAGCCCGCCGCACTGGCGTGGCCGCCGTACCGTTTGATGATGCATCCGCTTCGCCACGCCGCCCCCGTTGATCCGAACCTTGGTGCCCCGCTCGCGGGGCCGTTTGAGCCGCACGCATTCCGCTCGCCGTGGTGGCTGATCGGCGGCAATGCGCAGACCATCGTGCCGGCGCGCCTCTGGCGCTTTCCGCGCATCACGTATCGGCGCGAGCGCTGGAACACCCCTGACCACGACTTCATCGACCTCGACTGGACCACGCATGATGCCGACGCGCATGCGCCGCTCGTCGTCATGTTCCACGGCCTGGAAGGCGACTCTCGCAGCCACTACGCACGGCTGCTCATGGACGCGCTTCGCGCGCGCCGCTGGCCGGGCGTGGTGCCGCACTTTCGCGGCTGCTCGGGCGAGATGAACCACGCACCGCGCATGTACCACTGCGGTGATGGGGAGGAAATTGGCTGGATTCTTGAGCGCCTCTATCGCGAGCACTGCGCGCCGCAGGGCCGCAAGCTGCTGGCCGTGGGTATCTCGTTGGGCGGCAACGCACTCCTGCGCTATCTGGGCGAATGCGGCATCAACGCGCGCTGCGTAAGCGCGGCGGCAACCGTATCCGCACCGCTGGACATGCTGGCCGGTGGTGCCGCCCTGTCCAAGGGCTTCAACATGGTCTACACGCGCATGTTCCTGCGCACGCTCAAGAGCAAGGCTAGCATCAAACTCGACCAGCACCCCGGCCTATACGACCGGGCTGCGATGCTCGCCACGCGCAACCTCGGTGAATTCGACAACCTCGTCACCGCGCCGCTGCATGGTTTCCGCGATGTGCTCGACTATTGGACGCGCGCATCGTCCAAACCCGTGCTGCGCGGCGTGCACGTACCCACGTTGGTGCTGAACGCCCGGAATGATCCGTTCCTGCCGGGCCAGCACCTGCCTGGCCCCGCCGACGTGTCGCCCGACATCGTGCTCGACCAGCCGCTGCACGGCGGCCACGTTGGCTTTCTGCTCCGCAATGAGGCTGGCCTGCGCCACCTGGCCGGCCGCGTCGATTGGATGCCCGCGCGCGTGCTGCGCTTCTTTGATGACGTGCTGGGTCGCACGCGGCACGAAGACGCCCATGGATGAGATCGTCCGCCAGGCCATGGCCAAGTGGCCCAACGTGCCGGATTGCTTCGGTTGGCTGGCGCTGGACCGCCGGGGCCAATGGCGCATGCGCAATGAATTTGCGCAGGCCAACAAGCTGTCAGGTGACCCGATCCGACATGCCCCGCTGGTCGACTTCATCGTCCGCAATTACGCGCATGACGATGCGGGCCGCTGGTTCTTTCAGAACGGGCCGCAACGCGTGTTTATCGAACTCGATTACACGCCGTGGATCGTGCGACTGATGCCCGACGGCGAAGCGCATACCTTCACAACCACCACGGGCGCCGCTTTTGCCCCCACGGGCTGCTTTGCCGATGAGCGCGGCAACGTACTGCTCTCTGGCCACGTGGCCGGGAGGGAAGCGGAAGAAACGATCGCCCTGCTACACGATCACGACCTGGAGCCGTTCTCCGCGCTGGCGCAGTGGCATGGGGAGGCATGCGGTGCCGCGCTCGGTACGCTCAATGTCGGCGCGCGCAGCTTCGATATCGAACCCATCCACAGCACGGAAGTCGCGCGGCGCTATGGGTTCATACCGCACCCCGCCGGGTAGCGCACCTTACTTCGGGAGCGCCTTCTCCTCGGCCTTTTCTTCCTTGTACTGCCGCTCCATCTGGTGCAGGCGCGCGTCGACTTCAGACAGCGTGTAGAAATCCGCATCCCCTGCATCACGCGCCAATTTGAGTTGCTCGACCGCCGAGCCCCAAGCGCCATCGCGCGCGTACTTCTCGGCCAGCGCGCGGTGCTGCTCGACACGCTTGCCCTGGTCGGCATAGGCACGGGCCAGCATGTCCCACCAGATCGATTGCGTGGTGTCTTCGCGGGCCTTGTCCTTCAGATAGGGAATCGCATCGCTCGTGCGACCGGCGGCGAGCTGCGTCTGCGCGTAGGTGATGCCGACCGCGCGTGAGAGCGGATATGCCGTCAGCGCGGCGCGCGCGAGCGTCATGGCTTCCGGCGTGCGATTGCGGGCGCGGGCCAGCTCGATGGCCGTCACGTCCAGATCCGCACTGCCGGAGGTGATGTCAGGGATGTTGCCGTACAGCCGACGCGCTTCCAGCAACGCCTGATCTGCCTCGTCCAGCCGCCCCGCCAGTTGATTGGCGACAGCGATGCCGTACCACAGCGCGGCACGCTTCTCGACGGGCGCATCCGGCGCCGACGTCAATTGCGAGCGCATCGCATTACGCACATCGAGGTAAGCGCTGGTGGACGTCTCCTGCAACACGCGGGCTCGCGCCTTGGCAAAACCGAATTCCGGCCGGCGGGGCTGACGTGGATGCGGCAGGCCGCGCGCGCGGTCTTCCATGTCGGCGATGCGCTCGCTAGTCAGCGGATGGGTGCGTGCGTAGCCGGGAATCACGCCCGTGTCGGCAATGTTGGTCACACGCTGCAGACGGCGGAAGAAGTCCGGCATGCCATCGGGGTTGTAGCCAGCGCCGGTCAGCAGCGTAAAGCCGACGCGGTCAGCCTCGCGCTCGGCGCTGCGCGAGAACGCGAGCTGGTTCGACACCGCCGCCGCCTGCCCGCCAATCGCCAGGGCCTGCGCGGCATCACCGCTCTTCGTGGCCGCCAGCCCGGCAAGCAGAATCGACGCCAGCGAAATCCACATCGACTCACCCGACTTGTCGATGCCGCGCGCAATATGCCGCTGCAACACGTGGCCGATTTCATGACCGAGCACAGAGGCCAGCTCCGATTCACTGTCCGTCGCCACCAGCGTGCCCGTATTCACGCCGATATAGCCGCCCGGCAGCGCAAACGCGTTAATGCCCGGATCGCGCACCGCAAATAGCTCAAAACTCGACGCCGACGTGCTGCCCGCCACATGCTGACGGCGCGCCGCCTCGATCAGCTTGTAGCCGATGCCGTTGAGGTAATCGGTCAGCAATGGGTCGGGCACGTAGTCCGGGTCCCGGCGAATCTGCCGCATCACCCGGTCGCCCAGGCGACGCTCCGTCTCCGGCGACAGCGCCGCCGTGGACGGATCGCCCATATCGGGCAACTCATACGTCGGCGCATCAATGACGGTCGGATCCTTCTGCAAGTACGGCGATTGCCGACCGATCTGCACGCTGCGATTCAGGTTGCTTTGCACCTGGTCGGCGGCGGCTGCAGAACCCAAATCCAGAGGGGCCGAAGCTGCCGGCGCTGAAGCCGCAGCCTGCGCCAGCGCGGGCAACGGCAGCGGGGCAAGCCACGCCGACAACAACACAGCAGCCGTCAGCTTGCGAAGGCGCGGCCGAAACATGGAAAGCGTCATACGGAAAGCAGAGAGTGCGGAATCAGCGCGGCGACATCGCCGCAAGCCGGGTGCTTGCTATCATAAAACGCTTCGCACTCTGCCCCGCAAAACGCGCTGCCACCCATGTCGCAACTCACTCACTTCGATTCCGCCGGACAAGCCCATATGGTCGACGTCGGCGACAAGGCTGTTACGCACCGCGTGGCCGTGGCTACCGGCACGATCCGCATGTTGCCCGAGACGTTTGCGCTGGTGCGCGATGGGACGGCCAAGAAAGGCGATGTGCTGGGGATTGCGCGCGTTGCGGCCATTCAAGGTTCCAAGCGCACGTCGGATTTGATTCCGCTGTGCCATCCGTTGGCGTTGACCAAGGTGGCGGTTGATTTTGCGCTGGACGAAGCGGCGAGCACTGTCCGCTGTACGGTGCGTGCTGAGACGCGCGGGCAGACTGGGGTGGAGATGGAGGCGTTGACCGCCGTCCAAGTCGGCCTGCTCACCATCTATGACATGTGCAAAGCCGTGGATCGGGGGATGGTGATTGGGGATGTGCGGTTGATGGAGAAGCGGGGGGGGAAGTCGGGGGAGTGGGTGACCCCCTGACACACAAAAAAGAGCGCTGACTAAGCGCTCTTTTTTTCCGCATTAGGTTGCAGTATTTGCCTTTGCAGGCACCCCTGTCTTTGATTGGCTACAGGGCTTAGTGTCAGTGCCTGCTCCCACGCCGGCGAAAACCCACGCTATCACATTCGTGTTCGTCGTGTTGTCGGGAGTGGCGGTGACGGTGCAGCTTCCGACCACGGCTGTTCCTGCCATATTGATGACACCCCCGTCACCCAGAGTTAGCGTCACATTTGGAGGCTCCGGAAGTTTTTCGTAGCCTGTCTGCGCAGTCAGACGACTGAGCGTATCGCATGTCCCGGTAATCGTGCCACTATTTTTTTGGGCACATTCCGCAATTGCAAGCTTCAAGGGCTGGATCTGTGTATACACATCAGCCCACTTTGAACGCGTCACGTAGTCTTGATACTGCGGGACAGCAATAGCAGCCAAGATGCCGATGATCGCAACCACGATCATCAACTCAATGAGGGTGAAGCCGCGCTGGCGCCGAAGGTTGTCTCGATATTGAACTCGCATAGATTTCTCCACAATTTATGATTTCACTTCACTCAAAACCCGAAGTGAAGCGAGATTAGTGGACAACCTTGCAAAATCGGTATCCGACAACCAATTTTTACCAGCGCGTAATCCAATTCTTAAAAAACAATCGCTGCCTGAAATTCAGAAAACTTACATTGATTTTCTTACTCAATCCGCGTTGACGAGCAGGTGCTCAGATTTCAAACGCGAGCAAAATGCCTTTAAGCTTCCAACATTGCGCTGACACAGCTGGCTCAGCAAGGCGCTTTGCGAAGCAAAATCCGCCCAGTAGTGACTGTGAAGACGCCGGACCTGAATGACGGCTTCTTCATTCTTACCTTGGAAGGCGAGCGCCAGTGCATACCGCTGGATCGTCGAGGATGCGGGGTAGAACTGCACCGCCTCCCTTTCAAGCTTCACCAGCGAGGGCGCTGTTTGTTCGGTGACAGACGCGTTCATAGCCGTGACCAGTGTTGCGTAAGGGGTAAGCAACACGGGGCCGCCTGGGTGCCCTGCCGATTCGATACGCGCGCCCGGCACGAAATAAAGCCGTTCGAGCACACGGTAATCCGCCCACAGACGAACAAGAAGCACCACCCCCAAAACGACGATCACACCCGAGAAACCCCAGGCGACGGGCGGTGAAGGAAACCGTAGCGTCTTGCTGTCGAGCAAGCCCAGAACGAAGGCGAACGGAAACAGAAAAAACACGTAGTGAAGCGGGTACTCCAGCAACGAGTGCACGACCATCACGGCAATCACGGCGGACAGGAACGCCACCGCCGGAGACCGCAGTCGCTTAGGTAGATCTAGCGCCCACCACGCAAGCGGAACCAACACCGCCAGCAAACCGGCCACGCCCGCCTTTGCCAAGAGGTCGAGCACGATGTTGTGTGCATTCATCGACATCTCGACCTGGCCGACGGTGTCTGTTTGCACATATTGATTCCATGCGTAATCGCCCCACCCACCGCCAAGCCACGGGTGTGCAAGGAAGATGTGCCAAGCATGCTTCCAGAGCAGCGGGCGCAGGCCGACGCCCTCCTGCATGCGCTGCCCCATGGAGCCAGGCAAATCGAGCGCCCAAGCGCCATTGGCGAGCGAAATCAACCAGCCCCAGCTTTGGTACGCCAGCGCAAGCAACAGCACGGGGCCGCAGAGCGCAAGCAATCGGATCAACCAAGCACGGCCCCGCGCTTCTGCGGCAAACGGTATGCCGGCCAACAGCCCGACCACCGCAATGTGGATCCAGGTCACTCGCGAGAACGTCAATGCCATGCCCAGCAGCAAGGCGAGCACGGGGACCGTCAGCAGACCGAACCACTTCCGGTGGCGCTGACCCAGAAAGAGACATGCCGCCAGTCCGAACGCGAGATACGTACCAACGTGATTGGGCTGATTCAGATTGCCCCACATGCGCCGCGCGCCGCCCGTCGGGGTCATCGAGAAAAAGGCCTCCGGCAGATTCGGCACGCGGAACACTTGCACCAGCTCAATCGCCACTGTCAGCAAGCCGCCAATGGTGACGGCGACCGCAAGGGCATCCAACACACCCGGCAGATCACGGCACCGCGCGCCTAAACCGCAGATGACGGCGGCCGCCAGCAACGCCGCGATGGCTCCGGAAGAGAAGAATGGATTGAGCGGTGGCGCAATCGCCAGTTGCAGGATCAACACTGCAATCAACGCCAAAGGCGCAAGCGCGGCTCTCGGCAGGCCAACGGCTTGGCCCCAGGTGGCGCCCAACACCGCCACGCCCAGCGCGATCCAGCATGCGGCTGCCATCCACTCGGAATAGAACGTGGGGATGGGATAGGTATGTGGCGCGACCAGGAACGGGAGCACCCAGCACGCCCCCAAGGCGAGCCAGACGGGCAACAGCAAAACGGAGAATCGGCGCATCGGTGAGATGGACTGCGAAGATGCTGAAAACGAAAAGAGCGCCCGGAGGCGCTCTTGCTAGGCGGGCTAGTTTAGCTTAGGGGCCGTTCGCCACACCAGTGTTTGCGGGCGAAGACCGCTTACTCGAAGCCGTCGATTGGTGCGTAGCCTTTGATCGTGCCTTCGGCGTCAAGCAGCGCAATCCACGTGTCCAATTGCTTCTGGCTGACCAGTGGAAGGTAGTAAAGCTGGTCGACTGACAGGCCTGTTTTCTTAGCGGCTTCGTCGACAGTGACTTGCTTGTCCTGTGGCAATTTGGCTCGCCGGACGTCAAGTTTCTTCATGCGTTGCTGTACAACGGGTCGGCTCGTTTCGTAGCTCTGCCACCAGCCGGGGCGGGCGCTGGGCCCGACACCCTGGATCGACATGTCGATGCTTTTTAAGGTTTCATCCCCATCCTTGGGGCCGCGGGTACCCACCAATACGGGGCCCGTCCACGAAAGCGCGCGAAAGTCCGGCAGCGCCTGCGGCAAATCACCAGTGTTGATCTCTGCGGCAGAAACGGCGACCAACCGATCAGTTTCAAACGCCATAATCACGGGACGTGCCAAGCTGGCACTGTGCAGGCCATACAACAAAGCGGCCAGTTGCACTAAGGCAATCAATGACAGATCCAGTGTCAATTCACGGCGAGATTTTGCGGGATTGAACAGCACACATGTCAGCAGCGGGCCGCAGACAACATCAACCCCGATCACGATCCAGAAGAGATGCTGACCACCCGACAACGCCCGAAACGGGTATGGAAACCACACCCCAAAAACGACTGCTGCCACCCCTACTGCCACCAGCGCGCTCAAGCCCAAGTGAATGCTGGCCGCTTTGACAGCTGAGCGAATTCTTGAGTGACCAATCATCGTCTATTGCGAAATTTGAGTTTTGCAACTTGCAATGAAAAAAGGATTTCGTGTGACCGAAATCCTTTTTTCCATGTTGGCAGGCTTTCGTCTGCCAACCACTCATTTAAGGCTTACGAGCGGCACTCTGCCGGAGCGTACTTCGGTGCCAGCGTTGCACCGTTCTTGGCAGTGCCAACATCAGCCTTCCCGTTTGCGTAGCAAACCCATTGAAGCGGGCTGGTCGGCGGCGTACCGGCAACCAGCTTCGCGCCATTGGAAACCGGCCACAGTTCCAATTTGTTGCCAGCGGCGGGCACCAACGTTGTCTCGTATGCAATCACCATGTGACCATCAGTGGTGGTACCGGTAATGTTAGTTACATTTTTCGTGATAGGGCCTGCGCCATTCAGTTGACACGTCCCTTTTGCGTTGCACGGCGTAGAACCATCAGCAGCCTGCGGCATACCTGCAAACAGGCCACCGTTATCGTCGAGGGTACCGTTGGCGGCATTCTCGGCCACGAGCGCCTTTTGACCGGAAGCCAAGACCAGACCCTCCGTCACTTTCGTACGAATCGTGTAGTCCTGATAAGCCGGCAGCGCGATGGCAGCCAGAATACCGATGATCGCGACCACGATCATCAGTTCGATCAGCGTGAAACCCTTCTGGACACGCTTGTTGAGTCGCATCGACTTCATGAAATCCCCCGGATTGTTTGGTTAAAGGTGATGCGGGGGAGATAGAGCATGGACCGTGCCAGCCGAAAAGTTGGGTTTGTCAGCGAAAAACTGACGCGATTCGCAGGAGGAGGCAGCCGCCACGTGACATCTTTTGACACGCATTGACGGAGTTCGTCAATTTAGTGGCACGTTCATCACAATACGGAGAGACAGTTCGATGCATGCTATGGCTCAGCGGCATTCCGCGGGAGCGTATCTGGGCTCAAGCGTTGCGTCGGCGGTCCGGTTCACCCCGTCAGGCATCTGCTTGCCCGCGGCCGAGCAGACCCACATTACTGCTGCGGGCGGTGCAGCACCTGTTGCCAGATTAGCGACAGAGGAGCCGCCGCCCGTGTATGGGGTCAACACCAATTGGTTGCTTCCCGCCCCGACCACGACGGGTGCGTAGGTAACGGTAATTTCTCCACTAGCCGGATTGATGTCGAGCGCTGCCACGTTTTTTGTCGGAGCCAGAGATGGGGCTCCAAATGCCAGACTGCTCTGCGCATTCGCAGCATTGTCAACAACAACAACCTTGGCGCGCGCAGCCAGCACCAAGCCCTCGGTAACCCGACTTCGGATGGTTTGATCCTGATACAGCGGGATCGCCAGAGCCGCCAGAATCCCAATAATGGCGACCACGATCGTCAGTTCGATCAGCGTAAAACCCCACTGCAAAGCGCGCGCGTTTGCTCGTGCACGATGCCCCTGTTCCATGTGAACTTCCCCCAAGTTGGTCTGTTATGGTTTGACCGGGGCCTAAGGCATGGACCGTGCCAAGCGACACGTGGGGTTTTCAGACGAAAACCAGCACTCCTCTGCAGGAATTTGTGCGCGAATCTGACCTTTTTTGGCGGACGCTCAGCAGATATCGTCACATTTCACTGTTCTAGTGCGCCTTCGTCGCTCACGTCTGCCGCTGCGCCAGCCAGCTCAACCATCGACCCAGCACCACTACGATCAGCGCGCCTAAAACGCCGATCACCACATCCGCATACGGCATAGCCCGCTCAAACCAAGCCGCATCCACCGGATCCGTCACCAACATGTCCCCCGCCAGATAACCCAGCAACGCCGCGCCCAACGTCACAATCACCGGAAACCGCGCCATCACCCTCACCAACAGCGTGCTACCAAAGACGATGAACGGCACCGATAACCCCAGCCCCAGCACCAACAGCAAAAACGTCGTCCCCGGCGGCCCCTTCTCCGCCGCAGCGGCCACGGCGACAACGTTATCGAGCGACATCACCAAGTCGGCAATCAAGATGGTCTGAATGGCGGGCCACAAGCCATCGCGTTGATGATGATTCGCGGCTTCTTCTTCCGCTTCGGCCAGCAGCTTCACGCCGATGTAGACCAGTAGCAGCGCGCCAATCGTTTTGAGGTACGGCAGCGCAAGCAGCTTGACGGCCAGCACCGTCAACACGATGCGCAGCACGATGGCGCCCGCGCTGCCCCAGAAGATGGCTCGCTTCTGCTGGCGCTTGGGCAGGTTGCGCGCGGCAAGGGCGATCACGACCGCGTTGTCGCCCGACAGCACGATGTTGGTGAGGATGATGGAGCCGAGCGCGAACCAGAATGCGCTGGAAGTGAGCGCCATAGTGTTCCTGAAGCTGTTCTGACTGGAGGGAATGCGCGGAAAGGTGGGCTGCTGTTTTGCTTATACACATGTCGCACCGAGATCGCACGTCGCATGATCGACAAGACGTCGACAAAACAAAAACGGGAGCCGAAGCCCCCGTTCTCGCACAACCTCAAACCTTGCCGATTACAGCATCGCCTTGAGCAGACGTGCCATTTCCGACGGGTTCTTGGTGGTCTTGATGCCGCATTCTTCCATGATGTCCAGCTTGGCCTGTGCCGTGTCGGCACCGCCCGAGATCAGCGCGCCGGCGTGGCCCATGCGCTTGCCCGGAGGCGCGGTCACGCCAGCGATGAAGCCCACCACCGGCTTCTTCATGTTGTCCTTGATCCAGTAAGCCGCGTTGGCTTCGTCCGGACCACCGATCTCACCGATCATGACCACGGCGTCCGTTTCCGGATCGTCGTTGAACATCTTCATCACGTCGATGTGCTTCAGACCGTTGATCGGGTCGCCGCCGATACCGACTGCCGACGATTGGCCCAGGCCCAGCGCGGTCAGTTGGCCCACGGCTTCGTACGTCAGCGTGCCCGAGCGCGACACCACGCCGATGCGGCCCTTGCGGTGGATGTGGCCCGGCATGATGCCGATCTTGATTTCGTCCGGCGTGATCAGGCCCGGGCAGTTCGGGCCCAGCAGCAGCGTCTTGCTGCCGGCCTTACGCATCTTGTCCTTGACCATCATCATGTCGCGCACAGGGATGCCTTCGGTGATGCAAACCACCAGATCCAGCTCGGCTTCAACAGCTTCCCAGATCGCATCAGCAGCGCCTGCGGGCGGCACGTAGATCACCGACACGGTTGCGCCGGTTTGCGCCTTGGCGTCCTTGACGGTGGCGTAGATGGGAATGCCTTCGAAGTCTTCGCCGGCCTTTTTCGGGTTCACGCCGGCCACGAAGGCGGCCTTGCCGTTGGCGTAGTCGCGGCAGCCGCGGGTGTGGAATTGCCCGGTCTTGCCGGTGATCCCCTGGGTGATGACCTTGGTGTCTTTGTTGATCAGAATGCTCATTTGCGTATCCTTTCGTCGTCCCCGCGAAGGCGGGGACCCAGTGTCGTTAAGCGGTTAGACCTGCATATAGGTCGTTCCAATATGGATTGGCGTCCTCGATCAGCTTGATCTTCCAAGCGCGGTTCCATTTCTTGATCTGCTTTTCGCGCAGGATGGCGGCTTCCGCCGACTCATGCACCTCATACCAGACCAAGTCATTCACCTCGTACCGCTTGGTGAAACCTTCCACAAAACCGCCTTTGTGCTCCCACACTCGCCGCATCAGATCTGAAGTCACGCCCACATAGAGCGTGCCGTTGCGCTGGCTGGCAAGCATGTACACAAAGTACGTTCGGTGCATCGATCAAAGACGCTGGGTCCCCGCCTGCGCGGGGACGACATACCTGTTACTTGCCAGCGGCTGCGGCCACGACCTTCTCGGCGGCCTCTGCCATCGTGTCAGCGGCGATGATGGGCAGACCCGAGTCAGCCAGCATCTTCTTGCCGAGGTCTTCGTTGGTGCCCTTCATGCGCACAACCAGCGGCACCGACAGCGACACAGCCTTCGCCGCGGCGATCACGCCTTCGGCGATCACATCGCAACGCATGATGCCGCCGAAGATGTTGACCAGGATGGCCTTCACGTCCGGGTTCTTCAGCATCAGCTTGAAGGCTTCGGTCACCTTCTCGGTGGTGGCACCGCCGCCCACGTCGAGGAAGTTGGCTGGCTCGCCGCCGAACAGCTTGATGGTGTCCATCGTGGCCATGGCCAGACCGGCGCCGTTCACCAGGCAGCCGATGTTGCCGTCCAGCGAGATGTAGGCCAGGTCAAACTTGGAGGCTTCGATTTCGGCCGGATCTTCTTCATCCAGATCGCGGTAAGCGACGATTTCCGGGTGACGGAACAGCGCGTTCGAATCAAAGTTGAACTTGGCGTCCAGCGCGATGACCTTGCCGTCGCCGGTCAGGATCAGCGGGTTGATTTCAGCTTGCGAAGCGTCAGTTTCCCAGAATGCCTTGTACAGGCCTTGCAGGGCTTGGCGAGCTTGCGCGATCGAAGCGTCCGGCACACCGATCTTGCGGGCGATGTCGTCAGCGTCAGCGTCGGTCAGGCCGGTCGACGGTTCGATGATCAGCGTGTGGATCTTTTCCGGGTGCGATTCAGCGACTTCTTCGATGTCCATGCCGCCTTCGCTCGAGGCCATCAGCGCGACCTTCTGCGACACACGGTCCACCACCAGCGACACGTACAGTTCCTTCTTGATGTCCGCGCCTTCTTCGATCAGCAGGCGCTTGACCAGCTTGCCTTCCGGGCCAGTCTGGTGCGTCACCAGGGTCATGCCCAGGATGCTGCTGGCGTATTCCTTGACCTGATCCAGGCTCTTGGCGACCTTCACGCCGCCGCCCTTGCCACGGCCGCCCGCATGAATCTGTGCCTTCACGACCCACACCGGGCCGCCCAGGGTTTCAGCAGCCTTGGTGGCCTCTTCGACCGAGAAGGCCGGAATGCCGCGCGGAACCGGCACATTGTATTTGCGCAGGATTTCCTTGCCTTGGTACTCATGGATATTCATGCGTGTTTCCTTTGCTAGGCAGAGTGAGTGTGATGAATGTTGAGGTCGAAAAAATGCATGCGAGCGGCACAGCCCCGTCAGGACGACGGTTCCGGCGACGGCTCGGTAGCTGGCGGTAGGATCTTGGCTTCGGGCTGGTAAGCGAACCAGCGCGGGTAATGCTTGCGGACCACCTCGCCCTCGAAGTGCAGAGCATGGCAGCCGTGGAGTTGGTAAGGCGGCGTCTCGCCAGGCTCGATCGGCCGGTGGTCGTTGGAGTTGTCGCGCACCGGAAAGACATCGCCCGCAAAGGCCTGGATGGCAGCGGTCGGCAGCACCCCGCACAACTCTGTCAGGTGCGTACACCCCGCCACGCCGCCGAGTCTCTCACGCGAGGCCTTTCGGAAACCCTTCATCAGGTTCAGGCCGATGAGCTTGCGATAGGCCGAGCCGATCGTGTCGCAATGCGTCGGATACGGCACCCAATCGGAACAGGCCTCGGCATCGACGACGTTCATGCGGGTATCGATGGTCACGCGCAGCCACAGGTCGTGGAGCGGCTGGCCTTCCGGGCGAACGTTGCCGCCCGCAAGCGCGATGTCACGCGGCTTGGCATCGGTCAGGCGTGCTTCGATGTCCCACAGACCGTCTTCCCGCAAATAGGCCTCCACCGTGATGGCACGGCGGTGACGCATGGCGCGCGGGACGGGGGCAGACAAAGGCATGAACCAGACAGACCGATAGGACCGATGGAGGGAGGCGCGCAAATGTGCCGCGCAACACCTGTAGAACGTGCATGGCTGCGCAGTCGCCGCCACTCACGAGCACAACCGCCCTGCCACGGTAGTAGAGAGCGATATCGAAGCCTTGGATTTTAACACGTCGTTACGACCGAACCGGGTCAGTTGCTGCAATGCGGCAGCCGCACGGTGGCAACAACCTCCAACAGCGCCACTCACAGAATCGGCGCGCAAACGTATTGTCCGCTCAGATTGTCGCGAGATCAGCGACGTTCAAGCCGGATCGTCGTCGTCACCGAGCAATTCATCCGCCCCAGCAATGATGCGTGACACCACCGAACGGGGGAAACCACGCGCCATCATGTAGCGGACTTGCTTGGCACGCTCGGCCAAGTCCACAGGCGGGCGGCCGAAGCGCTTGTCCCACAACGCCTTGGCGCGGGCGGCCTCGGTGCTCTGCAGTTGGACCTTGACGTCGCTGAGCGTTTCTTCGCTGAGTTGGTGCGTTTTCAGTTCCTGCATCAGCCGTGCAGTGCCGTAGCGGCCAGCGCGGCGGTGTACGACGCTTTCAGCAAAGCGCGTGTTGGAGAGCCAGTTCTCACCCTCCAGCCAATCCAGCAACGCGTCCACTTCTTCCGCAGATTCGGCATGCGGCGCCAGCTTGCGCCGCAGCTCAGTGCGGCTGTGCTCACGCCGGGACAGATAACCCAGCGCGCGAGCCTTGAGTGATAACGGTTGACGCGGCAACGGCATGCGGTTTTACGCCCCAAAGAAAAACGCCCACCGTTGGGGGACGGCGGGCGTATGAAGCTCGATAGAGCCGCCGATCTGCGCCGACGGCCAACCCAATTACTTTTCCTCGACTGTCTCGGCGGCCACCACGACAGCATCCATCGGCGTCACGCCCAGGACTTCTCGGACCTTGTTCTCGATCTCGCGTGCCAAGTCGGGGTTCTCGCGCAGGTATTCGCGGCAGTTGTCGCGACCCTGGCCGATGCGCTCGCCGCCGTAGCTGTACCAGGCGCCGGACTTCTCGACCACCTTGGCTTCCACGCCCAGGTCGATGATTTCGCCCTCGCGCGACACGCCCTGGCCGTAGAGGATGTCGAAGATGGCTTCGCGGAACGGCGGCGCCACCTTGTTCTTGACGACCTTGACCTTGGTTTCGTTGCCGACCACGTCGTCGCCCTTCTTGATCGAGCCGATGCGTCGGATGTCCAGGCGCACCGAGGCGTAGAACTTCAGCGCGTTACCACCCGTGGTGGTTTCCGGCGAACCGAACATCACGCCGATCTTCATGCGGATCTGGTTGATGAAGATGACCATGCAGTTGGTCTTCTTGATGGTGCCGGTCAGCTTACGCAGCGCTTGGCTCATCAGGCGGGCTTGCAGGCCAGGCAGCGCGTCGCCCATTTCACCTTCGATTTCTGCCTTCGGCACCAGCGCGGCCACCGAGTCGATCACGATCAGGTCGACCGAACCCGAGCGCACCAGCGCGTCGGCAATTTCCAGCGCCTGCTCGCCCGTGTCCGGCTGGGAGATCAACAGATCCGGCACGCTCACGCCGATCTTGTCTGCGTAAGTGACGTCAAGCGCATGCTCCGCATCGATGAACGCGCAGGTGCCACCCAGCTTCTGCATCTCGGCCACGACCTGCAGCGTCAGCGTGGTCTTACCCGACGATTCCGGGCCGTAGATTTCGATCACGCGGCCACGCGGCAGGCCGCCAACGCCCAGGGCCACGTCCAGCCCGAGCGAGCCGGTGGACACAACCTGGACCGGCTCCACCTCGGCGTCGCCCATCTTCATGATGGAGCCCTTGCCAAACTGCTTTTCGATCTGCGCGAGCGCGGCAGCGAGCGCCTTCTGCTTTTCTGCGCTCATCGTGGCTGCCTTCTTGCCGTCTTCCATGGTCGTCCTTCGTGCAAATTGGTGTATAAATGGGCCGCAAGGGCTTGCGATTCCAGCGGTTGCCTGCAACAACGGGCCGCGAGGTGATCGCTCTGAAACGGCCCAATTCCATGACTTTAGCGCCGCCAAGACTACAGCACCGCGAATTCGGAGTACTGTATAAAAAACCAGTGGTTTTGACAAGTCTCCAATACGAATGTCGCGCAAAAACCATGTAGCGGGCGGGATGGGCGAGTTAGAGACTCGCCCGAGCATCGCGGGGAGACACGCATGCGCATTCTGATTGCCGAAGACGATGCCACCTTGGCCGATGGGCTTACACGCTCGCTGCGCCAGGCCGGCTATGCCGTCGACCAAGCCTCTGACGGGGCCACCGCCGATGCTGCGCTCTCCGCGCAGACGGCCCAGACCTATGACCTGCTGATCCTCGATGTGGGCCTGCCGCGCATGTCGGGGCTTGAGGTGCTCAAGCGTCTGCGCTCGCGCGGCGCGATGCTGCCGGTGCTGATCCTGACCGCCGCCGACAGTGTGGAAGAGCGCGTCAAGGGCCTGGACCTCGGCGCCGACGATTACATGGCCAAGCCATTCGCGCTCTCTGAGTTGGAAGCACGCGTGCGGGCGCTGGTGCGGCGCGGCGCAGGCGGCGGGGCCACGCTGATCCGCCATGGGCCGTTGGCGTTTGATCAGGTCGGGCGCATTGCCTATATCCATGACCAGTTGGTCGAATTGTCGGCGCGGGAGATCGGGCTGCTGGAGATCCTGCTCGCCCGCGTGGGCCGGTTGGTATCGAAAGAGCAGTTGGTCGACCACCTGTGCGGCTGGGGCGAGGAAGTGAGCAACAACGCCATCGAGGTCTACATCCACCGCCTGCGCAAGAAGATCGAGGTGGACGGTATCCGCATCGCCACCGTGCGCGGGCTCGGGTATTGCCTGGAACGCGCGGCCGCCTCGACCCCTGCTGCAACCGCCGCCCATGGGTGATCGGTTGGCCTGGCCGTGGCGCCGTCCTCGCGCAACGCGGCCGGACCCTGCCAGCGTGGCGCCCCAGGCGGACGACCGCGACCTCGCCGATACCCTGCCCCACCTCGAAGACGACGCCACCCGGCCCGTCGCGCGCTCGCTCTTCGGCGAGATTCTCGACTGGATGCTCGCGCCGCTGCTGCTGCTCTGGCCGATGAGCATTGCGGTGACGTATCTGGTGGCCAAGTCGATTGCGAACGCGCCGTACGACCGCGCGCTGGAATCGAGCGCCATCGTGCTCAGCCAGCAACTGCGCGAAGTGAATGGGCGCGTGACACTGCAATTGCCGATTTCCGCGCGGGAAATTCTGCGTGCGGACGAGACCGACAACATCTATTACCAAGTGCTCGGCACCAGCGGCGAGTTCGTCTCCGGGGACCGCGACCTGCCGCTGCCGCCCGAGGAAGACACTGGCGCCGGTGGCCTCGTGCAGCTGCGCGACGATCGCATCCATGGTGCGGACATCCGCGTTGCATATACGTATGTGCAGCGGCCCGGGGTCGACGGCGGCAAGCCGGCGCTCGTGCAGGTGGCAGAGACGCTCGACAAGCGCGCACAACTGGCCAACGAAATCATCAAGGGCGTGATCCTGCCGCAGTTCGTGATCCTGCCGCTGGCTGTCATCCTCGTCTGGTTCGGGCTCACGCGCGGGCTGGCGCCGCTCAACGCAATCCAAGAGCGTATTCGCGCGCGCAACCCGGGCGACACAAGCCCGATCGACGAAGGTGCTGCGCCGCAGGAACTCACGCCGCTGGTGGCGTCATTCAACGATCTGCTGGGGCGGCTGGAGCAATCGGTGCAGACACAAAAGCGCTTCATTGCCGATGCGGCACACCAGATGAAGACGCCGCTGGCCGGCCTGCGCATGCAAGCCGAGTTGGCCCAGCGTGAACAATCGCCGGACGAACTGCGCCGAACACTCGCGCACATCGCCGACAGTTCGGACCGCACCGCGCACCTCGTCAAGCAACTGCTCTCGCTCGCGCGCATGGAGAACATGGGCGCGAACGACGGCCTGGTGCCGCTGGACATCTGCGCGCTGTCGCGCCAGGTGGTGGCGGATTGGCTGCCCAAGGCATGGGCCAAGCAGATCGACCTCGGCTTCGAGGAGCCCGGCCCGCCGGTCATGACGCCCGGCAACGCGACGATGCTCGCCGAGATGCTCAACAACCTGCTCGACAACGCGATCCGCTACACGCCCAACGGCGGGCACATCACAGTGCGCATCACCACAGCGCCGTTCGAGCCGTTCGTCTTCATCGACGTGGACGACACGGGCCCGGGCATTCCCGTGGCCGAGCGGGAACGCGTCATGCAGCGCTTCTATCGCATCCTCGGTACGCAAGCGGAAGGCAGCGGTCTGGGCTTGGCCATCGTCCGTGAAATCGTGCAGCAGCATGGCGGCGATATCGAGGTGCTCGATAACGTCTACCAAACGTCGCCACGGCGGGCGGGCGCGCGTTTTCGCATCACGCTGCACCGCTGCGCGCCGGATGAAGAGCCGAGCGCATGAGCATCACGCCCGGCACCCCAGCACGCCGACGCTGGATGACCAACATGCGCTGGATTGCCGCGCTGCTGGGCGTGTGGTTTGTGGTGACGTTTGTTGTGGCGTTCTTCGCGCGCGATTTGTCGATGCACATTTTCGGCTGGCCCTTCGCGTATTGGGTGGCGAGCCAAGGGGCGCCCATCGTCTACGTGCTGATCACGGTGCTGTATGCGTGGCGCACCAATCGCGCGGCCACCGCCGAGGAAGACGCAGAGGCTGCGCAGGCAACACGCCCCTCCGAATCGTCGCCGCCACCCTCCATCTGATCCACCGTCAAGCCACACCCAGGTGGCGGAGTTTGACGAACGCCAGCGCGGCCATCACCGCATCGTTGAGCGCATCATGTGCATCCCAGGTCGGGAGTGCCAACTCGCGCATCAGGGTCGCGAAACGCAGGTCGAGATCGGGATCGCCTTGTTGCCGATACGGCGGCAATTGCCGGAACTGGTAGTCGTAATACAGCGCGGAGACTTCAATCTTGGGTTGCGGCAGGCCAATGCCCAGCATGTGCACCAGCACGCGATTGAGCATCGCCACATCGAACTCCAGGTAGTAGCCCACCAGCGGCCGACTGCCGATGAAGTGCAGCAGCGTGTGGATGGCCTGCTCGATCGGCACCCCTTCTTCCAAATCGCGCTTGCGCAAGCGATGCACACGGATGCTGTCTGCGCCCACATCGCACTGCGGCTTGATGAGCAACTCCAGGCGCTCGCTCGTCAGGATGCGGTGACCCACGATGCGGACCGCGCCGATGGAGATGATCTCGTCGGTGCGCACGTTCAGGCCGGTGGTTTCGCAATCGAGTGCGACCCATTCGTCGGCAGGCGGCGGGTCAAGCAGGAAGCGGAATGCGGGATCACGCAGCTTGCGCAACAGGCGCCGCCTTTGCAGCGCATCTCGCCAGCCGGAGAACAGCGTCATCATGATGGCAGGCGTGCGGTTACAGCCATTCGGTCCGCCAGCGCTGCCGCAGCACCGCCTTGAAGCGCTTGACCGCGCTCAGCGCATCCTTGAGCAGATCCCGCTCCAACGATGACAGGCGCGACAGATGCACATCACCCGACACCGGCTGATGCGCGTCGATTTCTGCCAACCCCGCCTTGAGCCGCAACGCCATCAGGAAGTGCAGGCTTTCACGTAGTTCATTGGCCATCTGCGCGTCAATCGCCTGCATGCGTATCAACGCTTCCAGCCGCGGCACGGTGCCGGTTTCATCGAGCACGTGGTGAGCGAGCGCGAGGCTGCGCACGCCGTGAACAATAGGGAAGATGCCTTCCTTCTTCACATCGAGCACCGGATCAAAGTCTCCCAATCCGAGCAGGCGATCGCGCCAGCCCGGGGCCGTGCTGAAGACTTCAATGGCAGAGGCAAAACGGCCGAGCACGGCGTCGTTGTCGAGCGTCATGTCCAGCAAGGTGCGACGCAGATGCTTGAGCAAGGTGGCGTCGCCGCACACGGCGTGCGCGTCAAAGAAGATCGCCAGCTGCATCAGGCCTTCCGGGCTTGGCAGGATCAACCATTCACGGATACGCCGGGCGAAATCACTTGCGCTCATGCACCACTCGGGCCGGCTGAGCATGATGCCGCCCGGGCACGGTGGATACCCAAACGCGGCGAGTGCACCAGAGAAACGCTCGACGATACGCTGCAGGTCCACCGGCGGCACATAGCCATCGCGCAGCACCAGGGCGTTGTCCTGATCGGTCTTGAGCAGTTGCTCACCCCTGCCCTCGCTGCCCATGACGAACAGGCAACTGTTGGCGACAAGGTCCGGCGGCGCAATCATCTGCCACGCGCGCTCAAACAAACGTGCGTTGATTTCGCGCACGAGGTGGGCGATGTGGTCCACACGCGAGCCGCCGCGCAGGAGCAGCGCCACCATCCGCGTGATCTGTGCCGCCACCTGCGCGAGGGCGTCCAGATCCTGCGCCAGGTTGATCTGCACGGTCAGCAGATACGAGTGGTTGGCCAGGAAGCTGAACACATCCAGCGATTCCAGCAGGCCGACAATCGCATCATCACGCGTGACGACGAGGCGGTGAACGCGATGGCGCAGCATCAGCGTCAGCGCATCGCCAATCTGCGCGGAAACCGGCACGGTAATCAGCGAAAACTGGCTCATCTGCCCGACCGGCAAACGATCGAGCGGCGTGCCCTGCAGGATCGCGCGCTGCAGGGAACTGCGTGTGAAGATACCCACCCGGGGCGGGCTGCTGGCGCTGTCGCGCACCAGCACATTGGACGTGTTATGCGCCTGGAAGCGCTTGACCACAGAGACAACGTCCGTGTCCGCATCGACAAAATGGGCGGGCCGGATAAACGCATCACTCACGCGGGACACCGCCAGTGACTGCATCGTTTCCAGACTCTGCCGCTGTGCGATGGCGCTGAGCTTGCTGCCGAGGTCTGAGAACAGCAACGCGCCAAACGTGGCATTGGCGGCAATGAGGTCGCGCACCGCCTGGCGCGCGATTTGATACGCGACGACTTCTTCGGTAGCGACGAAGCGGCTGCTGGCTTTGCCCGCCACCAAGGCGCGGCCGTCGAAGCAATCGTCGGGGCCGTAGGTGGCGACCAGTTCGTCGCCGTCGTATTGGGCGACGCCGCCTTTGATGATCACGAACAGATGCAGCGGTGCCGCACCCACATCCAGAATGACGTCGCCTTCTGGGTAATAGCCGATGTCGACGGCATCATGCACCAGACGCTGTTCGTCCTGGCTCAGGCAATCGAATGGCCAGACGGAGAAGTTGAACGTACTGGGCATGGTGGCTGCTGAGGGCGAGCGATGCGATGCATCGCCCTCCCCCATTCAGCGGGCCGTGCTCACTCAGTGACCCGATGCGCCGGCAGCGCCAAGGCCTGTTTCCGAACGCACCTGCTGCGCGGCGAACGAGGCCTTCTCGTTCTTGGCGCGCATGCTGGTGTCCAGTACCGAGAAGAGCCACACGCCAACGAAGCCGATCGTCATCGAGAACAGCGCCGGCGAGGTGTACGGGAACCACGCCGAGCCCTTCGGATAACCAAGCGTCGCCTCCCACACCGACGGCGAAACAATCGTCAGTCCCACCGACGAGATCAGTCCCAGGAAGCCGCCGATGACCGCGCCACGCGTGGTACAGCCCTTCCACAGCATCGACAGGAACAGCACCGGGAAATTGGCCGACGCCGCCACCGCAAATGCCAGCGACACCATGAACGCGATGTTCTGCTTCTCAAACGCAATGCCCAGGAGCACGGCGACCACACCCAGCACCAGCGTGGTGATGCGCGAGACCTTCAACTCATCAGCGCTGTTGGCCTTGCCGTGCTTGAACACCGTGGCATACAAGTCATGCGACACCGCCGAAGCGCCCGACAGCGTGAGCCCCGCCACCACCGCCAGAATCGTGGCAAAGGCCACGGCCGAGATAAAGCCGTAGAACACATCGCCGCCCACCGACTTGGCCACCAGCACTGCCGCCATGTTGGCCGTGCCCGCACCGCCCTTGATCACACCCTTGGCCACATCGGACAGCTCCGGGTTGGTCAGCACCAGCGTGATTGCACCAAAGCCGATGATGAAGATCAGGACGTAGAAGTAGCCGATCCAGGTCGTAGCCCAGAACACGGATTTACGCGCTTCCTTGGCGTCCGGCACCGTGAAGAAACGCATCAGGATGTGCGGCAACCCAGCGGTGCCGAACATCAGCGCCATGCCGAAGGAGATTGCCGAAATCGGGTCCTTGATAAAGCCGCCCGGCGACATCACCGACAGGCCGATCTTGGCCGCCTCGTCAGGGGATTTGCCAGCGTTGGCGGCAATCGCCGTCTTCACTTCAACCGCCTTGGCGAACAGCGCCTCCGGGCTGAAGCCGTACTGCGCCAGCACCATGATCGCCATGAACGTCACGCCCGCCAGCAACAGGCAGGCCTTGATGATCTGGACCCACGTCGTCGCCGTCATGCCGCCAAACAGCACGTAGACCATCATCAGCGCACCGACGATGACCACGGCAATCCAGTAGTCCAGACCAAACAGCAGCTTGATGAGTTGCCCGGCACCGACCATCTGCGCGATCAGGTAGAAGGCCACCACGACCAGCGTACCGATGGCGGCAAAGCTGCGGATCGGCCCTTGCTGGAACCGGTAGCCGGCCACATCGGCAAAGGTGAACTTGCCCAGGTTGCGGAGCCGTTCGGCCATCAGGAAGGTGATGATGGGCCAGCCGACCAGAAAGCCGATCGAGTAGATCAGCCCGTCGTAACCCGAAGTCATGACGGCCGCGGAAATGCCCAGGAACGAGGCCGCCGACATGTAGTCGCCCGAGATGGCCAGGCCATTCTGGAAGCCGGTGATGCCGCCACCGGCCGTGTAGAAATCCGCCGCCGAGCGCGTGCGTGATGCCGCCCATTTGGTGATCCACAACGTGCCCGCCACGAACAGCGCAAACAGCACGATGGCGGTGGTGTTGGTAGCCTGTTTGGCGGTCTGTCCAACATCGCCACCCGCGGCAAACACCGCACCACAAGCGCCAGCGGCGAGCAGCGCCGCCAGCATCATCGAAACAGGCTTCTTCATTTGGCGATGTCCTTCAGGATGTCCTGCGTCAGTTGGTCGTATTCGCTATTCGCGCGGCGCACGTAGATGCCGGTGATGACGATGGTGAACACGATCACCGCCATGCCCACCGGCACGCCCACGCTCATCACGCCAGCGCCCAGGGGCTTGGCGAGAAACGGCTTGTCGAATGCGATCAGCGCGATGTAGCCGTAGTACACGACCAGCATCAGCACCGTCAGAACGAGGCCGAGCTTGTTGCGCCGCTGCTTGAGCTGCGCATATTTCGGGTGCGCCTCGATTTTTCCTACCAATGAATCCTGCATCGCCTGTCTCCTCTGTCTCTCTTGGAACGAGTGCGCCGATTCTTATTGGCGAAACTGACTGAACTCTTACTCGACCGCTCTCTGGCGGCTTTTCAGCGATAGTGGTTTTCCCTAGCGATGCGGGCAGCCTGATCGCCCGCTGCAGCGCTGCGCTGGTTGAGATTGCGCGAGCGAGCGACATCAGCAGCGCGCTGTTTTTGTGCGTATGCACATTGGCGACGCTCTCAATGGCCTTGTGGCACGCGGCGCGTTTGGGTTGTTTTGGATGATGCAACGCACTAGACGCAGTGGCGCACCCGCAGCGCCCTCACGCGTGCTTGAAATACCCAAGTCTTTGATTTTGTTGGGATCACGGCACGTTCGCGGCGCGCCCCGCGCACATCCATTTGTCAGAACGCCGTAAGTTTCGCTTTCCACAATCGTTCACAGTTCTGCGGGCGACCGTGTTGCGTTGTCATGTCCATGCCCAGCGGGATGATCCAAAAAATCAGGAGACAACATGGCAACCGCACAAAGTGCACCGAATGCGCCCGCCGGGCGCATGCAGCCCGCGCCCATGACACGAGAGGAGAAGAAAGTCATCTTCGCCTCGTCACTGGGGACGGTGTTCGAGTGGTACGACTTCTATCTCTACGGGTCGCTGGCCGCCATCATCGCCAAGCAGTTCTTCTCGGGGCTGGACCCGACGGCGGCGTTCATCTTTGCGCTGCTGGCCTTTGCAGCGGGCTTTCTGGTGCGCCCGTTCGGCGCGCTGGTGTTCGGCCGCCTGGGCGACATGATCGGGCGCAAGTACACGTTCCTGATCACCATCGTCATCATGGGCACGTCGACGTTCATCGTCGGTCTGCTGCCGTCGTACGGCACGATTGGCGTGGCCGCGCCGGTCATCCTGATCGCCTTGCGCATGCTGCAGGGCTTGGCACTGGGCGGTGAGTACGGCGGCGCTGCCACGTATGTGGCCGAACACGCCCCGCACGGCCGCCGTGGTGCCTACACCTCGTGGATCCAGACGACCGCCACGTTGGGCCTGTTTCTCTCGCTGATCGTCATCCTGGTGGTGCGTGAACTGACCGGCAAGGCGTTCGACGATTGGGGCTGGCGCATCCCGTTCCTGGTGTCGATCCTGCTGCTCGCCACCTCGGTGTACATCCGCCTGTCGATGAGCGAATCGCCGGCGTTCCAGAAGATGAAGGCGGAGGGCAAGACATCCAAAGCCCCGCTGACGGAATCCTTCGGCCAATGGCGCAACCTGAAGATCGTGATCCTGGCGCTGATCGGCCTGACCGCGGGCCAGGCTGTGGTGTGGTACACGGGCCAGTTCTACGCGCTGTTCTTCCTCACGCAAGTGCTGAAGGTCGACGCGTTCACGGCCAACGTGCTGATTGCAGTGGCGCTGGCCATCGGCACGCCGTTCTTCGTGTTCTTCGGCTCGCTGTCGGACCGCGTGGGCCGCAAGTGGATCATCATGGGCGGCTGCCTGCTGGCCGTGCTGACGTACTTCCCGCTGTTCAAGGCGCTCACGCACTATGCCAACCCGGCACTGGAGCGCGCGCAACAAACGGCGCAGATCGTCGTCAAGGCCGACCCGAAGGAGTGCTCGTTCCAGGGCAGCCCGATCGCCCGGGAAGTGGATTTCCGCTCGTCATGCGACATCGCCAAGCGCACGCTGGCGCAGTCGTCGGCCAGCTATGAATCCGAAGATGCCCCCGCCGGCACCATCGCCTCGGTGACGATCGCCGGCAAGGAAATCGCCTCGCTCAACGCCACCCGCACCGCCGACGGTCAAGCCTTCGACGCCGACAGCAAGACCAAGATCGCCGACTTTAAGAAACAGGTGGCGGAATCGCTCAAGGCAGCCAACTACCCGACCAAGGCCGACCCGGCCCAGATGAACACGGTCATGGTGCTGGTCATCCTGGTGATCCTGGTGATCTACGTGACCATGGTCTACGGGCCAATCGCGGCGATGCTGGTGGAGCTGTTCCCGACGCGCATCCGGTACTCGTCGATGTCGCTGCCGTATCACATCGGCAACGGCTGGTTCGGGGGGCTGCTGCCGACCATCTCGTTCGCCCTCGTGGCGCAGAACGGCAATATCTATCACGGCCTGTGGTACCCGATCTGGATCGCAGCCATCACCTTCGTGATCGGCGCGCTGTTCGTTCGGGAGACCAAGGATGTGGATATTTATCGCAACGATTGACGAAGGGGGTTGACACATTCTCAGAAACCGGTAGAATCCCGCTTCTTCGGCGAATTAGCTCAGTCGGTTAGAGCGACGGAATCATAATCCGCAGGTCCGGGGTTCGAGTCCCTGATTCGCCACCAAATACCAAAAAGCCCTGCTTCGGCAGGGCTTTTTGCTTTTCCGGCGCCCGTCTCACGCGCGCCGCCCCTCGCAACGCGATCATCCCCAGCGGTCAATCTGGCATGCGGCAAGCGCAGCGTCGATACTTCAGCACGCCCGCCACTCAACCACCACACCAACCAGGAGTTCGCATGACGCGGTTCGCAACGCTCGTCACTACACTTGTCGCCGCCGCTAGCATGGCCGCATGCGCCCCGGCCGGCACCGAAGCCAGCCCAGCCGGAAAGGACATCCCCATGGCCGATCACGCGCAAGCCGGCGGCACGTGCCACGCACCGGCAACGGACGACTCACTCATCGGCAAATCGGAGCAGGAAGCCACGGCACTCCTAGCCGGCTGCCTGTGGCGCATCAGCGAACGCGATGGCAAGGCCCTGCCGGGCACGATGGACTACCGTGAAGAACGCCGCAACCTCGGCCTGCAAAGCGGCAAGGTCATCTGGGTGCGGCGCGGCTGACGCGCGTTTCTACGCAAGTGCCCCGGCCCGTGCGGGCGCCGAGGCCGCCACGCCTAGCACCCACTCCGTCGTCAACGCGGGCTGCGTCACGGGCAGCATGTGACCACCTTCCACCACGCGCAGATTTGCCCGGTCCAGCTTCTGCTTGAGCGCCTCGCCCTGGCGTTTGACATTGAGAATGCGATCGCCCCGACCGTACAGCACATCGACGGGCACCTCTATCGACGCATAACGGCGCTCCATGTCCGGCAGATCCTGCGGCGCGGAGACGAGATCCGACGACGCTGCATAGAACACATGCGGACGCAGCCCCAGCAAGCCACCACCCTTGAACGGAAAATCCTTCGGCATCGATTCCGGCGCAAACACGGCCGCGACGGCCTTGCGAGAATTGACGATCGACAGGGGAATCGCCAACGTCCAAGACACCAGCCAGCGCACCAGCGGCGACGGCAGCACCAAGCCGCCGAACGCGCCGGGCGGTGCGCTTTCAGCGTGCGTCAGCGGTGCAATCAACGCGAGGCGGCGAACCACGTGCGGATGATTCAGCCCCACGGCCAACGCAATCGCGCCACCCAGCGAATGCCCGACCAGCACAGGCTTGTCGAGCCCGAGCGCCTCGATGCACTGTGCGACCACGCGTGCCTGGGCGTAGATGTTGGCGGCGGAGTCGACCCCGCGCGCGGAGCGCCCCGAGCCCGGCCGATCCATCGCAATCACGCGGTGCGACTTGGCCAGCCGCTCCAAATCCAGGTAGGCGAAGTTGCGCAGATTGCCGCACAAGCCATGCACGAGCACGATGGCCGGGCCCTGCCCGCGATCGACGTAATGGACGCGGTCCCCGCCCACGTCGATGAACTGGCCCTCTGGCGGAAAGCCCTTCGCAATGCGGCGGGCGGTGAAGAACGTGAATGCAACCAGCGCGGCAAGCACCACAAGCACCAGCGCAACAACGGACAGGACGATCTGGATCACGGTGTTCTCGCTGGGTTAAACAGGTTGCGCTGCACGGGCCGGCTGCGCGCGGCGCTCGAATTGCATGGCGCTATCCGCAAGCGAGCCGAACTTGAGCATCAGCACATCCCGTGCGTAGTTTTGATACGACTTCCATGGCTGCTTCGTGCCCTGCTTGGGCAGGATGGACGCGGCACGCTGGATGTAGCCCGAAGTGAGGTCGACGGCGGGTTCGCGGCGCATGGCTTCGTCGTCAAGACGTGGCATGCACGTGTCAAACCCATTGGCCTGCATGTGATTGAGCAAGCGGCAGACGTACTGCGCAATCAGCTCCGCCTTGAGCGTCCACGAGGCATTGGTGTACCCGAACGATGACGCGAGGTTTGGCACGCCGCTGTACATCATGCCCTTGTACGACACCGTTTCCGCCAGGTTGACCGCACGGCCATCGATGGTAATGGCCGCCCCGCCCAGCACCTTGAGCTTGAGCCCGGTGGCGGTGACGATCACGTCCGCATCGAGATGCGCACCGCTCTTGAGCTGCAAGCCGGTCGGCGTGAAGCGCGCGATCTCGTCCGTGGCAATGGAGGCCTTGCCTGCGCGGATCGTCTTGAACAGATCGCCATTCGGCACGAGACACAAGCGTTGGTCCCACGGGTTGTAGCGTGGCGTGAGGTGCTTGCGCACGTCGAATTCGGGGCCTAGCTGCTTGCCCGCCATGCGGATGATGAAATCCTTGGACGCCTGGGGCCTGCGGCGCGCCAGGCTGTAGAAGTACATCGTCAGCAGCACGTTCTTGGCGCGCACTAGGCGATGCGCGAGCCCCGACGGCAGCCAGCGTCGCAGCATATTGGCCACGGCGTCTTGCTCTGGGCGCGACACGATATAGGTAGGCGAGCGCTGCAGCATCGTTACGTGTTGCGCCGTTTCGGCCATCGCAGGCACAAGCGTGACGGCCGTCGCACCGCTTCCGATCACGACCACGCGCCGGTCGGCGTATGACAGATCGCTCGGCCAATGCTGCGGATGGACGATGCGGCCCTGGAAGCGGTCCATGTCGGGCCACGTCGGTGCATGACCTTGTGCGTAGTCGTAGTAGCCGCTGCACATGTAGAGGAACTTGCAGGTCAAGCACACGGGCTCCTCACGGGTGCCGCTGGTGCCATCGCGGCGCAGTGCCTGCACGGTCCAGCGCGCGGCAGACGAATCCCAGCTTGCGCCTGTCACCTTGTGGTGAAAGCGGATCGACTTGTCGAGGCCGAACACCCGCGCGGTGTCGCGAATGTAGTCGAGGATGGTCTGGCCGTCGGAGATCGCTTTGTCGCTGTGCCATGGGCGGAAGCTGTAGCCCAGCGTGAACATGTCGGAGTCGGAGCGGATGCCGGGGTAGCGGAACAAGTCCCACGTGCCGCCGATGGTTTCGCGCCCTTCCAAGATGGCGAAGCGCGCCGACGGGCAGCGCTCTTGCAGGTGATACGCGGCGCCCACACCGGAAAGGCCGGCGCCGACGATCAGCACGTCGAAGTCCGTGTCTGGCACAGCGTGCGCGGTAGTCGTCTCCATGCTGTCTCCTGGTTGGCGGCGCGGCGGATTTCGCCTTAAATGTGGTGTGCGTCGTCACCAATTTAATTTTCAGACGCCCTAACGTCAAATTGGGAAATGGAGAAAACATTTGAAACGGCCAGAAAAGGCCGCCCGTATGGGGGTGTGGCGTCAGAGGCACGCGCCGCTGACCGCCGCGATGCGCTGATCTGCGCAGCCACACAGGTCTTCGGTACCGTGGGGTTCCGCAAGGCCACGGTGCGTGCCGTGTGCCAGGCGGCGAAGCTCAACGACCGCTATTTCTACGCTGCATTCGAGAGCCTGGAAGCCCTGCTGCGCGCCACCTACCAGCAGCACGCCGAACACCTGCGTGCGGACGTCTCGCAAGCCGTTGCGGGTGTCGAGGGAGGCCTGGAGGCCCGTGTCAATGCGGGCCTGCACGCGTTCTTCGCCTTCCTGCGCGACCCCTGCGCTGCGCGCGTGCTGCTGTTGGAGGTGATGGGCGTGAGCCCGGAAACCGATGCCACGTACCAGCGCAACCTGCTGGAGTTCGGCAAGCAAATCGTGACGCTCGCCCAGCCATCGGGCGCGGAGGCTGCCGATGTCCGCACCCTCGGTCTGGCGCTCGTGGGCGCCATGACCAACGTGGGGGCTGCGTGGCTGCTGACCGGCTATCGCGATCCCGAAGAGACCATGGTCCGCAACTGCCGCCGGGTTCTGCTCGGCACGCTGCAGGCCATGGCACCAGGCTGACCACGCGAACTGCCTTAACGTGCGCGGCGTATCGTTATCATTTCGGGCAAACGATCCGCCACGCTTTCATGACCGCACCCCGCACGCTGTCCATCGGCATTGCCGGCGCAGGCAACGCCGGCCTTGCCGCCGCCATTGCCTTTGCCCGCCAGGGACACGACGTCCACGTCTTCGAAAAACATTCGCAACTGACCGCCCTGGGCGCGGGCCTGCTGATTCAGCCGCAGGGTATCCGCGCGCTGGAGGCGCTCGGCGTGGGCCGCGAACTGGAAGGCATTGGCGCGCCGATCGACCGGCTGATCGGCCTGAGCCATCGCGGCTGGCGCTTGCTCGACATCGACTACACAGATGCGCCCGGCCGAGCGGTCACGCGCGCCGCGCTCTCGTCGATGTTGTACGACGCCGCGCTACGGGCTGGCGCGGCCTTCCACTTCGGCTGCGGCATCGAGCAATTGCAGCGTGATGGCGCGCAGGCCCACATCACCCACGCGCAGGGCGAATCGACGTTTGACCTGCTTGTGATTGCCGATGGCGCGGCCTCCTCACTGCGCGAGCCCGCCGGGCTGGCGGGTCCATCGAGCACCTACCGCTGGGGCACGCTGTGGTTTCAGGCGTGGGCTGAAGGGTGGGATGCGCGCGTGCTGCATCAACGCTTTCGCGGCACGCGCGAGATGATGGGCCTGTTGCCCACCGACGTAGATGGCCCCCGCACGCGCCTGTCGATGTTCTGGAGCCTGCGCGGCGACGCCGTGCAAGCCTGGCGCCAAAGCGACATCGCCCAATGGAAAGCGCACGTGCTGAGCCTCTGGCCGCAGGCGGCGCCCGTGGTCGATCAGATCCGTTCGCATGACGACCTGTCCTTCGCCGTCTATCGCCATACGTGGCCGCGCGCGCTCGCCAAGCCGCCCTTCTGCGTGATCGGGGACGCCGCCCACGCGATGAGCCCGCAACTCGGTCTGGGCGCCACACTGGCCGCGCAGGATGCATTGGCGTTGGCCTCGTGCGTGCAAGCGCATGGCGCCACCGAGGGCGCGCTCGCTTACCACAGCCGCCGGCTGCGCACCGTGCAGGCTTACCAGACGCTCAGCCGCGCGCTCACGCCGTGCTTCCAGGCGCAATACGGTGGGTGGATGCGCGACGTGGTGTTCACCACTGGCCTGCGTATCCCTGGGGTGGCTTGGCTGATGAAGCGAAGTCTGGCGGAGCCGCCCGCACGCGATGCCGCATTTACCGCCGCCCCTGCCAGCGAAGAACCTCAGGCATAACGCCAGCACACATCCCCGCCATGCATCTGCTACAGAGGTTCCTGCCCGAACACCAGTTCAGCGAGCAGCATCAAATCCGTATCGACGCAGCGCCCGGCCACGTGCTGGACATGGTGCCGCGACTGGACGTGGCCGACTTCCCGCTCGTGAAGTTGTTTATGGAGTTGCGTGCCGTGCCCGCGCGCATTGCCGCAGCGCTGGGCAAGCCTGTCGGCGAGCGCCGCGTCGATGCTGGTTTCGGCTTGCACGAGTTCACACCACTTGGCCGCGATGCAGATCGCGAACTCGCTTTCGGGCTGATCGGCCGATTCTGGGAGCCGACCGCCGGGCTCATCCGTGTGAACGCCGATGCGTTCGGCGCATTTTCAACGCCCGGCGTGCCCAAACTGGTGATGACGTTTGTTGCTGAGCCGGATGGCGCCGGCACGCTGCTGACCACGCGCACGTGCGTGCACTGTCCCGATGTCGCGTCGCGACGCCGCTTTACGCCGTATTGGCTGTTGATTCGCCTGCCAAGCGGGCTGATCCGCCGGACGCTGCTGCAGCGGATCAAGCAGCTTGCCGAGGCACCAGAACCGCCGGCTGCCCCACTTACACGTCCAGAATAACCAGCGTGCCCGCGCTACCTGCATCCACGCTGTGCGGTACTCCGGCGGGGACCACGTAGACCTCGCCGCGCGACACCGTCACCGGCGCGCCATGAACACGCAGGCGCAATTCGCCGTCGATGACGAGCAGGCCCTCGGCATAGTCATGCACTTCGTCGGGATACGGCGTGCCATCCATGCGCACCACCTTGAAGTTGCCGCCGCCAAATCGCTCCAGTACGCGAGACGACCATGCTTGCGGCAGCGCATCCGCAACGGCAATGAGGTTGACAAGCGACACACCGGCCTCGGCAGAAGAATGGAATGCCGCGAGCATACCAGCGGCCCTCATGCAAAAAGGGCGACGCCGCGTTCCCGCGACGTCGCCCGATGCGTGGGTTGACCAGTGTGTGCTTATTCGTCGTACGCCATCGCGTCCGCGTCGGCCAGCGCGCCCATGTCATCCACCGGCTTCAGGTGGTCCAGGCGATAACCGTGCTTGTACACGGCCACCAGGCGCACCTCGTTCACCGGCTCGATATTCAGCTTCATGCGGATGCGCGAGACATGGCTGTCGATCGTGCGCGTGTACTCCGATGAATTGCGGCCCCACACCTGCCCGAAGATGTGATCGCGCGACAGCGTGCGACCGACGTTCGAGAACAGTAGCAACGCGAGCTGGAACTCAATGCCCGTCAGCGTGACCGGCTCACCGTGCAGCGTGACCTGCTGGCGCTGCGGATTGAAATGGTACGGGCCCACATCAAACGGCAAGCGGCCATATGGAATCGGATACGCACGGCGCAGCAGCGCATCCACACGTGCACGCAGCTCGGGAATACGGAATGGCTTGGCGATGTAGTCATCCGCGCCTTGCGTGAGCGCGCGCACGAGGCTCTTCTCGCCTTCCTCGGCGGTCACGAACAGGATCGGCAGCACATCCTTGTGGCGGCTGCGCACCACGCTCAGCACGTCGATGCCGAGCATGCCGGGCGTATGCCAGTCGAGGATCAGCATGTCGTATGAAGAGCGACCCAGCATGCGCAGCAGCGTAGCGCCATCGGTGTAGGTCACCACGTCGTGACCCGATTGGGACAGGATCTGGACGATGACTTCGCTCTGGAAGGGATCGTCTTCAAGCAAGGCGATTCGCATGTTCGGCTCCATGAAAATTGCGCACATGCGTGCCGGGATGGCGCGGGTACAGATTGCACCCAATCGGTCGCGACATAGCGCGATCCGTTGCATGTGTTACGTGTCTGCAATTTTCATGGCGAGGTTTGCTACAAACCATGAGAAGAGTCCTAATTTGTGGAGACCCTTGAAACACGCTAGCCGGTATTCCTCGATGAACCAAAAAAAAAGCCCGGACAACGAGGTCCGGGCGGCGGTGTTTCCCACAACGTGACGGGATCAGAAACACCCAAGGGTCGCGTATGCCGAACACACTGCAACACACCGGGGGGGACGCGTTGCAGTGCTTCACGGGGGTGACGTCAAGGAGGGTCCGACGTACTTGTCCGGCACACGAAGGCGCATGATGCCGTGCGATGAGCGGAGCGAGGCCGACTTTGACAACATTTGACGAACAAACCCGCCCGTAAAACAGCCGCGTCTTAGGCGGGATCCGCATTTTCCAGCTCTTGCCGGATGGACTCCGTCAGCATGTCGATCAACAGGCGAACGCGCTTGGGCACAAAGCGCGCCGAGGGGGTGACGAGATTGATGGGCTCGCCACTGGTAGCGTAATCGGGCAGCACGCGCACCAAGCGCGGCAGTGGTGCATTGGCACGCGCCACTGCGCTCGCATAGAGCGGCAGCGGGCCGATGCCTGTGCCAGAAGCAATCAGCGTCTCCAAGTAGATGAGACTGTCGGCATTCAACCGCGCGCGCACGGCCACGGTTTTCAGGCCATCGGGGCCGACCAGGCGCCATTGCGTTTCACCGCGGCCGGTGCCACGAAAATCGAGGCAGCAATGGTCGGCCAGCGCCTGCACGGTCTGCGGCGCACCGCGCTTTTGCAGGTAATCGGGCGATGCGAACAGGCCGATACGCAGCACGCCCAGCGGCCGCGCCACCAGCGAGCTATCGGCGAGGCGCCCGACGCGCACGGCCAAATCGAAGCCTTCCTGCACCAGATCGACATTGCGCGGCGTCAGCACCACGTCCAAATCGATATCCGGATACTGCTGCATGAAGCGCGCAGCCACCGGGGCGACGAGTAAGCGCCCAACATCCTCAGAGGAAGTGATGCGCACCTTGCCGCGCGGCAGATCCTGCAATTCTCCGGCGCAGGTGGTGGCGCGCTCGATCTCTTCCAGCGCCTGGGACGCCACTTGGTATAGGCTCTGCCCCGCGTCAGTGAGATGCAAGGTGCGGGTGGTGCGCTGTAACAGTCGCACGTTCAAATCCTGCTCGAGCGCGGCGATGCCCCGGCTGACGGATGATTTGGGCAAATCCAGCCGCGTCGCCGCTGCGGTGAAGCTGCCCGCTTCAACCACGCGCACGAACAGCGCCAGTTGGTTCAAATCCACGGTTTCCTCCTGTTATGGGGCGTGCTCGCCGGGCTGTGGTTGTGATTGTCTCGCCGGGAGCAACATTTTTTCCCACAATAACCGACTAGTGCAAACAGGGCAACCACCCTACATTTGGGATATGACAAATCCCCGAATCCAGGAGAACAACATGGAAACCCTCGTGCAACCGCAAGTGCAGCAAGTGCAACGTGCTCGCCGTGTGGAACGCCTCGTCACCGGGCGGCCGACCTCGGACGGTGCGGGCGTGAAGCTCACGCGCGTGCTGACGAACAATCTGCAACGTCGGCTCGATCCGTTCCTGATGCTCGACGCGTTCCGCAGCGATGATCCGAATGACTATCTCGCCGGCTTTCCTGACCACCCGCACCGCGGCTTTGAAACGGTGACGTACATGATTGCGGGCCGCATGCGCCACCGCGATAGCGCAGGCAATGAGGGGCTGCTGCAACACGGCGGGGTGCAGTGGATGACGGCCGGCAGCGGCGTCGTGCACTCCGAGATGCCCGAACAGGAAGACGGCGTGATGGAAGGCTTCCAGCTCTGGCTGAACCTGCCCGCGCGCGACAAGATGACGACGCCGTGGTACCGCGATATTCCGTCGGCCGAGATTCCCGAGTTCACGACGGAAGATGGCGTGGCCGTGCGCGTGATTGCGGGTGAATCGCAAGGTGTACAAGGTGCGATGACGCGTGAGGCCACGCAGCCGCTGTACCTGGACATCACGTTGCCGGCCGGGGCGTCGTTCGCGCAATCGCTACCGGAAAAGCACAACGCGTTCGTCTATGTGTTCCGTGGCAGCGCGCTGGTGGGCGATGCCGAAGCACCGGGCAACGCGGGCCTGCAGCGCGTGGAGGACAAGCAGATGGCCATCCTCGCCAACACGGAAGGCAGCGACGGCGTGGTCATCCGCGCGGGGGATGCGCCGGCACGCGTGCTGCTGATTGCGGGCAAGCCGCTGAACGAGTCGATCGCGCAGTACGGCCCGTTTGTGATGAACACGCAGGAAGAAATCTTCCAGGCTGTGCGTGACTTCCAGGCTGGCAAGTTCGCCTAAAGCGTCAACTCGGGCATCAACGCAGGCCCAAAGAAAAACCGCCGCTCGGTTTCACCAGAGCGGCGGTTCGTCCAATAGCGCGATCTGCTCGCGCAATTCCAAGACCCGGTCCTGCCAATAGCGCTGCGTGTTGAACCACGGAAACGCGGCAGGAAACGCCGGATCATTCCAGCGACGCGCCAGCCACGCGCTGTAGTGCAGCAGCCGCAGCGTGCGCAGTGCTTCCACCAGATACAACTCGCGCGTGTCGAAATCGCAGAAATCTTCGTAACCGGCGAGCAGGCTGGCGAGCTGCGATTGCATCGATGCGCGATCCCCCGAGAGCAGCATCCACAAGTCCTGCACGGCGGGACCGGTGCGGCTGTCGTCAAAGTCAACAAAGTGCGGGCCGGCGCTGCGCAGTGGGTCGCCCTGCTTGGCATCCGCCTCCTCGATCCAGAGGACGTTGGAGGCATGGCAATCGCCGTGCAGGCGCAGCAGCGTTACGTCACCTGCGCGGTCATAGCAGCGGCGCACGCCGTCGAGCGCGGCATCAGCCACGCTGCGCCAAGCGGGCAGCAAATCCGGCGGAATGAAATCGTGTTCGAGCAGCCAGTCGCGCGATTGCACACCGAAGGTGTCGATGTCGAGCGCGGGCCGCACCATGAATGGGCGTTGCGCGCCCACGGCGTGGATGCGGCCGAGAAAGCGCCCCATCCATTCGAGCGTGTCATCGCGATCAATTGCCGGCACGCGACCGGCGCAGCGCGGGAAGACCGCAAAGTGCCAGCGATCGAAGGCGTGCAGCGTGCGGCCGTCGATTTCCAGCGGCGCGATCACCGGGATCTCGGTGGCGGCGAGTTCCGCCGTAAAGGCGTGTTCTTCGACGATCTGCGCGTCGTTCCAGCGACCGGGGCGGTAGAACTTGACCACCACCGGTGCACTGTCTTCCACGCCGACCTGGTAGACGCGGTTCTCGTAGCTATTGAGCGCGAACATGCGGCCGTCTGGCATCAGCCCAACCTGCGCCAGCGCATCGAGGATGCTGTCGGGCGTCAGGCCATCGTAGGGGGCTTCGGCGGATGCGGGTTGGCCGCTGTCGTCGCTACCATGCATGAACGTCAGGCTTTGCGGCCGCCCAGCAATGCAGCGGCTTTGGCGAACAAACCGTTGAACGGTTGCTTGGCAGGCTGCGCGGCCTTCTGAGCCGGTTGTGCAGCTTGCGTGTTCGCGGCACGACGCTGACCGCCCTGTCCGTTGCCTTGCGCTTGGCCCTGGCGCTGACCACGTCCCTGCGATTGACCGTTGCCCGCACCATTGCGATGGCCGCCCTGCGGCTTCGGTGCAGCCTGGCCGTCACGCTGGCCTTGTGCTTGTCGTTGGCGGCTGCCGCCGCCGTTGCGACCCTGACCTTGGCTTTGACCCTGACCATTGCCGCTCGACTCACGACGCGGTTCGCGAGGCTCACGCGGAGCACGAGGCTCGCGCGGTGCAGCGTTACCGCTGGCTGCTTGACGGGGCTGCTGGCTGCGACCACCGCCCGGGCGGCCACCGCGTGCATTACCGCCACGGCCCGCCGAGTTGCGTCCGTTCGGAATCGGCTCTGCCGCGATGGTCGGATCTGGCTCGAAACCTTCGAGCACGGTGCGCGGCAGTTCGCGCTTGATCAGGCGTTCGATGTCGCGCAGCAAGCCATGCTCATCCACGCAGACCAGCGAGATCGCCTCTCCCTGCGCGCCCGCGCGACCCGTACGACCGATACGGTGCACATAGTCTTCCGGCACGTTCGGCAGATCGAAGTTGACCACGTGCGGCAGTTGGTCGATGTCGATACCGCGCGCGGCGATGTCGGTGGCAACCAGCACGCGCAGCGTCCCGGCTTTGAACTCCGTCAGCGCACGCGTGCGGGCGGACTGGCTCTTGTTGCCGTGAATCGCCAGCGCAGGAATGCCGTCGCGCGTGAGTTGTTCGGCCAGGCGGTTGGCGCCGTGCTTGGTGCGCGTGAAGACCAGCACCTGGTGCCAGTCGTTGTCGCGCACGAGCTTGGCCAGCAGTTCGCGCTTGCGCTCGCGGTCCACCGGATAGACGCGCTGCTCGACGGTCTCGGCCGTGGTGTTGCGGCGTGCGACTTCGATCAGTGCCGGCTTGTCGAGCAGGCGGTCGGCCAGTTCGCGGATGTCGTCCGAGAACGTGGCCGAGAACAGCAGGTTCTGGCGCTTGGGCGGCAGGATGTTGAGGATCTTGCGGATATCGTGGATGAAACCCATGTCGAGCATGCGGTCAGCTTCGTCCAGCACCAGCAGTTCGATGTGCGACAGGTCGATGGTGCGCTGGCCCACATGGTCCAGCAGGCGGCCCGGCGTGGCCACGACGATATCGACACCGCGCTTGAGCGCATCGATCTGCGGGTTGATGCCGACACCGCCGAACATGACCATCGACTTCAGCGGCAGGTATTTGCCATAGGCGCGCACGCTTTCTTCCACCTGCGCGGCGAGTTCACGCGTAGGGGTGAGCACCAGCGCGCGCACAGGGAAGCGCATGCCGTTGGGCGTGTGCACCTTGTTCGGCTGCGTGGCGGAGAGGCGATGCAGCAGCGGCAGCGTGAAACCGGCGGTCTTGCCGGTGCCGGTCTGTGCACCGGCGAGCAGGTCACCGCCCTTGAGAACAGCGGGGATGGCCTGGCGTTGAATCGGAGTGGGTTCGGTGTAGCCGAGTTCGGCCACGGCGCGTACCAGCTTGTCTGACAAGCCGAGTTCGGAAAACGACATGGAAAAGCGATTGGACCGGCGTGCCCCGCGCATTCGTTCGTGCGCCAATCGTGGGCAAAGCCTGGGTAGGTGACGGGGCGACTGGACCCCGGGGACTGCAAGAAGGGCGGTAGTTTAACAGGGTGCCGTGTCGCGACTCCGTTTTGCGACGTTCGTGCGCGCCAAGTCGAAGGCAGCGCGCCCCGAGCCCCAGCCGATGTGCACACAACGCCGCAGTGCTCGTTGGCCCGCTTCAAGCGCCCCTTCAGCCGATTGGCGGATCCGACCACGCCTGCGCAAACATGACTTTAGCGGCCTCGATGTTTGTGCCCACTCACACGCCACATCAATAAGTACGAGCCACTCCGGGGCAAATCGCCTGTCTCTAGAGGCATCGCTCGAATTGCTCGCTTGGCGTTTTCAAACGTCTGTTCCTAACATGCCCTGGCAACACAAATACACATGTTTGAATCGTTCGTTCGAGCGCTGCAATGCAGCAATCGACGCCGATATCGGACCAAAAAACGAGGTTGGAGACATGGGACGTCCTGGAGCAGGAGACACCAAGGGCCGCATTCTAGAAGCCACCGAACTGCTGTTTATCGAGTTCGGTTACGAGGCGATGTCGTTGCGGCAGATCACGGCGCGCGCCAAAGTCAATCTGGCGGCGGTCAACTATCACTTCGGCAGCAAGGAAGCGTTGATGCAGTCGGTGCTTGGGCGCCGGCTCGATCCGCTGAACACGCGCCGTCTGGCGCTGCTGACCGCGTGCGAAGAGCGCTGGACCAAGGAGCAGCTCACGTGCGACCACGTGCTCGGCGCACTGTTCGTACCGGCGCTGCAGATGGCGCGAAACCCCGACACCGGCGGCCCCGCCTTCCTGCGCCTGATGGGGCGCGTGTACTCCGACACCTCGCCGTTTGTGCAGAACTATCTGCTCGGGCATTACGCACCGGTGTTCGGTCGATTCTTCGAAGCGTTCTCATGCGCGTTGCCGCATGTGCCGCGTGCTGAGCTCGGCTGGCGCCTGCACTTCTCGCTCAAGGCGCTCGCGGGCGTGTTGGCTGGCGACGACCTCAACAACCTGCTGCCGATGTTCACGCAGGGCAAGCCGATGAACGACGCCGCACTGCTGGCGCGGCTCACCGCGCTGGTGGTGGCCACGCTCAACGCCCCCTTACCCAATGACACCGGCGAGGCCGGCGCGCTCGACCAGGTGGTCGAACTGGCCGAAGCGCAGGCGCCCACGCCCACGGCTCGGGCCAACGATGCGCCCAATGGCAGCGAGGGCAACGGCCACGGCGGCTCCACGCGCCAAGCCGGTCACGGCAACGGCCGCGCCACCGAACGCAGCACAACACCGGCCAGCACTTCGCCGTTCTCGGGGGATCTGTTCGGCCGCACGCCCGGGGCCCGCGCCGCCGCTGATGCGCAGGACGACCTCGGCGACGGTATGCACGACGATACGCACGACGATCACCAAGACGATGGCGACGACGGCGCGACGCCCACGGCACGCACGCGGGCGTTGGCGATCCGCCGCAGCAACGCGGCCCGTGCGATCTTCCCGGCCAACCCGATGCGCCCTTGGCGTAGCCCCGGCGCCTGACGACCCAGGTACCGTGCGGCGCTCCTGTGCACAGGCACGGGAGTCGCTCCGGCATTCGGCAAACGCCGCTTGCCTGATACATCCGGCACATGAACGCAGCGAATGGAGGCCCTTATGACGGCGATCTGGATCGTCCTGCTTGGCATCGGCGTGCTCGGGCTCGCCAGCGTGGAGGCCTCGGCATTCGCCTGGCTGGTCGTGACTGCGGTCTGGGTGGTGGCCGGCGCGTGGCTCGGCCTGGTCGGCCCGGTGATGACCACGGTACTTGCGATCGTGTTCGTGCTGCCCGCACTCGTGCTCACGCTCAAGCCGCTGCGCCGCGCGCTAATCACGCGCCCCGTCCTGGCGATGTTCCGCAAGATCATGCCGGAGATGTCGGAAACGGAACGCGACGCCATCGAGGCCGGCACGGTCTGGTGGGACGCCGAGCTGTTTTCCGGCCGGCCGAATTGGTCACGGTTGCTGTCTTCGCCACAGCCGCGCTTGTCGCCGGAAGAACAATCGTTCCTCGACGTCGAAACCGAAAAACTCTGCAACCTCGCCAACGACTGGGAAAGCACGCAGATCTGGCAGGACATGTCGCCCGAGGCGTGGGCGTATGCCAAGCAGGCCGGCTTCCTCGGCATGATCATCCCGAAGGAATACGGCGGCAAAGGCTTCTCGGCGTATGCGCACTCGCAGGTCATCATGAAGCTGTCGACGCGCTGCTCCGCCGCAGCCGTGTCAGTCATGGTGCCGAACTCGCTGGGCCCCGCCGAACTACTGCTGCACTACGGCACCGAGGCGCAGAAGAACCACTACCTGCGGCGCCTCGCCCGTGGTGAGGAGGTCCCCTGCTTTGCGCTGACCAACGCGTATGCCGGCTCCGACGCAGCCGCCATCCCCGACGTGGGCGTGGTCTGCCGCGGCATACACGAGGGCCGCGAGACGCTGGGCTTCCGCGTGACCTGGAGCAAGCGCTACATCACGCTCGGGCCGATTGCGACAGTGCTCGGCTTGGCCTTCCGCGCGGTTGACCCGGATGGTCTGCTTGGCACCGACAAGGAACCCGGCATCACCTGTGCGCTCATCCCGACCAAGCACCCCGGCGTGAACATCGGCCGCCGCCACTGGCCACTGAACGCGGTGTTCCAGAACGGCCCCAACTGGGGCAAGGACGTGTTCATCCCGATCGACTGGGTGATCGGCGGGCAGGCGCAAGTGGGGCGTGGCTGGCGCATGCTGATGGAATGCCTAGCCGCAGGCCGCGCGATCTCGCTGCCGTCGTCCAATGTGGGGATGGCCAAGCTGGCCGTGCGCAGCACCGGCGCGTATGCCGCCGTGCGACGCCAGTTCCGCACGCCCATCGGCAAGTTCGAGGGCATTCAGGAAGCGCTCGGCCGCATGGGCGGCAACCTGTACATGATGGATGCGGCGCGGCGCCTGTCTGCGCTGGCGGTGGACCTGGGCGAAAAGCCTTCGGTCATCTCCGCCATTGCCAAGTACCACGTCACCGAACGTGCGCGCGATGTGGTCAACGATGCGATGGACATCGTCGGCGGCAAGGGCATCTGCATGGGGCCGAACAACTTTCTGGCGCGGGCGTATCAGCAGGTGCCGATCGCCATTACGGTGGAAGGCGCGAACATCATGACGCGCTGCCTGATCATCTTCGGGCAAGGCGTGATCCGCTGCCATCCGTATGTGCTGCGCGAGATGACGGCCGCGCAGGGAGTCGATTCACCCGAGACGCTGCGCGCGTTTGATACGGCGCTGTTCGGCCACGGTGCCTTCATCGCGGGCAACGTTGTGCGCGCGTTCCTGCATGCGCTGTCGGGCGGGCGCGTGGCGCCGGCACCGAGCAATGCCGCCTCCGAGATGCAGCGCTACTACCAGGCTGTCAACCGTTTCTCGACCGCGCTGGCGCTGCTGGCCGACGTGTCGATGTTCATGCTGGGCGGCACGCTCAAGCGCCGCGAGAGCATCACCGGCCGGCTGGGCGACATCCTTTCGCAGATGTATCTGATCTCGTCCGCGCTCAAGCGCTTTGAAGACGACGGCCGCCCGGCGGAAGACGCACCGCTCGTGCACTGGTCTGTGCAGGATGCGTTGGTGCGAGCGCAAGACGCGCTCGACGGCGTGCTGGCGAACTTCCCGAACCGCGGCGTGGCGGGGCTGCTGCGCGCACTGATCTTCCCGTTCGGTGCGCCGTATCGAAAACCATCTGACGCACTGGCCGCACAGGTGGCCGAACTGATGCAGACACCTGGCACCGCGCGTGACCGCCTGCTGGCCGACTCGTACTGCCCGACGCCCGACATCGACCCCATTGCCTACGGCGAGGAGGCCTTCCGCCTGCAACCGGCGGTCGACGCCATCGAGCAGCGCTTGAAACCCGCCATCCGAGAAGGCAAGCTGCCGCCCGTGCCGCAAAGCCTGCCAGATTTCGAAACATGGACAGCGCAAGCGGTGGCACAGGGCCTTATCGACGAAGCCGAACGCAAGCAACTGTGCGACTACGCGCGCTACGGCGAACGCGCTGTCGCCGTGGATGACTTCCCGCCCGACTTCAACCTGCTGGCCGATCTGCAGCGCCGTAAGGATGCGCTCGATGCGCTGCAGGCGGCGGAACGTCGGGCAGCCTGACGGCCAGACACAACACAACAACAACGATGCAAGACAAGTACCTCGATTTCGTCGGTTCCGGTTTCGGCAAGTGGCTGTCGGCCAACCTTGGCCTGCCGCAGCCGGTGCCGCTGCGCCGCTATCGCACTGGCGAGCCGGAATTCGTCGGACCCTTCCTGGTGACCGTGGCACCCGGGGGTGCCATGCGCGAAACGCTCGCCGCACTGTTCGCGGAGATCGGCATGCCAACGCGCTTTCACGAGAGCGATCCGGAATGGCTCGGTGTGGCCAACCGGCACGGGCAGATCACGGGCCGCTTTGTCGCGCCCACCGGCAAGGACGGCGATGCGTTTGACCGCATTGGCGGCATCGTTGTCGACGCGACGGGCATCAGGTCCATTGACGGGCTCGACACGCTGTATCACGTGTTCCACGACGGCGTGCGTGCCATTGGTCGCTGCGGCCGCATTGTCGTGATCGGACGCCCGCCGGAGCACTGCAAGACCCCTGAAGCCGCGATCGCACAACGCGCGCTGGAAGGCCTGACGCGCTCGCTCGGCAAGGAGGTCCGGCGCGGCTGCACGGCGCAGCTTGTGTACGTGGCTGAGGGTGCAGAAAATGTGGCCGCGTCGACGTTGCGCTTTCTGCTGTCGGCGCGTTCGGCGTATGTATCGGGCCAGGTGGTGCGTGTGCATTCGGCAGCGCCAGTCTCCGTGGATTGGCAGAAGCCGCTGGCCGGGCGCACTGCGCTGGTCACCGGGGCTTCGCGCGGCATTGGCGCGGCGATTGCGCATGTGCTCGCACGTGACGGCGCACGGGTACTGTGCCTGGATGTGCCGGCCGCGCAGGAAGGGCTGAATGCTGTCGCCCAAGAGATCGGCGGTGAAGCGCTGGCGTATGACATTGCGGCAGCGGAAACGCCCACTCTGCTCGCGCAGCAACTCACCACCTGGGGCGGCATCGACATCCTCGTGCACAACGCCGGCATCACGCGCGACAAGACCATCGCTCGCATGACCGAACCCGCGTGGCGTAGCGTGCTCGACATCAACCTCGCCGCGCAGTTGCGCATCAACGACGCGCTGCTTGCGGCCGATGCGCTGCATGCGGGCGGCGCCATCGTGTGCGTGTCGTCCATCAGCGGCATTGCGGGCAACCTGGGGCAGACGAACTATGCGACGTCCAAGGCCGGCGTGATCGGCCTCGTGCAAGCCAGTGCGCCACTGCTGGCCGAACGCGGCATCACCATCAACGCCGTTGCGCCGGGCTTTATCGAGACGCAGATGACGGCCGCCGTGCCGTTTGCTATTCGCGAGGCGGGCCGCCGCATGAACGCCATGAGCCAGGGCGGCCAACCCGTCGACGTGGCTGAGACGATTGCGTGGTTTGCAAACCCTGCCTCGAATGGCGTCACGGGCAACATCGTCCGCGTGTGCGGGCAGAGCCTGCTCGGCGCTTGAGACAACCATGCGCACGCTGGCCCTGCTCCGTCCGATGATCGCGACGCAGACGCTCGTGACCGAGGCGCCGTCGCCGGGGGCATTGGCATGGCGCGCGCTGCTGTCGCAACGCAAGGGCAAGCGCGGCGGGCCGCTGCCGCGCCACACGCTGGTGCGTCAGGAGGTGCCGCTGGACGCCACGCACATCGCACGGTACGCGGCGGTGTGCGGGTTCTCGGCCGCGCACGGCGTGCCGATGACGTATCCACATCTGCTGGGCTTTCCGTTGCAACTCATGCTGATGACGGAATCGGCGTTCCCCTATCCGGTGATCGGCCTGGTGCACCTGTGTAACACCATCCGCCAGCATCAGCGCTTGCAAACGGGTGAACGCGTACGCGTGGAAGTACGGCCGCGCCGGCTGTTCCAGCATGCGCGCGGGCAGGCGTTTGCCATCGAGACGACCATCGTCAAAGCGCGCGCGGTGGTGTGGGAGTCGCTCTCCACCTATTTGCGTGTGGGCGTGCAGTCGCCGCAGGGCGCGCCGTTGATTGCGTTGCCGGCCACGCCCGACCTGTCGCCCCATGGCCGCTGGGATGCCCCCGCCGACACCGGCCGCCGCTACGCCGAGGTGTCTGGCGACTGGAACCCCATCCACGTGTCGAGCATCGGCGCGAAGCTCTTCGGCTTTGCGCACCCCATCGCGCATGGGATGTGGACCAAGGCGCGAGCACTGGCCGCGTTGCTGCCGGCTGCACCGCTCACGGAAGGCGAGGTGACGGCCGAATTCAAGACACCGCTATCGCTGCCGGGAGCGGCCACGCTATGGCAAGCCGATGAGGCCACACCCGGCCGCGCGTTTGAGGTGCGCAACACCGCCGGCGACAAGCCGTATCTGCGCGGCATGCTGAGGCTGGCATCAGCACAACAAGAACACACGGGAGACTGAATCCATGCTCGTTAGTACGCACGGAAGCGCGCAGGTGCGCCGCGTCGCCATCCTCGGGGGAAACCGCATTCCGTTCGCCCGCTCGAACACCGCCTACGCCACGGCGTCGAACCAGCAGATGCTGACCGCTGCGCTACAGGGCCTGATCGATCGTTTCAACCTCCACGGCATGCGTCTGGACGAAGTCGTAGCCGGTGCCGTCATCAAGCACGCGCGCGATTTCAACCTGGCGCGAGAGACGGTGCTGTCCACCACGCTCGCCAAGCAGACGCCCGCGTACGACGTGCAGCAGGCGTGCGGCACGGGGCTGGAAGCGGCCATCCTCGTCGCCAACAAGATCGCGCTGGGGCAGATCGACGTCGGCATTGCGGGCGGCACGGATACCACCTCCGACGCGCCCGTCGGCCTGAACGAAAAGATGCGCAAGATCCTGCTGGAAGCCAACCGCGCCAAGTCCACCGGCGCGCGCATCAAGGCGCTGGCCGGGCTGCGGCCATCGATGTTCGTGCGGCCGCTCTTGCCGCGCAACGGCGAGCCGCGCACGGGCCTCTCGATGGGCGAGCACTGCGAACTGATGGCCAAGCGCTGGGGCATCCGCCGCGAAGATCAGGACGCCCTCGCCCTGCGCAGCCACCAGAACCTCACTGCCGCCTACGAACGTGGCTTCTTCACCGACCTGATGACCGCCCACCTGGGGCTCGACCGCGACAACAACCTGCGCAACAACCTCACCATCGAGCAACTGGCGAAACTGCAACCGGTATTCGACCGCAGCGCCGCCGGCACCATGACCGCCGGCAATTCCACGCCGCTCACCGATGGCGCATCGTGCGTGCTGCTCGCCAGTGAAGAGTGGGCCCGCGCGCACAACCTGCCGGTGCTTGCCTACATGACCTGCGCCGATACGGCCGCCGTGGATTTCTTCAGCGGCACACCCGAGCAGAACGAAGGCCTGCTGATGGCACCCGCCTATGCCGTCTCGCGCATGCTGCAGCGCGCTGGGCTGACGCTGCAGGACTTCGACTATTACGAGATCCACGAAGCCTTTGCCGCGCAGGTGCTGTGCACGCTGGCTGCGTGGGAATCGCCCGAATACTGCCGCGAAAAACTCGGCCGCAGTGCCCCCATGGGCAGCATCGACCGCAGCAAGCTCAACGTGAACGGCAGCTCGCTCGGCACCGGCCATCCGTTTGCTGCCACGGGCGGGCGCATTCTCGCCTCGCTGGCCAAGATGCTGGCGCAACGCGGCAGTGGGCGTGGGCTGGTGTCGATCTGCGCGGCGGGTGGCCAAGGCGTGGTCGCCATTCTGGAGCGCCCCGAAAACATGTCGCATTGAACCGACGGGCCCACGGGAACGGCCCGATCACCCAACCCGCGCGGCACATAACAAAACCATGCCGCTCGCTTTCATGGACGGAGACACCATGAACACCGTTGCTGACCGCAGCGATCTGACCGACCGCATCTGGCTGAAGTCGTACCCCCAAGGCGTGCCTGCGGAGATTGACCCCGACCGCTATCAATCGCTGGCCGAAGTCTTTCGCGAATCGGTAGAGAAGTACCGCGCGCGTGTCGCCTATGTGAGTGTCGGCACGGAAATGACCTACGGCGAATGCGAGCGCCAAGCCCAGCACTTTGCAGCGTGGCTGCAATCGCGTGGCGTAAAGAAGGGCGACCGCGTGGCGATCATGCTGCCCAACAGCCTGCAGTATCCGGTGTGCCTGTTTGGCACGCTGCTGGCCGGCGCCATCGTCGTCAACGTGAACCCGCTGTACACGGTGCCGGAGCTGGCGCATCAGCTGCGCGATTCCGGCGCACAGACCATCGTCGTGCTGGAAAATTTTGCGCGCACGCTGGAGCAGGCGCTTCCTGGCACGCAAGTGCGCAACATCGTCATCACCGGCATTGGGGACCTGATGGGCGGCGCGCTCAACCTCAAAGGCCGTGCGCTGAACTTCGTGATGCGGCATGTGCAGAAGCAAGTGCCACCGTACGCACTGCCCGCGCCGATCTGGCTGCGCGACGCGCTGGCCGCGGGGCGCTCGCGTGCGTTGCAGCCGGTGCAACTGGCATCGGAAGACATTGCCTTCCTGCAATACACCGGCGGCACCACGGGCGTGGCCAAAGGCGCGATGCTCACCCACCGCAACATCATCGCCAACCTGCTGCAGGCCGAAGTGTGGTCCAAGAGCATGCTCACGGGCGGGGCGGAGACCAACGTCACGCTGCTGCCGCTGTATCACATCTTTTCGCTCACGGTGAACCTGCTGATGTTCATGACCATGGGCGGGCGCAACATCCTCATTGCCAATCCGCGCGATACCAAGCGGGTGCTCTTCATCTTGCGCAAGGAGCGCTTCTCGGGCATTGCGGGCGTCAACACGCTGTTCAACCTGCTACTGGAAGACCCCGAATTTGCCAAGCGCGATTTCTCTGCGATGAAGATCACCATCGGCGGCGGCATGGCGGTGCAGCGCGCCATTGCGGAACGCTGGAAGAAGGTGACCGGCCACACCATCGTGGAAGGCTATGGGCTGACCGAATGCTCGCCCGTGGTGTCGATGAACCCGCCGGACATCACCGAATTCAGCGGCACGATTGGCCTGCCGGCGCCCTCCACCGAAGTGCGTTTCAAACGCGACGACGGCACCATCGCCCCATTGGGCGAACCCGGTGAATTGCAGGTGCGCGGCCCCCAGGTCATGCGCGGCTACTGGCAGCGCCAGGAGGAAACCGCCAAGGCCATCGACGCGGATGGCTGGTTCTCCACCGGTGACATCGGCGTCATGGACGCCAACGGCTACATCCGCCTGATCGATCGCAAGAAGGACATGATCCTGGTCTCGGGTTTCAACGTGTACCCGAACGAGATCGAAGACGTGGTGGCACTCCACCCCGAGGTGCTGGAGGTGGCCGCCATTGGCGTGCCCGACCCGGTGGCTGGCGAGCGCGTGAAGATCATCGTGGTGCCGCGCACTGGTGCCTTGACCGAACCCGCGCTGCTCGAACACTGCCGCGCGCATCTGACCGGCTACAAGATGCCGCGCATCGTCGAGTTCCGCCACGAAGAGCTGCCCAAGTCGACGGTGGGCAAGATCCTGCGGCGCGAACTGCGCGATGCCGACCCGGATATCCAGCGCGCCCGCGCGGCACAGGTACCGCAATAACACGCCGACCGGGAGACTCGCATGCGCGCACGCACTGTTGCCCTGATGACGGCGCTGGCTTGCTACGCTCCGAGCTGGGCCCAGACCTCGGATGGCTCCGCACCCGTTGCCTCTTCGGTGGTCGCATCGGCTTCGCAGTCCGCCGCCATTGCAGCCTTTGCCGCCATGGACGTCAACAGACAGGTTGCATGGCTCAGCGCGCAGGTCCACGCCAACACATTTGCCAACTGGCCTGACGACGACATCCTCGCCATGGCGCACGCCATGAAGCCCGAAACGCTGGTGCGCTGGCTCAAGGCGGAGGTCGCTGATCTGCCGGAATACGAATACCGCATGCGTCGCCAGGAACGCGTGAAGGATCAATGGCAAAGCCAGCCGGCACTCATGCTGGTGCGCTACCGCCACGCGCCGCGCCAGGTCTACGCGCGTTGGCTCAAAGGCGGCGCGCACGCAGGCCAGGAAATCATCTACGACGAGACCGTGCGCAAGAACGAGCTGTACGGCCACCTGGGCGGCCTCTTCGGCTTTGCAGCCATCTGGAGCGCGCTCGACGGGCAGCTCGCCAAATCGCAGTCGAACCACACCGCACGCGAGCTGGGGCTGCAGTACATCGTCGATACCGTCGAACGCGATGGCCGCGCCCACGTCGCTGCCCGCGAAACCGGCAAGTTCAATGAAGCCCGCGTGGTAACCGAAGGCGGTGAGCGCATGCTGGCCCTGACCTGGGATGCACCCAGCGGCCCACCAGCGTTCTACGCCAAGCGCGTACGGCTGTTCTTTGACCTCAAGAACCCGTGGGTCCGTGTTGAAGAATCATGGGATGCATCAGGCAACCAGCTTGAAAAAATTGCCATTGAAAGCGTGACGCGCAAGACGTGGAACGACCAAACCTTCAACCCCAGGAACCCGGAATACAAGTTTTGAAACCCCACCCGCAGACCGTTGCGCACCAAGGCTCCGCCGCTTGGGCGATGGGTATCAAACATGCCTAGGGGAAACCCTTGTGGCGTGCGTACCAGCTAGAGGAAAGCTTCGACGAACGCAGAGAAATCGCTGCGTTATGCTGCGGAAACACAAATCGCCACACTTAGGCGAAATAACAATCCCATCCAGAGAGACAACCACATGAACCGCACCGCCCGCCGCTTTGCCGCAGCCCTTGCCTGCGCTGCTGTCAGCACCCTTGCAGCGTCCGCTGCTCACGCGCAATCCACCGCAGAGTCCAACGTCTCCGCCGGCGCAAGCAGCGGTGCCAGCACGGGCGGTGGCGGTTTCAGCGGCTTCATGGACAACTACGTCTGGGGTCGCAACGTTGCGGCGGTGGGCTGGTTCTATATCCGTCCGATGGATTCGGCCACGCCGCTGACCACCACCACCAGCGCACTGGGGCTGGGCACATGGCAATCACCCGGAACTGACGTGCGGGTCAGCAATTCGAATACGCTCTCACTCACCTTCACGCACTTCTTTACCGACAACATCGCCGGCACGTTTGTCGGTGGCGTGCCGCCCAAACACAACCTGTACGGCAGCGGCAATGTAATCGCGCCAGTGCCGGTGATCGGGCCGCTGACGCTCATCAACCTCGGCCTGCCCCAAAACAACCCGGTGGCGACGGTGCGTGAATGGAGCCCCGCGATCGTCGCGCAGTACTACTTCGGTACGAAGGACAGCAAGGTGCGCCCGTTCATCGGCGGTGGCGTCAGTTACAACTTCTTCACCAACCTGCGCCTGAACTCCAACTTTGTGAACGCGATGCAGAACCTCGGCCAGGTGCTGCAGCTGGGCATGGGCCAGGTGCCCACGGGGCCGGCCAAGGTGACGGCCGAAACGTCCAGCTCCTGGACGCCAGTCGCCAACGTCGGCATGTCGTATGAGTTCGCCAAGAACTGGACGGCCATCGGCACCGTGTCGTACCTGCCGCTGAAGACGACCTCCACCATCACCATCCGCAGCGCACAGGGCCAGGTGCTGGCCGTCAACAAGACCGACATCAAGGTCGACCCGCTCGTGTTTGGATTGGCGATCGGCTACAAGTTCTGAGCCGCCGGGTTGCCCAATCGCAAACGCCACCTCCGGGTGGCGTTTTTCATTGGAGCACGGAGCAATAGAGTCGATATGATGGCGGGATTCTGCTGATCATTTCTCATCCACCTCGCCCATGACCCAGCCTTCCATCGCCATCGTCGGAGCCGGTATTGCCGGTGTTGCCTGTGCCAACGCGCTTGCCGCGGAGGGCATCGCTTCCACCGTCTACGAGCGCGCGGGTGGCGTGGGTGGCCGGCTGGCGACCACGGTGCTGCCCGAGGGTGCCCCGGCGTATGCGTTCGACCATGGCGCGCAGTCGTTCAACGTGCGCAGCGAGGCCTTCCGCCGCGCGGTGGATGCTGCAGGCCGGCAAGGCTCCGTCCTGCCATGGCCTGCGCGCTGGGGGCACCGCACGGCCGATGCGCTGCAAGCCGATACGCGTGACGAGACCCGCTACGTCGGCCTGCCGGGCATGGGCGCGCTGGTGCGCAGCCTCGCCACGCCGCTGGACGTGCGCTTTGGCCACGCCGTCACGCACATTGCGCATGAGGGCCGACGCTGGACGATCGAGCGCGACGGCACCAACCCTGAACACGCCGACATCATCGCCCTGGCCCTGCCCGCGCCCGAGTTGCCGGTGCTCTTCCACGGTGCCACGCCGGCTTCGCTGCAAGAGACCATCGCCCCGGTGCGCTACGCCCCGTGCTGGGCGCTGATGATGGGCTTTGCGCAGCCGCTGAACCTGCCGTACGACGGCATCCGCATCGACGACGACATGCTCGCCTGGGCCGCCCGTGACAACGCCAAGCCGGGCCGCGTGATGGTCGACGAGTCGTGGGTGGTGCATGCGTCCCCCGCCTGGTCTGCCGCACACACCAACGATGCGCCGGAGCAAGCGCTGCACGCCATGCACGCCCGCTTTGCCGAAGCCTTCCCCGGCACGCCCGAGCCCGACCTCATGGCCGCGCACCTGTGGCCGCATGCGCTGGTAGAGCAAGCCGCCGGCCTGCCCTGCCATTGGGATGCCGCCACCCGCCTGGGCGCCTGCGGTGATTGGTGCGAAGGCCCCCGCGTGGAAGCCGCCTTCCTCAGCGGCGTGGCGCTGGCCGCAAAGATCGCCGAATCGCTGTAAGGAACAGCCACTGGGCGCCACCATACGGCCACCGAGCGTTACAATGTCGGGTTGTCTCGTGTTTCGTGTGCCGGGTCGCTCACCCGGCGGTGGCTTTCCTCTGACGACGCCATGCGCACCCGACGCCAAGTCCTCGCCCTAGCCTTTGCCGCCGTTGCGGCATCGGTGCCAATGCTGTCCGCCCATGCGCAGGTGCTGCGCAATATTCCGGCGAACGCTCCGGCAGCCCAGTTGACCGTCAATTCGGCCAACACCGGCACGCTGAGTACCGGCAGCACCGGCGTAGTCCGCATCCTGCTGCTTGGCCTGACCAGCAGCAGCGCGGAGGTCAACTTCGCCCCGGGTGTGCGGATCCTGTCGCTGGACGGGCGTCTGCTGCCGCCCGCTTCGGTGGTCGGCCAGACGTTCAAGGTGCGCTATCAGCTCGACCTGTACCGGCAGTTGCTGACGGCCTGGGTCGTTAGTGATGACGACTACAACGCTGCGGTGGCCGCACAAGCCCAGTCTCAGTAGTCAGAACAGAACGCCCCACGAAGCACGTGCCCCCAGGTCAACCACTGTGAACGGCACATGAAAAAAGTCTTCATCAAAACCTACGGCTGCCAGATGAACGAGTACGACTCGGA